>Ga0310914_10002899_pt1 | contig 11735 bp, 12 predicted proteins | sample GREbulkMGAN108_FD_203450 | JGI IMG/M metagenome (GOLD analysis project Ga0310914, IMG submission 203450) | Lab enrichment of tropical soil microbial communities from Luquillo Experimental Forest, Puerto Rico - GRE.bulkMG.AN108 | ecosystem: Environmental > Terrestrial > Soil > Tropical forest >...
AGTTCGTCGCAACATGCCGTTCCTCCCTGGTGTAATGAAAACTTATACGATCTCTACCGCATTCTCGGCGATCAGCTGCTGCTCGCGATCATCGTACATATCTTCGACAAGTGACTTGAAGCGCTCGTACATAATGTCGCGCTTGACCTTGCGCGTCGGAGTGATCGGCTCACCCTCTTGTTCAGGATCGAGCGCCTTGGGGAGAATGCGGAACGCCTTGATCTGCTCGGCGCGCGACAGATCGCCGTTCGCCCGATCGATTTCGGCGCCGATCAGCCGCACCACATCGGCACTGCTCGCAAGGCTGGTGAAGCCCGTGTAAGGCACGTCGTGGCTGCGCGCCCAATCCGCCACTGTATCGGCCTCGATCTCGATGAGGGCGGTGAGATACTTGCGGCCGTGGCCGAAGACGATCGCCTCCGCGACATAGGGGCTGGTGCGCAGGATGTTCTCGATGAACGACGGAGAGATCGTTTTGCCGCCGGAGGTGACGATGAAATCGCGCGCGCGGTCGACGAGGCGCAGCGCCCCCGCGCGCCATTCGCCGACATCGCCCGTGCGCAGCCACCCATCGTCGCCCTTGATCGCGCGGGTGGCCTCCGGATTGTTCCAATAGCACTCGAAGAGATCGGGCGAGTTCACTAGCACTTCACCATCGCTCGCGAGCTTCACCTGCCAACCCGCGGGCGCGGTTCCGACATCGCCCGGGCGGGGAAACGGGCCGCGCTGACCGCAAATGATCCCGCCGGCGGTCTCGGTCTGTCCGTACATCTCGACGACGTTGACGCCGAACATCTGCCAGATTGCCATCGTTTCCAGCGGCAGCGGCGCCCCGGCGCAGACTACGAGCTCCAGCCGGTCCAAGCCGAGCTTGTTGAGAATCGGCACGAACACGCCAGCACGGCAAGCGCGGTAGAGGGCCTCCTGAGCGAACCCCGTCCCACCGCTCCAGCGGCGTTGTGCGTGCTGGCGCGCAAATCGCATGGCGGCAGACGCGCTGGCACGCTTGAGGCCGCTGGAGTTGCGAATGCCGAGCAGGACCTGCGAGGCGAATTTCTGCAGGTAGCGGGGCACGGTGAACAAGACGGTTGGCGCGGTCTCAAACAGAGTTGTCGGCAGATCCTCCGGGTGCTCGCCGAAATGCGGCACAAGATGCGAGATCAGCGGCAGCGTGACGGCAGCGTCGCGGCCCAGCACGTGGCAGAGCGGCAGGTAGCCGACCGTGCGATGCTCTTTTTGCCTGAGCGTAGGGTAGTGGTCGACGATGTTCGCGGCCGCCGCGAGATGTTTGCCGTGCGTCACCAATGCGCCTTTGGGCGCACCGGTGGTGCCCGAGGTATAGACGATGAACGCGGGAGCCCTGGGGTCGATTTGCGCCGCTTGCCGTTCGAGCCACACTATATCCGGCTCCCCGGCCGCGGCGAGCAGCTCGTGGTAGCTTCTGAGCTTGCGGTGCTCGTAGCCGAACATGGCCGTGCCGTCGATCACCACGATCCATCTTAGTTCGGGTAGACGATCGGCCACCTGCAGGATCTTGTCGACGTATTCTTGATTTTCGGCGATGAACAATACGGCGCCGCCATCGCGCACTTGATATTCGATTTCCGATGCCGACGCCGTCGGGTAGATGCCGTAAACGATCGCGCCGAGCGACTGTGCCGCGAGGTCGCAGATCACCCATTCCTCGCAAGCGTCGCCCATGATGGCGACGCGGTCGCCGCGGCGCAATCCGAGCGCGGTCAAGGCGCGCGCTGTGCGCGCGACCAGCGCTGCATAGTCGCGCCAGCACCGCTCGCGATAAAGCCCGAATTGCTTGGAGCGGAACGCGATCGAGTCCGATTGCATACGCGCGCGCTCGCACAGCAATAGCGGTGCGGACTTGCGGCGCAAGGCCTCGCAGTCAAGTGGCGGGTCGACGGTCATGCGGCGCCCGTTGAGCGTTCCCCAATTGCGTTGCTATACCGCATGCAACGACCGAATTCTATAGCCTTATAGAAGACAGGTCGGCTCCGGTATCTGGACCAAATCATCGCGGCCTCAGCGAGCGGATGCGGCGCGCTGTCTGGTGCGGCGCCGCGGCCGCTTCTTGACGCCCTCGAGGACAAGGCGGCCGAACTCTGCGCTGATACGCTCGACCGGCACCTCTTCCTTGCGATACCAGTTCGCTACCGTGTTGGCCATGCCGAGGATGCCGAGCACGGCGAGCCGTGTATCTAGATCGGGACGAAACTCGCCGCTGCGCAGCCCCTCCTTGAGGACGTCCTCGAACACCCGCTCCAGTCCACGCGACCATTTGCCAACCCGCCGGCGGCTTTCGGTCGGCAGATGCTGGCGCTCGTTCAAGAACACCCGGACAAAATCACTGCGGTCGGCCAACGGCGCCAAGTGCGATTTGATCAGACGCACAAGCTTGTCGGCGGCGGTACCCGGTCCCGACACGATCGCCTTGGCGACCTCGAAGTATCCGGCCACGCCCTGGAGACAAACGAGCTCGAGCGCCCCCTCCTTGGAGGGAAAATAGTAGTAGAGGCTTGCCTGCCTAATGCCGAGCACGTCAGCGATGTCTTGGGTCGTCGCACCGTGGAAGCCGCGCTGCGCGAAGACGCGCGCGGCGGCCTCGATGATCTCGGGTGCGCGCCGCCGCGGGGTTGGCCGCAAGCGCCGTGCGGGAAGCGGCACCACGGTCATGACCTGTATTCTCCCCACATCGAGTCGATACGGCTCCGGTATTGTGTTGTGCCATGCCGGCAGGCTAAATTCCACCTATTAACCTATAGAGAAATGGGAACGGCGTGAATGAGCGTTCGCCGAGATGGTCGTCCCCCGTTTCACGCCGATCACGTCGGCAGCCTGCTGCGGCCGCAGGTACTGCGGCAGGCCTTCCGCCGTCATGCCGCAACTGAAATCGCAGACGACGAGTTCGAGCGCATCCAGGATGACTGCATCCGCGCGGCGGTGCGCATGCAGGAAGAGATCGGGCTTGAAGTCGCGACTGACGGGGAATTTCGGCGTGGCTCCTATTGGGGGCGCTTCGTGGAGCGCACCGAGGGTCTGGAGATTCGGCCCGCGCTACTCAAGTTTCGCGATGATCAAGGCGACGAGGTCGATTTCACCGCGCCCTATGCGACGGCGATGATTCGGCGCGCACATCCGCTCGCAGTCGACGAGTTCATATTCCTACGCTCCATTACTGCCGTCACGCCAAAGATCACGCTGCCGGCGCCGTCCACGATGCACTTCCTGCGGTTTTCCGATTTTGCGGACCGCGCCGCCTATGGCGATGTCGATCGGTTCTTCGCCGACCTCGTCGGCGTGTTTCGGCAAGAGATCGCAGAATTGGTCGCGGCGGGCTGCCAGTACCTGCAGATCGACGAGATCGCCTGTGCGTTGCTGTGTGATCCTACGATCCGTGACAGGATTGCGGGCGCGGGCGGCGATCCCGATGCACTGGTCGAGCGCTACATCGATTCGATAAATGGCGCGCTTGCTGGGTGTTCCAGGGAAGTCGTCGTCGGCATCCACATGTGCCGTGGCAACTTCAGGGGTCGCCACCTCGCGGATGGCGGATACGAATGGGTTGCGGAGCGCTTCTTTGCGCGCGCGGACGCAAACCATTTCCTGCTCGAATATGACACGCCGCGAGCAGGCGACTTTGCACCGCTGCGCTTCGTCCCGAAGGGAAAGGGCGTGGTGCTCGGGCTGATCAGCAGCAAAACGCCGGTACTCGAAACGATTGATAGCTTGCAACGGCGCGTCGATGAAGCGACGAAGTATATCGCACCTGAGCGGCTCGCCATTAGCCCGCAGTGCGGCTTCGCCAGCAGCGCCGGCGGCAACCCGCTCACCGAGGCGGACGAGCGCACGAAGCTGCGGCTGGCCGTGGACGCGGCGCAGGTGATCTGGCGATAGCGGCTCAAGCGTAGTCAAACCAAATTCGCGCTGGTCGAAAACGCTGCTACTGCTGCGGAATGCCCGCGGCCTCGCGCACCGCGTTCCAGCGCTTAAACTCGCGCGCCATGTGCTCGCCGAAGGCCTCGGCGCTCGAGCCGCGCACGACCACGCCAGCCGTGGTCAGGCGCTTTTGCACGGCGTCCTCCTTGAGGCTTTCGTTGATGGTCGTGTTGAGCTTGGCGATGATCACGGGCGGCACGCCGCGCGGCGCGAACACGCCATACCAGGTCGTGACGTCGTAGCCGGGAAGCATGCCCGACTCGATCGCGGCCGGCACGTTCGGCACCGCTGGAAAGCGGTCCTTGCCGGTCACCGCGAGCGCCTTGAGCTGGCCCGACTGCACCTGCCCCAGCACCGCAGAAACCGTATCGAACAGCACGTCGACCTGCTTGCCGAGTACCGCCGAGATCGCCTCGGGCGAGGTGCGGAACGGCACGTGCAAGATGTTGACGCCGGCGGTCTGCCGGAACAATTCGCCGGTGAAGTGCTGCGTGGCGCCGAAGCCCGGGCTGGCGAACGAGACCCTGCCGGGATTGGCCTTGGCGGCGGCGATCAATTGCTTGACGTCGTCGGCGGGAAAGTCCGGGCGCGTGACGATGATCAGCCCCGCGGTCGCGACCTGCGCCACCGGATCGAACGCGGTGAGCGTGTCGTAGCGCGGCGACTTGCTCATCACCGCCGCGATGATCTGGCCCGCGGTCATGATGCCGAGGGTGTAGCCGTCCTTGTCGGCGCGGGCGACAACCTCGTTGCCGAGCGTGCCGCCGGCGCCCGGCCGGTTCTCGATCACCACCGGCTGGCCGAGCTTCTCCTGCAGCGACTGCGCGACGATGCGGCCGATGATGTCGGCGCCGCCGCCGGGTCCGAACGGGACGATCACGCGCACGGACCGCTGCGGCCAGTCCTGCGCCGCGGCGTCGGCCGCGCCAAAAAGCCATGCGGCGGAGACGGCGAGCAGGCTGCGTCGCGTGAGCATCATTTTCCTCCCTCGGCCCGCGGCTGCGAGCCCTCGGACGCGGCCATCATTCACCACGTGGCCGATGTCTTAGTCTGCAAATGCGTTGTCCCGTTGTCGAGACTTGTTCGTTGCCCAATTCGTGACACTTCGCCGCGCAACATGCCGAAGCCCTAGAACCGCAGCGCGTAAAGGAATCCTATGGCGAAGCACGCCGGCTGCGGTCTGCACGTCCGCCTCGGCAGCTCGGCAGGACCGTGTGACGCAATCCAATGAGCAAGCCCGCAGAAAATTTGTCGGCTGGTTGCGCCGGTCGATTCTTGGATCAGGCAGGTAGGGCAACGCGATTTTCGGACGTCCGCACGACGCAGCGAAAACCAATGTGGCAAGTCGAAGTATCGACCGCCTCGGCTTGGCGCGCTGCCGGCCGGTAGCGCAGGCAGTAGTTGGGCGCGCACAGGTGCGAGCCGCCTTTCACCACCCGGCGAGCGGTGCGAGCGCCGCCGGGCTCGCTCGGCACACAGCAGGATTTTCCGGATATTTCGCCGCCGTGCGGGGTGAAGCGACTCGCGGTCCAATCCCACACATTGCCGATCATGTCGTAGAGGCCATAGCCGTTTGCGGGAAAGGCATCGACCGGAGAGGTGCCCTCGTAGCCGTCGAGCTTGAGGTGCTCCCAGGGGAAACGGCCCTGCCAAGTGTTGGCCATTGCCCGCCCGTGCGGAGCAGACGCTTCGCCCCAGGCATAGGTCGCACCGTCGAGACCGCCGCGGGCGGCGAATTCCCATTCGGACTCGACGGGTAGTTCTTTTCCGGCCCAGGCGGCATAGGCGCAAGCGTCCTCGTAAGTGACGTGGACGACCGGGTGGTCATCCCGACCCTCGATGTTGCTGCCGGGACCCTGCGGGTGCCGCCAATCCGCCCCGGGGACGTATTCCCACCAAGCCCGATTGTCCCGCAGATCCACCGGGCCGCGCGGCTTTCGAAACACGGAAGAGCCGGGCACCAAGAGCGAGGGGTCGGCATCCGGATAAATAGCGGGATCGGGCGGCCGCTCGCAGGTCGTGACGTAGCCCGTCGCACTGACGAATTTTCGAAAGTCGGCGTTGGTCACGGGATAGGGGTCGATCCAGAATCCTTGCACTGTCTCCCCGCGTACGGGCCGCTCTTCGCGATAGAAGTCGTTTGAGCCCATGCGGAAGCTGCCGCCTGGAATCCGGATCATGGCTTCCCGGTTGGGTAACGCGGTGCCTGTTTTCCTGTCGCCCAGCAGGTGCGCACTCATGTTGTCCGCCAATCGAGCCTCAAGTCCGCGCGTACGGCCTCGGTACGAAATCGAGCGGCGATCCCGTCGGGATGAGCTCTTCCTTCTTTTTGCTTTCCTCGAACTCCCGAACGACTCGGTGCGCGTGCTGCATCACCCACCAGCGCACGTAGCGCTGGTTCACGGGCTCGCGTTCTTTCGGGTCCTCCATGAGATGGGTGATGCGGGCAAAGCCGAGCGGCAGTTCCGGGTCGTGGAAGTGCTGCTGGCGCTTGAAGTTGATCTTGAAGTCCTTCCATTTGATTGCGTGCAGCTCTTCGTTGAGCCAGACCATGCACGCGTCGCGGTTCGAAGCTTGCTGCTTGCCGAGAAAGAACGGACTCTGGTCGACGCCGTCGATGATGCGGTCGCGCGGCGGCTCGCAGCCGGCGAACCTCAGCAACGTGGTGAACATGTCCGTCACGTGAACCATCTCGTTGCTCTCGGTCCCCGGCTTGATGCGGCCAGGCCAACGCATCAGCAGCGGCGTGCGAATGCCGCCCTCCGCCGAACTGAAATACGAGCCATCGAAAAAGCCGCCGGTTCCCCGCCCCACCAAGTGATCTTCGGCGCCGTTATCGCCGCAGTAAACAACGATAGTGTTGTCGGCAATCCCCAGCTCGTCGAGCTTGTCGAGCAGCACACCGAAGTCGTGGTCGAGCATCAGCAGGCAATCGCCCCACTCGCCGTTGTTGCTTTTGCCCGCGAATTCGTCGCGCGGGGTCATGGGGAAGTGCATCAGCGAGTGATTGAAATAGAGGAAAAACGGCTTGCCCGCGGATACGCTGCGTTGCATGAAATCGAGACCCCGCTTTTGATATTCGAGGTCGCAGGTCTTTTTCATTTCCATGGTGAGCTGCTGCGACAGGATCGGCTTTACGCCCTCGCCCTTGCGGCCCTCGTGCATGTGCGAATAGCCGTCGCGCTCCGGAACGTAATGGGGGTCTTCGAGCCACATGCATTCGTCGTAGGTGCGCAGCGGTCCGTACCACTCGTCAAAGCCGTGATCCGTCGGCCAGCGCCCGTCCTCCGCCCCGATGTGCCACTTCCCCAGACAGCAGGAAACGTATCCGGCCGTGGACAGAATTTCGGCGATGGTTTTCTCCCACCGCACGATGCCGCCGGCGTTGCCGCCCAGTGCAATGGTGTGATTGCCGGAGCGGATCGGATACCGCCCGGTCATCAAGGCGGAACGGGTTGGCGTGCATTGCGGTTCGACGACGTAGTGCGTCAGCTTGACGCCCTCGGTGGCGAACTTGTCCGTGCGCTTGGTGTCGGCTCCTCTGAGGATCCCACCGCCGTAGCAACCCAACTCGCCCATCCCGAGGTTATCGATATGGAAGAAGAGGATGTTTGGTCGTTCAGACGGCATTGATCACTCCCAGTTCATGGCGGTTGCGACGAGGCGTGCCGCGGCGGACGTCAATCCGCAACGACGGCTTGGCACTCACGTTTGCTTAGAACCCACATCTTGCGTGGAATTCATTGAGCGGCTTTTCGGCCCCGAACCCCGCATATAGTGTTGCTCGGGATGGTAATTATCGAACACCGCTTTCAGGAACGTTCCGTCGAGCCATCGCAATAAGGCGCGACGGAGAAGCGGAAGAGCGTCTTTGATTTGGTCCCACATACGGCTGACGACGTAGGTCATGGCAGTCCTCCGGCTGTCCCGGTTGATTAGGCCGGACTTTGGATCGCGAAAAGCAATTCATTGCGCCGCCGCGCCGTTCGAGCGGAGCCGAGGTTGCGAGGCGAGAAATGTGGCAAGCGCGGAAATGTCCCGGTCGGACAGTTTTGCGGCGACCGCCGGCATCGTTTGGCTTAAGTCGTTATGCCGCTCGCCGGACCGCCAATCGCGCAATTGTTTGGCAAGGTAGCCGGCCTGTTGAGCCTTCAACAACGGCGCGTCCGGGCGTTTTGGCTCCGCGTCGTCGTGACAGGAACTGCATCTCGCGATGCCGGAAACCGCATCGCCGTCCCGATAGAGTGCGGCGCCACGCCGCCAATTCTCCGAGTCCGTTGCCAGCGAAGGGTCGGGCGGCGGTGGCGGCAGGTCGGCGAAATAAGCAGCCGATTTCGCAAGATCGTTGTCGTCGATCTCCCCGGCAATCGCGGCCATCTGGCCGCCATCGTTGTGGCGGCGGCCATCGCGAATGTCGCGGACCTGTTTGGCAATGTAGCCGACCCGCTGTCCGGCGAGCTTGGGGAAGCGGGCCATCACACTGATGCCGTCGAGGCCATGGCACTCGGCGCAGGTTTCCCACGGCTGCATCCCCTCAGTAACGATCATGTCGGCGCGAGCCGAGAGGATCGTCGATCCGAGGGCAATCAGGAGCATGGTCGTTCGCGATCTCCGCCGGTCGGAGATGAACGCCATCATCGGCGGGCCTCGGGCTCGAGATGCACTGCCGCGGTGGACGACGTCGTGGCCGCGCAGGAGAGCCGAGAGCTGGCCCCATGCTGCGGGCGCGGACCATCGTCGACGCCATGGGCCTGCGTCGAAGGGAGCGGCAGCACGTGTCGGGCCAGCCGCCTCATCGATCCTGGTCCTCAAATGCTTTGAGGCTCTCGGCCCGGATGACTTGCAAGAAGTGCCGCTTCAACCTGATAAATTCGGCATCCGTCGTGAGCTCCGGGTCGCGTGGACGCGGCAACGGCACGCGCACGTCCTCGATAATGCGGCCTGGGCTCGCGCTCATCACCAGCACTCGGTCGGCGAGAAAAATTGCCTCGTCGACGTCGTGCGTCACGAAGATTACCGTAATCTTGAACTCGGCCCACAACCGCAGCAGGTGCTCCTGCATCATGGCGCGCGTTTGCGAATCGAGCGCGCCGAACGGCTCGTCCATCAGAAGGACCGCCGGCTTGTTGGCGAGCGCGCGGGCGATGCCGACCCGTTGCTGCATTCCGCCGGAAAGCTCAGCCGGATAGCGATTGGCGAAACGCGCAAGGCCGACCATATCGAGCAGCTCGTCGCCAATGGCGCGCGCGCGCGCGCGACCGGCCCCGGTTGCATAGGGCCCGAAGGCAACATTGTCCCGAACCGTCTTCCACGGGAACAGCGAATATTGCTGGAACACCATGCCCCTGTCGGCACCGGGACCGAGAACCGGGGCGCCGTCAACGCGAGCCCATCCAGTGGTGGGCTGAACATAGCCGGCCACCGCGTTGAGCAATGTCGACTTGCCGCAGCCCGAAGGACCGAGCAGACACACGAACGAGCCCGGCGCGATATCGACCGAGGTATTTTCCAGCGCGTGGTTGACGGTCGAGCCTTGCCGGAACGATACCGACACCTGCCAGATCTCGACTCGCCCGAGCGGCTCGCCTGCTGGCGAGCGACTGCGGCTCCAAGCGCCGCCCGCCGGCTTGGCGAAGGCCAGGATCACGATGACGCCCGCGCGAGTTGGGTCGGCTCCACCATCGCAGCGGAGGCGCTGCGGCGACGTCCGGACAACTGCCGAACCAGCGCCGCCGCGATTGCGCCCAGCAGCACGATGCCGAACAGCGACAGCCAGCCGCCGATGGGCTGCAGCGCGAACGCAGTCGCGACGCTTACTCCTAACACGGTGAGCCCGACGACCCAGGTCGGCGCCGCACAGCATACGACCCAAGTAATGGTCATCGTCGCGGCGCCCGCCAACAGCGCTCCGCCAGCGGCGGCGGCCGACGCGCCGAGCCGCGCAGAGAGCGGGCACGTTTTGCGCACGGCACGCAAGAGCACCACGTTGGTGGCGAGCAGCAACGCGATCACGAGCGTGACCCCGGCCTTGGCCGGCACCAGTACAAAGCTCCATTCAGCGATACCGTGGCCGTAGGCGAAATTCATCGAGCCGATTTCGATCAGCCATTCGTCGCGCATGATCGAAACCATGTCGGCGATCGACGGCGTCATGCGAACGATCCTGGCAATGTTGCCGGGCCAGTCGTGCACGGTCAGATAGTTGGGAAACTCCTGGAAGCGAACGATCAGGAGCGCGAGCTGCAGAAGCGGGAAGGCGGCGAAAAAGGCGACCAGCAATGCAAGCCACAGCAAGAGGCTGGCGCGAATCTCGCGCGACACGTCTACCAGCGCGCTCATCTGGCTTTCCTCTGCCACGCCAGCGCGGGGCGGGTGAGCAGCTGAATCAAGGCGGTGGATGCCGTCCCCAACAAGCCGATGGCCAACATTCCGACCACGATGTCCGGATAGTTGATGACGGAATACGCGTTCCACGTGAAGTAGCCGATTCCATACTGGCCGCTGATGATCTCCCCCGCCAAGAGCGAGAACCACGACACGCCCATGCCGATTGCGAGACCGGCGCAGATGCTCGGCAGCGCTCCCGGCAGCACGACGTGGCGGAAGATGCATAGCCGCGAAGCGCCGAGCGACTGCGCCGCGCGAATGAGAACTTCGGGCGTCTGCTCCACGCCGTGAACGGTGTTGAGAACGATCGGAAACAAGGCGCCGAGGAACGTGATGTAGATGATCGAGCCTTCCTCGGTCGGCCACAGCAGGATGGCAAGCGGAATCCAGGCGACCGCGGGGATCGGGCGGAGCAGCTCGATGTAGGGAGAAACAATGTCGCGAACGAGCCGCGAACGTCCCATCAGCAGACCGAGCATGATGCCGATGCCAGTTGCAAGCGAATAGCTGATCGCGATACGGCGCAGGCTCGCGGCAATATGCAGGTAGAATGCGCTCTGCTCGAGATGGCCGAGCAGCGCTTGCCCGACCTGCAGCGGCCCCGGGATGTTGTCGAATCGGACATAGAAATTGAGGCTGGTGGAGCTCGCGTAGTGCCAGCAAGCGAGCCCGGCCAGCAGCGCCGCAAGCCGCACGACCCAGCGCCCCGCCGACGTTTTAACGCCCGACATCGATTCCGATCGAGCAACCCGGGCCCCGACCTGCGGCCGGGGCGTTCTGGCAGCGCCGTCAGCCGCCGCGGCGGAAGACGGCGTGTCGGCGTTCGCGCGGTCGGCGACCATTGCTTTCGCCGTCATGTGCTGAATCTCGAACCGATCGATCAGCCGATCATGACCCCGAATTCGCCACCGCCTCCTCGAACGAGAAGATCTTGCCATTCGCCTTCGCGGCGAATTCCTCGGCCTCGCCTTTGCGCAGGAAGCTCACGAACTCGCCGTCGGGCTTGCGCACATAGAATGCCGTCTTGCCGAACAGCTTGAGCCCGGTGGCATTGTCGTAGACGTAGCTCGCGTTGAGCTTGGCGCCGGTGGCCTGGAATTCGGCGACCGCCTTGAGGAATTCCCTCATCGTTGGATAAGAGAGAATGCCGTCGCGCGCGTGCCAGATCTCTTTCGGCCGGCCAGCGTTGGTCTCGAGCGTATCGACGATCTTGGCCTTCTCGGCTTCGTAGTCCAGCCCCATCTCGGCGTAGGCGCGTTTGATATAGCTTTCGTTGATCCAGCTGTCGAAGTCCAAGCCGGAGGCGAGCTTCTCTTGCGCAAGAACGCCATGGTCGAACTTCAGCGTGTCGACCCACGCCTTCTTGATTGTCGGATCCTGAGTGAGATGGCCGCCTT
>Ga0310914_10002904_pt1 | contig 11729 bp, 11 predicted proteins | sample GREbulkMGAN108_FD_203450 | JGI IMG/M metagenome (GOLD analysis project Ga0310914, IMG submission 203450) | Lab enrichment of tropical soil microbial communities from Luquillo Experimental Forest, Puerto Rico - GRE.bulkMG.AN108 | ecosystem: Environmental > Terrestrial > Soil > Tropical forest >...
CGGTGCCAGCTTGCGCTGGATCTCGTCCATATCGGTGCCGCGCGCCGTCAGCTTGGTCTCGATCTGCGGGTAGTGGGTGCGAAAGCCGAGCTTGACGCTGCCATCGGGGACGAGATCCTCGACCCCGGTCAACAGCTGATCCACATGCGACTCGCCGAGTCCGTAGGAATGAAACCGCTTCAAGTGGATCGCCGTCGGTGCCCCGCCGCGCGCCAACAGTCGCGGGATGATCTGCTCTTCGAGCATGCGGCGCAGCTCGCGCGGCACGCCGGGCGTGAAGAAAAACCGCGCCCTGCCGATGTCGAGCGCAAAGCCGCAGGCGGTACCGATCGGGTTGTCGAGGATCTCGGCGGTCGTCGGCAGCATCGCCTGCTTGCGGTTGTTCGAAGACATGATCCGGTTGCGGCGGCGGAAGAAATCCTCCATGCGTTGCAGCCAGTCCTCGTTGAGGACGAGCTCGACCCCGGCGGCGCGTGCGGCGATCTCCTGCGACAGATCATCGATGGTGGGCCCGAGACCGCCATTGACGATTACCGCATCGGCGCGGCCCGCCGACAGCCGAAACGCCGCGAGCAGTTCCTCGCGATCGTCGCCGACGATCGTTCCCCAGGAGACCGAAAGCCCGAAATCCTCGAGCTTCTGGCTCATATAGCTGAAGTTGGTGTTGACGATCTTACCGGTCAGGACTTCGTCGCCTGTGCAGATGATCTCGATGCGCATGCTTTCCTCTCGCCCTTTCCTGGTTCTCGTTACCCGCGCGAAGGCGGGGGTCCAGGACAGCCGTCGAAACATTGGAGCCCTAGATTCCCGCTTTCGCGGGAATGACGGATTACCGCTGACATTTCGAGATTTATTTGCCTCCACCCCTCAGTCAAACGCGCGCTTGATGCGCGCCCAGTCTTCGACCGCCCGCTCCTCGCCGGGTGAGACCGCGATCACGAGCTGGTTCCAGCCGGCCTCGCGCAACGCCTCGACGCGTTGCTTGAGCGCCTGCTCGGTGGCGGTGAAGGTGGTGCGCCGGATCAATTCGGCGGTGACGAATTTGCGCTCCTCGGGTTTGACGAAGACGAAATGGCCGCGGTGATTGGTCAGATAGCGCGCGTCGGGTGGTTCGTACCGGCGGGCCATCTCGACATAGCCGGCGACTTCGGCGGCAACCTCCTGCGGCACCGGCGAGGTGTTCTGCCAGCCCTCCATATCAAAATCAGCCGCCCGGTGCAGCAACACCGTGGCGCGCGGCCCGGCTTGCGCCATGGCGCGCGGGTGTCGGCAGGCTCGCCTTCCGCCAACACGCAGCCGCAGGTCCAAGCGGTCGCATGGAGGTCGCTCGACGCGCGGCTGGCCTTCTGCCAGCTCTGCGGCATGCCCTCGATCGCGCTCATCGCCCCCGGCACCTCGGAGACGAAGCTCTTCCAGCCGGCGCCAAGTTTTGCCGTCAGCGCCTGCGATCGCGGGCCGTAGGCGGAGATATGCAATGGGATGCGGTCCTTGTTGTTGATTAGCCCGATCTCCGGGTTCAAAAAGCGGATCTTCCGCCGCTTGCCCTCGATCGGGGTCTCGACGGTCTCGTTGTTCAAGAGGCCGTAGACGACCCGAATGTATTCCTCCATTTCGGCGAGCCTGACGGCACCCAGCCCCATCGCGCGGCGCGCCGAAAAGCCGGTGCCGATGCCGAAATCGATCCGCCCCGGCGCCATGCCGTTCAATGTCGCAAATGCGTTCGCGGTCACCGCGGCGATCCGGTTCGACGGCACGAGGACACCGGTGCCGAGGCGAATCCGCGAGGTCTTCAATGCCGCCCCCGCCATCGCGACAAAGCAGTCGCCGGTGATCATCTGGGTGTCGAAGAACCAGGCATTGGTGAAGCCCAGCTCCTCGGCGCGCTGCGCCAGCTTCCAAGAATCGCTCGAGGTGGCGATGCCGATCCCGAAATCCATCAGCTCCCTCCTTCCGCCCCCTCCCGTTCCCGAGCTTAACCGCACACAGGATTGCCGAATAGCGCATCACTGCGCGACCGCGGAGACATCGAAGCCAGCCTGGCGCAACAGGCTGATCATATGATCACGAAGCTCCCCTGTCGGGTTATCTCCCGGTGACGGCATGATCAGGCGGTACATCACCGCGCCGATGATCATGTCGGCGAGCGCTTCGAGATCGATGTCCTTGGCGAGCAAACCCGCGGCTCGGACGCGTTCCAGGGCGCGGCCGAATGCTTGTCGGCGCGGCAGGTAATAGGTCTCGCGGTAGACCTCGATGAGCTTCGGGTAATCCGGTATCGAGCCGATCAATCTCGTCATCAGCTTGCGGATTTCCGGCCTGCCGACGACCTCGCAAGCTTCGACCAGGAGCTTGCCGAAGTCTTCCGGCGGGGTGCGGTCCATCAGATCGACCGTGTAACCGGTCGCGTTTCGGGCGGCCTCGATCGCCTGGGCGAGCAGCGCTTCGCGACTCGACCAGCGCCGATAGACACTGGTTTTCGCGACCCCGGCGCGCTTGGCGATCCGCTCGATGCTCGCTCCGGCGACGCCGTGCTCAATGAAGAGCTGCAGGGCTGCGCGCAGGATCGCCTGATCGACCACCGGGTTTCGTGGCCGCCCCGGTGCGCCGGTGGAGTTGGCAGCTTTCGTCGAAATGCCCATTTGAGAAATAAGATACGATACTACATCGTATCTTAAAAGGAAGCCCATGCGGTTATTGATTGTTGTCATGGTCGTCCTCGGCGTGGGCATCGGCTGGCTGTGGTGGGCTCAGCAGCGCAGCGCCGCCTCGCCGGCGTGGCAGGGCTATGCCGAAGCCGACTACGTCAAGGCCGCTCCGATCGAGCAAGGGCTGCTGACGTCGATTTCCGTGGCCCGCGGCGATCAGATCCCCAAAGGCGCCGCTCTTTTTACGCAGGACGACACGCACGAACGCGCCGCCCGCGATCAAGCGGCGCGACAGCTCGCCCAGGCCGAAGAGCAGCTGGCCAATCTCGAAGCTGGGATGAAGCCGACGGAAGTTACGCAGGCGAAAGCCAATTTGGTGGACGCCCGCTCGACCCTCGAACGGGCGCGAGCGGATCTTCAGCGCGACGAAGCGCTGTTGCGTACCGGGTACGCTACCGCGCAAAGCGTCGATCAGCGGCGTGCCGACTATCGGTCGGCAGAAGCCAAGGCGCAGCACGCCGAGGCGGCGCTCGCGCAGGCGCGGGCGCCGATGGGCCGGGAGCGGGAGATCGAGGCGCAGCGCGCGGCGGTCGCGGCAGCGCGAGCAGCCGTGGCAATGACCGAATGGCGATTGGCGCAGCGCACGGTCACGGCGCCTGTCGGTGGCCGCGTCGCGGATGTGCTCGCGCAGCCCGGGGAAACAATGGCGGCAGGAGCGCCCGTCGTGTCGATCTTGCCGCCCGAAAATATCTTCGTCCGTTTCTTCGTTCCCGAGACGGCTTTGTCGGGGCTGCATCGCGGCGACCCTGTCTCGTTCGGCTGCGACGGGTGTCGTCCGGGGCTTGCCGGAAGCATCTCCTTTATCTCTCCGACCGCCGAATACACCCCTCCGGTCATCTACAGCGAATCTACTCGGGCAAAACTCGTCTACCGGATCGAAGCGCGCCCGCGGCCCGATCAGGCTGCTTTCTTCAATCCGGGCCAGCCGATCGACGTTCGACCGGTCGGGACAGGAGGCGAACAATGACCGAGCTCGTTATCGATGTGCACGATCTGCAGAAAAGCTTCGGCGCGCACAAAGTCGTGCATGGCTTGGATTTGCAGGTGGCCTCGGGTGAGGTCTGCGGCTTTCTTGGCGCCAATGGCAGCGGCAAGACGACGACGATCCGCATGCTCTGCGGTCTGCTGACGCCGGACGGCGGCAGCGGAACGTGCCTCGGGTTGGACATCGTCTCGGATGCACCCCGCATTCGGCGTCAGGTCGGCTACATGACCCAGCGCTTCAGCCTCTACGAGGATCTCACAGTGTTCGAGAATCTCGATTTCGTCGCCCGCGTCTATCGGATGCGCAACCGTCGGCAGGCGGTGCGGAATATGATAAACCGGATGGGTCTCGCCGGCCGGGCGGACCAGCTTGCCGGGCACCTCTCCGGCGGCTGGAAGCAAAGGCTGGCGCTCGCCGCCTGTGTACTGCACGAGCCAAAGCTGCTGCTGCTCGACGAGCCCACCGCCGGTGTCGATGCCGAAGCCCGGCGCGAATTCTGGGATCTCATTCACGACATGGCGGGCGAAGGTCTGACTACCCTCGTCTCGACCCACTACATGGACGAGGCCGAACGCTGTGAGCGTATCGTCTATCTTTCGGACGGCCATATCGTCGCGCAAGGCGCGCCCGATCAGGTGGCGCGCAATTCCGGGCTCGTTACCTATGAGGCCACCGGAGAAGCGGTCGATGAGGCCGCGCGCCGGCTCCGGCAGATGACCGGGATCGAAGCAGCCGCGGTTTTCGGGCGATCGGTCCATGTCGCCGGCGGCGACCGTGCGGCCCTCGAGCGAGCGATCGCCGATTTCGGCGATAATTCCTTGACGTGGCATGAGGTCGAGCCACGGCTCGAGGACGTCTTCATTCATCTGTTGAGTTCACGTAGTCATTCCCGCGAAAGCGGGAATCCAGAGCTCCGAGGCCTGAGCGCCAGCCCTGGACCCCCGTTTGCACGGGGGTGACGGTAGTCGCGTTCTCACGTCGAGGTCCGATGAACCGGTTTTCCTGGGGGCGATTCCTGGCGGTGCTGCACAAGGAATGGATCCAGGTTCGGCGCGATCCAATGACCTTGCGCCTGATCATCGCCCTTCCGGTCATGCAGCTCTTTTTGTTCGGATATGCGATCAATACCGACCCGAAGCATCTGCCGACCGGGCTCTTGTCGCCCGAACATTCGCAGTACGTACGCACGATCGTCACCGCTCTGCACAACACCGGCTACTACGACATCCGGCCGCTCGCTTCCGAGGAGGCCGCTGAGCGGGCGCTAGCCGAGGGCGAGGTCCTGTTCGTCATCAACATTCCGCCCAATTTCGAGCGGTCGGTCGATCGGGGCGAGACGCCCGCAATCCTGGTGGATGCGGACGCGACCGATCCGTCGGCCATCGGTAACGCAACGGCAGCGCTCGCCTCGCTCACTGCGGCGCTCAACCGTGACTTGCCGCCGAAGCTGCAATCCGAACCTGCAAAGCCGCCGTTTCAATTCGTCGTTCACGCCCGGTACAACCCGGAGCAGCTGACGGTTCTCAACATCGTGCCGGGCCTCGTCTGCATCGTTCTGATGATGTCGACATTGCTGATCACAACCCTGGCAATCACCCGCGAGCGCGAACGCGGGACAATGGAAAACCTGCTTGCGATGCCGGTCAGGCCGATCGAGGTCATGGTCGCCAAGATCGTTCCCTATATCGCCATCGGTTATGTTCAGGTCGTGCTGATCATGGCGATTTCGGCTGCGGTCTTCGATCTGCCAGTACGTGGCTCGTTGGTTTTATTGCTGCTGGCGCTGGGACTGTTCATCGCCAGCAATCTCGCTCTGGGCTTCACCTTTTCGACGATTGCCACGAGCCAGATGCAGGCTATGCAGATGGCGCAATTCACCTTGCTGCCCTCGATCTTGCTGTCCGGTTTCATGTTTCCGTTCTACGGCATGCCGGTTTGGGCGCAGTGGGCGGGCGAGATTTTCCCGACGACGCATGCGCTGCGTGTCGTGCGCGGCATCCTGCTCAAGGGCAACGGTGCTGCGGAGATCCTTCCCGAGCTGTGGCCGATCGCCGCCTTCACATTGGTAGTGGGAGCGATCGCAATCTGGTCTTATCGGGAGACACTGGATTAATGGACGCGTCTTAGAGTGCGCCGGCGAGAAACCGAAGCATTCTCGGACCGGCATAAGCGCCGAAGCTGCCGGGTTCCTCGACCGGATCGACGCTCCAGAAATGTCCGGCGCCCGGCACCACGATCGTGCGCGCGAAGAAGCCGGCCTGCTTGAGCGCGGTCAGGAACTTCTCCGACTGCGTTGCCGGGTCGACGATGTCGTCTTCACGGCCGTAGATCAACAGAAAGCGCGTGCTGTTTTTGTCCACTGTGGCATAGCTCAGCGGCGACGCCTCGAAGAATGTCCTGCGGCTGACCATTGGCGGACAGCCGAGTAATTTCTCGGTGACCGAATCGCGCGGGCGCGTGATCTGGTCGTGCTCCCATTGCGCCACCATGTCGTAGACGCCATAGAAGCCGATCACTGCTTTGACGCCGGCCGAGGTCGCGGCATAGGGGTCATTGCGATATTGACTGCAGAACAGCGGTTCCTCGCCCGCCAGCGCCACGAGCGCGGACAGATGCGCGCCGGCCGAGTCGCCAATCATCCCAATGCGATCCGCGTCGATGCCGAGATCGGCGGCGTTGCGGCGCACGAACTGTACTGCCGCCTTGCAATCGCCGACCAACCCGGGCCAGGTCTTCACACCGGGTTTCATCAGCCGGTACTCGAGTGCAAAGACGGCGTAGCCGTGTTTGGCGAGATAGCTGCCCCAGTGCCGATAGAATTTGCGGTCGCCGAGTTGCCAACCGCCGCCGTGGACCGCGACGAGCACCGGCGCTCTGCCCGACCCCTTCGGCAGGTAAAGGTCGCCGAGCAGCTTCACGCCATCATGCTCGGCGAATACGATGTCCGCTTTGATCGCGACTTCGTGCTCTATTGCCATCTTCCCACCCTTCGTCCGGACGGTTGCCGCAATGCGTCAGCGGGGACTATACGCCGCCCGGAGGCTGAGGTTACAGCACGGCGGTTACCTATAGACCGCATCGATTGGGCGGTCGACGCCTGCCGGGCATCTTCGGGCCCGCTTGACGCTCGGGCGATCGGGGCGACAGAATTGCCGGGTGCACAGAGGGGAGGACGCGATGGCCGAGGTTCGGGTGATGGCGACAGAGTTGCGGTTTCCCGAAGGGCCGGTGGCGATGGCCGACGGCTCTGTCATCTTGGGCGAAATCGCCGGCGGTACCGTCACCCGCGTCGCACCCGACGGCACCAAATCGACGGTCTCGGCCACCGGCGGCGGGCCGAACGGCTTGGCGCGGGGCCCGGACGGCGCGCTCTATCTCTGCAACAACGGCGGCGCGGAATATACCGCAGGCAGTTTCCTCGCGACCGGTCCGGCCAAGAATTACCAGTGCGGCTACATTCAGCGGATCGATCCGCGAACCGGCGAAATGCGCGTCCTTTATAGCCAATGCGACGGGCACAAATTGTCGGCGCCGAACGACATCGTCTTCGATCGCCAGGGCGGGTTTTATTTCACCGACCTCGGCAAAAGGCGCGGGCGCGACCGCGATCACGGCGGGCTCTACTACGCCTTGCCCGACGGCTCGAAAATCGTCGAACTGGTCCATCCGATGCTGAGCCCGAACGGCGTCGGCCTGTCACCGGACGAAAAAACCCTCTACGTCGCCGACACCGAAAGCTCGCGGCTCTTCGCCTTCGACATTGTCTCGCCCGGCGTTTTGCGTAAGGAGCCGTTTCCGGCGCCGTATACCGGTCGGCTGGTGTGTGGACTGCCTGGTTTTCAGCGCTTCGACAGCCTCGCCGTCGAGGCCTCGAGCAATATCGCGGTTGCGACCCTGATCACCGGTCATATCACCATGATCGCCCCCGACGGCAGGGTCGTGCGGCAGGTCAAGATGCCCGATATCTACCCGACCAACATCTGCTTTGGCGGCCGGGACATGAAGACCGCCTACATAACCCTTTCCGCCAGTGGTCAGCTCGCCCAGATGGACTGGCCCGAGCCCGGCCTGCGTCTCAATTTTCAGGAGTAATCCTTCGATGAAAGCCGCCGTTCTGCACGCTCCCAATCAGCCCTTGACGATCGAGGAGATCGAGCTCACCAAGCCTAAGGCCCGCGAAGTGCTCCTGCGCACCGCCTTTGCCGGTCTGTGCCACAGCGATCTGCACTTCATCGAGGGCTTGTACCCGCATCCGACCCCTTGCGTGCTCGGTCACGAATCCGCCGGTGTCGTCGAGGCGGTCGGCGAGGGCGTGACCTATGTCAAGCCGGGCGACCACGTGATCACCTGCCTCTCGGTGTTCTGCGGCACCTGCCCGCAATGCATCACCGGCCACCCGAATTTGTGCGAGAACACCGAGGTCAAGATGCCGCCCGGCGTCTCGCGGCGCCTGACATGGAGGAACGGGGAATTGATGAACCAGTTTCTCAATCTTTCCTCATTCGGCGAGCAAATGCTGGTGCACGAAAATTCGATGGTCAAGATCGACCCCGACATCCCGCTCGATCGCGCGGCGTTGGTCGGCTGCGGCGTGATGACCGGCGTCGGTGCCGTGTTCAACGCCGCCAAAGTCGAGCCGGGTGCGACGGTCGCGGTGATCGGCTGCGGGGGGGTCGGGCTCTCGGCGGTCAATGGTGCGGCACTCGCCGGCGCCGAGCGCATCATCGCGATCGACACCGTCCCCTCCAAGCTGGAGATCGCGCGCGAGCTCGGCGCCACCGACACCTTGAACGCCAGCAATGCCGATCCGGTCAAGGCAGTCAGGGACATGACCGGCGGCGGCGTACACTATTCCTTCGAGGCGCTGGGTACCAAGAGTACTGCCGAGCAGGCTTTCGGCATGCTGCGCCCGGGGGGTACCGCGACGATCATCGGCATGGTCCCGCTCGGCGTGAAGATCGAGTTACACGGCTACGATTTCCTGCGGGACCGCAAATTGCAGGGCACCTCGATGGGCGGCAACCGTTTCCGCGTCGACATGCCGCGGCTGTTGTCATTGTGGCGCCAGGGCCGCTTGAAGCTCGACCACCTGATCTCCGGCCGGATCAAGCTCGGCGAGATCAATGAGGGCTTCGCCGCCCTCAAATCCGCAGCGCCGGTGCGCCAGCTGATCGACTTCGCTGCTTGACCCGGTTGCGCCGGAGGCGCCTTACGGCACGACGCATCGTGCCAACGCCGCTATCACCGGCAGCGTGAGGCGCTGGGTTCGCGGACCCAGGCCAAGGGGCTTCAACAGCATCCGCACGCTCATATCGTGCGGAAAGTGATCCCGCACGAGCTGGCGACACTCTCGGCGAACGCGGCGGTACACCCCGATATCGAAGGGTTCGCCTGGATGATGGGCGCGGTAGACATGCTTGAGAACGATAAAACTGTCGTTGCCGCCGGTCATCCTGAGCCGCCGCCACAACGCCGGAAGGATTGCGCCGCGCCGCGGCTTCTCCACGTCCCGGTACTTCCGGAAATAGCGGTAAAAATGCTTGTAGTGACGCACTTCGTCTTCTGAGATGCGGCGTGTCACCATCGCGAGGACGGGATCGGGGCTGGCGCGCGACAAGGTCCGGTAATAGCTCGCGGTGCCGGTTTCGACAACGCAGCGCGATGCCATCTCTTGGCTGCGCGTCGCCTCCAGCGACGTGTCGCAAAATGGCTTGAACTCTTCGACGAACCGCCGCCGTGCGGGTTCCCAATCAAATTCGGGCCAAGCGACTTGAACGTATCGGCGCAATGCCTCGCCGTGCTGCAATTCTTCCGGTAACCAATATTTCTCCAGCCATGACGTGACTTCTTCGTCGTCGGCAAAGTAATCGATCAGATTCTCGGTATAAAGGTCGGTGGCGCTCTCCATCAACGAAGCCGAAGCCACCAGATAGAAAAACCCTTCGGTTTGCGACACGGCCTCTTGGCGGATCTCGTGCCACGGTATGTCGTCGAGCGACCAGTGAGGCCGGGCCGCGGCGGGGCGAGCGTCGCTCGGAGCAGGGTCACAGAGATTCATCGGATCGGTCAAAAAGTGAACATCGCACCTTCCGGTTCGAGACCGAGCAACGCCTGGCCTACCGTTTCGAAATGGGCTTGGCGGCCTTGATACTGCTGGATCACCGTGTGGATGTCACGGAACCGCCGCTCGAACGGGTTGCTCTCGAAGATCGCCGTGGCCCCGGCTGCATGGTAGGCAGTGTCGACGACATCACATGCCTGGTGGATAGCCCAGGTCGAGGCGAGCCGGATGGTCGTATTGTGATCCATCGTCAGCCGTCTCGACCGGCTGACATCCCGCCAGATTTCGTCGAGAGAGCCGACCAGAAAGGCGCGCGCACCGCGCAACCGCGCTTCGGACTGAGAGACCTGCGCCTGGACCACGTTGTTGTCGCGCAAGGTGCGTTTGGCACCGCGTGGGATCTTGTCGCGGGCGAGCTCGACAAAGGCGTCGAGGGCGCTCCGCGCGATACCCAGGGCCACCCCGGCGAAGCCCGATGCGTAGATATTGCTGCTGCTGAAGGCGTAGAGCAGGCCAGGTTGGTGTGGCTTGGCTGCGGTCTCGCGCGACACCGTGTACTTCTCGGGGACGAAGAGATCGGTGACCGTGTAGCTGTCGCTGCCGGTGCCGCGCAAGCCGATGACGTACCAAATGTCGGTAAAGCTGGCGCTCGCCTTTGGGAACAGCAAAGTGCGCATCATCGGGCCGCCATGCGGCCGCAACTGCGGCGCTCCGTCCGGCGCGAGGATCGAGACATGAGCGCCGAGCCAGGTCGCGTGATGGCTGCCGCTGGCAAAGCTCCAGGTTCCTGTCAGTCGGTAGCCACCCGGCACCGCACGCGCCTCGGCGGGACCCGGGGGTCCCCATGCGACGATCCCACGTTTTCCGCCGAAGATCTCGCGCGCCACCTCGGAATCGAGATAAGCCGACGTCATCGTACAGCCGCAGGCCTGGCCCAGACACCAGGCGACGCTGGCATCGTGCTTGGCGACTTCCTCGATGACCGCGACGTAGGCCGCGGGAGGCAGTTCGGCGCCGCCGAGCGTACTGGGCAGCAGCAAGCGGAACAATCCACGCTCGATCAGCGACTCGACGATCGCTTCGGGCAGGTCGCGGCGCTGCTCGATTTCCTCGGCCGCCGCCTCGAGTTCGGGACCAAGTTCTTGCGCGCGCCTGAGGTAATCGTGATCAGGCGATTGGGCATCTTGCAGATCACGGGAGGTCGAGCTCATCATCCGCTCTTAATCGATTCGACGGCAGACCCGCCACCGGCCAATATTAACTCAAGATTCCGATAGCGAAAGAGAGCGGGCGCAAAGTCAGGGTGGAGGCAAGCTCGGGCGAATCGATCGCCACGGGGTTGCCCTTTCATAGGCGTGCGCTGCGTTGAGAACCGTCGCCTCATCGAAAGGCTTGCCGGCGAGCTGGAAGGCGAGCGGCAGACCAGCCACGGTATAGCCGCAACACACCGACATCGCCGGGCTTCCGGTCACATTGAACGGCATCGTCAGCGACGGGCGCTCGAGAATGGCGAATTTACTGACCGAATCGATGGCAGGCGCCTCGCTCGGCGACGCGGCGGTGATGACGAGATCGAGATCGGCCATGGCCGTGGCGAATTCGGCTGCGAGTTCGCGCCGACGCCGTACCGCCTGGACGTAATCGCCGCCGGTGATCAGCGCGGCCAGCGCCATGCGGTCGCGGAAGGCTTCGCCATAATCGGTGAAGCGCTCGCGCAAGGTTGCCTCGTGGATCGCATAGCCTTCGGCGAGCATGATCATGACGCCGCAAGCCGCCCAGTCGGCGAGCGGCGAGAGCCGCAGCTCGCGCACCGAGCAGCCGAGATCCTCAAAGACCTTTACCGCGGCGGCGATGCCCTGCCGCATCACCTCGTTCGCCGGGTTGTCGGTCTCGTAGAAATCACGGATCAGGCCGATGCGCAGGCCCTTGACCTCATTCGAGAGGGAGGCCCGATAATCCGGTACCGGACGGTCTGCGC
>Ga0310914_10002906_pt1 | contig 11727 bp, 13 predicted proteins | sample GREbulkMGAN108_FD_203450 | JGI IMG/M metagenome (GOLD analysis project Ga0310914, IMG submission 203450) | Lab enrichment of tropical soil microbial communities from Luquillo Experimental Forest, Puerto Rico - GRE.bulkMG.AN108 | ecosystem: Environmental > Terrestrial > Soil > Tropical forest >...
CCACACCTCCTCGGCCGGGCTCAAGCCGCTGTGAAAGGCGTGAAAGCATTTGATCCAGCTCTCCCCGTACTTGTTTTTCCAATTCTCGGGGTTGGCGTCCCAAAAATGCATGTGGCCGTCGATCACAAAGATGTCCTGCCCGTCATGTTTGTACATGTTTCCCTCCCGTGTTTGCGTGCCCCGAAGGTCCGGCAGCATCGCGGTGCTGCACGCTCAACAAAGCACGGCAGAATGAACCGTTGGCCTCCATTGCCACGCGCACGGTTCGGATAGCCCGGTAATGGGCTTCCAGCCGCTCCGCAGAAAACCGCGTGCCTTCGAGGTCGACGATCAGCGGTGCTGTTGGGCTGCAGTCGAGCGCGAGTTCGGCCCGGCGCTGCAGATAGCGCCGCAGGACCGCGGCCGACCCGCTCACGACCGGCGTACAGTCGGGCTGCTGGATCACGATCGCGTCGGCCTGCATCGATACTTCGCCGACCCGCAAAGCGCAGATCGCCGCCGGCGAGCAGCCCGCGATGCGCAAGTCCCGCAACAGCCGCTCTTGGCGGCCGAGAAACCCTTTGCGAAGGAACGTCAGGCGGAGCGCCGCCAGGCTCCCGGCGCCCTCACCGGGAAAGGCCTCCGCAAAGGGCCGCCCGTCGTTCACCGCGGCCTCGATCTCGGCTGCGGCGCAGTGGTCGCCGAGACTTACGGTCACCCGGTGGATGTCCTCCACCCCTAGCAGCGCGCGCCGAACATCTTCCGCCATCAGATAGGCAAAATTCACCGCGCACCAGCTCGTCGGCAGCCGCAGCCTAACGCTGGCACGACCGGAACGCAGCTCGAGGGAACGCACAAAGCCCAAATCAAGGATCGACTCGTCGAGCTCCGGGTCCAGCACGTGGGCGAGCCGCTCCAGAACAGCCGCGCCGTCGTAGCCGGCCGGAAACTCGCACGGCACATCATCGCGCATGGTCTAGGTGCCTCCAGTCAAGAGGAAACCCTCCTCGCCGCCCTAGCCCACCTGCGCGATATAGGCGAGGGTATATCACAATTACCGATTCCAGGTTGCGTAGCCGGAAGAGGTGCCGTCCTTCCAGTCCACCTGGGTTACGCCAACAAAGGTGTTGTCGCCGCTGATCCCTTGGTATCTACCCGTGCCGCCAGTGTATTGGAAGGTTCCCGGAAGTCGCCCGCCGAGTCCCGGGGTCCCCGCGCCTTGCCATGTCAGGTAAGCCTGGTCGCCATTGAGATCAGTAATGATGCAGTAGCCGCCCCCCTTGCTCTTTTTGTTGTTGAGGTCTATGTCGGCCCAGCTGGGACACTTCACACCGGCGCGATGAAACAGGGTGTTTTCACCCTTGTCATTAAAGAAAGTACCGGCGTACTCCCCGACCCAGTAAGAATGACCCTTCTCGATCTCTTGCGCCTTGCCGACAGCGAACCAACCAAACTCGCCGGTCACCTTCCAGTCTTCGGCCTGCGCCGCGCTGCAAAAGATCAGCCCGGTACCAACCGCCGCCGAGCAGAGCAATCGCCTGGCGCTTTTCATTGGATCCTCCTGCCTTGCATCATCTCAGGGCTGCCTCCTTTGTCTGTACTGCCGCGGCGACAGCCCGATCGCGCCGTGGCTCCTAAGGGCCGCACGAGATTAATCAGCTGGCAGCGCCGGATGCCTGCGGTGCCAGTCCGTGGCGGTCTGGTAGGCATGACCGGCGCGCACCAGTGTTTCCTCCTCGAGATGACGACCGAGAAGCTGGAACGCGACCGGGGTTCCAGCATCGGTGAACCCGCAAGGGAGGGTAATCGTGGGGCTGCACGTCATGTTGAACGGACAGGTGAAGCGCAGCAAGGCGTTCAGCATCTCGGCATCCTCGCCGAGGTGGGCCATCTGTGCGGTGGTCGGCGATGCAATGCCCTCTACCGGCACCAGCAATAGGTCCTGCTGGCGCGCAGTGAAGCTGAGCGGGCTCAGCCGAGTTGACAGGCAGCCCGATTTTTGAGAAGCGCGACGACTGCCTATCGGGCGGGCTTATAGGCCTTGGCGACGACCTCCGCCTTCCTCATACCTCCGACGCCTTCCGCGCCCGTCATCAGGACGGTAGTCTTGCCCGACTTGAGGGCGCCGCCCGCAGCAACAGCCAACGCGATTGCCGACATACTCTCGTTGTTCGGCACATCGCAGATGAAGACGACGTCATACTCGCCGAAGCAATACCAACCACCAACGAGTTTACCCCCGACCGCCTCGCACGCCTGACGGCCCACGGTTTCAATGCGGTTCTGCGGATTCTTGAGCTGGGCGGCCCAAGACTCCGAGGTGTAGGCTGCTTGGTACATGTAGAGCGGCATGATCGACCTCCCTCGTTATTGTGCATCCCGTTAGCCGGCATCCCCGCGATGGTTCGCCCGGGCGTCGACGGAAATAGGACGCTGTGCCGTTTTTTGCAGCCGCACAACTCGATTCTTTGGCGGGGTGGCACAAAACCCGTCTAAATCGGGCGATACAACCCTTATATATTTGATATCATTGATTAAATTATAATGATCCGCCGACAATTTTTTCAGACGACCACGTTATGCCACTTTTGGCGCGGCCATCGCAACAGCCGCTCTTGGCGGCTCAGAGACCCTTTGCGCAAGAACGTCAGGCGGAGCGCCGCCAGGCTTCCGGCGCCGGGAAAGGCCTCGGCAAAGGGCCGTCCGTCGTTGACGCCGCCTCGATTTCCCCTGCGGCGGAGTGGTCGCCGAGGCGCATGGTCGCCTGGCTGATGCCTTCGACCGTCAGCTGACATGGGTGCGCCGCTTCCGCTCCGTCCGCAGGGCAAAGCGGCGACTGCCGCGAAGTCGAGCGCGGCGATGCGGTCGGGTGGATCGCCGGGTTGCCGCGGCGGAATTTCGGCTTATATATCGGCGGCCGGCCTAATTGTCAATATCGAAATAAGGTGAATTCGCAATGCCCCCGAAATGGGTGCCTGGTGACCTCCCCTGTTTCCACCCTGATAGGCCGATTCCGCCCCCTGCAAGGCGGCGTTGGGAGCCCCTGTTCGTGCGACCCTCGATGTGGCTTTTAAGTATCTGATTCAGATGTATTTATCGAGGATAATTCGAGCGAATCTCGCCGCCGGATCAATAATTCAGCCTGTTTTCCGGTTTTTACAGGGGTCGGGGTTGCGGCGACTAGCTAGTCAAAGCCGCGCGCCGTAGCGGTGGATATGGTAGGGGGTGCCGGCGAGGCCCGGGCAGTAGCTGCCGACCACCGGCTCGAGCGCCTCGTAGAGGCGCCGGCTGTCGGCGTTGGCTGCGGTGAGCCGCTCCCGTGCGACGGCGACGCGTTCACGCAGCCGGTCGAGATCGATGGTGGTGAGCCGCCGATTGTCGACGACGAGGCGGCCGCCGATCATGACGCTCGCCACCGCCGTGCCGTCCTCGGTGTGGACCAGCTGGTTGACCGGGTCGTTAAACGGCAGCCAGTTCGGGTGGTCGAGATCGAGCATGACGATGTCGGCCTTGTAGCCGGGGGCGATCCGGCCGATCCGACCACCGAAGCCGAGGGCGCGGGCGCTGCCCTCGGTCGCCGCCAGCGCTGCCTCGCGGGTCGTGAGCCACCGCCGCCAATCCGGGCCCTGAACCTTCGAGACGAACGAGGCCAACCGCATGGCCTCGTACATGTTCTGATTGTCGCTGCAAGTGGCTCCGTCGGTGCCAATGCCGAGATTGACCCGCCGTTCGAGCATCGCCCTGGTATCGGCGAGGCCGCTGCCGAGCCGCATATTGCTGCCCGGGTTGTGGGCGACCGAGGCGCCCTTGTCGCCGAGCCGGGCCATGTCGTCCTCGTCGAGCCACACGCCATGGGCGACGGTGAAATGCGGGCCGAGCACGCCGAGCGCATCCAGATGCGCGGTCAGAGTGTGGCCGTAGAGCCGGATGCCGGTGACGGCCTGCACCTTCGACTCGGCGACATGGCTGTGCAGGCCGATCGCGAACTCCCGTGCCAGGGTTGCACAGCCTGATATGAAGGCATCCGTGCAATGGTGCGGGATCGTCGGCGCGACCGCCGGGCATACCCGGTCGCGGTCGAGTGACCAATTGCGCAACGCAGTGCGGATCGCCGAGATGGTCGCCTCGGCGGGCGGCAGGCGCAGCTCGGCGACACGCTCGCGGAGCGGCGGCGGCAGCGCTTCGCGCAGTCCGGGGATCGCCTCGTAGAAGCTGCGGTCGGCGACCATCGGCGCCACGACCGCACGCATGCCGACATCGGCATAGGCCGCCGCGCCCTGCGCCAGCCCTTCGGCGGTCGGCAACGGCCATTCGAAAGAAAGGTCGTAGCAGGCGGTGCAGCCCTTCAGCACCATCTCGACCGCACCCAGCTGAGTCGAAAGGTATTTGTCCTCGCTACTGCGCCCGCCGTTGATCCACGGCGCCGCGGTCAGCAACAATTCGAGCGTCCAGCGGTCGCCCATTCCCTTGGCGAGGTTGCCGTTACCGTGCGTATGGGCGTTGACGAGGCCGGGATGCAGCAGCCGGCGGGCCGCATCGATCTCGACCGCCTCCGCCGGGGCCGCGCAACCAGGCCGGCCGATCTCGCGGATCGTGTCGTCCTCGATCAGGATGTCGGCTGGTTCCGCGGTGCCGGCAGCGATGTCGAGCACCAGGCCGCCGCGCAGAATCGTATGGCTCATGGTAACGTCTCCGCTGAAGTGCGCCGTATCATAGACCCAAGCGCAGGAGGAGCCACGCAATGCCGAGCGTCGTCGTCGAGCGACACGAGGGGGTGATCGAGATCATCCTGAACCGGCCGGAGATCCTCAACGCGGTCAACCGCGAGACGATCGCGGCACTCGCGGACGCTGTCGCCGAAGCGGCCGAGGATCGCGCTGCCCGGGTCATCCTGCTGCGCGGGGCCGGTACCCATTTTTGCGCCGGCGGCGACATCACGATGTTCGCCGAGCTGATCCGATTGGCGCCGGCCGACAGGCAGAAGGCGCTCTACCGGATCGTCGACACGCTGCACCCGCTGCTGACCCGGATGCGATATATGCCAAAACCCGTCGTCGCCGCGGTGCAGGGGGCCGCCGCGGGCGTTGGGCTGAGCCTCGTGCTGGCGGCCGATCTCGCGCTCGCCGCAGAGGACACGGTCTTTACCTCGGGCTACATCCATCTCGGCACCAGCCCGGACGGCGGCATGACCGCGACGCTCCCGCACATCGTCGGCATCAAACACGCGGCGGAGCTGATGCTGCTCGGCGACCGCTTCGACGCGCAGCGAGCGCTGGCACTCGGGCTTATCAACCGTGTCGTCCCCGCGGATGCGTTAGCCAGCGAAGCCACAGAATTGGCGGCGCGGCTTGCGGCCGGCCCGACGCACGCCTACGGCCGGACCAAGGCATTGCTGCAGGCGACCTTGGGCGACGGCTTCGACGCACAGCTGAGGCGGGAAACCGAGAGCTTTGCCGCTTGTGCGGCGACCGAGGATTTTGCCGAGGGTGTCCGTGCCTTTCTTGAAAAGCGCCGCCCCGTCTTCACGCGCGAAGGATGAGAGTGCCATGAGGAAATATCGTCGGCTATGGCGAGCGGCATTGATCGCGCTGGCGGGTGCGGGGTCGCTCTCCGGCTGCTATTACGACCCCTATACAGGGCTTTGGTATGCCTATCCGCCTTATTACCCCTACCCGATGGCTTACCCCTATGGTCCGGCTTATCCCTACCCCTATCCGCCGGGGCAGACCCCATATCCGGCGCAAGGGTACGCGCCGGGAACAACTCCACCCGGCAATGCGCCGATCCAGCAGGCACCACTGCCGCCGCCAACCCAATAGTCGGGCAAATTCACCCGGAGAGTCGCGCGGCCTCCGAGCGCAACGCCGCCATGATCTTGAGTGCGTCGCCGAGGGCTCCGGGGTCGTGGGTGCGGATGTAATCGGCGCCCATTTCGGCGGCGTAAAGCTCTGCAGCAAGAGTCGCGGCGGCCATCTCCGAAGCAACGGCACGGCCGGTGATCGCGCGCAGGAAGGATTTGCGTGAGACCGAAACCAGCACCGGCAACCCGAAGTCGCGTTTCAAGCAGCTCAGTCTAGTCAAAACGCGCAACGATGCCTCCGGCCGGTTGCCGAGAAAAAACCCCATTCCCGGATCGAGGATTAGCCGCTCGCGAGCGATGCCGCCGCGCTCAAGGGCGGCCAGACGCTCGACAAAGAAATAATGGATCCTGTCCCACACCTGATCCGCCGCGAGCTCCATTCTCTGCGCCCGACCCCGCCCCTGCACGGCGTGCATGACGACGAGCCGGCAGCTCGCGGCTGCCAACTCGGGATAGAAGGACGGATCAGGAAAGCCCTGAATGTCATTAAGAAAAGCCACGCTGCTGTCGATCGCAAAGCGCTGGACTTCCGGTAGAAAACTGTCCACCGAAATCTGTGTGCCCTCGCTTGCAAGGGCGGCAATGACCGGATCGAGACGGCGGATCTCCTCTGCCGCGCTCACCGGCTGCGCGTCGACATTACTGGCGGCGGCGCCCAGGTCGATAACCCGTGCACCGGCGGTAACCAGAGCGCGTGCGTGCGCGATTGCAGCCGACGGGTCGAGATAACGGCCGCCGTCCGAGAAAGAATCCTCAGTAATATTGACGATGCCGAAGAGGCAAGGCGGAGACATCGCTCAACCGAGCTTATCCATCGGCCGCGTCCGCTCCATCATCGCGCCGACACCGTCCGCATCCGCAAACACGTCGAGTTTCTCGACCCAGACGCGCACCCGTTCGACCCGGGAATCGGCGAGGCACACCGTGCAGATCCGCTCGGCGAAACCCTCGCACAAATCGATATGCCCGGAGCGCGCGATCTCGCGGATTGCGGCGACGACTTTCTCGTAATTTATCACCCGCCGGCGGTCGTCGCCGGGAAATGCGGCCCCCGCCGCCGCAATCAGATCGACCGAGACGCGAACGCGCTGCTTTTGCTCGCGTTCGCGCCGGCGAATGCCGATGCTGCACATCAGCACCAGGCCGCGGACGGTGACAGTATAGCGGTCAACGGGTGCCGGCGGTTCGGGGCAGCGCGCGATCATTCGGCCACTATGCCCGAGCCGAAACTACCGGCGCCAATGCCCCGGGATCCAGACCCAGCTCGGCCCGCGTGGCCGCCAATGGCCCGGAACCCAGAAAGAATGCGGGTAAGGACGGGCGACATAACGGCCCGGCGCCCACACCCAACGGCCGGCCCAGTTCCAATAGCCCGGCGTCCACACCATCGCGGCCCCGGGCGGCGGCGGGACCGCTTCCTGCTGCAGTGGCGGCGGGGCGGTGGTCGGTCCGCCGTATCCGGGACCGGGATAAGCCGGCGGCTGTGTTGGACCAGGGTAAGCGGGCGGTTGTGGGTAATCCGGTGACTGCCCCGGACCAGGGTAGACCGGGGGCGGATATTGTTGGGCTGTCGCTCGCGGTAGCGATGCCACCAAGATCCCCAGGATCGCCAGGGAGCTGGCCCGCCAGAGCGCGTAGGCGACCGACTGCGGCGATATCGTTCGCGTTATCATCGGATCGACTGTTTCTTTTCATCATTGAGCAGTACGGGATCGTGCAGGGACGTGTCTTGCCCGCGGACCGGGTCAGCGATGGCTTGCTCCAGGCTCTGCGCACCTTTCCATTCTGTCGACGGGCGCACATGCCCGTCGCTGCCGATCTGATCGATGCCCCAGTAGATCTCCAGCCGATGATTGTCGGGATCGCGAAATTCGACCGCGAGCTGACAGCCGGCGCGCCGTCGGCCGGCGAAATCGATCTTGACCCCATGCCGATGCAGATGGTCACGCGCTCTGATAACCTCGTCCAAGGTCGCGACCTCGAATGCGATATGGTTGAGCTCGACGTTCGCCGCTTCCGCGGTCATCGAGCCGACGAGCGCGACGCCGTGATGGTCCGGGTTGCAGCGAAGAAAGACCATGCCGCCGGGCACCATCTCTTCCGGATAGACATCCGAAATCTGAAAGCCGAGCACTTCGGTGTAAAACCGCGCCGATCGCTCGACGTCGCGCACGTTGACAACGACGTGTCCCAACTTGCCGATGCGAAAGGGAAGCCCGCGGGGCCGCCCTAAATTCCTCACCCGATCCGGGTCGTACATCTGCTCGACCTCCGCAGCCGGTAGATCGCGTTTACCAGCGCACATCCCGTGCTCCGGCGACAACGTTCAAGGCAAATTTACGCTTCCTTTACCATTAGACAGACATAGTTCGGTCGAATTTTCACCACGCCGATCGGTTATCGATCAAGGCGAGGTTCGGCGGGGCTGTCGTATGCGTGACTGGATATCCGACTGGAAGAAATGGAGCCGTGCCGAGCGCTGGTTCGCGATCATGCTCATCATCATCGCGCTTGTTCTTCCGCTTGGGCTATTGATCATCGGCGAGAGGGTCGGCAGCTAGCGCTGGCGACAGCGCGCGGCCGCTCTGCGCAAAGGGCTTGCTGTGCACGAGGCTTCCCAATAAAGCCTCGAGTCCAACAACGATGTCCCGGGGAAAATCGCCATGCCGCCGCTGCCGGAAGCTGCTGACCTCGAAACTTTGAGGGAATTCGACACCCCAACGATCTGCAACGCCCTTGAGCTTGTGGTTCCGGCGCGCCGCGCAACGGGCTTTACGCGCCGGCCGCTGATCGCCGCGTTCCCTGAGTTAAAGCCCGTCGTCGCCTTTGCTCGGACAGCTCTGATCCGCTCACGCGAGCCGCACCCGCGCAGCCGGGAGGAGGCAACACGAGTACGCCTTGCCTACTATGAGCATGTCGCCGCCCCGCCGCTGCCGAGCATCGCCGTGATCCAAGACATCGATGCCCCCGACCAGGGGTTTGGCGCCTTCTGGGGCGAGGTGCAGAGCAATGTCCATAAAGGGCTCGGCTGTGTCGGCGCCGTCACCGACGGCTCGGTGCGCGATCTCGATGCGATGGCGCCCGATTTCTTTGTCCTTGCCGGGTCGATCATGCCCTCGCACGCCCATGTCCATCTCGTCGATTTCGGTGGCACTGTTAGTGTCGCTGGGATGATCGTATCGCCAAACGAAGTGATCTACGCCGACCGGCACGGCGCAGTCGTTGTCCCGGCCGAGGCTATCAAGGACCTCCCGGCCGCCGTGGCGCTGCTCGCTCGCCGCGAAAAGGTAATCATCGACGCGGCAAAGGCGCCCGGTTTTTCGGTCGCTAAGCTGCGCCAAGCCTTCGCCGAACAAGAGGAAATCCACTGAGAATGTTCGCCGGGCCGACCTAAAGCTCGATCTGACCGCCGAGTTCCACGATCCGGTTCACCGGTATTCTGAAAAACTCTGTCGCGTCCTGCGCCATATTCGACAAAAAGATAAAGAGTTTTTTAAAAGGCAGGACGATGCCCGAACGGCGCTTGGTGATGATCTTTTCGCGCCGGACAAAGAACGAGGTTTCCATGAGGTTGAAGCGCAGCCCGCCGATGCGGCACAGCGCTAATGCGCGAGGGATGTCGGGCTCTTCGAGAAAGCCGTAGCGGATCGTGACCGTGTGGAAATTCTGACCAAAATGATGGATTTCTAACCGTTCGGCCTCGGGCAAGCTCGGCACGTCTTCGGTCCGCACGTTCATCAGCACGTTTCGTTCGTGCACTACTTTGTTGTGCTTCATGTTGTGCAGCAGCGCGGTCGGGACATTGTCGACCCTCGCGGTCATGTAGATCGCGGTCCCCGGGACACGTACCGGCCGGTCGGGACGCAAGGTTTCGACCAATGTCGCGAGCGGCAGAGCACCGCTCGCCCGTTGAGCAGCGGCCCGCCCCCGCCCCCACAGCCATGTCATCATTATCGTATAGATGACGCCGGCGATTGCGAGAGGGAACCAACCGCCCTCTGTCAACTTCAGCAGGTTGGCACCAAAAAAAGACAGATCGACGACCAGGAACAGAACAAATAACGGGACCAGCTGCCACAGCCGCCAGCCCGCACCCAAGCGGAGATGGACAAAGGCGAGAATGGTCGTGACCGACATGGTTCCGGTGACAGCGATGCCATATGCGCCGCCTAGCGCATTCGACGAGCGGAAGCCGACCACGGTCGCGACGACCGCAACCAGCAAGATACCGTTCATCGCGGGCACGTAGACCTGGCCGATTTCCCGCTCCGAGGTATGGCGTACCTGCATGCGCGGAAGATAGCCGAGCTGCACCGCCTGACGGGTGATCGAGAAGGCGCCGGAGATCACCGCCTGCGAAGCGATCACCGTGGCGGCAGAGGCGAGCCCGACCAGCGGATAGACCCCCCAATCCGGAGCGAGAAGGAAGAACGGGTTCTCGATGGCATCCGGATGAGCAAGGAGCAGCGCGCCCTGACCGAAATAGTTCAGCAGCAATGCCGGGAAGACAAAGCGCAACCAGGCTCGCCGGATCGGCGCCGGCCCGAAATGTCCCATATCGGCGTAAAGCGCTTCGGCTCCGGTCACTGCCAGCACGACCGCGCCGAGTAGCACAAAGCCCCGCCAAGGATCGAGCAGGATGAGATCGATCGCGTGGCGCGGATCGAGAGCCCAGATGATGGCCGGATAACGGACAATTTCGATTGCGCCGAGGAGGCCGATCGTGCTGAACCATATGATGATTATCGGGCCGAAATACCTGCCGACGCGGCCGGTACCGCGGCGTTGCGCAACGAAGAGAACAATCAAGAGTGCGAGCGCCAACGGCAGCACGTAGGGCTCAAGAGCCGGGGTGGCGACCTTAAGGCCTTCGACCGCACTCAGCACCGAAATCGACGGGGTCAGAACGCCGTCGCCGTAGAACAATGCAGCGCCGAACAGCCCGGCGGATAGGATCCACCAACCGCGCCGACCGGCGGCGGCGCGCAACGCTAGAACCATCAGCGCGAGGATGCCGCCCTCGCCCCGGTTGTCCGCCCGCATCAGGACGATCACGTACTTTACGGTGACGACCAAAGTCAGCGCCCAGGCGATCAGAGAGAGGACCCCGAATACGCGCGGTTCGCTGACGCCAGCGACGTCGGGGAAGCATTGCTTGACCGTGTAGAGGGGTGACGTGCCGATATCGCCGTAGACGACACCCAGCGCCGCGACGGTCAGGCTTTGGCCAAACGTTTTGTAAGCGTCCGTCTGAATTACCGCTGTGTTGGGCATGGGGGTTAGCGAACGCGGCGTTCCCGAATCCGACTCAGCAAGCCTCGTAATATCGCCGGTCAGCGCTGATAGGTGCCGACCAACTCGGAGCGCTGGATAGCGTAGGGTTCCGCCGTCCTCAGCACGTCCGAGGCGGTCGCTGTCGGGTTCAGATCGAGGGTGGGCCGGCTGATCGCGAGGAGGCGGAAGTGATAATGATGGGTCCCGTGCCCCTTCGGCGGACAGGGGCCCGCATAGCCCGCCTTGCCAAAATCGTTGCGCGCTTCATGGAGACCGGCAGCCGGCCGATTTGCGGAATAACCGGTGTCGAGACCGTGAGAGGTGGTGGGGATGTCGAAGACAACCCAATGGCGGAATGTCCCGGAGGGCGCGTCCGGATCCTCGACGACGAGTACGAAGCTCTTGGTTCCGTCCGGTATCCCGGACCATGTCAGCGGCGGTGAGATATCAGCACCGTCGCAGGTATACTGCGCCGGGATCTCGCCGCCCGGCGCGATCGCCGGGCTGGCAAGCATCAGAGGCATGGCGCTCTCCACGTTGCCCAAACCCCACTCTACAGATAGACACGAGCGCCTACCACGGGGAGATAATCGGTGAGCAAGAAGAGCCTTAGA
>Ga0310914_10002916_pt1 | contig 11716 bp, 20 predicted proteins | sample GREbulkMGAN108_FD_203450 | JGI IMG/M metagenome (GOLD analysis project Ga0310914, IMG submission 203450) | Lab enrichment of tropical soil microbial communities from Luquillo Experimental Forest, Puerto Rico - GRE.bulkMG.AN108 | ecosystem: Environmental > Terrestrial > Soil > Tropical forest >...
AGCTCCGAGATTGCCTGCCGGCGCATCGCGAGCCCGCCCTTCTTGCCGAGCGTAATCAGCTTCTCGACGATCGGCCGCAGCTCCTTGGCCTTTGGCAGCGTGGTGACGATCTGCTCGTGCTTGATCAGCGCAGCAGCCATGTTTGCAAACATCGCGCGCCGATGCTCGGCAGTGCGATTGAGCTTGCGATAAACTCGTCCGTGACGCATGACTCTATTCCTTGCTTTCTGTCTGCCACGACGGTTCGTCGGACACTTTGCTCAGGTGGGCTGCCTGCGTTCGCCCGCAAAAAGCGCGCGATGGCGCTGTGTGATGGCCGGGAACTCCCGGCCACGACGGTAAAGCTGGATCAGTAATGATCCTCGAAGCGCTTGGCGAGCTCGTCGATGTTCTCCGGCGGCCAGCCCGGCACTTCCATGCCGAGATGCAGGCCCATCTGGGCCAGCACTTCCTTGATCTCGTTCAGCGATTTGCGACCGAAGTTCGGAGTGCGCAGCATCTCCGCTTCCGACTTCTGCACGAGGTCGCCGATGTAGACGATATTGTCGTTCTTCAGGCAGTTTGCCGAGCGCACCGACAGCTCGAGTTCGTCGACCTTCTTGAGGAATGCCGGGTTGAAGGCGAGATCGGGAATGATCTCCTGCGTGACTTCCTTGCGCGGCTCTTCGAAGTTGACGAACACGTTGAGCTGATCCTGCAGGATGCGCGCGGCGAACGCGACCGCATCCTCCGGCGTGATCGCGCCGTTGGTTTCGATCGTCATGGTCAGCTTGTCGTAGTCGAGGATCTGGCCCTCGCGGGTGTTCTCGACCTTGTAGGAAACCTTGCGCACGGGCGAAAACAGGCTGTCGACCGGGATCAGGCCAATCGGCGCGTCCTCGGGCCGGTTGCGCTCGGCGGGCACGTAGCCCTTGCCGGTCGTGACCGTGAACTCCATGCGGATCTCCGCGCCCTCGTCCAACGTGCAGATCTGCAGCTCCGGATTGAGCACGGTGATATCGCCGACCGTCTGGATGTCGCCGGCGGTCACAACGCCCGGACCCTGCTTCTTCACGACCATGCGCTTGGGGCCCTCGCCCTGCATCTTGATCGAGATGTCCTTGATGTTGAGCACGATGTCGGTGACGTCCTCACGAACGCCCGCAATCGAGGAGAACTCGTGCAGCACGCCGTCGATATGCACCGACTGCACAGCCGCGCCCTGCAGCGAGGACAGAAGGATGCGCCGCAGCGCGTTGCCGAGCGTTTGGCCGAAGCCGCGCTCGAGCGGCTCGGCCACCAGCGTCGCATAGCGCGTCGAGTCGGTGCCTGCAGCCACCTGCAATTTGTTCGGTCGAATGAGTTCCTGCCAATTTTTCTGGATTGTCACTGTTTCACCCTCAGGCCAGCCTGCTTGCCATCTGGCGTTGGAGATCGCGGATCAGTCCGCTCGAGAATTCCAAACCTGCTCGCATGCGCGGGAGTCTGCCGCGCGAACGGTCCTCAGACCCGCCGCCGCTTGCGCGGACGGCAACCATTGTGCGGGATCGTTGTCACGTCGCGGATCGAAGTGACGGTGAAGCCCGCAGCCTGCAGCGCGCGGAGCGCCGACTCGCGGCCCGAACCGGGACCCGCGACCTCGACTTCCAGCGTGCGCATGCCGTGTTCCTGTGCCTTCTTGGACACGTCCTCCGCCGCGACTTGCGCGGCATAGGGGGTCGATTTGCGCGACCCCTTGAAGCCCATCGTTCCCGCCGACGACCAGGCAATGGTGTTGCCCTGCGCATCGGTGATGGTGATGGTGGTGTTGTTGAACGACGAATTCACATGCGCGACGCCGGAGGCGATATTCTTGCGCTCGCGACGGCGAACGCGGGTGGCTTCCTTGCCCATTCAAAAACCTTTCTCAACGATCTCGACACCGCCGTAGTGCCAGCGGCTACACCTTGTTCAAGCAAGCGGTGAACAAGCGAATGGCGCACGAACTATTCGCCACTCCCTATTCGCCGTTCGCCAAATTACTTCTTCTTGCCAGCAATCGCCTTCGCCGGTCCCTTGCGGGTTCGCGCGTTGGTGTGGGTGCGCTGGCCGCGCACCGGCAGGCCGCGGCGATGACGCAGGCCGCGATAGCAGCCGAGGTCCATCAGCCGCTTGATGTTCATGCCGGTCTCGCGGCGAAGGTCGCCCTCGACGACGTAGTCGCGGTCGATCACTTCGCGGATCTGCAGGACTTCCTGATCGCTCAGTTGGCTGACGCGGCGATCCTCAGGGAGTTTGACCTTCTCCATGATCTCGGCCGCGATGCTCGGGCCGATGCCATGAATGTACTGAAGCGCGATCAGCACGCGCTTGTTGGTCGGGATGTTCACGCCGGCAATACGGGCCACGTAGTCTCTCCTGTCGCCGATCCCTTCATTGGACCGGTCTGTCTGTTTCGCTATCTCGGGCAGGTGTCCGCAAACGCGAACACGACGCCCAACCCCCTCCATTTTCCGGGGCCCGGCATCGTCCTGAAAACTATCCGACTTGGATGCGGGGCTTATTAATGGATGAAGTGCGCTTTCGTCAACCTGTTCTAAGCCTTAGCTCGCTTTTTCGTGACCTTTTTCGCCGGCTTCGGGACGGCCCTGGAAGCCGCCTTTTTGACCCGCTTGGCAGCCCGTTTGCCGGCCCGGACAGCCGGTCTGGAGGCTTTTTTGGGTTTCGCCCGCCCCTTGGCCGTCTGTTTTGCCGTCGATTTGCCGGCCCTTCCGGGCGCCCTGCCAACCAGCCCCGGGTCCCGCTTGGCCGAAGGCGGCTTTTTCGGGGTCTTTTTCTCCACAGCCCCGATCGCGGCCAGGATCCGGCCGATCTCGCGGGTCACCGCCTCGATCGTCATCATGCCGTCTACGGTCAAAAGCTTGCGCCGCTCCGAATAGTAGTGGATCAACGGCTCGGTCTGCGCACGGTACGCAGCCAGCCGCTTGATCAGAACTTCCGACGTGTCGTCGATCCTGACCTCCTCGCCGCGAGCCCGGGTCTCGGCGGCGCGGGTTTCGACACGCTCAACCAGCGCGCTCTCGTTGACGCGGAGTTCGACCACGGCATCGAGTTTCATGTGCTTGTGTTTGAGCAATTCATCCAGCGCCGCAGCCTGCGGCACCGTGCGCGGGAAGCCGTCCAGGATGAAACCATTTTTGGCGTCCGGCTGATCGATGCGGTCGGAAATGATGTTGACCACCACGTCGTCCGGCACCAACCCGCCGCTCGCCATGATGTCTTTGGCCCTTAGCCCGACCGGCGTGCCGGCGGCCACCGCGGCGCGCAACATCTCGCCCGTCGAAAGCTGGACGATACCGTAGCGCTGGACCAGCCTCTGTGCCTGGGTCCCCTTGCCCGAACCCGGCGGTCCCAGAAGAATGATTCTCATCGACGTTCGCCCCCCGGCGCTTGGTGGGCGAAACTCCGCACACCTTAGGTTGTCATTCCATGGCGGTCGCTTCAGCGGCGGCGCCCTCGCAATTTCGATCGCCTGATCAGGCCTTCATATTGATGGGCGAGCAGGTAACCCTGAACTTGGGCCACCGTGTCCATGGTGACACTGACCACGATCAAAAGTGACGTACCACCAAAGTAGAACGGGACCGAGGCGTAGGAAATCAGAATTTCGGGGATCAGGCAGACAATTGCCAAATAAATCGCGCCGACCACGGTAATCCGGGACAGTACGTAATCGATATATTCGGCGGTACGCTCGCCCGGGCGGATGCCCGGGATGAAACCGCCGTGCTTCTTCAGATTGTCGGCGGTCTCGGTCGGATTGAAGACGATCGCGGTATAGAAGAAGGCGAAGAATACGATCAACGCCAGGTAGAGCGCGAGAAACAGCGGACGGCCGTGGCTGAGCTGGGTGGTGATCCACTGGAACCATTCCGGACCCTTGCCGGCATTGAAATTGGCGACCGTGGTCGGCAGCAGCAACAGCGACGAGGCGAAGATCGGGGGGATGACGCCCGAGGTATTCAGCTTCAGCGGCAGATGCGAGGACTGGCCCTCGAACATCTTGTTGCCGACCTGCCGCTTCGGATACTGGATCAACAGCCGTCGCTGCGCGCGCTCCATAAACACGATGAAGGCGATCACGGCGACCGCCATCACGATGACGATCAGGATCAGGCCGGTCGACAGCGCTCCCTGGCGGCCGAGTTCCAGCATGTTCGCCAGCGCCGCAGGCAACTCCGCGACGATGCCGGAGAGAATGATCAGCGAAATGCCGTTACCGATGCCGCGCGAGGTGATCTGCTCGCCGAGCCACATCAGGAAGATGGTGCCGCCGGTCAGTGTGATCGCGGTGGAGAGACGGAAGAATAGGCCGGGATCGGTCACCACATTGCCGGCACCCTCGAGCCCGACCGCAATCCCGTAGGACTGGAACGCGGCGAGCAGCACCGTGAGATAACGGGTGTACTGGTTCAGCGTCTTGCGGCCCGCCTCGCCTTCCTTCTTCAGCGCCTCGAGCTGCGGCGACACCGTGGTCAGAAGCTGAATGATGATCGACGCCGAGATGTAGGGCATGATGTTCAGCGCAAAGATCGCCATGCGGTGGATGCCACCGCCGGCGAACATGTTGAACATGCCGAGAATGCCGCCTGCCTGGGTCCGGAACACCTGTTCCCAGATGTTGGGATCGATGCCCGGCAGCGGGATGTAGGTGCCGAGCCGGTAAACCAGCAGCGCACCCAGCGTGAACCAGATGCGCTTCTTCAGTTCGTCGGCCTTGGCGAGCGCGCCGAAATTGAGATTGGCCGCCAGTTGTTCCGCTGCTGAGACCATGTTTGGCTTTCTCCCGCCATCCCCTGCGCTGTCGTGCCCGCCGGTCGGGGCGATCAGCAGACGCCGGACATTATTTGGCACTCGGCTCCGATAATTCCACGTCCAGGGCTTGCGAACCGTCCGCGAACGCGGGCGATGACGCAGATGTTACGCCGCCTCGCCATCTTCCTGCTTGGCAGGCGCCAGGATCTTCACCGAGCCGCCGGCCTTCTCGACCGCCGCGACAGCGGATTTCGACGCGCCGTGGACCTCGATATTGACCTTGGCCTTGATCTCCCCGCGGCCGAGCAGCCGGACGCCGTCCTTGGCGCGGCGCAACACGCGGGACTTCACCAGGGTTTCCGCGTTGATGGTCGCCGACGCATCGAGTTGCTTGGCATCGATCGCCTGCTGCAGGCGGTCGAGATTGATCTCGACGAATTCGAGCGCGAACACGTTGTTGAAGCCGCGCTTGGGCAGGCGGCGATGCAACGGCATCTGGCCGCCTTCAAAGCCCTTGATGCGCACGCCGGTGCGTGCGGTCTGGCCCTTGCCGCCGCGTCCCGAGGTCTTGCCCTTGCCTGAGCCGATGCCGCGGCCGACGCGCATGCGTTTCTTGCGCGAACCCGCATTGTCGGCGATATCGCTGAGCTTCATCGCCCTTCTCCTTACTGGCTTATTTCTCGTCGACGATGCGGACGAGATGTTGAACCTTTTCGATCATGCCCCGCACCGCCGGCGTGTCCGGCAGTTCGGTGACCCGGCCGATCTTGTTGAGCTTCAGCCCAATCAGGGTCGAACGCTGCGAGTGGTGCCGGCGGATCGGGCTGCCGGTCTGCTCGATCTTGATGGTCTTTGCGGCCATGGTCGTAAAACTCCGAAAGCGCTTAGTCCGCCGAAGCCTCGGCGTCGCCGCCGACGCGGCGGGCCTGCAGCGCGGACACCTTGATGTTGCGGCGCGCCGCGACCGAGCGCGGCGAATCCTGGTTCTTCAGCGCGTTGAAGGTCGCGCGCACCATGTTGTAGGGGTTGGACGAGCCGATCGACTTCGCCACCACGTCCTGGATCCCCAGGGTTTCGAACACCGCGCGCATCGGGCCGCCGGCGATGATGCCGGTACCGGCAGGCGCCGCGCGAAGATAGACCCGCCCCGCGCCGTGACGGCCGGCGATATCGTGATGCAGCGTGCGGCCCTCGCGCAGCGCCACGCGCGTGAGGTTGCGCTTGGCCGACTCGGTCGCCTTGCGGATCGCTTCGGGCACCTCGCGCGCCTTGCCGTGGCCGAACCCGACCCGGCCCTTCTGATCGCCGATGACGACCAGTGCCGCAAATCCGAAGCGCTTGCCGCCCTTGACGACCTTCGCCACGCGATTGATGTGGACCAGCTTGTCGACAAATTCGCTGTCGCGCTCCTCGCGCTCCCTGCTCCGTTCGCGTCCGCCGCGTTCGCGTTCCGCTGCCATGGTTCTTTCCAATCTCTAAAGGAGGCCTCGCCTCCCGTCCTCGTGTCCGTTCAAACCAGTTTCGTATTGAGCATGATCTCGCCCTTCCGGATCATGCCCTAGAAGCTCAGTCCGCTCTCGCGCGCCGCATCCGCCAGCGCCTTGACGCGCCCGTGATAGAGATAGCCGCCGCGATCGAACACCACTTCCTTGACACCCTTCTTCACCGCGCGCTCCGCCAGGAGCTTGCCGACCGCCTTCGCCGCGTCGATGTTGGCGCCGGTATTGCCGCCCGTGCGCAAGTCCTTCTCCAGCGACGAGGCGGACGCCAGCGTCTCGCCCTTGGTGTCGTCGATCACCTGCGCATAGATGTGCTTCGACGAGCGGAACACGGAAAGCCGCGGACGGCCGCTCGCGGACCGGCGGAGCGCCAGCCTCACGCGCTGCTTGCGCCGGGCGTTCGTAACCTTGGTTCTCGACATAGCCGGCTCCGTTACTTCTTCTTGCCTTCCTTGCGGAAGATGAATTCATCGACATACTTCACGCCCTTGCCTTTATAAGGCTCCGGCGGACGGTAGCTGCGGATTTCGGCAGCGACCTGGCCGACGCGCTGGATGTCATTGCCCGTGATCGTGATTTCGGTCGGCTTCGGCACGGCGATCTGGATGCCTTCCGGAATCGGAAAGATCACGTCGTGGCTGTAACCGAGGGCGAGCTGCAGGTTCTTGCCCTGCATCGCGGCGCGGTAGCCGACGCCGGTGATTTCGAGCTTCTTTTCAAAACCCTTGGTGACGCCGGCGACGAGATTGGCGATCTGCGCACGCGCCGTGCCATAGAGCGCCCGCCCGCGATTGGTTTCGACGCGAGGCGCGACCTTGACCACGTTCTTGTCGAGCTTCACCTCGACGTCGTCATGCACCACGAACTGAAGCTGGCCCTTCGGCCCCTTCATTTTCACGGTCTGGCCTTCGACGGTCGCGGTCACACCCGACGGGATCGTCACCGGCCTCTTGCCAATGCGTGACATCGTTGAATCCTTCTCCTTAGCATTTTCCCGCGAAGTGGGCACCGGCTCGCCGCAGTCGCAGAACCGGTTCCCACTTTTGCGGAACGAGCACTAGAACACCGTGAAGAGAATTTCGCCGCCCACATTCGCGTCGCGCGCGGCGTGGTCGGCCATGATTCCCTTCGGCGTCGACAACACCGAAATGCCGAGCCCGTTGTTGACCCGCGGCAGGTTCTTCACCGAGATGTAGACCCGCCGTCCCGGCTTCGAGACCCGCTCGATTTCCCGGATCACCGGCTCGCCGTCGAAATATTTCAGCTCGATCTCGAGCTCGTTGCGGCCGGAGGGGTGCTCGACCGTGGCGTAGCCGCGGATGTAGCCCTCCGTCTTCAGCACCTCGAGCACGCTCTGGCGCATTTTCGAGCCCGGCGAGGACACCTTCGACTTCGACCGCATCTGCGCATTTCGGATGCGGGTGATCAGATCGCTGATCGGATCGTGCGTTGCCATTGTGACGACCCTCCTTACCAGCTCGACTTCACGAGCCCGGGAACCAGGCCCCTGGAGCCGAGTTCACGCAGCGCGATGCGCGACAGCTTGTTCTTGCGGTAGTTCGAGCGCGGCCGGCCCGTGAGCTCGCAGCGCAGGCGAATCCGCGTGGCCGACGAGTTACGCGGCATTTCGGCAAGCTTCAGGGTCGCGGCAAAACGCTCCTCCATCGGCTTGGTCTTGTCGGCGATGATCGCCTTCAGGCGCGCGCGCTTCGCGGCGGCGTTCTTCACCATCCGCTTGCGCCGGTTGTTCTTCTCGACTGAACTCTTCTTTGCCATGCTTGGTTGGCTCCTGGGTGTCCGCGTTTGAGAGGCTGTTTTCAGCCTCTCACTGCCGGAACGGGAAATTGAATGCGGTCAACAGGGCTCGTGCCTCGTCGTCGGTTCGGGCGGTCGTGCACACGGTGATGTCCATGCCCCACGTCTCGCCCGCCTTGTCGAAGTCGATCTCCGGGAAAACGATGTGCTCCTTGATGCCGAGCGAATAATTGCCGCGGCCGTCGAAGCTCTTCGGGTTCAGCCCGCGGAAGTCGCGCACGCGCGGCAGCGCCACGTTCACCAGACGATCGATGAACTCGTACATCCGCGCTTTCCGTAGCGTAACCTTGCAGCCGATCGGCTGGTTCTCGCGCAGCTTGTAGGTCGCGATCGCGATCCTGGAATAGGTCACCACCGCCTTCTGGCCGGCGATCAGCGACAGGTCGGCCGCCGCCGTCTCCGCCTTCTTGCGGTCATTGACGGCCTCGCCGATGCCCATGTTGAGCACGACCTTGTCCAGCCGCGGCACCTGCATCACGTTGGTGTAGCCGAATTTCTCGGTCAACTGGCCGCGGATGCGCTTGTCAAAGTCCAGGCGCAGGCGCGGCACGTAAGCGGTCTCAGCCATCGATCTCTGCTCCCGTACTCTTGGCGATGCGCACTTTCTTGCCATCCGCCTGAATCTTGAATCCGATACGCGTCGGCTTGCCGTCCTTGCCGACATAAGCGAGGTTCGACAGGTGGATCGACGACTCCTTGGAGACGATGCCGCCCTCCTGGTTCTGGGTCTGCTTCTGGTGACGCTTCACCAGATTGACGCCGCGCACCAGCGCCCTGCCCTCGGCGGGATGCACCTCGAACACCTCGCCGGTACGGCCCTTGTCGCGGCCGGACAGCACGATCACCTTGTCGCCCTTGCGGATCTTGGCAGCCATCACAGAACCTCCGGGGCGAGCGAAATGATCTTCATGTGGTTCTTGGCGCGCAGCTCGCGCGGCACGGGCCCGAAGATGCGGGTGCCGACCGGCTCCGACTGGTTGTTGATCAGGACGGCGGCATTGCGGTCGAAGCGGATTACCGAACCGTCGGGACGGCGGATGTCCTTGCGGACACGCACCACCACGGCCTTCATCACGTCGCCCTTCTTCACCTTGCCGCGCGGGATCGCTTCCTTGATCGACACCACGATGACGTCGCCCACGGTGGCATAGCGGCGCTTGGAGCCGCCAAGCACCTTGATGCACATGACACGGCGTGCGCCGGAATTGTCGGCCACGTCGAGGTTGGTCTGCATCTGAATCATTGATGCACCTCGTCCTCTTCATTTGTTGCGCAGCAACTGCGCTTGAACTCTAAAAAGCCGGTTCGGCCGAAAGGCCGGCCCGCTTCAGGCGGTTTTCTTGTGTTCGCCCCGGACCACGGTCCAGCGCTTCAACTTCGAGATCGGCTTGCTCTCCTCGATCCAAACCGTGTCGCCCGGCTTGAACTCGTTCTGCTCGTCGTGGGCGTGATAGTTCTTCGAGCGGCGGATCGTCTTCTTGTAAATCGGATGGGTGAAGCGGCGATCGACGCGCACCACCACCGTCTTTTGCTGCTTGTCGCTGACGACCACGCCCTGAAGGGTCCGTTTCGGCATGGCTTGATCCTTACTTCTTCTTGGCGCGCTGCTGCGCGGCGATGGTCTTGATGCGGGCGATGTCGCGACGGGCTTCCTTCATCCGCGAGGTGTTTTCCAGCTGCCCGGTGGCACGCTGGAAACGCAGATTGAAGCGCTCCTTCTTCAGACTGAGGATGGCGTCCTCCATCTGATCGGGGGTCATCGCGCGGATGTCTTCGACTTTCATTTCGGCCATGACCGCTTACTCCGCAATGCGTTCGACAAAGCGCGTCTTGATCGGCAGCTTCGCGGCGGCAAGATCAAGCGCTTCGCGGGCGGTCTGCACCGGCACGCCGTCAATCTCGAACAGCACGCGGCCGGGCTTGACCCGCACCACCCAATATTCAGGCGTGCCCTTGCCGGAGCCCATGCGGACTTCGGCCGGCTTCTTCGACACGGGAACGTCCGGAAACACGCGGATCCAGACGCGGCCCGCGCGCTTCATGTGGCGCGTGAGCGCGCGCCGCGCTGCCTCGATCTGGCGCGCAGTGACGCGATCGGGCTCTATCGCCTTCAGCCCGAACTGGCCGAACGACAACGTCGCGCCCGACGTCGCGGTGCCGTGGATGCGGCCCTTATGCGCCTTTCGAAACTTCGTTTTCTTGGGTTGCATCATGGCGTTAAGCCCTCAAACCTTGCTAAAGCCTCAGGCGGCGTCGCGGCGCGGCCGCGCAGTGTCGCCTTCGGCCATCTTCTTGTCCTGCGCCATCGGATCGTGCTCGAGGATTTCGCCCTTGAAGATCCAGACCTTGACGCCACAGGTGCCGAACGTCGTGAACGCGGTTGCGACGCCGTAGTCGATATCAGCCCGCAGCGTATGCAGCGGCACGCGGCCCTCGCGATACCATTCCATCCGGGCGATTTCCGCGCCGCCGAGCCGACCCGAGCAGTTGATGCGGATGCCTTCCGCGCCGAGCCGCATCGCCGACTGCACCGCGCGCTTCATGGCACGACGGAACGCGACGCGGCGCTCGAGCTGCTGCGCGATCGATTCGGCAACAAGGGTGGCATCGAGTTCGGGCTTGCGGATCTCGACGATGTTGATGACGACGTCGGATGCCGTGATGTCGGCGACCTTCTTGCGCAGCTTGTCGATGTCGGCACCCTTCTTGCCGATCACCACGCCCGGACGTGCCGAGTGGATGGTGACGCGACACTTCTTGTGCGGACGCTCGATCACGATGCGCGCAACCGCCGCCTGCTTCAATTCCTTGTGCAGGATCTCGCGGATCTTGACGTCCTCGTGCAACAGCTTGCCGTACTCGCTTTTCCCGGCAAACCAGCGGGAATCCCAGGTCCGGTTGATGCCGAGACGCAGCCCGATCGGATTGATCTTTTGACCCATCGTTTTCTCCTGCGCCGCTTCAGGCGCTCGCCTCGACCTGACGAACCACGATCGTCAGTTGCGAAAATGGTTTGAACACCCGGCCCGAACGGCCACGGCCGCGCGGGGCAAAACGCTTCATCACGATGCCGTTGCCGACATGCGCCTCCGAGACCACGAGTTCGTCGACATCGAGATCGTGGTTGTTCTCGGCATTGGCGATCGCCGACTCCAGGCACTTCTTGACGTCGACCGCGATCCGCTTGCGCGAGAACTGCAGGTCGGCAAGCGCGGCAGACGCCTTGCGGCCGCGGATCATCTGCGCGACCAGGTTGAGCTTTTGCGGGCTCACCCGAAGCATCCGGGCGACCGCCTTGGCCTCATTGTCGGCGAGGCTCCGTTCGCGCTTTGATTTGCTCATCGCTTAATCCTCAAGCCTGCTTCTCAAGCCTTCTTGGCTCTCTTGTCGCCCGAATGGCCGTGGAAGGTCCGCGTCGGCGAGAACTCGCCGAACTTGTGGCCGACCATTTCCTCGTTGACCGAGACCGGCACGTGTTTCTGCCCGTTGTAGACGCCGAACACGAGACCGACGAATTGCGGCAGGATGGTCGAGCGGCGGCTCCAGATCTTGATCACGTCATGACGGCCGGACGCACGCGCCGCATCTGCCTTTTTCAGCAGCGACGCTTCGACGAACGGGCCTTTCCA
>Ga0310914_10002919_pt1 | contig 11711 bp, 8 predicted proteins | sample GREbulkMGAN108_FD_203450 | JGI IMG/M metagenome (GOLD analysis project Ga0310914, IMG submission 203450) | Lab enrichment of tropical soil microbial communities from Luquillo Experimental Forest, Puerto Rico - GRE.bulkMG.AN108 | ecosystem: Environmental > Terrestrial > Soil > Tropical forest >...
CCTTGCAGGACCGCGACCCAGTTTGCATCCGCGCGATGTAGATGCACGAAGCTTTCCGAACCGGTGATCTCGGTGACCGTCACGGTGGCGGGAAAGGCATGGCGGCCCGCCATGCCGTTGGCGATCGCCAGCTGATGGGCGCGGAACCCGACACGATAAGCGCCGTCGCCCAGCCTCGAATAAAGGCCCGAGGCGGGCGCCTCGATACCGCCGGCGTAGCGAACCGAGCCGCTCTTCTTCTCGATCCCGACGATGTTGAGCGGTGGATCGGAGAACACTTGCGCAACGCGCAAGGTTTCGGGATGGCGGTAGACCTTGGGCGTTTCGCCGGCCTGCAAAACCTCGCCTTCCCACATGCAGACGGTGCGGCCGCCGAGCAGCAAGGCTTCCAGCGGTTCGGTCGTCGCATAGACGAAGATAGCGCCGGAAGCTTCGAAGATGCGCGGCAATTCCGCCCGCAATTCCTCGCGCAGCTTGTAGTCGAGGTTAGCCAGCGGCTCATCGAGCAAGACGAGATCGGCGCCCTTGACCAGTGCGCGGGCAATGGCGGTGCGCTGCTGCTGGCCGCCCGAGAGTTGCAGCGGCGTGCGATCAAGAAACGGCTCCAGACGCAGCAGCCTTGCAGCTTCCGCGACGCGGTTTTCGATTTCGGCCCTGGGCTTGCCCTGCACGCGCAGCGGCGAAGCGATATTCTCGAACACGGTCAGCGAGGGATAATTGATGAACTGCTGATAGACCATCGCTACCGATCGTTGCCGCACGTCGATCCCGGTGACATCCTTGCCGTCCACCAGCACGCGGCCGGTGGTCGGCCGGTCGAGGCCGGCAAGCAGCCGCATGATCGAGGTCTTGCCGGCCAGTGTCGGTCCGAGCAGCACGCTGAGCGTGCCATTATCGAGCGCCAGCGAAACATCCCGAATGGTCGGAACGCCGTCGACAAGACGCGTCACATGGTCGAGCATGACGCTCATGGCCGTGCCCCCGCTTCGCGCAACGGACTTTCGATCGGGGCCTTGTGTGCGGCGATCCAGTCGCCGATCGCGGCGATCTCGGCGGCCGAAAGGCGCAAGCCGAGCTTCGTTCGCCGCCAGACAATGTCTTCGGCGGTTTGCGCCCACTCGGACGCCATCAGGTATTGCACCTCGGCGGCAGTCAGCGTTGCACCGAAGGACTGGCCGAGATCGGCAAGCGACTGCGCATGACCGAGCATTCTTGAAGCATGGGTTCCGTAGGCGTGCGAAAGGCGGTTGGCATGCTCCTGCGTCAGGAACGGGTAGTTGCGGCGCAACTCCGCGGTCAGCGCCGGAAGCGCGGAGACATCCATGTCGCCGCCGGGCAGTGGCGATTTTGCGGTCCAGCCCTCGCGCGCCTTGGCGCTGCGCAGATACGGATCAAGCCGTTCCAGCGCCTCTTCGGCCAACCGACGATAGGTCGTGATCTTGCCACCATAGATCGATAACAGCGGCGCCCCACCGGGGGTGTCGAGTTCGAACACGTAGTCGCGGGTTGCAGCCTTTGCCTCGCTTGCGCCATCGTCATAGAGCGGGCGAACGCCGGCGTAGGTCCACACCACGGCCTCAGGAACTACCGGCCTTGCCAGATACTCACTGACGGAGTCGCAGAGATATCTGATCTCCTCGACGCTGGCTTTGACGCGTGACGGATCACCCTCGAAGTCGCGATCGGTGGTCCCGATCAGCGTGAAGTCATCCTCGTAGGGAATGACGAAGACGATGCGCCCATCCGAGTTCTGGAACATGTAGGCACGATCGTGTTGGTAAAGTTTTTTCACAACGATATGCGAGCCCTGGACCAACCGCACCTTGGCGCGGGCATTGACGCCAGAGCCCAGGGCCAGCACGTTTTCAACCCACGGGCCGCCGGCATTGACCAGCGCGCGCGCGCCAATAGTGCGGCGCACGCCGTCATTGGTGTTTTCGACGACAAGCTGCCAGATGCCATCGGTCTGCCGGATATCGACTGCGCGCGTGCGGGTGTGGATCTCGGCACCGCGATCGGCGGCATCGCGCGCGTTCAGCACGACAAGGCGCGCGTCGTCGACAAAGCAGTCGGAATACTCGAAGCCGCGCGTGTAGCGATTTGGGATCAGGGGACGGCCGACGGCGTCATTGGTCAGATCGACCGAGCGCGTCGGAGGCAGCAGGTTGCGGCCGCCAATATGATCATAAAGAAAGAGCCCGAACCGCAGCAGCCAGGTCGGTCGCAGGCCGGCATGGTGCGGCAGCACGAATCTAAGCGGGCGGATGATGTGGGGCGCGATTTGCCAGAGGATTTCGCGCTCGATCAGCGCCTCGCGTACCAATCGAAACTCATAATACTCGAGATAGCGCAGTCCGCCGTGCACGAGCTTGGTCGACCAGGACGAGGTTCCGCTCGCCAAGTCATTCATTTCACACAGAAAAACAGAATTTCCGCGGCCGGCCGCATCCCGCGCGATGCCACAGCCATTGACACCGCCCCCAATGATCGCGAGGTCGAAAATCCGATCCAAAGACGCTTCCCCCGGCGGCGCGCCAAATTCGCTTTTGGCGATTTTGTTTCGGTTTTGGACTAAATCACAACCAAAACCGAAAGCAACCGAAAAGTGATCGGACACGCCGGTATTAGCGATCAGTGTCGAATGAAAGGGCTAGGCGCGCGATCGCGCGGCTTATCGCAAACGGACCACCGGGGGAGCGGGTTCGGCTGGCTCAGTCACCTCGTCGATATCGACCGGTGGCTTCGGCATAGCCTCGATCACCTGGATGCCGCGGCTGTGACAGATGTTGGCGAGCCCTGCCGGCAGCGCGGCATCGGTGACGAAGCTCTGGATCTGGCTGATATGGGCGATGCGAACCGGCGCGCTGCGCGTGAACTTGGTGGAATCGGCGACCAGGATCACGCTGCGGGCGTTGGCGATGATCGCCTGCGCGACCTGCACCTCGCGATAGTCGAAATCGAGCAACGCGCCCTCCTCGTCGATCGCGGATGCGCCAATGATGGCGTAGTCGACCTTGAACTGCCCGATCAGTTGCGTAGCAGTCGATCCGACCACGGCTCCGTCGGCACGCCGCACCGCGCCGCCGGCAACGATCACCTCGATGCGCGGATGGCGATACAGCAGCATCGCGACATTGAGGTTGTTGGTGATGACCAGCAGGTCTTGATGCGAGGTGAGCGCGCTTGCAACCTCTTCCGTCGTGGTGCCGATATTGATGAACAGCGAGCAGTCGTTCGGGATCAGGGCTGCTGCGGCCGCGCCGATCGCCCGTTTCTCTTCAGGGGCGACAAAGCGACGCGCTTCGTAGGCGAGGTTCTCCACGCCGGAGGCGATGATGGCGCCGCCATGGATGCGGGTCAGCGAGCGTTGCTCGCAGAGATCGTTGAGGTCCTTGCGGATGGTCTGGGCCGACACCTCGAAACGCCGCGCGAGGTCTTCCACCATCACCCGGCCCGAGGCGCGGGCGATGTTGAGGATTTCTGTCTGCCGATGGGTCAATCCGGCCACGGCGGCCCCCTTGAAGCGTCCACCAAAGTTAGCGGCGGTCTGCCGGCGCGGTCAACGCGGGAAATTGGTTAATCGAGACTCGACAGGTGAAGTAGCCACGGTAGGATTTTCTCACAACCATCACATGGGAGGAAACGATGACCCTCACTCGTCGCGGGCTGGCGCTGCCCGCGCTCGCCGTTTCCCTGTTCGGCATGGTGCCGGCCTTGGCGGCAGAAGCGGACGAGGCGGCCGTCGCGGAGAAGGTCGAGGCATTCCGCAAGGCTCAATTCGCAGACGACGCCAAGGCGCTCGCCGCACTCTGCGCGGAGGAACTGAGCTACAGCCACTCCAGTGGCCGCGTCGATGACAAGGCGACCTTCATCGCCAACGCCACAAACGGCAAATCCAAATTCGTGTCGCTGGAATACAGGGACACCACGATTCGCATTGTTGGCCCGGCGGCGATCGTCCGATTCCACTGGGTGGGCGAACAGGTCGCTGTGGCCGACGGCAAGAAGAGCTCCACCAACCTGCACATCCTGATGAATTGGCAAAAGCAGGGATCGGACTGGAAGCTCCTGTCAAGAGCGGCAACCACGCTCTGAGGATGCGCCCGAGATTCCGGGTTAGACGCTTCGCGTCGCCCGAAATGACAGAATCATGCCGTTACCTGCGCGCCGTCGCGCGCAATTGCCTGCGGCCTGCCCTGCTCGTCGATCGAGACATAGGTAAAATTGCCGTCTGTCACCAGAATCGATTGCGATTCCTTGCGCCGCGTCACCCAGGCCTCGAGATGGACCGTGACCGAGGTTTTGCCGACGCGCACGAGATTGGCGTGCACGGAGACGACGTCGCCGACAAAGACGGGTTTGCGGAAGTTCATGGCATCTATTGCGACCGTCACGGTGCGGGATCTGGTGATCTTGGAGGCAAAGATGCCCCCGCCGATGTCCATCTGGCTGAGCAGCCAGCCGCCGAAGATATCGCCGTTCTGGTTGGTATCGGCCGGCATCGCCAGCGTGCGGATCGAGAGGTCGCCGCAGGGCTCGGTTTCCGCATTCGGCGGCGCATGCGCGTGGACGTCGTCACTCATTATTTGAATGTCTCCCAGCCGGCGTCGGGAGCAAAGCGGTCGCCGAATTTTTGCGCCAGCGCGCGCAAAGTCGAGACGACGTTGGCGGTCCCCCGCGTCCGCGCATAGTTGAGCGGACCGCCGCGGAACGGTGCATATCCGGTGCCGAAAATCATCGCGCCGTCCACCACATCGGCATTGTCGACAATCCCCTCACGCAGGCAGGTTACGCAGACATTCGACATCGGCAGGATCAACCGGTCGATCATTTCATCGGTGACCTGCGGGCCGACGGACGAGTGAGGCGGCTTGACGGCCTTGCCGTCCCGCCAGACATAAAAGCCCTTGCCGGTCTTGCGGCCAAGTTCACCCCTGCCGACTTTTTCCCGCAGCCATGCCGGCGTCGGCGGCAACAGGTCGCCGAAGTTCGTTCGCAGCATGTCGCCGACGTCAAGGCAGATATCGAGCCCGACCTGGTCGGCCAGTTCGATCGGCCCCATCGGCATGCCGAATTTTTCCGCCGCCGCATCGATCAGGCGCTGGTCGATCCGCTGGTCCAGCATCACCATCGCTTCCAGCATGTAGGGCGTCAGGGCGCGGTTGACCAGAAAACCCGGCGAACTCTTGACCGGCAGGGGCAGGCGGTCGATCGCACCGACAAAGGCGAGCGCCTCCCCCAGAAGCGCCTGATCGTTGCCGTCGTGGCTCACAACCTCGACCAGCTGCAGCCGCGACACCGGGTTGAAGAAATGCAGGCCGAGCAGGCGCTCGGGCCGTTGCAGCGTCGTGCGCAAATCCTGCAGGGGAATGCTCGAGGTGTTGGTGGCGAGAATAGCGTTCGCCTTCATCCTTTGTTCGATCGAGGCATAGACCTTCTGCTTCAGTTCGAGCTTCTCGGGCACGGCCTCGATGACCAGATCGGCGTTGCTCACGCCCTCGCCGATCATGTCGGGCACGAGACGATCCAGCGCATCCCGTGCTTCGGCTGGCTTTCGGATGATCTTTGCGAAGAGATCGGCGGCGCGCTTGATCGCACCGCCAATCGGCTCTTCCCTCATGTCGGCGAGGGTGACATGCATCCCCTGATTGGCGCACCATGCCGCGATATCGCCGCCCATCGCACCGGCGCCGATGACGTGGACGCGTCCGATCTTGTTGCCCTGGCCCGCAAGCTTCTTCATCTCGTCGCGCAGGAAGAACACGCGGATCAGGTTTTGCGCGGTCGGCGTTACCATCAGACGGGCAAACGAACTCCGTTCCGCCGCAAGCATCCCGGCCTTGTCGCCGCCATGTTTTTCCCAGAGATCGATCAGGCCGTAGGGCGCGGGATAATGTTCGGCGGGTGCCGTCTTTGCCGCCTCGCGGCGCATGCGCGAGGCGAAAAAGCCGCGTGCGGGTGTGGAATTGAGGACGTTGTTGAGGGGCCCCGGTTGGGCGCGCTTCATGCGGCCGAAAACCGCATCCTTTACCGCGTTGCCGACATGCCGTTCCTGGCAGACGCCGTCGACCAGCCCGAGCGCCTTCGCCCGCCGGGCGTCGATGGTGCGTCCGGTTAGCATCAGGGTCATCGCCTCGATCGGGTTGATCAGGCGCGTGAAGCGCGCCGTTCCCCCGAGACCTGGATGCAGGCCCAGCATCACCTCGGGAAAACCGAAGCGGGCGCCATCGATCGCAATACGCGACTGGCAGGCGAGCGCCACCTCGAGGCCGCCACCAAGGCAGAAGCCGTGGATCACGGCGACGTTCGGAACGCGCAGCGCTTCGAGGCGATCGATTACCGCATGCGCGCGGCCGATCGCGGTCTCGACCACGCTTGCATCGCTCGCGCCGCGAAATTCGTAGACATCGGCACCGGCGATGAACCCGGAGATCTTGGCGGAGCGGATGACGAGGCCGGCCGGCCGCTGGTTTTCGAGTTCGGCCAGAACATGGTCAAACTCTTCCAGAACGCCGGCCGAAAGCGTGTTGGCGCTGCTTCCTTCGCGATCGAACAGCAGCCAGGCCACGCCGTCGGCATCGCGCGTCAATCTGAAATGACGATAGGGGCCACCGGCCTCCGGCTTCGGCCCGAGCGCGAGCACGCGGTCGGCGAGCACGTCCAAGATCCTCGAATCCATAGTCACACCGTCTCTATCAGCATCGCACCGCCCTGCCCGCCGCCGATGCATTCGGTGGCGATGCCACGCCGCGTACCCAACCGCCTCATCGCGTTGACGAGGTGCAGCACGATGCGATTGCCTGATGTGCCGACGGGGTGGCCGAGACTGATCGCGCCGCCATCGACGTTGAGTCTTGCCTGATCGATCTGGCCGGCGGCGCCCTCGAGGTCCAGAACCTCGCGGCAGAACTTGTCGTCGTTCCAGGCGGCGAGACAGCCGAGCACCTGGGCGGCAAAGGCTTCGTTCAACTCCCAGGTCTCGATGTCCTGCAGCATCAGATCGTTGCGTTTCAACAGCGCCGTTGCCGATAATACGGGACCGAGCCCCATGATCGAGGGATCGAGCGCTGCCCATTGGCTGTCGACAATGACCGCCTTCGGCTGCAGGCCGTGCTTTGCGACCGCATCTTCGGAAGCGACGATCACCCAGGACGCGCCGTCGGTGATCTGCGACGAATTGCCGGCGGTGACCTGGCCCCAGGGCGGTTCGAACACCGGCTTCAACTTTGCCAGCGCCTCGGGCGTCGAATCCGGACGTACGCCGTCATCGTAATCGTAGAATTTGCCGTCGCGGGAGAAGGCAACCTCGATCTCGTCCTTGAGCCAACCCTGACTTTGGGCGTTGGCAAGTCGCCGGTGGCTTTCGACGGCGTAAGCATCCGACTGCTCGCGCGTGATGCCGAACAGATGGCCGACGACCTCGGCGGTCTGGCCCATGTTAAGTTCGGTGATGGGGTCGGTGAGGCCGCGCTCGAGCCCGATGACAGGCTTGAAATATCCGAACCGCGTCTTGAGCAGCGCCGCGATCCTCGCGCCGATGCTCTTGGCGCCGGCAAGATTCGCAAACCAGCGCACGCCGGCCTGCGGCCATACCAGTGGCGCGTGGCTCAGCGCTTCCGTCCCGCCCGCGAGAATCAGATCCGCGACGCCCTCGCGGATATAGCGATAAGCGGTGTCGATCGATTGCATGCCCGAGCCGCAATTGATCTGCACGGTGAAAGCGACCATGGATTCGCCCATGCCGAGCCGCAGCGCTGCGACCCGTGCTGGGTTCATCTCATCGGCGATTACATTGACACAGCCGAGGATGACTTGATCGAACTCCGAGGCCGCAAAAGGCTGGCGTGCCAAGAGCGGCCGTCCGCATTGCACGGCAAGATCGACCGGGGTGAACGGTCCCGGGCCGGAACGCGCTTTCAGGAACGGCGTACGGCTGCCGTCGACAATGAAAACCGGTCGCGCCATCAGCTCGCCGCCCTCTGCTCGCTTCCGTAGAACTGATGCACCTCGGCGGGCTTCTTGTAGATCGATGACAGCGCTTCGGGCGCAAAATCATCGACCTCGATCACCTTCGCCACCGCCTCATGCGCGGCGGCGAGACGGTCGGCCTCGGACTGGGTAATGATGCCCTTCTTCACCGCCTCCGTCACGTCGCGCAGCCGCGCGGCATGCAGTCTCCTGGAAATATCCTCGCTGCCAGCGACCAGCAGAAATGCTTTTTCAAGACGGGCCGGACCTCCATCGTCCTCGACATGGGAGAGATCGGGAGTGAGCCGGTCCCGCGCGGCGGAAGGCTCCAGCACGAGCTGGGCACATTCGTGCACCACGCGATCGGAAGGCCCCAGCGCGCCCGCGCCAAACGGCTGGATCAGGAATTTCAAAAGCAGGCCGACAAAGCGGTTCGGCAGGTTGGCGCAGATCTCGGCAAGACGGTTCTCGATCGTCTTGAAACCGCTCGCCATGCACCAGCGCAGCGCCGCAAGGTCCTCTTTTTGCCGGCCCTCGTCCTGCCAGCGTTTCAGCGCGCCTGACAGCAGATAGAGTTCGGAGAGAATGTCGCCGAACCGCGCCGACAGCATTTCCTTGCGCTTGAGCGCGCCGCCGAGCGTCAGTAGCGCCAAGTCGGCGGCGAGTGCGAAGCTCGCCGAATAGCGCGAGAGCTGCCGGTAGAAGCGTGTTGCCTCACCCGCCTCCGGAGCCGGCGCAAACAGGCCGAACGACCAGTTGCGCGCAAAAGCGCGGACTAGGTTCATCGAGGTGTGGCCAACATGTTTCCAGAATGCGCGATCGAAGTCGTCAAGCCCCTTCTCGCGGTCGTCGTCGCGCAGCGCGTTCATCTCCTCAAGGAGATAGGGATGCGCGCGGATCGCACCCTGCCCGAACACGATGAGATTGCGGGTCAGGATGTTGGCGCCTTCCACCGTGATGCCGACCGGCACCGAGCGATAGAGATTGCCCAGATAATTCTGCGGCCCGTCGATAACCGCCTTGCCGCCATGGATGTCCATCGCATCGTCGATTGCGATCCGCATCCGCTCGGTCGCCTGCAGCTTCATGATGCCCGAGATAACCGCGGGATGGTGCCCCTGGTTGAGCGCAGAGCAGGTCAGCCGCCGTGCGGCGTCGAGCAGATAGGCGGTGGCGGCGATGCGCGCCAAAGGCTCCTCGATGCCCTCGAACTTGCCGATCGCAATGCCGAACTGCTCGCGGATCCGCGCATAGGCGCCGGTGGTGCGCGCGGCGTAGGCGGCACCCGCCGCCGACAGCGACGGCAGCGAAATGCCCCGACCGGCGGCGAGCGCCGTCATCATCTTCCAGCCCTGGCCCAGTCGCTCCCTGCCGCCGATGATATATTCGAGCGGGATGAAGACGTCGCGGCCCCAGTTCGGGCCGTTCTGGAACACCTGCATTGCCGGCAGGTGGCGATGACCGATCTGCACGCCGGGCAAATGGGTCGGGATCAGTGCGACCGTGATGCCGAGCTCTTCCTCATCGCCCACGAGATGGTCGGGATCAAAGGCCTTGAAGGCGAGGCCGAGCAGCGTCGCCACGGGTCCGAGCGTGATGTAGCGCTTGTGCCAGTTGAGCCTCAAGCCCAGCACCTCGCGTCCTTCGAAACTGCCCTTGCAGATGATTCCGCTGTCGATCATCGAGGCGGCGTCCGAGCCGGCTTCCGGACTGGTGAGGCCGAAGCAGGGAATGTCGCGTCCGTCGGCAAGCCTGGGCAGCCACTTTTCCTGTTGCTCCCTAGTGCCGAAGCGCATCAACAGTTCGCCCGGTCCGAGCGAATTCGGCACCATCACGGTGACGGCGGCGGTAATCGAACGCGTGGAAAGCTTCCTTACGACCTCGGAATGCGCGTAGGGCGAGAAGCCGAGCCCGCCGAATTCCTTCGGGATTATCATGCCAAAGAATTTCTTGCGCTTGATGAAATCCCAAACCTCGGGCGGCAGATCGCGCCATTCCCAGTTGATCTTCCATTCGTCGAGCATGGCGCAGAGCTCGTCGAGGGGGCCATTGAGGAACGCCCTTTCCTCATCGGTCAGCGTAGCGGGCGGCTGGCTCAACAGCTTCGACCAATCGGGATTGCCGGTGAAGAGATCGGCGTCCCACCAGACGTCGCCGGCCTCGAGCGCTTCGCGTTCGGTATCCGACATCGGCGGCAACACGTTGCGCGCCCACGAAAAGATCGGTTTGGAGACGAAGTCGCGGCGGAAGCTCATGGCGATCTCCTCATGGTTGGCGAACGCTTGCGCAATTTCACTGGAGTAGACCTTGCAGTTCGACTGTAACGGAATGCATGAAGAGAAAGGTGGCGCTTTACAGCGAAAATGCAACGAAATTGAATGTTAAGCGGTAACAAAGGACGTGCCTGGCCGGTTCCGAGCGCCTGCCGGCAGGAAATCCCACGAACAGAGATGAAGAGAGCTGCAGTGCAATAATATTCTAGCATTCAGCATCCCGTCTTGGGAGCCAGGTTCGCTATGGCTTCGACTGTTGGGGGATGGCTACAGCAAACCGACCGGGACTACTTTAGTTTGCTTGCTTTCCGGGGCGCGCATTGGGGCAATCATGAAAAGATTTTTGTTTATGGGATTGGTTTTGGCAGCTGGGCTAACCAATGCCAATGCGGCCGATTTGCCGGTGAAGGCTCCCATCGTCGCGCCACTGTTACCATTCACCTGGACCGGCTTTTACGTGGGCGCAAACGTTGGTTATTCGTTTGGGCGGGATCCGACCACAGAGATGGATGCCACTACAGGCGTGCAGATTGCCTCCTTTGATCTGTCACCCAATGGCGTCGTTGGCGGCGGTCAGGCCGGCTTTAATTATCAATTCGCGCCGAACTGGTTGGTCGGCTTCGAAGGAGACATCCAGGGGACGAATCAAAGGGCCTCCAACTGTTTTGGCGCCGGTTGCAGCCGCCCCGGCACTGCGTTTTATTTCACCGAAGAACAGAATCTGAGTTGGTTTGCGACTGCGCGAGGACGCATCGGTTACGTCACGGGCGACTGGCTATTGTACCTGACGGGCGGTGGTGCCTGGGGACGGGTTCACAACGATTTCCGCGTTTTCACGCCCACCGACGTGGCAGGAAGCGCAAATTTCAACCTGAGCGGATATGTGATCGGCGCAGGCTTTGAGACGCGGTTCGCGGGCAATTGGAGTGTGAAGGTCGAATATCTCTACATGGACCTCGGGAGCTACACCGACTCCGTGTTTGACCCCATTACGCTGCACACTTTCGCGCTGACAAGTGACGTTCGGGATAACATCATTCGTGCAGGCGTGAACTACGCCTTTCACTGAAAGGTGCTAGGCCACTAATCCGGCCGCGCCATTTCGAAGATGGCATCTTCGCGGATCACGAAATAATCGCCTTTTCGCCCCGCCCGCACGATCGGTTGCGCCAGCGCAGTCTGGTAGACGCCATCCCTGATGATGGTCCTGTCGATATGGACGGCGACCACTTCGCCCAGCGTCAGCCAGGCTTCCGCTCTTGTGCCGTCCGCGCCCTTGAGCTGGATCACCTCGCACAGCTTGCATTCGAAGGCGACCGGGCTTTCCGCCACCCGCGGCACATTGACCAGCCTGCACGCTTCTGGCGTCAGTCCCGCAACCTCGAATTCGCTGACGTTGCGCGCGACATGTGCGGCGGTCGCATTCATCTGTTTCGCGAGATTCATGGTCGCCAGATTCCAGACGAACTC
>Ga0310914_10002933_pt1 | contig 11682 bp, 13 predicted proteins | sample GREbulkMGAN108_FD_203450 | JGI IMG/M metagenome (GOLD analysis project Ga0310914, IMG submission 203450) | Lab enrichment of tropical soil microbial communities from Luquillo Experimental Forest, Puerto Rico - GRE.bulkMG.AN108 | ecosystem: Environmental > Terrestrial > Soil > Tropical forest >...
GCCGGCACAGGCCCGGTGATCGGCCGCCTGGTGTCGCTGCAATAGGTGCGCCGCTTCAGCCAGAACAACGCGATGGGCCGTTTCATCAGGCGGGATGTGGTGGCGATCGCGCTGGTCGCGCTCCAGCCGCCGGAGCCGGGCCGCGGCGTCCTCGACCGCCAGCGCCCGGGTCTGCTCCAGGTCGTGCAGCCGCTGGGCGGTGCGGCCGGGGCCCAGCAGGCCGCGGATGAGCCAGCGGTCGGCGGCCAGCACGCCCCTGGTCACCCACGGGGCGGCCAGCAGCATGGCGACGCCCGCGGCGAACACCGCGAACGTGCCAGGGAACGTCGCGACCCGGAAATGGTGCAGGCCGAACCAGTCGAACGGCGTGATCACCGGCACCGGGTTCAGCCGCGTGCCCGGGGAGTGGTTGCGGAACGACAGCCACCAGAACGGGTAGGTCAGGTTGACCAGCCCGGCCAGCCAGAAGACGCCGACGGCGTAGCATTCGGCCAGTCCGGCCGGGAGCTTGAGCATCAGGTACGCCATCGCCCGCCAGCCCGGGCCGTCGCCGAGCCGGGTGTGCCGCGGGGGCGGCGGCGTGACCTGCTCGGCGAGCAGCCGGCCGGCCGCGCGGCGGACGGCCGCGGCCAGGGCGCGGGTGGCGCCGGTCGTCACCATCAACGCCGCGGTGAGGACGGCGATGGCCACGGCGGTCAGCATGGCCAGCCAGGACGGGTTGCCTGCGGCCATCCAGGACGGGCCGGCCAGGTTTGCGAGCCCGATCGTGATGGCGAAGCCGATGACCGGGACGGGCAGGATGAGCGGGAGGGTGAGCACGCAGAACGCGATGTCGCTGCGGGCGCGGGCGGTGAACGGCGCGCGGGCCGCGGCGGCGGCGTAGGCGGCTGGGGCGGCGGCCGGGGCTGCTCCGGCCGCAGGGCCGGTCATGTGTCCAACTTAGGCGTCGCGGCGGGTGAGCAGCCAGCCGCCGACGGCGAGCAGGGCAACGGCGTAGGCGGCGATGAGGCCGAGCCCGGCCCACGGGGAGAGGGCGAAACCCTGGACCGGCTTGGTGGCAGCGAGCGAGTTGGCGTTGATGAGCTCGGGGAGGAACTTCCCGGCCGGGGTGGCCGCCAGCCCGGCGAGCGGTGCGACGAACACCACGCCGACCAGGGCGGTGATGGCGGCGGCGCCGTGCCGGACGATAGCGCCGAGGGCCAGCCCGATCAGCCCGATCAGGCACAGGTACGCGCCGGACAGCGCGACGGCTCGTAGCACGTCGGGCTGGCTGAGCGCGGGGCGGGGCACGCTGCCGTGAACGAACGCGGCGCCCGCCAGGAAGCCGGCGAAGGTGACGAACTCGCCTGCGACCAGGGCGGTCAGGCCGAAGGTTGCTGCCTTGGCCGCCAGCACCAGCGGGCGCCTCGGGATCGCGGCCAGCGTGGCCCTGATCGTTCCGGAGGAGTATTCGCTGGTCATCACCAGCACGCCGAGCACCGCGAACAGCACCTGCCCGAGGGCCCCGCCGACCAGGATGTTGTTGGTCACGTCGCCTTTCGGGTTTCTCGTATTGAACCCCGCCGCGACGCCGATGCCGATCATTCCGGCCAGCGCGGAGAGCAGGGTCCAGCGCATCGAGCGCAGGGTGCGGAGCTTGACCCACTCCATCCGGGCGACGTGGCGGAACCGGTAGCGGGCGGTGGCGGCGGTCATGAGGCGCTCCCCGCGGTCAGCGCGAGGAACGCGTCTTCCAGGGATGTGTTGGTGGCGGAGAGTTCGGCCACCGTGGTGTCGGCGAGCAGCCGGCCGGCCCCGACGACGATCAGGCGATCCGCGGTCAGCGCCATCTCGGCGATCAGGTGGCTGGAGACGAACACCGTCCGGCCCTCGGCCGCCAGCGATTTCATCAGGTTCCTGATCCAGCGGATCCCCTCCGGGTCCAGGCCGTTGACCGGCTCGTCGAAGATGAGGATGGGCGGATCGCCGAGCAGCGCGGCGGCGATGCCCAGCCGCTGCGCCATGCCGAGGGAGAGCTGGCCTGCTTTGCGGCTGGCCGCCCCGTGTTGGCCAGCACTGTGCAGGCCGACCAGGTGGAGTGTCTCGTCGACCCGGCTGGGCGGGATGGCGTTGCTGGCGGCCAGCGCGGTCAGGTGCGCCCTGGCGCTGCGGCCGGGGTGGAAGGCCTTGCTCTCGAGCAGCGCGCCGACCTCGCGGAGCGGGAACGGCAGGTCGTGGTAGCCGCGGCCGCCGATCTTGACCGCGCCGTGGTCGGGTGCGTCCAGGCCCAGGATCAGGCGCATGGTGGTGGACTTGCCGGACCCGTTCGGCCCGAGGAAGCCGGTCACGACGCCGGGGCGGACGTCGAAGGTGAGATGATCGACCGCGGTTATCCGGCCGTAGCGCTTGGTCAGGCCGTGGGCCTCGATCACCGTGAACCTCCGTGGCCGGCTGGTTAGCTGCCGCGCTTAAGCACGCTACGTAGGCGGGGGGCCGCGGCGGAACGCGGGAAACGCCCGTTTTGCCCCTGGGGTTTTCCCCGGGGGTTGGCGGTGATGGGGCGCTTGGGCGGGCGGCTAGCGGCCCCGGCGCCGCCTCCGGGGTGTTGCTGCGCTCCCGGCACGCTGCCGTGGCTGGTGATACGTGCCCGCCGCCCGTTTATAAGGCGTGGATGTCCCAGCCATGTCGTTCCAGCGACGTGGATGTGGCATCCACGTCGTTTGGGCCTGGACGGGAGTGGTACAGGCCGTACGGGCGGTGCCAGAGTGACGAGAGCCCGCTCTCGCGCCCGCGCCGGGGTCGGGGGATTGTCGGTGGGGGGCATTAGGGTCCGGGGCATGGCCAATTTCGCGGTGAGGCTGGTGCACGGGCCGGAGTGGGATCCTGGGCGCCCGATCCGGGGGCAGGACGGGTGGGATGAGCACGCGGCGTTCATGGACGGGCTGGTCGATGACGGGTTCATCATCCTCGGCGGGCCGGTGGGCGACGGGGAGCAGACCCTGCACGCGGTCGAGGCGGCGGACGAGAACGAGATCAGGACGCGGCTGGCGCTGGACCCGTGGGCTTCGGCCGGGCTGCTCCAGACCGGCACGATAGAGCCGTGGGCGCTCTGGCTCGACGGCCGGGGGGCGACAGCCGACGCTGACCGGCGCGCCGGACCCGGGCCGCTCAGGCGGCGTAGGTAAGGTGCGCCTGGCGGGGGGCGGGGACACGGGCCGAGCCGGTGTGCACGCCGCCGGACGTACCGGCCACGGCCGCGCGGGCCCAGCGCATCCGCAGCACCGCGGTCTCCGGGTGCTCGCCGTAGGCCTGGGCGACCCGCGCCGCGCAGCCCCGGATGCCGAACGCGGCGAGCGCCGCCGCGATGGCCTGGTGAACCTGCGCCGCGGTGGGCTCGTCGGAGCGCTGCAGCGTCGAGGCGAACAGCGCGTCGGCCCGGGCGGTGCTGATGGTGAGGTCGTAAGTCGCTGACCGCATCTTGGGCCTCCTTGACTGAGGACACTTCCTGTATACGCCTTGGGTCTGACATTTCCGGCGCCCCGGATGCCACCCTGCAGATAAGACTCCGCGGGGCCGGCAAACTCATCTGCCTGGCAGAGGCTCTGCTGGGCGGAGGTCTACCAGCCGAGTTCGGTGAGCCGGTCGTCGTCGATGCCGAAATGGTGGGCGATCTCGTGCACGACCGTTCGGCGCACCTCGTCGGCGACCTCCTGCTCGGTGCGGCAGATTGCGCAGATTGCCCGGCGGTAGATGGTGATCCGGTCGGGCAGCACCCCGGCGTAGTCCGACGTGCGGTCGGTGAGCGGGATGCCCTCGTAGAGCCCGAGCAGGCCGGGCGGACCCGGCTCGTGCTCGACGATCACCGCGACATTCTGCATCAGCCGGCCGAACTCTTCGGGCAGCCCGTCCAGCGCGGTGACGACCATTTCCTCGAAACGGCCGGGCTCGACCTCGATCATGAGCCCATTGTCAGTCCCAGCGCCGGGCGTTGCTGTCGTCGAGCGTTCCCGGCGGTTGCGGGATCACGCAGAAGACCAGCCCCGCGGGATCGCGCATCAGCTGCCAGGAGTGCGCCTGCCCGGCCCGTTCGGCGCCCAGTTCTTCCAGCCTGGCCACCTCGGCGGGCAGGTCGTCGGTGTGGATGTCGACATGCACCCCGGCCTGTCCCTGGCCGAGCCGCTGGATGAGCAGACCGAAGTCCTGGCCGGGCAGCATGGCGCCGTGGTACTCGGGGTGCCGCTCGAACTGGGTCAGCGGCTGGCCGACCGCCGCGTTCCAGAACGCCAGCTCACGGTCGTGCTCGGCGGGCGGGACATCGATCACGACCTTGAATAGCCGACTGTAGTGTGCCACCTGGCCAGCGTACGGTCAGTGGATGACGAGCGAGATCGTGATCGGCGTGGTGGCCAGGACGGGCTCGGCGGTCGCGGTCGCGGTGAGCGGGCCGCCCTCACTCAGCTGAGCGGTCAGGCGGGACGCCGGTAGCTGGCCATCTGAGTCACGTTGTGCTGCGGGACCTGTTCGGGAAAATGGATCCAGCCCGGGAAGCGCTGGCCCGCGAGGTGCACGCGCACGAGCGGGTGGAAGGCCTGCTGGTCGATGCCGTCGTAACCATGGCGCACGACCGAGTTGTAGATATCCCCCGATATGACCAGGATGAGCGGATCGGCCGTCTCCCGGAGGGCGCGTTTGACCCGGGCGGCATCGAGCAGGCGGAATGCGACGTCGAGTGCCTCACCGAAGCATCCGTTGGCGTCGTAATGCACTTCGCCGGCGTGCATGACGACGCGGATCCGCAGCTGCCGTTCCGGATGGCTGAAACGCGGAAGGCCGGCGTTATAGTCGGCGAGGAGCCGGTTGAGGGCCGGGACGGCCCGGTTCAGCAGGAGGGCCTTGGGCACCTGGTCAACCGGGTGAATGAGCGCCAGGATGCCGTCACCCCGGTCGACGAACTGGTCACGGTGATGGTGGTGGATGCCCGCCATGCGCAGCGCCCGCTCGAACAACTCGTAGGTCTTGTTCCGCAGCTCGGCCTTGATGGAATTAGGGCGGTTGGTGGAACGCTCGATGTCGAGCGCCAGGATGGCACGGTAATGCGGCAGGCCCGTCGCCAGGAACGGTTCCATCAGGAACCTCCCGTTACGCTTCAGCGCGGCAACTGTCAGTATTTCCGGTCTGGTCCGACCGTTTCCACGTGGGGCTAGCGACAACTGTCAGGGGCAGAGGCTGGTTGACCGGGCGCGGACGAGCGTAGCGGGACATCGATCCTCCCTGTGGGGAGCTACTGGGCACGGGGCCGTCCGCCCGGATGCGGGCCGACGGCGACAGCGAGCTCGTGACGAGCGCGGCGGATCACGCCGGACGTTACGAGACCGATGGGATGGACGCCACGGGACAGGTGGACCAGCAGGCTCCCCGGTTCGGCGGGAAGGGTGCCGCGGTCTCTGATGGTGGTCATCGCCTCTCCCTGCGGAACGGTGGATGCGACAACTGCCACCAACGACGTTGTCGGTGGTTGTCGTACCAGTCGACATCATGTACGACAACTGACGTTAGCGTCATACCCATGATAGACAACTGTCATACGTGTGCATGAGACTTTTGTCGGCTAAGCTGTCCGTAACGATCTTGGCGGTCGCGTACCCGTAGAAGAAGGGGAAGATGGCCGAGCCACTTGATCCTGCCGCCCTCGGCGTGGCGTCCGCTCTGAAGAGCCTCCGGACGCGGGCCGGCTTGCGGGAGGAACGGCTCCACGGCACCGAGCTAGCGCTGGACACGCTCACCGGGCTGGACAGCGTCAGGGCGCTGATCAACGCCGGAGAACCCCCGGAACGTGCCATCGTGCGCGCCGTCCGAGCGGCCGTGGGCACGCTGGAGCCGACGATGAGCATCGTCGCCGACGCGAGCCTCCGGCTGGAGCTTTTCGCAGACCTGATGCCGGATACCGATCTTTACGCCCGGGACCTCGGCCAGCGGCGGGGGGCCCTGCTGCGGAACTGGGACCGGCTGCATGAACTGCGGTCGGCGCCCCCCGGTAAGGCACCCTCGCCCCGCGCGCTCCGGCTCGAGGTGGAATCCGAAGCGCTCACGGCCCTTGCGGTGGCGCTGACCAGGGGCGTCAACGCCGGCGAGGATGCCGACGCCGCGGCGAAGGCCACAGCTCGCGAGCCCCGGTCAGGTGTCTCCGCGATCAGCCCGGCCGAGCTCCAGGTCTTCGGCGCGGAGCTTACCAGGACGCTCCGCACGCGCCGCAGGACCATCGAGCAGGCCGCGGCCAAGCTCGCCGTTCCGCCCGCGGAGGTCGCCGCGTGGGCAGCAGGTCAGGCCCTGCCATCGGAGTCCGAGGCCCGCTCGCTGGACAAATACCTCACGGCCCGGGGGGCGATCCAGAACCTCGCCACAGAGTTGCGCTCCAGGCCGGATCATCCGAGCGCCCGGTTCGTCGCAGTGCCGCTGCCAAGCTCGTCGGCGCCGACCCTGCTTGAGACGTTTCGGAATGTCGCGGGGGCTCTGCGGGGCTGCCTCGCCGCCGATGCCGACGGCAGCCCCGCAGGGTGGCCTCGCGACCTGCGCGAACTGTCGGGTGAGGCGACGCCGGCCTCTACCGCCTACGGCATCAAGACGATGTTGCTGCTGGAAGACGGCCTGGCGGTTGACCTGGTTCCGGTCGCGGAGAGCCTGCGGAAGATGGCTCTGCCCGCGGGCGGATATGCGGGCCGCGAGCAATCCGGGCCGCGCCCTGAGGCGACCGCGGTGGTGCTGAACGCGCTGCGCCGGATCGCCGCTACCGAGGACTTCGGTACTCACATCGCCCAGATGGAAACGGGCCTGGGTGATTTCGAGAAGTACCGGCCCTTCATCCTCACCACGATGCTGGAGACCAGTCTGCTGCTCAAGCCCGGGTCAAGACTGGTGGAAACTCTGGTCGACAGCCTGCTGGCCGCACGTCGGCCCTACGGCGATCTCCTGCTGTGGCCGGAAAAGGCCGAGCCCTTGCTGATCGACCCCGCCCCGTCGGTGGCGCATACGGCGCGGGCGGTCCGGGTGCTGGCCGGTGTGCGGGCGATGCGGCCCTCCGGCCAGGTCCAGGAGGCACTGGAGCAGGCCGCGGCCTGGCTGATCGAGCAGCGGGATCTGCACCACGCGTACGAGGTCATCGAGCGACCGGTCAAGGGCGGGCTCGAACCGGTCCACGTTCGGCACTTCACGGCCGCGTGGGTAGTGAAAGCGCTGGTATCGGCGGGCGTCCCGACCACGCACCCCGCGGTGAGCCACGCGGTGGCCCAGATCTGGAACGGCTACGGCGGCGACGCCGCGGCCCTATGGGCCTGGGACAACGGCGACCTGCCGATCTGGATGACCTTCGACGCGGTCGAGGCGCTGCGGCTCGCCAGCCTGGCCGTCCCGGCCCGGACCGGCTGGTCCGCGCCGTTATGACAGCAAGGAGCTCATTTCAGGGGGCGCCAACAATTGATCAGGACGTAATAGCGGAGTCATCGTTCTCGCTCCGGCCAGGCGCTACGATTTGTTAGCCGCACCTGGCGCGAGGCATCTCGGCGGGCACCGCCACCGGCAAGCCACCCGGATCGAAGGGCATCTGTTCGGCTATACGGACAAAGGTCCCCCAAAGGGGACAACGAGCCGGACTGTCATACTTTATTACCTAAAAACTCGATAAACACTCACTTCGCCCATCGAATGCCTGGCACGGCAATCGATGGGCGCTTTCTGGCTGCGGGAAGGACGCCCGTTGAACGCTGGCGGAACCTTGGCTGAGGCGGCGGGTACGCCGCTGCCGGCCGGGCCGAAGGCCGAGATTCCGTCGGTCGACTGGTGGATGACCAGTCGCTGCAACCTCGCATGCGACTTCTGCTACGGACCCGTGCCAGGTAAGGATCCGGTCGGGCGCCGGCCCGAGATTCTCTGGGCGCTCGCGGCCTCCTCCGCTCGCGTGGTCACCTTCTGTGGCGGAGAACCGCTGCTGGTCCGCAAGATCGGCGAGTACGCGGCCGCCCTCGCGCAGTGCGGCAAGTCCACCGTGCTCAACACCAACGGCCAGCTCCTGCGCAGACGTCTCGACCACGGGCTCAGGCTGGCCGACTTCGCCATGGTCGGCATCTCCATCGAGGGCTCGACGCCCGAGGTTCACCGCGCGATGCGGGGAGAGATGGCAGATCTCGACGAGGTGATCGAGGCGGCCCGGCTGGTGACCAAGGAGCCGGACGTCAGGCTGAAGCTGGCCACCGTGGTAAGCGGCGTCAACCGGGAAGACCTGCCCGCTCTGGCCGGGACCGTCCGTGACCTTGCCCCGGACATCTGGCGTCTCTACCAATACAGCAGCCGAGGTGACCAGAACTTTGGCCAGGAGCGGCACTGGCTGGCGGACGACGTATTCCAGCGCACGGTAGAGGAGGCCGCTGATCTGGCGGCACCGGTACCGGCGGCACCGTCGAGCGAAGCCGAGACGGAGGGCTGCCTTATCGTCGACCCGGCCGGCAATGTCCTTCAGCCGACCGGAGCCCGGTACCTGCGGCGCGGGAATTGCCTGGAAGAACCGCTGGACCGCATCTGGGCGAAAATCCCGGACCGGTCGGCGATCATCAGCAACAAACGCTGGCTCTCTGTCCTCAGCTAGCCGCTGGCCCGTCATTAACGAGTTCAGCGTAATTTGACTGGTCGTCGCGAGGGCGGAGGAGAATTTGCCCGGCATCCCGACGCGTTATCTAGGCCGGGACAAAAGGTTACATGCGGCACCCAGCAGGCCATCGCGGCCCGGCCCCACCCGAGCTGGCAGATGCGGGCCCGGGCGGTATTGCACGCGCTCGCCGTCCGTCCGGTCTTTCGCCGGCCGGCCATCTGACCCGGCGCCTGGCTAGGCGAGGCCCGCCTGCAGGGCCAGCCGGGTCAGGTCGGCGCGGCGGCGGTAGCCACTCTTGTCGCGGATGCGGTCGAGGTGGGAGCGGACGGTGCTCACGCTGATGTACAGCTGGGCGGCGATCTGGGCGTCGGTGCGGCCCTGGGCGACCAGGGTGACCAGCTCCCGCTCCCGGGCGCTGTTCGCCGAGTAGCTCATAGCTCCACTCGACGGTCGCCGCCAGCGACCGGTGCCGCGGCGCCGCCAGCCGGTCGCCGCTGGCGAGCAGCGTGAACCCGTGGTCAACCCGATCCAGCAACTGCTCCGCCCCGAGGGACTCGATCCGTGCGGCAGCCAGCTCGATCGCCAGCGGCATCCCGTCCAGCCGCGCCACCAGCCGCGCCACTACCGGTCCGGTTTCGCCGTCGAGGGCGAACTGCGGGTCGGCCTGGCGAGCCCGGTCGGCGAACAGGGCCACCGCCTCTGACGGGCCTACATCGGCCGGGGTATCGGGTTCGGGCACCGTCAGTGGCGGTAGCCGGTACCGGACCTCCCCGGCGATTCCCACCGTTTCCCGGCTGGTCGCCAGGACCCGTACGTCATCAGCCGTCGGCAACAGCGCCGCGCACACCTCTGCCACCGCCGCGCGATGGGCGGGCCGGGCGCGGCGGGCGCGGTAGGGCAGGGGCGGTCCCCCGACCTGGGTATAGCGTGGCGGCATGGACTGGAAGATCGAGCTCGTCGCGATCCCGGTGACCGACGTGGACCGCGCCAAGGCGTTCTATGTGGACCGGGTCGGCTTCCACGCCGACCACGACTACCAGGTGTCCGACACGCTGCGGTTCGTGCAGCTCACACCGCCAGGATCGGCGTGCTCGATCGTGCTGGGCACCGGGATCACCGAGATGGCGCCGGGCTCGCAGAAGGGCGTGCAGATGGTCGTCGCCGACGTCGCGGCGGCGCGGGAGCAGCTGATCGCACGCGGGGTCCAGGCCAGCGACGTCGACGTCCAGCCGTGGGGCTCGTTCGTCTTCTTTAGCGACCCGGACGGTAACACCTGGTCGCTGCAGCAGTTGCCGCCGTGGTCGTAGCGCCGCGGTGAACCGGGCGCATCTGGAGTTCTGCTCCAGCCAGGAGTGGGCCCGCCTGGTCGAGGACGAGCTGCTCCCCTGGGTCCTCGACGGCTGCGAGCTCGGCGACGACCTGCTGGAGGTCGGCCCGGGGCCGGGGCTGACCACCGACGTGCTGCGGCGCCAGGCGGCCCGGGTCACGGCGGTGGAGCTCGACCTCGCCCTGGCGGGGAAGCTGGCGGCGCGGCTGGCGGGCAGCAACGTCCGGGTGATCGCGGGGGACGTGACCCGGCTGCCGTTCCCGGCCGGCCGGTTCTCCTCCGCCGCCTGCCTGACGATGCTGCACCACATCCCCTCCCCCGCGCTGCAGGACGCCGCGCTGGCCGAACTCGCCCGGGTGCTCCGGCCCGGCGGGCTGCTGGCGGGCTCGGACGGGCTGGACACGCCGGCCCGGCGGAAGCTGCACGTGGACGACGTGTTCGTCCCGGTCGACCCGGGCACGCTGGGGGCCAGGCTGCGCGCGGCGGGGTTCGGCCGGGCCCGGGTGGACGTGGCGGGTGACCGCCTCAGGTTCGCGGCCACACGCTGAAGCCTCAGTCGGTACCGGACTCCATCGCGGCGCGGTCGAGGAGCTCGTCGTCGGCGGGAACCCGGCCGCGGGAGGCGATCGCCTCGGCCCCGCCCTCGGGCAGCGTGCCGACCAGCCCGGCCGGGCCCGGGCCGGCCAGCGCCGGGTGCGCGCTGCCGAGCATGCCGACGCCGACGTAGTGCTCCAGCTTGGCGCGGGAGTCGGCGATGTCGAGGTTGCGCATGGTCAGCTGGCCGATCCGGTCGGTCGGGCCGAACGCGGAGTCCTCCGTCCGCTCCATGGAGAGCTTGTCCGGGTGGTAGCTGAAGGCCGGGCCGGCGGTATCGAGGATCGAGTAGTCCTCACCGCGCCGCAGCCGCAGGGTCACCTCGCCGGTGACCGCGGTCCCGACCCAGCGCTGCAGCGACTCGCGCAGCATCAGCGCCTGCGGGTCCAGCCAGCGGCCCTCGTACAGCAGCCGGCCAAGGCGCCGGCCCTCGTTGTGGTAGCTGGCCAGGGTGTCCTCGTTGTGGATCGCGTTGACCAGCCGCTCGTAGCAGGCGTGCAGCAGCGCCATGCCCGGCGCCTCGTAGATGCCACGGCTCTTGGCCTCGATGACCCGGTTCTCGATCTGGTCGGACATGCCCAGGCCGTGCCGGCCGCCGATGGCGTTGGCCTCGAGCACCAGGTCGACGGCGGAGGGGAACTCCTTGCCGTTGATGGTCACCGGCCGCCCCTGCTCGAAGCCGACCGTGACGTCTTCCGCGGGGATCTCGATGCCGGGGTCCCAGAACCGCACGCCCATGATCGGGTCGACGACCTCGATGCCGGCGTCGAGGTGCTCGAGCGCCTTGGCCTCGTGGGTCGCGCCCCAGATGTTCGCGTCGGTGGAGTAGGCCTTCTCCGCGCTGTCCCGGTAGGGCAGGCCGCGGGCGAACAGCCACTGGGACATCTCCGTGCGGCCGCCGAGCTCGCTGACGAAGTCGGCGTCCAGCCACGGCTTGTAGATCCGCAAGCTCGGGTTGGCGAGCAGCCCGTAGCGGTAGAACCGCTCGATGTCGTTGCCCTTGAAGGTGGAGCCGTCCCCCCAGATCTGCACGTCGTCCTCGAGCATCGCGCGCACCAGCAGGGTGCCCGCGACGGCCCGCCCCAGCGGGGTGGTGTTGAAGTAGGCGCGGCCACCCGAACGGATGTGGAAGGCTCCGCAGGCC
>Ga0310914_10002938_pt1 | contig 11673 bp, 12 predicted proteins | sample GREbulkMGAN108_FD_203450 | JGI IMG/M metagenome (GOLD analysis project Ga0310914, IMG submission 203450) | Lab enrichment of tropical soil microbial communities from Luquillo Experimental Forest, Puerto Rico - GRE.bulkMG.AN108 | ecosystem: Environmental > Terrestrial > Soil > Tropical forest >...
GGGCTGATCCGGAAACTCAATCAGAGGTTCGGCTACGGCAGTGAGGCGGCGTAACAAACTTAACTTGGTTGCATCCCTGTCAACGGTTCAGCTTTTTAGAAAGAGTTAAATGATGCCTGTGAAAGTCTGCCAGACCGGGACGGTGGGCGATACTGATCAAGGCAGTGTGAGGCAGGAGGATATCCAGTCCGTCGATGACGACGGCGTCTGCGCCGCCGGCAACGTGGCGGATGATCTTGGCCGTTTCTGTGACTGAGGTCGTCTCCTGGGCGCGCTCAAACCCCACCAGACGGTCGATGGTGGCTTTCCATTCGGCAAGGCTGGTATAGGCGTCGATGAACCAAGACAAGGCACCCTGCATTTGCCCGAAAGCCGAAGCGTCTGCATCAGCCCGCACGCCTCTTCTGCCTCGCCGCCATAGAGGGCGAGGCCCTCGGCGTTCTCGCGCAGTCGGACCTGAGAAAAGCGCAAGTCGGCTTCGTATTGCTGTTGCTGGTAGTTGAGATGGATCAACGGGCGGCCTATGCGTTGGATCAGCCAACTGCCGATGATGGCGTACACCAGGGCCACCCACAGCATGTAACCAGGAATGATTACGCCCTCGACATCCAGTTTTTCCGGACCACATCACCACCTCTCTTGCTTCGTGGCGGCATACCGTCCGTTATTTCGTTCCCAGCGTGGTGATCATCGCCATCCTCGCGGGTTCTTCTCTGCATGAAAAGCCGCACCCCGGCCTGTCGATGCTGGGGTGCGGCGGAGCCATCATGCAAGATCGAATCGATCAAGGGTCATTACTTTGGCCCAGGCTGCAACGAAGTCCCGGGCAAACTTCTCTTGGGCATCAGCGCTGCCATAGACTTCAGCCAAAGCCCGGAGTTGGGCGTTGGAGCCGAAAATGAGATCGACGCGCGTCCCAGTCCATTTGAGCAGGCCGGTGGCGCGGTCATGCCCTTCGAACAAGTCGCCTTCGTCCGAGACAGCCTTCCACTCCGTGCCCATGTCGAGCAGATTGACGAAGAAGTCGTTGGTCAGCGTCTCCGGCCGTTTGGTGAAGACGCCGTGCTGGGTCTGGCCGACATTGGCGTTCAGGATCCGCAGACCGCCTATGAGCACCGTCATTTCCGGCGCGGTCAGGGTCAGCAATTGCGCCTTATCGATCAACAGTGCCTCGGCCGATACGGAGTGTTTACCTTTGAGATAGTTGCGAAAGCCGTCTGCGATCGGTTCAAGCACGGCGAAGGAAGCCACGTCGGTCTGTTCTTGACCTGCGTCCATCCGCCCCGGTGTGAACGGAACGGAGACCGTGATACCGGCGTCTCTCGCCGCCTTTTCGACGCCTGTGGAACCGGCCAGCACGATCAGATCGGCGAGAGAAATCTTTTTGTCGCCGGACTGGGCATTGTTGAAGTCGTTTTGAATTGCTTCGAGTCTCTGCAGCACCTTGGCCAGTTGGTCTGGTTGGTTGACATCCCAGTCCTTCTGTGGGGCAAGGCGAATCCGGGCGCCATTGGCGCCGCCACGCTTGTCGGACCCACGGAAGGTGGAGGCTGCCGCCCAGGCGGTCGAAACCAGCTGCGAAACGGTCAATCCCGACGCCAGGACCTTTGCTTTGAGGGCGACAATGTCGGGCTCGTCGATCAATTTATGGTCGAGCGCCGGGATGGGGTCTTGCCAGATGAGCTCTTCGGCAGGAACCTCCGGGCCGAGATAGCGGGCGCGCGGCCCCATGTCGCGGTGGGTCAGCTTGAACCATGCCCGGGCGAAAGCGTCGGCGAACTGATCCGGGTTTTCGTAGAAACGCCGGGCGATTTTCTCGTAGGCCGGATCGGCGCGCAGGGCGATGTCGGTGGTCAGCATGGAGGGCGCGCGCCGCTTCGACGGGTCGAACGGGTCCGGCACCGTCCCGGTCCCGGCGCCGCCTTTCGGCGTCCACTGGTGAGCCCCGGCGGGACTCTTCGTCAGTTCCCATTCGTAGCCGAACAGGTTCCAGAAGAAATTGCTGCTCCACTTGGTCGGCGTGGTGGTCCAGATGACTTCCAGGCCGCTGGTGATGGCGTCGCCGCCTTTGCCCGCGCCGAAGCTGCTCTTCCAGCCGAGCCCCTGTTGCTCAATGGGGGCCGCTTCGGGTTCGGGGCCGACATGGGAGGCAGGACCGGCGCCATGGGTTTTGCCGAAAGTGTGTCCGCCGGCGATCAGGGCGACCGTTTCCTCGTCGCTCATCGCCATGCGGGCGAAGGTTTCACGGATGTCCTTGGCCGCCGCAAGCGGGTCGGGGTTGCTGTCCGGGCCTTCCGGATTGACGTAGATCAGCCCCATCTGAACGGCTGCCAGCGGGTTTTCAAGGTCTCTTTCGCCGGAATAGCGTTTGTCGCCGCCCAGCCAAGTGGTTTCCGTACCCCAATAGACGTCTTCGTCCGGTTCCCAGACGTCTTCGCGGCCACCGGCAAAGCCGAAGGTCTTGAACCCCATGGATTCCAGGGCGACGTTGCCGGTGAGGATAATCAGGTCGGCCCACGAGATTTTGCGGCCATATTTTTGTTTGATCGGCCAGATCAACCGGCGCGCCTTGTCCAGGCTGACGTTGTCGGGCCAACTATTGAGGGGGGCGAAACGCTGCTGGCCGGAACCGGCGCCGCCGCGGCCGTCGCCGGTACGATAGGTGCCGGCGCTGTGCCAAGCCATGCGGATGAACAAAGGTCCGTAGTGACCAAAGTCCGCTGGCCACCAATCCTGGGAGTCGGTCATCAGCGCCAGAAGATCCTTCTTCACGGAGGCCAGATCGAGACTCTCGAACTCTTCGGCGTAGTTGAATTTCTCGCCCATGGGATCGGACAAAGGGGAGTGCTGGTGCAGGGTTTTCAGGTTCAGCTGATGGGGCCACCAGTCCCGGTTCGACGTGCCGCCGCCAGGCGTATGTTTGAACGGGCACTTTGCTTCGGTCGACATGGGTTTTCTCCTTTGATCGATTGCTCGGTTTCGTTCGGGGGGGGCATCCGGCCTCTGCCAACGATATTGGGCCGACAAAAAAAGGTGTTCGGGTCCGACTGGTAAGCGCCGGATACGGGATTTAATCATTATATCGCCGATATGCGGTTCGCGGTGCTCGAAACGAGAGGATGGACACATGACATATTGCGATTAATTCTTAATTGCAATATATGGTGGGGTTAAGCCATGTTCATTTTAGAGGGAAAACCTGATGCGCCACTTTTGGCCTGGGAGCGGAGAAATTGTCATGCGCTTTTTCGGCGTAATGACAAAATTCTTCAGTCTGCCGACCGAGGGGGTGATGGAGGACGGAACTCCCAGATTATTCCTGGGAGTACGTGATTTCGGGCCGTGGTGGGTCGAGCTTTACCGGATTCCCGGAGAGCCGGTTTTCTATTTTGTGCATGTGCATACCACTCATGGCGGTCGTCCTGATTTCAGGGCGGTGTGGCTGGATATCGGCCACCATAGGACGGTGGCGCTGGCGGAGACTGGGAACCGTCATTTCGCCTGGGTACCCGCGAATATCTCTGCCATGGGTGAACTGCGTCTGGTCGCGGAACAACGTGACGGCACCATCCTGACGGCCCTCTGGGAATAGAGGGGATCGATGTCTCTTTCCATCAATCAACCGTGGAGCATGGACATGTGCGAATCTTGCACAGACGATACCGTGGCGCCAACGAAGGCCGGACGCCGCAAGCTTTGGGAAATCGAAAGCGGCTGGCACTGCATGATCATCGGCACTTGCGTCAATATGTCCGAATTGCGCCGTCTGGCGGCAAAGTTCGGCATGCAGTCCAAAAACGTGTCCGCCAGCGATTACGAGATCCACTCCACCGTGGTTCATTGGGCCGCACAGGACCGTAGGGTGGGAAAGGAAATTCATAAGCTGCTGGATCGTAAATATGCCCAGACGATCACCCGGTTCAGCAAAATCCGCGATGTGGAAGGTCTGACTGCGGCATGGCGCGAAGCGCTGGAACGTGGCGAGGTAGCCGGAGCGGTCTGGGGCGTGATGACTCACCCTGCCATCTCCGCCGACCTGCAGACCCTGGTTTTCGGTGAAATGCATATGTTGTCCCATCAGGTGGGGGCGGCTTCGCGGGTCGAACTGCGCCGTATCCATTTGCTGGAGAAGGAAAAGGTCGAACTGGAAGCCAAGGTGTCCCGGCAACAGGAACGGCTGAGGCAAGAGGTTTCCAGCCGGGATGCCATCATCCGCGATCTGCGCGACCAGCTTGATTGCGAGCGGGGGGAAGTCCGTCGTTTGGCCCATGCCTCCGAAGGTGCGGCCGAACTCGACCGGCTGAAGGCTCTTGTCTCCGAGTTGCAGCGCCATCTTGAGCTGGGAGAGGCGGGGCGTCGACTGGCCGATGGACAGGTACACGCCCTGGACGGGTTGCTTGCCGAAAGTGAAATTCTGGCCCGCCGCCTGCAAAGCGAGGTGGGAGAGTTGCGGGCGGAAAATGCCAGCCTGGAGATACGGGTTCTGGGCATCGGGAGCGGGGATCAACTGGCTGGTTGCGACCAATCTTGTGCCAGTCTCGATCTGTGCGGGCGCTGCATCCTCTATGTCGGTGGCCGGGCCAATCATGTGCCGCATCTGCGTCGCATCGTTGAAGGTTTCAACGGTTCCCTGGTTCACCACGACGGTGGTTTCGAGGAAAGCATGGGGCGGCTGAATGGACTGCTGGGGCAGGCGGATGCCGTAATGTTCCCGGTCGATTGCGTCAGTCACATGGCTCACGATCAACTGAAACGCCTGTGCAAGCGTTGGGATAAGCCGTTCGTTCCCGTCCGCCGTTCCGGCGTTGGCGCCTTTTTGCGGGCCCTGGAAACGGTGGGTGGGGAATAGCGGATAACCCATGCGGATTGTGGAGTTGCCTTATCAATCCTGTCATCAATTTGAGCGGGAAATTTCCTGGGCGACAAGTTGAGAATGAGTCACAATCTCAAATTATCGTGATGCCAGGAGATCGAGGGGGGGCAGTATGAAGGATTGGACGATGGCTGAAGAGGTCACAGCCAATGGTGGCGAGGTAGGTAAGCCTAGCTTGCTTGGTGCCTTGTCGTGGCGGATCGAAAGTTTCTTCGCCCGGTATCGCGGCTTCATATGGATGGTGCATGGCGCCATGTTCCTGGTGTTCCTGGCGGTCATGGTGATCCCGCTGCTATTGCCGGACCCGCCGCCGGGAGCCTCGGTCTTCAATAACTTTACGGTCCTGGCCAATTATGTGTTGTGGGGCTTGTGGTTCCCCTTGCTGTTCCTGTCGGTGATCGTCACCGGGCGGTCGTGGTGCGGCCTGTTCTGCCCGATGGGGGCGGCATCGGAATGGATGAATCGGATTGGCTTCCAACGTGCGATTCCCGCTTGGCTACGCTGGGAAGGAACGCCTCTGGTCAGCTTCGTCGTCACCACCATTCTGGGGCAGACACTTGGTGTCCGCGATCACCCGGAAGCGGCCGCCGGGCTTTTCGGGACCACCATGCTGTTTGCCATGATGGTCGGTCTCCTCTATGGCCGGCACAAGCGGGCCTGGTGCCGGCACATGTGCCCCATTGGCCGGGTGTTGGGGCTGTACTCGCGCCTGGGTATGGTTCTGTTCGCCCCGAAGCATCGGGTTCCAGGAGGCGACATCTATACCGAGAAGGGGATTTGCCCGACCATGATCGAGCTGTCCCACAAAAAGGAATCCCGCCACTGCATCGAATGCTTCCGCTGTGTCCGCACCGCTGGGGAAGGGGGGGTGCGCATGCATCTGCGCCATCCCGGCGCGGAGATCGAGCAAATCCGCGACAACCGGGCCAACATGGCCGAAGTGTGGTTTCTGTTCATGGATACCGGCGTGGCCTTGGGTGCTTTTCTCTGGCTGGTTCTGCCGCAATATCAGGATTTGCGTCAGGATTTGGGGGAGTGGGCTATTGCCAACGATGTCGCCTGGCTGACGCAGTCCGGCCCAGCCTGGCTGATGAGCGTGCATCCGTCTCGCCACGAAGTGTTCCTGTGGGCGGATTTTCTTCTGATCCTGTCTTTCATGCTGGGATGCATGGCCTTATTGAGCCTGCTGTTGGCCGGCTTTACCGCCTTGTCGGCTAAGTTCGCCGGAATGGTCGGGGCGGACGCCGGCTTTCGCCAACGATTCGTCGAACTGGGCTATCAATACGCACCCATCGCCATGGGCTCACTGGTGATCGGTTTGGGGGCGCTGCTGTTCGACCCCATCCGCTTCACGCCGCTGGGAATGGCCGGAGTGCACGCCCTGAAAGGCCTGCTGTTTCTGGCCGCTCTGGTGTGGAGTGTCTGGCTGGGTGAACGCATTCTGGCCCGCCAGGGCGTGGCGACGCGTCGCCGCTGGTTGCCACTGCTGCCCGGTCTTGCCGGTAGTGTGGCTGTCGGCTTGGCCTGGTGGCCTGCCATCTTCGGATTGTGATCGGTATGGCTCCGTAGCCATCGGCTCTCAGCGGCGTAGCGCGGTTTTTCTTCGCAAGGCGTTGAGCAGGATGCCGATGGTGGTTCCATTGTGCAGAAGAGAGGTGGCGATGGGGGACAGCAAGCCGAGAGCGGCGGCCGACAAGATGCCGCTGTTCAGCCCGACCGTCAGGCGGTAATTGGCGGCGATCAGATCCATGACCGCATTGGCCGATTGTTTGGCGTCGGCCACCCGTTCGATGTCGTCTTCCAGCAAAGCCACATCCGCGGTCAGACGGGCGATGTCGGCGCCTTTTTGCATGGCGATGCCGACATGGGCGCCCGCCAGGGCCGGAGCGTCGTTGATGCCATCGCCGATGAAGGCGATGCGGGCGCCTTGAGCACTCAGGTCTTCGATAATTTTGGCTTTGTGCTCGGGCATCAGTTCGGCGTGGAACCCGTCAAGATCAAGCTCTTCGGCCAGTTCTGCGGCCCGTTCGCGATGATCGCCGGTCAGCAGCAGGATTTTCCGAGCTCCCATCTCGCGCAATCGCCGGATAGTGCGGGCGCTGGTCTCGCGGATTGTGTCCTTCATGGCCAGGATGCCCAGCAATTGTCCGCCGTAGCCGATGAACAGCAGGGTTTTTCCCTCCTGATAAAGGCGTTCGATGACCGCCATCTGCGGGCCGATGTCGATTTTTTCGTCTTCTTGGACGAAATGACGCGAACCGACCACGATGCGCCGGCTATCAACGACGCTGGCAACGCCGTGGGCGACGATAAATTCGACTTCCTGGTGATCGAAATGGCGGTTGTGCGTGGCACGGGCCGCATTGACCACCGCCAGCGCCAAGGGATGGAAATAATGCTCCTCAACCGAGGCGGCGAGGCAGATCAGGTCTTCGGGCGAATAGGCGGAATCGAAGGTGAGAACGTCCGTGACATCAAGCTTGCCGGTGGTCAGTGTGCCGGTTTTGTCGAAGATGAAGGTGTCGGCTTGAGCCAGACGTTCCAGAGCGGCGGCTCCCTTGACCAGAATGCCCGCTTGCCCGGCGCCGTACATGGCTGATTTGAAGGCGACAGGAGTCGCCAGCTTCAGGGCGCAGGAATAATCGGCCTGAAGGACCGAGGCAGCGCGGCGCCAGTCGCCAGACATCAACCAGGATGCTCCCGCCAGCTTCAGGACCGAAGGAACTAATCGGTCGGCCATGCGCGATGCGGCCAGTTGCGCTTCGCTTTTCATGGTCAAGGATTGTTCGACATAGTCGGCGATGCGGGCGGCAGCGGTTTTCCCGCCGACCTGCTCGGCATAGATCGACAGACGTCCTTCTTCCACCAGGGTTCCAGAAAGGACGGAAGCACCGCGAATTTTAACCACCGAGGCGCTTTCGCCGGTCATGGCCGCCTCGTTGACCGTGGCTTCGCCGCCGAGCACGGTGCCGTCGACAGGAATGATCGTGCCGGTGCCGACAATGACCGTGTCGCCGACGGCGACGTCAGCGGCGGCGACCTGAACCTCTACGCCGTCGCGCATGACCCAGACGTTGTCGCTGGCGGGACGCAGGAGATGCTTCAGCAGGTCGTCGGATCGGCGGGCGATGGACTCTTCCAGATACTCGCCCAAGGACAGCATGAAGGTGGTGGTGTTGGCAGCGGTATAATCAGCGCGCGCCAATGAAATGGAAACCGCCATGCCTTCAAGGACATGAGATGTCACGCCACCCTTGTCATAATCGCGGGCGGCATGTCTGAGCAAGGGGACCGCCGCCGCAAGCGTGAGTGGAAAGCGGAGTGAGCGGGGCAGGAAGCGAGTCCCCAGAAGTGTTGCCAGACTGGCTGCGACGGCGGATTTTTCCGTATCCAGATTGGTGCCGCGGGAAACCGGGGCGGTCGCCGGAGAGGGCAGGCCGACCACTGCCTTTTGCAACGCCACGCTTCCGGTGAGTGCCGGATCATAGGTCAGGATCAGCGATCGCGCGCGCCAATTGACGCGCGCGCCGGTGACTCCCGGAATCGCGGCTGCAGCGGACTGCAAGGCCTGAGAATCCGTTTGGGTGTCGGGGTGGGGCCGAAAGCGCAGACGGACTCTTCCCGGAACGCCGTGAACGATTTCCGCCGCCAAGAACCAGGGGGCAGGGGTCATATCGCGCCGGTTTGCTCGGCCATGATTTCCGCTTGGATGTCGGCGGCCTGTTCCTTCATTTCCTCTATACCGCCGATGACGCAGGAATAAAGCTTGATGCCCGACTTGAGCAGTTTGCCGCGCAAATTTTCATCGGCGAGGATATAGGTTGCCGCCGCACCGAGCAGAGCGCCCAACAGGAACTGTTCCGAGGTCTTCTCGGGCAATAGGCGAGACAGGCCGGCCAGCGGGCCGTTTCCTTGGGGCTGGGCGTTCTGGTCTAGCATCCGGCGGCGTTCACGTTTCGATTTCTTATGCTTCTTCTTGGCCACGGCCATTCTCCTTGTCGTCTTGATGATGGGTGATCAGCAGGGCTTCCGCCAGAAGCACACCTGCCGCTCCTGCCGTTGTGGCGGCTGCGGCCAGACTGAAATTCCTGCGGGTTAAAGCTTCTGCGGCAATGGTTCCCGCCGTCAGGGCGGTGGCGCCTTGCAGGGCATGCTTCAGGATCGTCCGTCCCGAAGGCGCGGCTGTTCCAGCACGTCTTCGAAGCGCGACCAGCAAGGCTGTGGCGACGAATCCTCGGGTGAACGTCATCGAGGCTTGGCCAAGCAGGGGGGGCGGTTTGCCGCGCTTTCTGCGCTTCATGAAGCGGTCCCGGTGGGGGGCGTTTCAGCCGGGGAACTCTTTTTGCGGGGCGACCGGCGCTTGGCTTTTGCTGGCGCATTGATGTCTGAAGCTGTTTCCACAGCCGGAGTTCCGGCGGGAACATCCGGTGGGGTTTCCACTGGGCCCGCCGACGTGGACGGCGTCAGTTTGGAGCGCAGGCTGGCCGAGGATTTTTCGATGGTCTCCAATCCCGAGACGGTGGCCTGCCTCAGGCCGGTTTCAGCTTTGTCGAAACCGTGCCGGGCCTTGTCGCCAAGGGTGTCGAGGCGGGCCGTGGCGTTTGCGCGCAAGTTTTCCGGCAGTTTGACGGTCTTAAGCAAGCGGATGCCGACGATGCCGGCCAGAAGTCCTGAAGCAAAGGTTAGCAATGGGCGCATGGCGATTTCTTTCCCGAACAATGACGGCGATTTAACTGGGAGCCCTGGCGCGACCGAAGCCGGCGACGGCCTGGACAAGCTCTTTGACGGCGGCTGAATCCGTTCCGCTGACCAGATCCTGCCAGGTGACCGGTGGAATAAGGGCCGGATCATATTCGACCACGCAGGACCGGGCGGCCGGATTGAGGTTGACCGAGCGGATGCCGGGCGTGTCGGTAATGGAGCGGATGAACTGTCTGACCTGATCGATCATGTCGACCAGTTCAGAGGTTCCCTCCGCAGCCAGTTTTAAGCGGACACGACCGGGAATGTGATGGGCGATGCGCAGCAGTGTGGCGAAGCGCAAAAGGGGGAGTTGCTCGGTCATCTCTGTTTATTGCACCAATTTATTTCTGTGGTTGAGCAGATGAGCCGCCAGGAATGTCAGATGCATCACGCCGAAAACCGCGTGCAGCTTCCTGCCTCTACTCAACGCCAACAGTGATGCCGTCAGGCTGATCAACATGCCGATCTTGGCGGGACGGTTGATCCGCCTCAGGGATAAAACGGGGTTCGCCTGCGGCAATGATGTCGATGTTTCTGGGGCTGTGGATGTATTGAAACGGGCGGCGACACGGCTTTCCATCTCTTCTGGAGGAATTTGGGCCTTGTCGTAGCGCACGAGAATGCTTCCCGCCGCCGGATTGCCATCGACGGCGATTATATCGTCCCAGCTTCGAAGCTCGGCCTGGATGGCTTCGCTGTATCGCGGTCCGTGCAAAGAGGGGCCCCGGAATCGCAGACGCCCAGGAAGGTGCGAGATGATCTCAGTTTCGGCCATGCCGGGCCCCTCCATCCAAATAGATCGCTATTTCGGAACATCTTATTGCGATAGATTCTTATTCGCAACTTATAAGCCGCTTTATTTTTATGGTCAAGGAGGGCCGGTCTGTTGACGGTAAAGCGATCGCCTAGATCGAGACCAAAACCAATTGGTGCCGGTGCCGAATTGTGGCTCCGCGCGTAATCATGTGGACAGTTTTCACGGTATGATCGAGATAGTCGATGCCGGTTGAATGAACGCTTCTGTTGGGGGGGGCTAAGGCGACGTGAGGCGTAGCGTTTCTCTGCGGTTTCCCCTTTAAGCCGGAGGAGGGGGTAGGTATGCCATGGAGGTGAGAGACCATCGCCCGTTCCGACCGACCAGATCGACCTGCGATAGCGGCGACACGTCGATGCGCCAGAATGAGGCCGGAGTGGCCTGAAGGGCGTGGACGATGCCCGCCCGGATCACCGCCGGATGGGTGACGGCAATGACATAGGTCGAGCCTCGCCGTTCAGGGTGGGGGCGCAAAGCATCCATCCAATTGCCAATCCGCGCCAGCAGATCGTGAATGGATTCGCCGCCATGGGGAGCTGCCGCCGGATCCGTGAGCCATTGGCCGATAGCATCAGGTTCGCTGGCCTGGATATCCGCCATGGTGATTCCCTGCCAGCGGCCGTAATCGCAATCGCTTATGGCTAGATCGACCGATGCTTCCAAGCTCAGTTGGGTTGCCGTCTGCCGCGTGCGCAATTCAGGCCCACACCAGCACTGATCCGCCCGAATCAGGGACGACGGGGCCATGGTATCTGGAGATGAAAGAGGTTCATCCAAAGGAAAGGCCGCCGTACGCAAGGCGCTGGTTGGACCATGGGAAATGAAAGATAGCCTGATGGTCATAGGAGGCTTGTTCCTGAGAATGATTTTAGGATGGTTGTTGACCCTGTCGGATCAAGACCTGTAAGGTGAGCCCTGCTTACGAAGGCGGAAGCCGGTGTGAATCCGGCACGGTTGCGCCACTGTGAATGGCTGAAATGCCAAAAAGTCAGACCTGTTTTCGTAGCACATATCGCACTCAAACGGGACGCATAATCCCAAGGAGACATCATGGCGCATCAACACGTCGCCGCTCCGGTTTTCGAGCCGGTCACCATTCCTCTGCGCGAATTGGTTCCCTGGGCTATCTTCGGAGGCATCATGTTCCTCCTGATGGTCTATTTCGTCGGTGCAGAACAGGGCGCGACCTCGATTTTCGACGGAATGTACGTGCACGAATTCGTGCATGACGGTCGCCATCTTC
>Ga0310914_10002940_pt1 | contig 11672 bp, 10 predicted proteins | sample GREbulkMGAN108_FD_203450 | JGI IMG/M metagenome (GOLD analysis project Ga0310914, IMG submission 203450) | Lab enrichment of tropical soil microbial communities from Luquillo Experimental Forest, Puerto Rico - GRE.bulkMG.AN108 | ecosystem: Environmental > Terrestrial > Soil > Tropical forest >...
GCTGGAAGCGAGCGTTCTCCTCGATATCTCGCGCATGCACACCTGAGTCGGCGCGCCCGATTGTCAGTCCCTTATCTGCGCGCCGTGCTCCGTTTGCTTGTCCGAGGCATAATCTTCATTTACCGAAAGGACTAAAGGACCTGCACTGGGGAGGCAGTGGATGGCCGCCAGTTCGTTCACTCCTGAACGCGCTCGTCCGGGGTCCAATGCGCCGATTTGTGTTCGACGGGCATTTCACTCGGCTTAAACTCTGTTTGCCGCCAGGGCCATAAGCCGATGCGCGCCGGCCCTCGGTCGGGAGGTGAGGAGTACGCGCGTGGTCAGAGCAGGGCGAGGTAGGATGCAAGACGACAGCCGCTTGACACTTACGGCCTTAGTCGCGTGTACCGCTATCATGATCGCGGTCGGCGCCGGTCCGGCACAGGCTGAACGGCTGCCGTTCAGCCAGGCCGTTATTGATGCGGCTATGAACGAGGCCGACCTGCGCTATGCCCCAAGTGAGACGTGCCCCGGGCCGGTCTACTCGTCGCTGAAGCAGATCGGTACCAGCCACTGCGTGCTCAAGCCGGCGCAGGCGTTCTATTTTCTGGCGCTGACCGCGTATCTCGATCCGGACGCGCGCGCCTCAGACCACCGGCTAGTGTGGCACCGCGCGGTCGAGCTGTTCGCCATCCTGACCAGCGACGGCAACGGGCCGCAGGTCGCCCGACCGCTTGACGGCTGGTCTGACGGCCCAGTCGCTCAGGCGATCTTGCTGCTCAAGCACACGCCCGCGGTGTGGCGTGCGCTCGGCCCGGTCGGGCGCGACAAGGCCGATTGGCTGATGGCGGCGATGGCGGTGCTCGGTAATTGGGGCTTCAACGACGCCAATGACTGGATGACCGGCATCGGTCTCGCCGGCAACTTCGCCAAGACCAACAACCCAAACTTCACCCAAGGCTATCTCGGTGTGATGATGGCCTGCATCCTCTATTTCGGGCAGGCGGGATGCGACAGCCTGTTCATCAACTTTGACTATGACCGATACATCGCGGCGTTTGAGACCTTCAACTGGCAGAACATCCTGAGCCCGACCAGTTGGCTGGCGGAGATCGACGCGGGCGGCACCCACTACACAATGAAGGATCTGATGGAGAATGGCGGCGACCTCACGAATGCCAGTTCCAATCTCGGGCGCGGTGCGGGCGTCAAGCTGCCGTTCAAATATCTCGGCATCGAGCTGACCGGCGACAACGCCGACCCGAACGCGGTGATGACGCTCTTTACCTATGAGTCGATTGGCCAGGATCCGCCCACCGAGCCGCCGGACCCGGATAATCTGCTGTCCAATGCACAGCCGAAGCCGATGTACTACTGGGCTGTCGCAAGCGGCAAGACGGCACCCGACGGTGTGGCGCAGATCATCGACGCGACCCAGTCGCCGGTCGAAGGCGAACTCGGCATGGGCTACGAATTCAACTCGGACGACAGTGCCGGAATTCGCAGCGACGCGCTCTATACCTTCGAAGGCTGGCTCAACAATGTGACCACCCGTGCGAGCTTGCAGGCGCTCGGGGTATGGGATCACCGGCAGATGCGCCTTGTCGATCGCCGCATGATGGTCGGCGGGCGCGACCTGCTCTACAAGCTCGAACACGGCTATCATGGACGCGCCCTCAACGCCAACGGCCCCAACACGCATTATCGTGATGTCTGCGTCGTCGATGTCGTCGGTCCCGACTTCACGTGCGATGCCACGGATCCGGAGCGGTTGATCGAGGGAACCCCCCCTCGAGAAGGGCTATGTCTACAACCGGGAAATCTGGGACAAGCTCGTTCAAGGGCCTCGACAATAAGCACAAAGCCGTCGCGAAACCAGTATTCCAGGTCTCGACGGGGAACGCGATCATCGCTGATGCGAACCGCCGGCTTTGTCAGATTAGGGATGACCCGATCTCGCGGAAGTGTAGGAGCCGGAGGGGTTGAAAGTCATCGGACGGCATTGTCAGGGTAACGAGCTGGCCCTCCCGACCGATGGGCCGTAGCCTGCGAGGATGTCTTTCGTTTCCTATCGCCGTCATCGCTTCCCGCCCGTCGTCATCCAGCACGCCGTGTGGCTGTATCTGCGCTTCACCCTAAGCTACCGCGGCGTCGAGGAACTCCTCGCCGAGCGAGGGCTCGACATTTCTTACGAGACGGTTCGTAGCTGGGTGTCTAAATTCGGACCGATCATTGCACGGCGGCTCCGGCAATGCCGTCCTCGGCCGAGCGATCGCTGGCATCTCGATGAGATGGTCGTTCGGATTGCCGGCAAGCGGATGTATCTCTGGCGGGCCGTCGATCACGAAGGCGAAATCCTCGATGTCCTGGTTCAGCGCCGGCGTGACAGCCGGGCGGCGCTGCGGCTGATGCGCAGGCTTCTTAAGAAACACGGCTCTACACCGAAGCTGTTGGTCACCGACAAGCTGCGCTCGTATGCCTCGACATTCCGCCAATTACGGCTGACGTGCCGTCACGAACAGGGGCTGAGACAGAACAATCGGGTAGAGAATTCTCATCAGGTGGTACGACGACGAGAGCGCAAGTTGCAGCGCTTCAAATCGGCCAAATCCGCTCAACGTTTCCTGAACATACACGCCGCGGTCCACAACAGTTTCAACCTTCAACGCCACCTGATCTTCGATCCACCATGCGGATCTTCAGAGCCGAGGCAGCTGCGCAATGGTCCGACGCTGTCGCAGCCGCATGAGACCCGATCAGCCCATTCCACCCTTCGATCCCACGCCCGTACCGTAACAAAGCCGTACGAGGCCAATCCGCCCGAGCTTGGCACTGTCGAGCGCGCGGCCGTTGTGCAACGTGCCGGCAGCCGCAGGTGAAGGGGCGCAGTATGATGGTTAACAGTCTATTCAATGGCTGGCGCATCGAAGACGTCTGGCTCGACAAGTAGGCATGCAGACCTGCCATTCGGGGAGGAGCGGCAATGACGCAGAGGTTGCAAATTGTGGCGCTGGCTGGCGCGATGCTCGCAATGACGTGCTGCGGACAGGTGGCCATAGCGCAAAAATCCGGCGGGGTTCTCAAGATCTCGTTTTTCGACAACCCGGCGAGCATGTCGCTGCACGAGGAGGCGACGGGGGCCGCATTGCGGCCGATGATGGGAGTGTTCAACAACCTCGTCATGTACGACCAGCACGTCGCACAGAACAGCCCGGCCTCGATTGTCCCCGATCTGGCGACGAGCTGGGCTTGGAGCGAGGACGGCAAGGAGCTGACCTTTCCATTGCGCCAGGGGGTTAAGTGGCACGACGGCAAGCCATTCACTGCCGCCGACGTCAAATGCACCTGGGACCTGCTGATGGGCATCGGCAGCGAAAAGCTCCGCGTCAATCCGCGCAAGACCTGGTACCTTAACCTCTATGAGGTGACGACCAACGGCGACTACGAGGTTACTTTCCACCTGAGGCGCCCGCAGCCGGCACTGCTGTCGCTGCTCGCTTCCGGATGGTCGCCGGTCTACCCTTGCCATGTGTCACCGCGCGAAATGCGCACCCATCCGATCGGCACCGGCCCCTTCAAATTCGTCGAGTTCAAGCCGAACGAGGTGATCCGCACGGCCCGGAACCCGGATTACTGGAAGACCGGCAGGCCCTATCTCGATGGCATCGAGTGGCACATCATCAAAGATATCGCAACGCGGAACCTGACGTTTATCGCCGGCGCATTCGATATCTCCTCGCCTTACGGCACGACGGTTCCGTTGCTGGAGGATGTCGAGAAACAGGCGCCGCAGGCTGTCTGCGAACTGACGGCGACGAATGTCGCCCGCAACCTGATCCTCAACCGGGATAAGCCGCCATTCGACAACCCGGATTTGCGCCGGGCAGTGGCGCTCAGCCTCGACCGCCGGGCATTCATCGATATCCTCATGCAAGGCAAAGGCGACATCGGTGCGACAATGCTGCCGCCGCCCGAAGGGCTGTGGGGGATGCCGCCGGAAAAGCTCGCGGCATTGCCGGGCTACGACCCCGATGTCACGAAGAACCGCGCGCAAGCGCGCAAGATCATGGAAGAACTCGGCTACGGGCCCGACCACCGGCTCGCGCTGACCTTATCCTCGCGCAACATCCCGGCCTACCGCGATCCGGCCGTCATCCTGATCGACCAGTTGAAGGAGATTTACATCGACGCCGTGCTCGACCCGGTCGAGACCGTCAACTGGTTTCCCAAGATCTACCGCAAGGACTACACGGTTGCGATCAACGGCACCGAGAGCGGCGTCGACGATCCCGACCAGCAATTCTACGAGAACTTCGTGTGCGGCGCGGTGCGGAACTACACCAGCTACTGCAATCCGGAAGTCGACAAGCTGATCGACCGGCAATCGGCCGAGCCCGACCGGGAAAAACGCAAGCAGCCGGTGTGGGAGATCGAGAGGCGGCTGGCTGAGGACGGCGCCCGGCCGATCATCTTCTACCCGCGCGGCGGGACCTGCATGCAGCCCTACGTCAAAGGACTGACGACGATGGTCAACAGCATCTACAACGGCTACCGCATGGAAGACGTCTGGCTCGATAAATAGCCGGTCACCGCCATGGTAGAGCCGCGCGGTACCGGAATGGCGCTGTTCATGTTACGCGCGGCGGCCGAAGTTGGCGAGCCTCGGCACTTCGCCGCGTAGTCGCTAGGATATGCTTCAGCAGCTTTTGCGTTTTGAGGGAGCGGCCCGCATCGCCACGCGCAACATCGGCATCATAATCGACGGCGCCACCGGACGCCTCGGCACCACACAGCACTTGCGCTCGTTGATGGCAGTCCGCAGTTGATGGGCCGTGTGATTCCTGGATCACGTCCGTTGTCGGGCAAGTAAAGAACGATTTGGGCCTGCGGTGCAGTCAGGGCTGGCCTTGGGAACCGGAAACCCCGTATTGGCGCACGTATCAACGATTATTTGCCTTCGTTTCCGAGTAGAACTTGATCGAATTTGTGCCGCCATTACGAATGTTCTCGGCCAGGTCTTTAATTTATTCCACGCTCTCGTGGACAGTCTCAATTAGTTTTTAATATTTGTGGACCCATTCCTAGATATTCTGTCGTGTACATGATCTGCCTGTTGCTTCCGAAAGCAATCTCGCGGCGTGTGCGTACACGCCACCGGCTGCTCGCAGGACAGCGTCTATCTCGTGCAGGCGAAATCGCTGTTTTCGTGGGATTGGCGAAGTATTATCCATTGTCATTCGCCAAAAATCTGCGTCCATCGAAGCCTGGATACCCTCGTCCCGCGTTCGATCGCGACAACCCGCTTGATGACGAATTGTACGTTGCGCCACAAACCGATGTCGGCGTGAGCTGATTAAAAACTTGGGCTCGGAGAGGAACTTCCCTTCGTTCAAAATTTCCGTCCGTTTTCGTCTACCAGAGTTCGCAGCGGTTTCAATAACCGCACCATCATACCTGAACATCCCACCGTAAGTCATTGAGATAGTTATCACTCATTATCCCATGTGATACCCGTACGTCCCGATTGCCACCGGCCAAGCCACGCCGAGAGCTAAAAAAGACCGCGGAGCGTTCGACTGTTTCCCGCCAGCAAGGCCGAACAGCACACCGCAAAACCAAGTACCGCTCGTTCCGGGGAACCAAGCGCGAGGCGCAAATCGAGCTGGCGAGGCTCGTCGCCGGGACCGCCGACGGGACAGCATTCGATCCGTCAAAGACGACTCTTGCCCAGTTCCTCGATCGCTGGGAAAGCTGGGCAGCGACGCAAGTTTCTCGAAAAACCTTCGAGCGATATAACGAGCTTGTCCGCCATCACGTGCGGCCGCACCTCGGTGCTGCGCGCATCCAAAAACTCAGACCCATAAACTGCGCCGAGCTCTATGGGACGCTGCAAAAGGACAAACCTGTCGGCGCCGGCCTTGCCCCACGCACGGTCGGGCCTATCCACCGCCTGATGCACCGAGTGATGCACCATGCCGTCAAATGGGAGGTGATCGCAGGCAATCCGGTATCGGCAGCCGATCCGCCGCGGGTCGAACTTACCGAGACCCAGATCCTCGACGGCGATCAGATAAAGACGGTCCTCGAGGCGTTGTGCGGCCATGTGCTTTACCCGATCGTCGTCATCGGCCTGGCTACCGGGGCCCGCCGTGGCGAGCTCGTCGCGTTGCGCTGGGGCGACACTGACCTCGATGCCGGCAAGGTCACGATCGAGCGATCGTACGAGCAGACCAATCAAGGGCTTTCGATAAAGGCACCCAAGACCAAAGCAGGCAGACGAGTTGTTACGGTGCCACCGTCGATCACTGCCGAGCAAAAAAAGCACTGGCGTCAGCAACAAGAACAACGTCTCGCGCTGGGGCTCGGTAAGACCGGGCCAGAGGATCCGGTTTTCGCTCGGCCGGGCGGCGTCCCCTGGCCGCCAGACGCCTTAACCGGGGACTGGGCACGAACTGTGCGCGTCAAAAAGCTGCCGAAGGTCACCTTCCATGCGCTACGGCACACGCACGCACGCCTCGCAGCTGATCGCCGCCGGGCTCGACGTCGTCACGGTGAGCCGGCGGATCGGTCATAGCAACCCGACCGTCACTCTCGCAATCTACGCGCACCTATTCGGTCACACCGATCAGCGCACCGCAGAGATCGTCGACAAGGCAATGGCCGGCATTTTTGGCCGAGTGAACGAAGGCCGACCGAAAGGGGATCTTGGCCGGTGGCAATCCGGTGGCAAAATGTCTCGGAGGGCCCGGTCGGCGATTGTTAACGATCGCGGGCGTGACGGGAATTTTCCTTGTCAATCAATCGTCTGGCGGAGAGGGAGTCCGCCGAATAATGATTGAAAAATTAGGGTTGTCATATTGTTACGATTCAACGAGAGCTTAATTCCCCCATCTGATCCCCCGCTGTGAGGGCGCTAAGCCAATACGCCATAATACAGCCAGATACAGAGCATGCAATTACCGCAAGCCGAACCGCTGCGCCACCGCGGGCTACGGTGCCGTTTGGCGCATCGGATCGTAAACATGTGACGAGCCGCCGGTTTGCAAACCTGCGGCACCCCACCTTTGCCCGTGACGCGGAAATTCGATAGCGGGCAGCAGCGGCGGTGTGAATTGATTTTGAGTTTGCAGGCGAAACTAGTCCCGCGTAATAGGATGGGGGGAGCGGGTATTGTACCCTCGGCGCAACGGTGCAACAGTGCAACACTCACTTGCCGACTCTCCACCGAACCGAGCCATGGTGGCAACGCACGGCCTGCCGGAAAGGTTGGCCGATCTCCTGCGCATGCCGCATCGCACGCCCGGACCTCAGGATGCAAGCGGTCAGTGGCTTGATGATTAGGCGACGTAGGGGCCTTGTCACGGCAACGCGAACGAGCGCGCGTTGACAGCCGGCAACTCGGCAGGGGTCATGCCGCTACCGCAGCAGCTTGCCACTCGGCGGCAGCTTCGGCCCGGAAGATCCGCAGTGTCGATCGCGAGATAAGGTGGCGTCGGAGGTTGAAGGTTGAAGGTGTTGTGGACGGCGGCGTGCATGCTGAGGAAGCGTTGGGCGGACCGAGCCGACTTGAACCGTTGCAGCTTACGCTCGCGCCGTCGCACCGCTTGATGTGAGTTCTCTGCGCGATTGTTCTTGCGCAGCCCTTGCTCGTGACGGCAGGTCAGGCGCAGACGGCGGAACGCCGCGGCGTAGGAGCGCAGCTTGTCGGTAACCAGCAATTTCGGCGCGAAGCCTTGCCTCTTGAGCAGCTTGCGCATCAACCGTAGTGCCGCCCGACTGTCCCGTCGGCGCTGCACCAGCATGTCGAGAACCTCGCCCTCGTGATCGACGGCACGCCAGAGGTACGTCCGTTTGCCGGCGATCCGCACCACCATCTCGTCGAGATGCCAATGATCGCTCGGCCGAGGGCGACGCTGACGCAGACGTCGCGCGATCGCAGGACCGAATTTCAGCACCCAGCGCCGCACCGTTTCATAGGAGATATCGAGCCCGCGCTCGGCCAGCAGGTCCTCGACATCCCGGTAGCTCAGGGTGAAGCGAAGATATAGCCAAATCGCGTGCTGGATGATCCCGGGCGGGAAGCGATGGCGGCGGTAGCAGAGCGAGGCCATGCCGACATCCTAACCCATTCGCCACTCCCACAATGTTTCCGTGACAATGCCCCCGGATCTGCAGAGAGGTCGCCTTGTAGGCATCGAACCTCGGCTTTACGAAGATTAAATCAGGGCATTTTCGCTTCGCCGTGATGGACGGCATCGCGGAATGCACGCCGAACTTCCGCGCTTCGTAGCTTGCGGCTGCGACGACACCTCGTTCGCGCGATCCGCCGACCGCGACCGGCTTCCCGCGCAGCTCCGGATTGTCACGCTGTTCGACAGATGCGTAGAACGCATCCATGTCGATATGGATGATTTTGCGTGACGGGCTCGCCTCGGCCGAAATCCCTTCCGCGCGCTCTTCTCTCATTTTTTGAGCCCTCTCTCCCGATGGTTGGTCAGGCGAGAATTCAGTTCGCGTCACACCGCGTGTCGTCGGATAGGGAATCGATGGCGTCGGCCTATTGGGAGCCAATGCAGCCAACGAGCCGACACGCCGAGATCGACGCCGATGACCCCTTGGTCGTCGCGATTGGGGCGTTGGTCAGGATCGAGCTGGCCAACAAAGCCGCTGCAGGTTTTCCGACGCTGAGCCGCATTCCGAGTAGTGGCATCATAAAGCTTCTCGACTACATGGCTATGCTTTCCGAGGCCGAACTCGCGGGACTGCTCGACGCGAAGGCGCGCCTGGCGGCGTTGAATTTCTTTCCGGCGCCGCTGATTGCTGCCGCACCCGAGCAATTGCGAAGCCGGCCCTGCTGCGCCAGGGCGATGCTCTGCAATCGCCGGCGTTCTCCCACGGGCTGGGCTATTCCGGCCTGCGCATGAGTCGGATGATGCTGAACGACCCGGAGAACGTCGCCCACATCGCGCAAGTGCGGGCGACACTCGGCTTCACGCCGCGCGACGATCTGCCAGACGCGTTCGTCGGCGGCGTTGACGTCCGCCAGGTCGAAACCGCCAAAGCGCCGCTGCTGCGCAAATTGTTGAACCAAATGCTGCGCACCCACCTCGCGGGTGAGCCGGAGAAGCGCCCAGGAGGCGAACTCGTCTACGAGACCTTGTGGGGCATGGACACCGGCTGGCGTTATCTGACGGAAGAGAATGCGGCTCGATCGATCTGCTCGATCGCCTGCTGCTATCTCTCGCAGGGCCGCTGAAGCGGATCGCGGCCCAGCCGATACCGAATTGATGGCTGCCCTCGCTGCGATCGGCACTTTCGCTTTGAACCAGTTGATGCCGATTCAGATAGGATGACCCAATGCGAAGCATTGCAGCGAGGCACGTGTTCGCCGGCGGTGCGTCCCTGATTGCCAGCCTAACCGTGTACTATACTTTGCCGAAACCATTACCTGAGTTGACGCGGGTCGAACTTATTGCCGAGATCCGGGTCGGCCACGTGCGCAGGTAGAGATCGCGGATCAGCAAGTCATTATCGGCGACAGTTCGACGCGCGGGCAATTCCTCACTGATTTTCATCGGAAGGAGGACGTCAATTTGCCCGCTGAACTGCGCGCCCTCGGGATTGAAGTCTGGTTTTCAAAGTCGCCTCCTGGGATCTAAAAACGCCGCAAGCAAACTTCTCTTCTGAAAAAGACCCGTAGGGCATTGGCGGTTCTCTGAGTGTTTCATCAACCGGAATTTGAATTTCGTTCGATCAGAAACGGGCCGCCGGTTAGGCGTAAGTGGGTACGTCGATTATAATATCAGCGAAGAAGCTCGTAATGGCTAACCCGCGACCCGCGAAAAGAGTGATCCATTAGGGAGGAGCGGTTTCTTAGTGCGCGGCAGGGCTGGACCTGCAGGAGCGGACCCTCCTGAGTTCGCACCGGCGATCAAGCCGAGGAGGTTCTTCGCGACGCCGAGCTACCTACGCCTGTGGTTTGCAGGCGGAATCGGCAATGCGATGCGCTGGCTCGAGCTGCTGGTTGCCGGGATCTTCACGTATGAGGCCACCCAATCGACGGTGATGGTCGCTCTGGTAACGGTGGCGCGCAGTCTGCCGATGCTGTTCATCGGCACGATCGCCGGGGTGGTCGGTGAGGCGCTGAACCGCAGGCGATTGCTGGTGACGCAGCTTTTCGTCATGGCCGTGACCTCGGCTGCGCTGTGCGGACTCGCGGTCTCGGCGGAGATCCGCGTCTGGCACATCGCTCTTGGCGGCATCGTCGCGGGTATCGTCTGGGCGATGGAGCTGGCCGTGCGCCGGCGTATGATCGGCGAGGTTGTGGCGCCCGATCAGGTCGCCCCGGCCGTCGCATTCGATTCGCTGACCAACAGCTTCGCCAGGGTGCTGGGGCCGCTCGCCGGAGGTGCGGCATACCAGACGTTGGGTTTGGGCGGTGCCTATTTCCTGTCGGCAGCGCTCTATCTTGCCGCCGGTCTTGCGGTTAGCGGCCTCGATTACCGCCAGGAGCCGCGGAAGCTGCGGTTTGGCCGAATTGCGATCGACATTGCCGAAGCTGCCGCGGTGGCCCGCGCCAAGCCGGCGATACTCGCCGTCGTGCTGATGTCGATCATCATGAATATGTTTGCTTTCTCCTATTCGGCGCTGATCGCACCGATCGGGCTCGACGTGTATCGCGTATCGCCGATCCTGGTCGGTGCACTCGCCGCAGCCGAGCCGCTCGGCGCCATCGCGGTCGGCATCCCGCTGGCGACCGGTTGGCTGCGCTTGAGCGGGCACCGCGCCTTGCTTCGCGGATCGCTGCTGTTCCTGGTGGGCCTCGCGGCGATGGCGCTGTCCCCGTGGTACTCGCTTGCCTTTGTGCTGTTGCTGATCGGCGGGCTCGGCACCGCCGCCTTCTCGAACATGCAGACGACCTTGATCCTGACCGAAGCACCGCCCGCGGCGCGATCGCGCGTGATGGGGATCGTGACCATGTGCATCGGCACCGGCCCGGTCGGTGTGATGATGATCGGCATCCTGTCGGGCCAAGTCGGACCCCCGGTGGCGATCCTAATCATGGCTGGCCTCGGGCTTTGCGGATTAGGCTTGGTCTGGAGGAAACTGATCAAAGTGCAGGCCGCGGTGCGGAAGCGGCCGCAGGCAAAGGAGGTATGCGGTGACCGAGGAACTACGTGACAAGGCGCGCACGCTCGGGCTTGATCGTCTGACCGCAGAACACCTCAAGCAATTCGAGCGGGCGACGACCGGCATGGAGCGTCAGCTGCAGCGCCTGCCGCACGGTATGCCGACGGCGCAGGAGCCCGCGCATGTCTACCGGGCGAAGGGAGATACGCAATGAGCGCTGATCTCGCCTATCTCGGGCTCGCCGAAGCCGCTGAGCTGATCCGCGCGAAGAAGCTGTCGCCGGTCGAGTATGCGACCGCGTTGCTGGCCCGCATCGAGCACCACGACAGCAAGTACAACGCGTTTATCGCGTTGACTCCGGAACGGGCGCTGAAAGCGGCGCGGGCCGCCGAGGCCGAAATTACAGCCGGCCGTTGGCGTGGGCCGTTCCATGGCATGCCCTATGCACTGAAGGACATCATCGACGTTGAAAGTCTTCCGACGACAGCGCATTCCAAGATCCTGATCGGCAATATCGCCCGCCGGCACGCGGTGGTCACCGAGCGGCTCGAAGCGGCCGGCGG
>Ga0310914_10002948_pt1 | contig 11668 bp, 4 predicted proteins | sample GREbulkMGAN108_FD_203450 | JGI IMG/M metagenome (GOLD analysis project Ga0310914, IMG submission 203450) | Lab enrichment of tropical soil microbial communities from Luquillo Experimental Forest, Puerto Rico - GRE.bulkMG.AN108 | ecosystem: Environmental > Terrestrial > Soil > Tropical forest >...
AAGCCTATGCCGTCATCGAAGGTCGCCATTCCGATCCTTTCCGCTATCTCGGCCCGCATGTCGAAAATGGCTCGTCCGTCGTTCGCGTCTTCCTTCCGGATGCCGAGGGAGTTGCCATCATCGACGACGAGGGTCACGAAAACGATCTTCAACGCATCCATGATGCCGGTCTGTTCGAGGGCCGCTTGGCCAATGGGCCGCGGCACTACCGCCTGCGCGCGCGCTACGGCGAACGGCAGGTCGAGCTCGAAGATCCTTACCGCTTCCCGCCGATCTTGCCCGAGTTCGATCTCTATCTGCTCGGCGAAGGGACCCATCTGCACCTTTACGAAAAGTTGGGCGCCCATCCGATGGTGCTCGATGGGGTGTCGGGCGTAGCCTTTGCCGTTTTCGCGCCCGCGGCCAAGCGCGTCAGCGTGGTTGGCGATTTCAATCTATGGGATGGACGCCGCCACGCGATGCGCGTGCGCGGCAACGGCTTTTGGGAAATTTTTGTGCCCGAAGCCCGAGCCGGCGACAAATACAAATATGAGATCGTCGGACCGGACGGCCACCTGCTGCCGTTGAAGTCCGACCCACTGGCCTTCGCGGCCGAACTGCGACCGCGGACGGCTTCGATCGTGGTCGACCGCGAGACGATCCAACGGCCGCAACCCGCGCCTGACGGCATCAATGCATTAGGCGCGCCGATATCGATCTATGAAGTCCATCTCGGATCGTGGCGGCGGCATGCGCAACATGGCGGCCGTTGGCTGAGCTACCGCGAGTTGGCGGAGGAATTGCCGGCCTACGCGGGCGACATGGGCTTCACCCATGTCGAATTCCTGCCGGCCAGCGAACATCCGTTCGACGGCTCCTGGGGCTATCAGCCGACCGGACTTTTCGCGCCCACCAGTCGCTTCGGCACTCCAGCCGACTTTGCCGCCTTGATCGATGGATGCCACCGAAAGGGCCTCGCCGTCATTGTGGACTGGGTGGCAGGACACTTCCCCGACGATCCGCATGGCCTCAGCCGTTTCGACGGGACGGCACTGTATGAGCATGAAAATCCGAAGCAAGGTCGCCACCTCGATTGGAACACGCTCGTCTACAATTACGGACGCACCGAAGTCGCAAACTTCCTCCTGGGCAGCGGATTGTTCTGGCTCGATCGCTACCGCATCGACGGGCTGCGCGTGGATGCGGTCGCGTCCATGCTCTATCTCGACTACAGCCGGCCCGAAGGCGGCTGGATCCCGAATAAGTACGGCGGACGTGAAAACCTCGATGCCATCAATCTTCTTCGCCGCTTCAATTCGGAGCTATTCTCACGATTCCCCAATGCCACGACGGCGGCAGAGGAGTCGACGGCTTGGCCGATGGTATCGAGGCCGGTGGATCGGGGCGGTCTCGGCTTCGGCTACAAGTGGAACATGGGCTGGATGCACGACACGCTCGAATACATCAGCAAGGACCCGATCTACCGCAAGCATCATCACGGCCAAATCCTTTTCGGCTTGCACTACGCGTTCTTCGAGAATTTCATCCTGCCGCTCTCCCATGACGAGGTCGTGCACGGCAAGCGTTCGATTCTTGGCCGAATGCCGGGCGATGAATGGCAGCGCTTCGCCAACCTGCGCGCCTATTATGGCTTCATGTTCGGCCATCCCGGCAAGAAGCTTCTGTTCATGGGTAGCGAGTTCGGCCAGGAAAGCGAATGGCGCCATGACCATTCGCTTGATTGGCATCTTCTCAAACACGCCCGGCATGCGGGTGTGCAGGCTTTGGTCCGTGATCTCAATCGTCTTTATCGGACGATACCGGCTCTGCACGAACTCGATTGTGAGGACGCCGGGTTCGAGTGGCTGGTCATGCATGACGCCGAACGCAGCGTATTCGCGTGGCTGCGCAAAGGACGCCAGACGCACGAGCGTTGCCTTGTGGTGGTGAACTTCACCCCTGAGATCTACCGCGACTATCGCATCAAGGTGCCATTTTCGGGGACCTGGCGCGAGGTCCTCAACAGCGATTCCGCGCTGTACGGCGGCAGCAATGTCGGGAACGCGGGCGCGGTCACCACGTTGGACGAGGGCGCAATTCCCGAGGTCAGCCTTGTTGTTCCGCCCCTTGCGACAATTTTTCTCGTTCCGGAGCGGTAGTGTGCGGATTTCGGCAGGTGCGCCGCATCCGTTGGGAGCCAGATGGGATGGGCGCGGAACTAATTTTGCTCTGTTTTCGGCCAATGCCGAAAAGGTGGAGCTTTGCTTATTCGACAGCCATGGTCGGCGCGAGATCGAGCGCATCGCGCTGCCGGAACGCACCGAAGACGTCTGGCACGGCTACCTCAACGATGTCGCGCCGGGACAACTCTACGGTTACCGCGTTCACGGCCTTTATCAGCCAGAGCGCGGATTGCGTTTCAATGCGCACAAACTCCTCGTCGATCCTTATGCGAGGCAGCTGGCAGGGCGCCTCGTCTGGAGCGACGCGCATTTCGGGTACCGCGCCGGTAGCGCGCGGGCCGATCTCTCGTTCGACCGGCGCGACAACGCGCGTGGAATACCGAAAAGCGTGGTCGTCGACGAAGCGTTCACATGGGGCGAAGAACATCGACCCTCGATCCCCTGGCAAGGCACCATCATCTACGAGGCCCACGTCAAGGGACTGACTCAACTTCGCGAGGATGTGCCGCCCGCTTGGCGCGGGACATACCGCGGGCTGACGGCACCGGCGGTGGTCGATCATCTCAAGCGTCTGGGCGTCACCGCAATTGAACTGCTGCCGATTCACGCTTTTATCGATGATCGGCATCTGGTTGAGCGCGGCCTCAGCAACTATTGGGGCTACAATACGCTGGGCTTTTTCGCGCCCGAGATGCGTTATGCCGCGGACGGACCGCTCGATGCGTTTCGATCTACCGTCTCGCGATTGCACGATGCCGGCATCGAAATCATCCTCGACGTCGTCTACAACCACACCGCCGAAGGCAATCACCTAGGCCCGACTCTGAGCTTCCGCGGCATCGACAATACCTCGTATTACTGGCTGCTCCCCGATCAGCCCCGCTACTACGACGACTTCACGGGCTGCGGGAATGCACTCAAGCTCACGCATCCACGCGTGCTGCAGATGGTCATGGATTCGCTCCGGTATTGGGTGCAGGTTTGTCACGTCGACGGCTTCAGGTTCGATCTCGCAAGCACACTCGGCCGCGGCTCCAACGGTTTTGATGGTGGCACGGCCTTCTTTGCAGCCATCCGGCAGGACCCTGTTTTGGCCGGAGTCAAGCTGATCGCCGAACCGTGGGATCTTGGTCCCGGCGGCTATCGGGTCGGCGGGTTTCCATCCGGCTGGTCGGAGTGGAATGACCGCTTTCGCGGCACGCTGCGTCGCTACTGGTCCGGCGAAGGCAATCTCATCGGCGAGGTTGGCCGCCGCATGACCGGCTCAGCCGATCTATTTCACCACGACGGTCGAGGTCCGCGCTCGAGCATCAACTACGTTACGGTTCATGATGGGTTCACCCTTGCGGATCTCGTCAGCTACGAGCGCAAACACAACGAAGCAAACGGCGAGCACAACCGAGACGGGTTCGATGAAAATCACAGCACAAATTATGGCGTTGAAGGACCGACTGATGATCCCGCCATTCTCCAGCTTAGGCGGCAATTGCAACGTAATCTGCTTGCAAGCGTGATGCTGGCGCAAGGCGTGCCGTTGCTGCTCGCGGGAGACGAAGTCGGCAATAGCCAGGGTGGCAACAACAACGCTTATTGCCAGGACAATCCAATCGGATGGGTGGATTGGTCCGCGCTCGGCCGCAATGAGGAGGACATGACGGCACTGGTTAGCGAGCTCAGCGAGCTGCGCCGGCGATTTCCCCAATTGCGCGCACAGCGCTGGGTCGAAGGCCGCCGCACTGACGGCTCATTCGGCGTGTTGTGGCTGACGCCACAAGCCACCGAGATGGTGGAACAGGACTGGAATTTTCCGCAAGGACGCTTTCTGTCCTATGTCCTCGGTCCAGTGGAGCAAGCGGACGCGCCGCTCTATATCGTGCTCAACGCCGCGCTAGAGACGATCGAGTTCACGCTTCCTACCCTTCCGCAATACCGCCGTTGGACGGCGCTCTTGGAAACCGCGCCCGAGCCGCGGCTCGGCGCACAGTTCGCGTCCGGCTCGAAGCTGCAGGCGCGGCCACGATCAATTCTGGTATTTTCGGGGTCGCCATAATGGCCAGCGCGCGCTTTGGCGCCGAACTGCATCAAAGTGGCGTCACCTTCCGCCTCTGGGCTCCGGCCGCCAAGCGCGTCGACGTGATGCTGGATCGCCCGTATCCCATGCAGGCGCAGACGGAAGGCTGGTACGAAGTCACGATACCAGGCGCGCGCGCCGGGACGCTCTACAAGTATCGCATCGATGGCGAAATGGAGGTTCCAGATCCGGCCTCGCATTTCCAACCGCATGACGTGCTCGGGCCAAGCGAAGTCATCGACCACGATCGATTCGAGTGGCGGACACATGGATGGCCGGGGCGGCCCTGGGAGGATGCGGCGTTTTTGGAGGTTCATGTCGGCACCTTCACCTCCGGCGGTACGTTTCGCACCGCCATCGAAAGGCTCGACCACCTGGTCGAGACCGGAGTGACCGCGATCGAATTGATGCCCATTGCCGACTTCGCTGGCCGGCGAAATTGGGGCTACGACGGCGTCCTGCTTTATGCGCCGGATAGCGCCTATGGGCGGCCGGATGATCTGCGAACGCTGATCGACGGAGCGCATGCGCACGGGCTCATGGTGTTTCTCGACGTCGTCTACAATCACTTCGGTCCGGAAGGTAACTATCTCCACCATTACGCGCCGACATTCTTCGCCTCTGCTCATACGCCATGGGGCCACGCCATCAATTATAACATTCCACAGGTGCGGGCCTTCGCGATCGGTAATGCGCTCCACTGGCTTGAGCGCTATCGTTTCGACGGTCTTCGGCTCGATGCCGTTCATGCCATCGTCGAAGCCGGACAGCCCTCGATCCTCCATGACCTGAGCCGAGTGGTCGGGCACTTCGCTGCTGCCTCCAGGCGAACGATTCATCTCGTCCTGGAGAACGACGACAACCGCGCAAGTTTACTCGATCCGTGCGCCAATCCTGCGCAAGGTAAATACCGCGCGCAATGGAACGACGATTACCATCACGCTTGGCACCGCCTGTTGACCGGAGAGGCCAGGAGCTACTACCAGGATTACGCACCGGATCCTCGCCGCCACATCGCGCGCGTCCTATCCTCGGGCTTCGCCTATCAGGGCGAGCCCTCGCCTCACCGGCGCGGTCGAAGCCGCGGCGAAGCATCGCGTGCCCTATCGCCGCTCGCTTTCGTCAATTTTCTGCAGAACCATGACCAGATTGGCAATCGCCCCCTGGGGGATCGTCTTGCGGCGCACGTCCACGAGGCTGCTCTGACAGCGGCGCTCGCCATCACGCTGCTTGCGCCGATGCCACCGCTCTTGTTCATGGGAGAAGAATGGGGATCAACCCAGCAGTTTCCCTTCTTTTGCGATTTCCACGGGGCTCTGGCGGATGCGGTGCGCAAAGGACGACGAGAGGAATTCAAGTCCGCCTATGCCGAATTGAGCGATGAGGTTCCGGACCCGCTCGACGAAACAACGTTTCGCTCCGCGGCCCTGGACTGGGATGCGCGCATGACGTTGGACGGCCGCAAGCGGCTCGCGCTGGTCCGCGACCTGCTGACGACACGACAGCGGGAGATCGTCCCGCAGCTTGCCGGTGCAAAGTTCGGCGCCGCACAATGCGAGCAAGGTATCCTGACCGCGAATTGGGTACTCGCCCACGGCAAGACACTGAGGATGCTTGCCAACCTCGCCGATGACGGCACCGAGCTACCGCGCAACTTTCGACCGCTACGACCGATTTGGGGCGGCGATCCGCCGGCAAAGCTGCCGCCGTGGTCGGTGTTCTGGAGCATCGGAGAGGGATGATGCCGCCCTCGGTCCCGCTCGCGACTTACCGTCTCCAACTCACTCCGAATTTCGGCTTCGACCAAGCGGCCGCGCTGGTGCCGTATCTCAAGGCCCTTGGCATCAGCCATCTCTATGCTTCCCCGTTCCTCAAGGCGCGTTCGGGGAGCCCGCACGGATATGACGTGGTCAACCACAATTCGTTCAACCCGGAGCTCGGCGGCGAGGATGCGTTTCGGCGCCTGTCCGCTGCGCTCGATACGGCGGACATTGGGCTCATTCTCGATTTCGTGCCCAACCACATGGGCGTTCACTATGCGGACAATCCTTGGTGGCTCGACGCCCTGGAATGGGGACCGAAATCTCCCTGCGCCGCGTCGTTCGATATCGATTGGCAGACCCTGCCCGCGCATCCTGGGGGCGGCGTCCTGATCCCGGTTCTTGGAACGTCCTACGGCGAGGCGCTGGAACGCGGCGACATCGAGCTTCGATATGATGCAGCAGAGGGCAGCTTCTCCGCCTGGTATTACGAGCATCGGCTGCCCATCGCTCCCAGCCGTTACGGCGAGATTTTGCAGAAGGTCGTATCGGAAGCCGGCGCGGGCGAGCGGCCTGCAGGCCGCAAGCTGCTCGAATTCGCGGCGCGGTATCGCGGCCCGCACAATCCCCCGCGCCAGCAAGCGCCGGCCTTCAAGGCCGAACTCGCGTCGATCACCGACGGGAAGGACGTGATCGAGCGCGGGCTACGGGCTTATCGCCCGACTCGCGAGCCCGGGGCTATTCTCGCCCTGCATCACTTGCTCGAGCGCCAGCATTATCGGCTCGCGCATTGGCGACTTGCCGGCAGCGAGATCAACTACCGGCGGTTTTTCGACATCAACACACTGGCCGGGCTGTGCGTGGAAGACCGCGATACTTTCGACGCCATTCATGGGCTTGTTCGCCGCCTTGTTACCGAGGGCTGCCTGCACGGGTTACGGCTCGATCATATCGATGGGCTGCGCGATCCGCACCAGTATTTCCGCCGGCTGCAACGGCTCATCGACGTCGCACGGCCCTCAAAGAACAGACCGTTCTACGTGATGGCCGAAAAGATTCTGGCCGATGGAGAGCGCCTACCTCGCCTTGCTGGAGTTGCCGGCACGACAGGCTATGAATGGCTCAACGTCATCTCCCGGCTTCTTCTCGACGATCGCGGACTCGCCACGCTTGGGCGGACCTGGCACGACGTGAGCGGCGATGAGCGCGGTTTTGACGCCATTCTCATCGACGCCAAGCATCGTGTGATTACAAATATTTTGGCGAGCGAGTTCACCGTATTGACGCGTTTGCTCGCGCGGATCGCCGCCGGTCATTACACCACACGCGACTATACCGCCGAGCGCCTGCGCGCCGCGTTCGAGCTGTTCATTTTGCATTTTCCGATCTATCGCACCTACGTTACCGCGTCAGGGCCAAGCCGCGAGGATCGTACGATCATCGAAGGGGCGCTCGCCAATGCTCGCGCCGATTGGTTCGGTTCGGACTTGGGGATTTTCGAGTTCCTGCGCGATGCATTGACGCTCGACCTTATTGCCCCGGGGCGAGCCGGCCATAGCATTGCGCGCGACCGCCGCTTTGCCTTCAAGGTTCAACAATTCACCGGTCCGATGATGGCAAAGTCCCTCGAGGATACGGCGCTCTATCGCTTTCATCGCCTTTTGGCCCTCAACGAAGTCGGCGGCGATCCCGCCGCCGGTGGGCTGTCCGTCGCGAGCTTTCACGAGCGAATGCAGGAGCGCGCTACCAAATGGCCGCATGGCCTGACCGCAACTGCAACGCACGACACCAAGCGCGGGGAGGACGCGCGCGCGAGACTAATCGCCCTTTCCGAGCTCGCCGAAGAGTGGACGCGCAGTGTGCACCAATGGCGGCAACTCAACGCTAAGCTCGTCGTCTCTTCAGGACCGTCACGAATACCCTCGGCAGCGCACGAATACATGCTCTATCAGGCACTGCTCGGCGCCTGGCCTCTTGCCGGCATCGACGCGGGCTTCCTCGAGCGGGTTCAGGCCTATGCTGTCAAAGCCGCCCGCGAAGGCAAACAACAGACGAGTTGGCTCGCGCCCAATGAACCTTACGAGGCGGGACTCAAAGACTTTCTCGATCGGCTTCTCGATCGCAACCACTCCGCAAGCTTCATCGAAGCCTTTGATGCATTCGCGCGCCGTGCAGCATTGATGGGAGCGCTGAACAGCCTCGCGCAGTTAGTCCTGAAGGCGGCCATGCCGGGCGTCCCCGATTTCTATCAGGGCTCCGAATTCTGGGACTTGGCGTTGGTGGATCCCGATAACCGACGACCGGTCGACTTCGCCGCGCGAGCATCCGCGCTCAATGCGATTGGCCAGCCGCCGGATTGGCGTGCGCTTGCGAGCGCATGGCCAGACGGCCGCGTCAAATTCGCCCTGACGCGCCAGCTTCTTACGCTGCGACAGCAACTTCCGGACGTCTTTACCAATGGCTCCTATCGTCCGCTCGCTGTCGTCGGTCCGAACCGCCACGAGATCGTCGCGTTCGCACGGCTCGGCGAACAACACGCCGTTATCGTCGTGAGCGGACGGCTATTTGGTCGCGTGACGCAGGGCGGCCGGCGATGGCCGCCCGGTCAAGCCTGGAATGCATCGGTATTGGCCGAAGGTTTTTCCGCGATGCGCACAGTACTGACGGTCGGCAAAACGATGACTGGGCCAAGCTTGGCGGCTGCAGACTTGTTCGATGTTCTGCCAATTGCTGTTCTGCAAGCGCGATATGCGCCAGCCAAGCGCGAACGGACGCGAACTAAGGTGAGCGCCGCCGCCAAATAAGCGGGCGCGCAAGCGTCATAGGAAAGAAAGGGGCCGTCCGGGATCTCGCGTGAGGGCCGAACGGCCTCGCGGACGTCGTGCCGACCGACCAAGGGTCGGTTCCCTCCCTCCGCCGAATCGCTATGTACGCGAGATGACAGATTCGGGCAACCGGAAGCTGACAAATCGTTTCTCATCTTCAACCATTGCCCCGCGGATCAAGGTTGTAACAGTTGTTCGGATCCGCGCCGGCAGGTCTGGCGCCGGAACCGAATGCGAGGTTGGGGGTTGGGGTGATGGGTGAGGCAGGAGACTTCAAGTGTCTCACCCTAGTCAAACTCGGGCCCCGTTCCTCTAAGACGGGGCTTTTCTTTAGAATCAAGCGAGAGCCCCCCTGCTCTCCGTCCTAAGCTCGCTGGCGACCGCTCTCCGTTACTTGTACTTGGAGGATTTCCGAGAGGGCGGCACGACCCGAGACCGACCGGTTTTTCACTACCTTTGATGTGGTGCCGCTGGCCGGCAGTAGCCAGTTGACGCAATCGGAGTGCCTCCGCTCCGCAATGTGGCTAAGTGCTGCTCGCCAACCGCCCGACCTACACGTTGTTGCATCTACAAATCGTCGAAGCAGACGGGCAACTTAACCCGCGGTATGTTGCAAGCGGGCCACACTGCTGGGCAATGCGGATCGGGCTAACAGAGAACTACGGTGCGGGCGGAACCGACCAAGCGGCTGGACGTTAAGCGTCCAGGTATTCGGGCCCGGGGGGACACGATCGGAATACCGCTCCCGAATATTTTGGATTGATGGGCGTCGCACATGGGCCGCTGCGAAGGCGCCACAGCGGAAAAGGCCGTGCCGTTCCCGTGCGCTGCCCGTCGATCCCTTGATTTGAGAGGACGTCAGCAAGTGGCATTCGTTGTGGCGTTGCCCCATGCTGCTGAACCCTCGCCATCTCGTGCGAGCCTGAACGGTCTTGACGCAATCAATTTTTTCAATGCGGCCATGTTGGCTGGTTTCGGTCCCTATGTGGCCGTTTATCTGGCTGAGCAGAAATGGACTCAGGAGAATATCGGCTTCGTCCTCACCGCGAGCGGTCTCGCCGGCTTGCTTGCCCTCATGCCGGGTGGCGAACTGCTGGATACAGTCCGCTCGAAGCGGGCTCTGGCAGCGCTCGGCGCCAGCATGGTTGCTGTCACCGCACTCGCTATAGGAATTTGGCCGGACTTTCCGGTGGTTTTCACTGCCCTGGTGCTCCACGGAACCACGGGCGCATTCCTTGGGCCAGCGATTGCTGCCATCAGCCTTGGCGTAGTCGGTCATTTGGCTTTGCCCGAGCAGCTGGGGCGCAATCAGCGTTTCGCTTCCGCCGGATCGCTGATCGCGACAGGGCTCATGGGCCTGATTGGATATTTGATGACGTACCAAGCGATGTTCCTGATCGCTGCCGCGCTTGGCCTCCCACTGCTCGTTGCACTTGCTGCGATTCGTCCAGCCGACATTGACTTCGCGCGCTCCTGCGGCGCGGCCCATCCCGATGCGCCGACTCAGCGCGCGAGGACCACGCATCGATGTCTTTGGAAGAACCCGGCGGTGCTTACCTTTGCCGCTGGCCTGTTTCTGTTTCAACTCGCCAACGCTGCCATGCTACCAGTAGTGGGAGCTGCTCTCGTTTATGACGGAGAAAGCCGCTCCTCGCTCATCGTTGCTGCATTAATCATCCTACCGCAGATTGTCGTTGCCCTGTTGGCTCCTTGGGTTGGACGGCGAGCGCGACGCTGGGGTCGCCGGCCGCTGCTCCTCATCGGGTTCGGGGCTCTGCCGATCCGTGCGCTGCTATTTGCCTTGACCGCAGATCCACTGTTTCTTGTTGGCCTTCAACTGCTGGATGGCATCAGCGGGGCGATAGTCGGCGTGCTCACGGTACTCGTCACTGCCGACCTTACGCATGGCACGGGTCGGTTCAATCTGGCTCAAGGCATCATTGGGACCTCGTCAGGACTTGGTGCTGCGCTCAGCACTGCACTCTTTGGGTTCGTCGCCGCGAACTTTGATTGGGCGGCAACATTTCTGAGTATGGCATCGGTAAGCTTGCTTGCTATCTCGATTATGTGGCTCTTGATGCCAGAGACGAGACCGTCGACCGAACCACAAGCCTGAACCACAAGCCTAATGACGTCGCAGGCAAACGGTCCACCCGGACTGGGGCTCTTTGCATCGTTCGCGCGTGCGCTTGAGGTTCCGGCGCGGGCGAGCAGCGAAGACCCACTCGCGAAGTCGCTGCGCGGGCACACTCACACCGAATTGATGACCGTAAATCCCCTGAGGACGCCTTCTCTGCAGGAACGGTTGCATGGAGTGCATCGCGATCGCAATGCAGGATGGAGGCGCCGGGGCGGGTGCGCGGCATGAGGCGGCGGCACGAGCCGCGAGGCTAACCTCATTTTGCCTTCCCGCCGAACCTCTATAATGAACCCCCCGGTAGGGGGACTTTTTGGTTTCAAATTTTCATCCAGGCCCCATCCCCGGAAATTTGGTCAGAAACGATTTCTGGTGGTGAGGAGGTCCTGGCGGGGAAATGGGGTGGCCTGTTTTTGGGCTACCTCCTTGGAAAAAATTTTCGGCGGCGTGACCGCGATCATCTCGTTCCGCCCAGGAGGATGGACGCAGCAGCCTGCCGTGCCGAGGTGTGCTATCCTTTCGGTCGGAAGCACGGGAGGCATCGGGCAGTGAGACGCCGCGAGTTCATCACGCTGCTCGGCGGTGTGGCCGCTGCGTGGCCGCTTGGGCACGCGCGCAGCAGACGGCGATGCCGGTGATTGGGTTCCTCCACAGCGCAGAGCCGTTCGCGCCCCGAAGCAGGGGTGGCACTAATGATCTCGCGGCGAACTATT
>Ga0310914_10002951_pt1 | contig 11655 bp, 11 predicted proteins | sample GREbulkMGAN108_FD_203450 | JGI IMG/M metagenome (GOLD analysis project Ga0310914, IMG submission 203450) | Lab enrichment of tropical soil microbial communities from Luquillo Experimental Forest, Puerto Rico - GRE.bulkMG.AN108 | ecosystem: Environmental > Terrestrial > Soil > Tropical forest >...
CGAGTTGCGCAAAACCGGAAGCTTAGCACGCAGCCACCAAAATCCTGCTCGTTAAACCATCGGCATCTCCGGCAGCGCTCCAAGGGTTGGTTCTGATCGCTTGCAAAAGCTAGTTTGCTTCACGTCTAACGAACTAGTCACACGGCGTGGATCCTGCTGAGCTAAAATCACTGAGACAGTGCAGACACAGATCTCGTCAACTAAAGTGCATCCAGAAAATTAACGACGATCAACTACTCGTGGACTGATTGATATGGCTCTGCTGCGCCTTTACCGTCTCGTCGTACGCGCCCTCACCCTCCTGAAGATAACACCTGGTAAAAAATCGGTCGTGGTACTTGTCCCACCCTTGGGCAAAAAGGAATTCGTGAGCTTGAGCTAGACTATAATGACACTCCGCCATGCTGCGTCCTTGTTCTCGCGCAGACCGCGCATCTTCGATTCCAAAAACAAAACACACCACAGCTTGCGATTTCTTAGGAATCTTTCGGGTCTCTCCAGTCTTCGGGTCCGTTGCGGAGTCAATGTGCGCAATAAAATGCCGACTATGTTCGTCGGGCTTGTACATTTCCATGACGGCTCCTCTATCGACGAGCGCTTGCTCTTCCCTGGTAAAAGTGTCGGACTTGCCGGAATCAAGTGGTAGCAGGCCGACCACTATTGTCAGCAAGATTTTCAGTTGTGGCTTTGCCAGTTCGAGGGGTCGTTTGTTCATGGAGAGTGTTCGGGGCGACGCGAGACTTCTTTCAGATTATTTTAATGCCGTCCCTGCGCTGCTTGCAGAACAAGCACCGCTACAACTCTTCTTGCGCGAACAAGCTTTAAGCAGCCATCACTTGCTTAAACGCGCTGACAAAGTTCTCCATTTCCGATTTCGTCCCAATGGTAAGCCGCATGTGATTCGGCATCGCTGGAAACAGCCGGCCAACTGCGACGTTTTTTTCCTTCATCGCTTTGATGAGCGGCACGACCGGTTTCTTACAATCGAACATGATGAAGTTGGCCTGTGACGGAATCGATTTGTAGCCGAGCTTTTCGAGCTCGGTGAGGGTTAAGCTTTTTGCTTCGCTGTTCATCCTTCGACCGTTGTTTACTTGATCGACATCGTCCAGGCTCGCGCTCGCTGCGGCTAACGCCATCACGTTCACACTGTCCCACATCTGAAAGCCGTGCATTTTCTTGATCGTTTCCGGTTGCGCAACGCCATAGCCGCAGCGCAATCCAGCCATGCCGTAGATCTTCGAGAACGTCCGAGCCACGATCAGGTTCGGATGATCTTTCACCAGCGGGATCACACTTTCGTAATCTGGACTGTCGGCGTAATGGAAATACGCTTCGTCGATCAGAATTATCGTCTCGGGCGAAGTCTTCGCGATGAAGTCGTGCAAATCGTTCTTTGGTGTAACGCTCGCCGTCGGATTGTTCGGATTGCAGATGTAGATGAGCCCCTTCTGCGCGGCGACGCCCATTTTCTCGAGATCGTGAGTGTAACTTGAGGTCAACGGAACTTTCACGATTTCTGCGCCACAAGCTTTCGAATACTCGAAGATCGCTTCGAACGTCGGATCAGCGACAACGAGTTTGCCCTCGGTCGGGCCGGTGAACGTTTCCGCGCAGAGTTTCAGAATCTCGCTTGAGCCGTCGCCAAGCACGATCTGATCGCGGTTGACGTTGTTAATCTTCGCAATCTTGTCGATTAAAACATTGTTCGCTTCATCCGGGTAGCGGTTACACAAGCTGTGCGCGCTTTTCATCGCTTCGTGGGCTTTGGCCGACGGTCCGTACGGATTTTCGTTTGCACTTAAGCGGACGACGCCAACCTTGGCAGGGGCCGGAACCGTCGACGATTCCTTTGCGATTGTGATTTGCGGACGAACGATTGCGGCAGCCGCGCCGACGCCGAGCAGTTGGGTAAATCTACGACGAGAAATTGTAGGTCTGTTCATAGGAAGCCTCCGGACGAAGTCCTAATGCAAATTTGGAGCAAAGGCGAGACAGAAAGTACTCTCACTTCAGTCCTCTCCCCAAGGGAGAGCGGCCAACGCAAGTCGCGCGGGAACAATTGCGCGTGTCACAGCCACGCGCTTGTGGCTGCAATGTCTTCGTTAGACCGTCGCTAGAGGGACGGTAAATTGCCGCCAATGCTCACCTTTCTGAAAGATCGACATCGGAAGCGCCTGATGGCGCGGCCATTTCCGAGCGAGTGGCTCGAGATAATTAGGCGCAACGTCGCGTTTTTCGTTCGGCTTTTAGCGAAGGACCAGACTGAACTTCTCAATCACGTCCACGTTTTTCTCGCTGAGAAAGGTTTCGAAGGTTGCGCCGGACTCCAAATCACGGACGAGGTCCGGGTGACGATCGCGGCGCAGGCGTGTCTGCTATTGTTGCACCGCAAGACCGATTATTTCCCGCGGCTGCTCACGATTCTTGTTTACCCATCGACATATTGGGTGCACGAGCAGCGACCGGTTACCGCGGAAATTTGGGAAGAAGGCAAAACGCATCGGTCGGGCGAGACTGCGCGCACGATGGGATCGATGGTGCTGGCGTGGGACGCCGTGAAATCGGGCGCGGCCGATCCGTCCGACGGTAAGAATGTTGTTCTGCACGAGTTCGCGCACCAGCTGGACTATGAAAATTTCGTAGCCGACGGCACGCCGGCGCTCGATACGCGCAAACAGCAACTTTCCTGGCAGAAAGTGATGAGAACGGAATTCGCGTCGTTGCGCGCCGCGGAAGCAACCGGAATTCCGACGTTGCTCGACACTTATGGCGCGACGAACGCCGCCGAATTTTTCGCAGTCTCGACCGAAGCGTTCTTCGAGCGACCTGTAATGTTGCGGGCGCAGCATCCGCGGTTGTACTCAGAGATGCGGCAATATTTTCAACAGGACCCGGTGGAATTTTCGGCCGAGCGAACCAAGCCTGGCTAGAGGTTGCAGGCGCGCTTGTATCAAGCGCCTGTTTATTTAGTTCGATGCTTGAGAACAAGCACCGCTACAACATCCTGGAAATTGAACAAGTGCAGCGTTTTGCCTGTCTTACTATCCACTTATGACCAAAATCATTGCGTTACTAGTAGGGGGAATGTTTGCGACGGGCGCGGTGTTCGCGGGCGAGCACGGCGATTGCACGAAGCAGGCCGGCAACATGTCGAAGCCGGCGTGCTCGGTTTCGCTGGCGAGCCTCAACCTGACACCTGAGCAGAAGACAAAGATGGACGCCGCGATGGCGGAACATCACAAGGCTGGTTGCTCAGAAGCGAGCGAGACCAAGTACATGGAAGAAGCGAAAAGCATCCTGACCAAGGAGCAATTCGCGAAGTTTAAAGCCGAGTGCAAAGAGGGCAAGGACAAGGCCAAGACCGAGACATAAGCTCGAGTCTGTTAGTTTGGTTGGCAAAAAACGCGCCCCGTGAGTCGGGCGCGTTTTTCTTTTTCTCTCATCCCGTTTAGCGCTGCGGATCATTGTTAGAAATTGCCCGACATGACAGTGGGGGAGAACCGGACTGCGATTTTGTTTTACGGTGTTAGCGCCAGTGTCGATTTTATCCCAGAATCCGTGCAGCTTTAGCTCTTGATGCGTCATTTCGTCAGGCATACATTTGTTTTCGTCCGCAATCATTAATGCCTGTTCGAGCGTGATGCGGTCGGTCAACGCGTAAATTTTTTCGGCGGCCGGCGTGTTCGCGATCAGTTTATCAGCGATGCCACCGATGATTTCATAACCGGTCGATCCATAAACCAAAACCGAAGCGCGAACGGTGACCGACGGCAAACGCAATTAGAGCTCCTCGCCGCTTCGAATTCATTACGCGCGCGAGTCGCTTAGAACCGGAGGGACCAGTCGAGGAAGTGGTAGTGCCAGCAGAACACTCCAAACGCGATTCCGCCGATCGCCAGCAAGATTGCGTGTGCCCGAAACCAAAATCCGTGACCGGGCAGTTTGGCAAAGCGAAATGCGGCGATCACGAGAAGTAATAATCCCGCCATTAACACCCAGGCGAACATATGGAGCCCTTGCAGCCACGGATCGATGCGATCGCCAAGGAGCACGATGTCTTCTATGCCTCGACTCAAGGTGATTATCGGCGCCAGGATCAAAATGAGTTCGCCAAGACAAACGATCCGCGAAAGAAAATATAAAACACGATCGCCCTTCGTCGTGAACAGCGGCCGCTGATATCGTCTACGAACAATCACCGCCACCGGCCAAAAGAACACAGTTAAAAGAACAAGAGCGAGATTGCCTCCGACAATCGGTTCGATCAGACGTTTGTTGTTATACCACGGGACGCGTTGGCCTTCGTAGATCGCAGGGAAGGGGAGCATTTCCTGCACGGTGCCGGACGCGTCGCGACGGAACGCGATTCGCTCCGAGCCATCGATCTCGGCGTAAACCAACGGCGCGATCTCTTTCCATTTCTTCAACTCGCCGCGTTGGTTTTTGTTATCTTCAACCGTGAGAATTCCGTCATGGTCGCTTTTGACGCTGAACTGGTCGAGCAATGCGACTAATCTCAGGAACGTCGTGTCGCTGCGGCGCGTTCCGCCGTAAACGCCGCTGACTGCGCGTCCGTCTGCTTTCGCGGTCGTTGGATCGATCTCGCTCTTGGGCTCAGCCGGATTCGGGAAATATCGATTCATGAACGCGCGCATCACTTCGCCCCGACCGCCTCCAACATTTTTACCGAGGCTGTTGTAAGAGATGAAATATCCAACGTGTGCGTCTGGGACGAGGACCATATCACTGTGAAAATAAACAGTGTCGCCGCCATGACCAATGACGCGGATCGGGTCCATCCAATATTCCATGAAGTTAGTACCCAGTCCGTTGATCCTCGGATGCAGCTCGAACTCGCGCGCTTCCATTTGCCGCACGGTTTCCGGTTTCAAGATGGCGACGCCGTCGACGCTGCCACCTTGAAGAAACGCGAGCATGAAGCGCGTCATGTCCGCGGCGGTTGCTGAGAGAGCGCCCGCCGGCACGACTTCCCCAAGCTCAAAGGGGTGTGGCTTCTTCGTTGCGACGAGGTAGCCCTGCGACATCTGCGGCGCGAGCTGCGGCGGTAGCGGTTGGTCGAAGGTCGAATTGGTCATCCGCAGCGGCCTCAAGATGTGATTATCGATGTAGCGTTCGAATTTTTCGCCGCTAGCGCGCTCGACGATGTATCCGGCAAGGGTAAATCCGTAATTGGAATAGGAAACAATTTTTCCGGGTGGAAAAATCCGTGCTGGCATTTGATTGACCAAGTAAGTGCGCAACGGTTTCAAATCGCTTTCATGTGCCACGAATAAATTTTTTATCGTCTCCTCGAATCCGGCCGTGTGCGTGAGCAATCGTCGAAGCGTGACCGGCTCGGGATAAGTCTGCGGAATCGCGAAATCGAGGTACTCGCTCACGTCGCGGTCGAGATCGAGCTTGCCCTGCTCCACCAACTGCATCACCGCCGTTGCGGTGAACAATTTGGAAATAGAACCTGGACGAAACAGTGTTTGATCAGGAAGGATGGGCTTCTTCGCTTCGAAATCAGCAAAGCCGTAGCCTTTTTGAAACAAGATCTGGCCGTCTCTAACCACGGAAACGACTGCGCCGGCTATGTTTCGATTTTGCAATTGGGACGGAATCAGCGCGTCGAGAAAAGCTTCAAAGTCTTGTTTCGTTAACGCAGGAACGGGAGTTGTCTGGGGGGGCGCGGCCGGAACTTGTGCCGGCGGCGGCGATGGCAGTGAGATCATCGGCGACGGCGCCGGGCCCTGTGCATTTGTCGACACAACCGCTGTAAAAATTGCACCTGCGGCGGCAGCAAATCGAGAATTGGGCGAAGTTAGTTTTTGCACTGGGGCGAGTTTGCCAGTTGCGCGGCCAGTGACAAGGCTCTGATTTATTCCGCATTCCCGCTGGCCAGGCGCGATTGAATCGTTTCAATGCGTCTTTGCAATTTCGTGAAATGTGAGCCTGACCAGTAAATTTGTCCGCAACCGCGACAGCGGCAGAATCGTTCATAGTAAATCTTCGTCAGAGGTTCGAGTTGGCCGATCACTTCCTTCTTTTCAGCCGGCTCCAGGGCTGCATTGCAACGCAGGCAACGCGTGAATGGCGCCAAGACCGGGCCGAGATTGAAGCGGCGAAGCACTTCGAGTGTCTGTTCCAGGGAGTTCTGCGAGCGCAGGTAGTACCCGTGCCGCACGGAGCTATGCATCAACAAGCGCCGGTCGCGGGTCAGGATGGCACGGGATTCGCGGGCCGCGACCTGTACTAATTGCCGATCCTCAGCGGTGGAATCATAAGCTACGTCGATTCCGAGCAAGCGAAGATCACGAACAAGCTTTCCTAGGTGTCCGTCCGCAACAAAGTCTCGAATATCGCGTACTTGCATGTGATTTTCCGGGAAAGAAGTAATTCTTCCGACCTCTACTGGAAGAATATCGACCTTCGCTTCCGAGCCAACGACGTGGGTGAAATCGACCGGGCGGTCGTCTACCAAAATCGAATCGACTTCAGTGTGCGGCACTCCGCAGGCTTCGATGATGTCTTTCACTGACGTTCGCTCTAACAGTTGCCGATGAACAGCTGTGGCGTTGGACCGAATAAAGAACGGAAGATCGCCGTGAAACGTGAGGCGGACAATGAATGGCGTCATCTGCTTACCCGGGCGGTCGAGTAAGCATACTCAAAAGTTGTCCCGCGGGGGCGCGCCATGAACTTACCCGGTCCGAGCGGTTCGTCTTCGCCGTAATAACAATCGATCTGCCAGCGCCGTAGGCCGCCACCAGTATCGACAATTTTCCAGCGCGTGCTGCCAAACACGCGTTGAACGTCATCAGCCGGAGTTTCCAGAATTAAACCGCGACGCAACGGGCCCGACGATTTTGCCGCTGCCGAGAATCGTGGAACCAGTGTCCCGCCGCCGCCGCTTGGTGGGCCTGCAAAGCTGTACGAGCCGCCGCCGTTGTAACGAATGTAGTTGTGTCCGTTCACTGGCGTCACAATTCGACCGTAGCCTTCCTTTTTTACCGACCGCAGAAAGTCGCGCGGATAAGTTCGTCCATGCAATCCCGGCTTTGTTACGTGAGTCGCATCGAAGCCGCGCTCGAAGGTGAAACCGGATTCTTTCGGCGTGTAGTAAAGTGTGCAGACAATAAAATATTCGCCGGAGTGACCGCCCGGACGACGTACGAGTTTGTCATTTTCGTAGGCGAGCCGTTGCACAACTTCCGGCCACGGAATGTCCGCCCACAACGTCGGCAATATCGACAAACAGCATGTGATGAGAAATGGCGCAGCCTTAACGGATCGCAATCCGCGCGTGAAATACAATGCTCCCGCAAACTCATTCTCACCTACCGCTTTGCATTTTCCTCTTCCCGAGGGGGAGGATTGAGGTGAAGACATGTCCTTAATCTTTATTCCTAGAAATAATCTTCGGCCGGGCTGCCGAGCAAAATCTGGATCGGCAGTTTCTCGTGCTCGTACTCGTAAGGGGGCTGTTTCCACGCGAACGACTCCGGATACAATTTTCGGATACAGCGAATTATTTCAACGCCTGTTTGGAACGGGCGATAAACGTTGCGATCGAGCACGTGAATCTGCGCGCCGCCGCAGAGTTCGCTGGCGAATTTCTGAAACGTCGGCTGAAAATAATTTTCGCGAAAGAAAACGCCCGGCAGTTTCAAGTTGTTAAGCGCACGGCAAATCGCCTCCGCATCGATGAACGGCGCGCCGAAAATCTCGAACGGTCGCGTCGTGCCGCGACCTTCCGAAATATTCGTGCCTTCGAGCAAACACATGCCCGGATAAACCGTCGCCGTATCGAGTGTCGGCATGTTTGGCGATGGCATGACCCACGGCAGTCCCGTTTGATCGAACCACATCGCGCGTTCCCAATTCTTCAACGGGGCGATCGACAATCGACACTTGGGAAAAGCTTCGTCGCGAAATTGGGCTGCTAACTCGCCGATCGTTTTGCCGTGGCGAACCGGGATCGGATGCATGCCGACAAACGATTCATAGCCTTTCTCAACCGGTGATCCCTCGATCGTTACGCCGTTGATCGGATTCGGCCGGTCGAGCACAAGCACGTGCAGATCGCGCTTCTCGCACGCGCGCATGCAAGAGTAGAGCGTCCACATGAAAGTGTAATAGCGCGCGCCGACATCCTGAAGATCGACTGCAAGCGCGTCAAGATCAGCAAGCATATTCGAAGTCGGCTCGCGATGCTCACCATACAAACTGTAAACCGGAATGCGCAGCCGTGGATGCTGGTAGGTTTTCCACTCGATCATGTTGTCCTGGGTCTGGCCGAGAAATCCGTGCTGGGGCCCGAAGAACGCGCGAAGTTGAAACAAATCTCCGTTCAATCGCTCGAGAATCTTCGACGTATGTTCGAGGCTGGAAGAAACAGACGCCGCATGAAGCAGTGCGCCGATCCGCGCGCCGCGCAGTTCCCTCGGCCAAAGTTCGCGGATACGATCGATTGGAAGTTGAACCATCATCGCTGATTTATCGCGCAACTCTTCGCCTAACGAAAATAGAGACTATCGCGATTGCCGCCACAATCACGCAGGATTGAGCGAACAAGTCGCCGTGCCGCGCGTAAAACGTGAGTTGCCGATCCTGCGGAACGCTGATGTCACCTGTCAACACGCCTTCGTTGAAAGTGTTTCTGGCGCCGTCCTGCAAGATCTGTGTGATGCGACCGAACTCATTCACGAAACACGTTACACCCGTGTTCGCGGCACGAATCATCGGCCGCCGATCTTCGACGCACCGAAAAATGGCGTTGGCAAGGTGTTGTTTCGATCCGGACGAATACAAAAACCAGGCGTCGTTCGTGACATCGACCAAAAGGTTCGCGCCATTAAGGACGAATTTGCGAACAAGGTCCCCAACCGTGTCTTCGAAACAAATCAGAGGCGCAACGCGAACATCAGGATCCGTAAGGGTGAAAACTGTGTGTTCTGTGCCGGCCGCGAAATCGCCCGGCACCCATGTGCCCGCGATCGTCGCGAAAAGCGGAAAAGAATGCCGCAGCGGGATGTATTCGCCGAAGGGAACGAGATGAACCTTGCGATAAATTTGGACGCGCTCGCCGCCATTCGAAACGAGCAGCGCGGCGTTGTAATCGCGTCCTTCATCGATATCGAGCGTGCCAAGCATCAGATTCGTGTTAGTGGACGCAGAAAAATCCGCGACGAATCGGTAACTCTCAGAATTTCGATCCCGCACTGGATCAGGCATTGAGCTCTCCGGCCAGACGAGCAAGGCTGGTGGCGGATTTGCGCGGACCGCGATCTCACTCAATTGTCCAAATCGCTCGAAAACCGTACCGCTGAATCGCCGATCGAACTTCTCTAGCTGCGGAACGTTTGCTTGAACTGCGGCGACGCGAATAGATTTCGCGGGCGACGGAACCTGGATTCGATGAAGGCCGAACGCGAGCAGCGCAACAACTCCGACCATCGTGAGCGTCAAATCGAAATGCGGCCGCATCCGATGCGTTTTGGTTTCCCAAAAAAGCCGAATCGGCGTTATCACCGCGATGACATTTGCGAAGGCAATTGCAAACGAGATTCCGGCCACGCCGGTGAACTCCGCGATTTGAATCATTGGGAATTGCGAGTGAAGCGCGACGCCGAGGCCGTTCCAGCCAAAGCCGCCGAAAAGCCAACCTCGGGCCCACTCGTGTGTAGTCCAAGCGCACGCGGCGACTAATGCGATTAGCAGATTCTTCCATGACGCCGTGAAGGTCTTCGGCTTTAGAAACCCGATGAACCAGGCCCAGAAGGCAAAGTGGACCGCGAGATAGATCGACAACAGGAACGAGAGGCCGTGAAGAAAAAAGCTTTGATACAAATCGCCGAGCGCGCCCAGCCAGCTAAACGTGCAGGTGAAGAAAACCATTCCCGCCACGTAGCCGAGCAACAGGTTTCGCAGCCAGCACCGTCTCGCGCTTTCGCCGCTAAACCAGACCGCGACGATCAGCAGCGTGAGCGCGATCCAGCACAACCAGCTTTGATTGAATGGCGGGAAACAGGCGGTGCAAAGAACTCCGCTCGCGATTGACGCGAGCCAGGGCCAGAGCCTTTTTAGCAACGGGAGCACGTGCCGATATTAAAAGCGCCAAGGCCTAAACTCCAAATCCCAAAGAAGTTTAATGATAGGAATTTGGTTGGAGGCTCAGGTTGAAGTTGGGATTTCGCGGACGTTAGCCGCAACGGTGGCGACGCTGTTCGCGATTGCCACAGCGACCCGATTGAATCGCATCCTTCAGATCGCGCGCGTATAGGAAGTGTCTACGCGAAAGACGGCGCGCTCGACACCCTCCATCGTGCGCACGTTTACCTTGGCGGAAAGAACATAGCTAAGCGAAATCAGGCCGTTCAATTCGTCGAGAAACTCGGCTTCCTCCATTTCGCCGACATGTTCGACCCGGAGCTTGCCGTAAATCAGCGTGCCGGAAGGTCTCATCGTTTTCAGGAGCGCGATCTCGCCTCCGCTCAAATTGATTTCGCGCTTCATTCCGAGTTCGTAGAGCAAGTTCCTCGCCGCGCCGGAGGGTTATTATTTCAATCGGGCGTGCGCATCCGTTTCGATAAAGGCCCAAACCTTTTCGAGCCTCTTCTCCACGTCGCGTTTGATCTCGGCCAGCTGTTCGTCGTTGAATTTTCCGCGGTCCGGTCGTCGTTGCGCAAAAATATAATACTTGATCTTCGGCTCAGTCCCGGACCCGCGCACTGCAATTCGCGTTTTGTCCTCCAATTCGAAGATCGACATCTTCTGTTTGGGAATTACATCGTCTTCAACGTCGCGAATGGTTTGCTTCTCGAAATCGGTAACGCCGGTCACGCGTGAACCCGCGATCTCCTCCGGTGGTTTGTTCGCGTAGGATTCGAGCAACCGCGCAATCTTGTCCGCCCCCTCGGCGCCTTCAAAATAGATCGAAGCGTTCTTTTCTTCGAAATAACCCAGACCCGCGAACGCTTCATCGAGCAACTGATCAACCGTCCGACCGCGCGACTTCGCGTAGGCGGCCATTTCACAAAACATGATTGCGGCAGCGTTGCCATCCTTGTCGCGCACAAAATCGGCGCCGCTGTAGCCGTAACTTTCCTCGCTTCCGAAAACGTAGAACGAAGAATACTTCAAGCGCGCAGCGCGCGTCTCTTCTTCCGGCATTTGCCGGTATTTTTTTTGGATCTCAGACGGTAACGCACGCTCGTATTTCTCGAGCTTGGCCCCGAAATATTTGAATCCAGTCAAAGTATCCACGCAGCGCACGCCAAAGCTTTCCGGGATTACTCTCTGCAAATCAGTAGTGACGAAAGTCTTGATCGTCACTGCGTGTGAGCGGTTTTCTTCGTTGAGGATTCCAAGGTCAAAAATTTTTTTGAGCCGATAATAGGAAAGCAGTGATCCGATCTGATTGCCGCTGATCAGTTTCATCTCGCCGTCTGCGTCACGGACCGCAACGCCTAGCCGATCCGCGTCGGGATCAGTCGCGATCACGATATCGGCATTGGTTTTCTTCGCCAGTTCGATCCCGAGCGCGAGCGCTTCCGCGTTCTCGGGATTTGGAGATTTTACTGTCGAAAATCGCGGATCGGGTATTTCCTGCTCTGGCACGATTTGGAAACTGAAGCCAAGCCGTTTCAA
>Ga0310914_10002953_pt1 | contig 11654 bp, 16 predicted proteins | sample GREbulkMGAN108_FD_203450 | JGI IMG/M metagenome (GOLD analysis project Ga0310914, IMG submission 203450) | Lab enrichment of tropical soil microbial communities from Luquillo Experimental Forest, Puerto Rico - GRE.bulkMG.AN108 | ecosystem: Environmental > Terrestrial > Soil > Tropical forest >...
CACCGGCGATCAATTGCAGGAAGCCCTGGGCTTGCGTATCGAGGTACAGCTCGTTCTGCTGCTTGTAGAAGAGTGCCGTCGCGAAGCCCGGCGCGATGTAGAACAGTGCCATCAGGCCCGCGGCTCACCACATCGTCCGGGCGGTGGCGATTTTGACGAGCTGGAAGCGGGCGTTCCGCAGGAGCAGGCGCGGATCCGCTGGTTGCCGCTGTTCCCGCAGGAACTGGAGGGTCACCGGTACCAGCAGGAACATGACGCCGCCGCAGGCCGCGGCGGTCCAGCCAAACGCGATGCTGGCGAGATATCCGGCCGCGGGGCCGTTGACGATCCAACAGGCCTGCTGGACGAACTGGCGCAGCGCGGTGAGGCGGCCCGAGCCCGAACTGGCCTGCGCCGTTTCGACCATGTAGCCGCCGACCACCGTGCTCGTGATCATCATGAACGTGTTGATCACGATCACGACGAGCAGCAGAGCGCGATATTCGTGGGGGGTGACGATCAAGACCAACCAGGACAGCGCCGCCAAGGTCGCGCTGACCAGGATGTAGCTCTTGCGCCGGCTGCCAAAGAGCGGGAACGCGTCGGTCAAGATGCCAGCGAAGGGCTTCAGATACCAAGCCAGGCCAGCCCAGAAAAAGAACGCGGCATTCGCGGTTCGGTCGGCGTGCAATTCGTTCTTGAGCAAATTCTGCAGCGGCAACCGCGCCAGCACCTGCGTCTGCGCCAGAGTCGTCGCCAACACCCCGGCGACGATGACGACCGCCGCGTAGATGAGGGCCCTGTGGGGCCGGAGCCGAATGTTATCTGCCATCGCTATGCGAGACTTTTCTTGACTGCCGTCGAAGGCCTCCACCGGTAGGAGCAACGGTTGTACGCATGCCGCCAGGTTCTTCGAAGCGGCTGACTACGCCCAGCCTGCAACAACGAGGCAAGTTCACAGCAAGATCGTCTTTATACCCAGTACCGAACCAGCATCGTTCAGTCGGCGGTCGAGTGTGCAGAGCGTCGCACCATGATCGGCACAGACCGCCAAATGCAGGGCATCGCCGGCGCGCAAGCTCAATGTGTGCTGATCTACGAAGCGGGCCGCTATGCGGAACTGAAGTCTTGACACGGGGACGACCGTGAGGCTGTCGGCGACGAGCCGGGTGAATTTCGCCAATACCTCCGCGCGGTCGTTGGGGCCGATCTGCCCGGTGCGCAGCTTGATCGAGAGCGCAGACGAAAACTCTGTTGCCACCCAATCGCTAATAGCGAGGTCTTCCAACGGTTGTTGGCCGAGCCATGTCTGCATCGGCCCGGTCTCAGCCTCGTTGGTCAACGCAGCGACCAGCAGCGATGTATCGAGATAGAGCATCAATACCGATCTTCATTGCGTATCCTTCGGATGAAGTCGCGCGCGCCCTCCGACTGCATCGGCATCGTGTCGGTCATCGCCCGCAGCGCCGCCACATCGATGCGTTTGCGGGGTAGGTCGGCGGCAACAATCTGCGCGATCGGTTTGCCACGGCGCGTAATGCACACAGGATTTCCCGCCGCGGCCTCCTCCACCAGCTTACTCAACTGCGCCTTTGCGTCGGCGAGACTGACCCTGGTCACCTCGGCCTCCTGACCAATTATTTGGTCACTTATAGCATAAGCGACGGCCTTCGCGAGGCAATCAGCGACTACGGGTGCCAGCGGAATCGCTGCGGTTTTCCAGCGGAGCCCTGCTGATCACGACGCTGACCAGGGCGGGGCCGCGGAAGTTCATCGCCTTCCAGTCCTCTACGAAGAAACCCTCGCCGCCGAAGGCTTACCATCATCCGATGATAGCGTGCGCCATAGATGAGCGCGTTCGGCTTCATGTTGGGCATGGTTTTTCGGGATGAGCGCGCCGCGGCGTAACCTTGGAGCTCGAGCATCGTTGCGTGCCGACCCCCGCTATAGTGACCACGCGAATAATTCGCGAACGCGTCACGCTTGCCCTGTTCGTCCTGTTTTATCAGGTCGAGATCAGGCATTCCCAACTCCTTAAAATTTAAGATCACCCGCCTGACGGGGCATCCAATGTCGCGACATTACAACGCCATTATGGCAATTCTATAGTTGCCGTTTCCGCATTGCGCCCTGCCCGGCCCGATCGAGTCTGCATTCGCCACATAAGCCCATGATGGGCGACATTGAACCCCGAGCGCGCTTGGGAAAAGCTTGTCCGCACGCTCGGCCCCTCACCCCGGCCCTCTCCTCCCAGGCGGCGGAGAGGGGGCGTCATGGGTTACGAATGCCAGCGGAATTGCTGCGGCTTTCTCGCCGAGCCTTGGCTCAAGAGACAGTTGACCAGCGCTGGGCCCTTGAAGTTCATCGCTTCCTCGAGCGCGCCCTTCAGGTCCTTTGGGTCCTCGACAAAAAAGCCCTTGCCGCCAAAGGCTTCCATCATCCGGTCGTAGCGGGCGCCGTAGATCAGCGAGTTCGGCTTCATGTTCATCATCGGGTTGTTCGGGATCTCCGGCATGCCCGGGCCGATGCCGCCATTGTTGAGGACGACGATCCCGGCTTTCGCCGGGACAGGTTCTTGACCGGGAAATTGTAGCGGCACAGCGTCTCCATCTCCATGCCCGAAAAGCCAATCGCCGAGTCGCCCGAGAGGTGGATGACCGGCCGGGCGGGATGCACGACCGCGGCAGCGATCGCCTGGCCCAAGCCCACGCCCATCGTCCCGTAGGTGCCGGTGTTGAGGCAGGAACGGGCATTGAAGCTCGGCAATTGGGTGAGGCCAATATCCATCGTGCCGGCGCTCTCTTAAGGAAGCCGGTAGATTGAAGCCGCATTACAATTCCATTATATCAATATCGGTATAGGAATACGCGTGAAGCCAGTTATCTTCCTGAGCGGTTCCCTGGACGATCTCAGGAGTTTCCCCGCGGATGCCCGGCGGCAGGCCGGTTATCAGCTGGACCGGGTACAGCGCGGGCTTGACCCAGATGATTGGAGGCCAATGCCGTCAATTGGCGCAGGGGTTCGTGAGCTTCGGGTTCGCGAGCGTGCCGGTGCGTTCAGGGTAATCTATGTCGCCACATTTGCGGATGCCGTTTATGTGCTTCACGCTTTCCAGAAGAAGACGCGTCAAACCGCGAAACGAGATCTGGATTTGGCGGCGTCACGGCTGCGGGAACAGATGACGAGGATGCGATGAGCACTGAGGCTTTTGAAAGCGTGTGGGATGCGCTGGAGGATACCCCGACCGAAGCCGCAAACATGAGGCTCCGTTCGACTTTAATGATCGCAATCAGCGAGGCTGTGGCGACATGGCGTGTCAACCAAACGGAGGCCGCAAGGCGACTCGGGGTCACGCAGCCTCGCCTGAACGATCTGCTGCGCGGCCGTATCGACAAGTTCAGTCTGGATGCGTTGGTCGAACTCGCCGCTCGCGCCGGTCTCGCCGTGCATTTAGAAATTAAATCGGCCGCTTAGCCTCGGCCGCGGAGAGCGGCGGAATACACCGGCTTTCCGCCCTACGCTTGCTGCAAGGCCAAGGTGTGCGCCGCCGAGACCGCCAGATGGTCGTCGGGCATGACACCCTTGCCCATCGGCGACCGCAGGAACGGGATTTGCGTGCGCTCGAGGAAGGCGCGGACCTCGTCCTCGGCGCGCAACCAAGCCATGCCCTTGCCGACGAGAACGAGCGGCCGCTCGGCCTTTTCGAGGAGGTTCAGGGCCACCCGATCTCATCAGCGACCGCCCGAAGCCAACGCTGAGGGAACTTGTCCGCAAATGGAGTTCCTCTCTCGGGGCTCGCCTGATGGTATGATTACGGCTCGAAGGGCTTCGTGTCTGGCCGTCTGTGGTGGGGCCGGTGTGAACGGTTATCGTTCCACATCTCTGGATGAACGTCTTAGTCAATCTTACACAGCGCCGCTTCGATTTCGTGAAGAACCGGTGCTGAGATCCCCCAAAGTCTAGCGGCGACTCTCCCCAATTCGACCTCCATCTTCTCGAGCTTGCGTTGGTCGCGTACCACGGCAGCGCCATGACACTTTTCCGAAAGATCGGCGAGCTGGCGATGTAGTGGGCTATTTCCATCGAACGAAGGAATTTTCAGGTACTCAAGTATTTGAGTCGATGCGTAGCTCTTACCACCTTGCTGTGAGTAAGATGCTAGGAAAATTTGTGAGGGAGAACTGTTAAGGCATGCACAAATATAATGTGCTTCCTCGGCTGACGTAGCATGAGACAAGATGATTGTTTCTTGTGGAATTATGGTTTTTTCGCCAATTGATACAACAACCGCGTCTATAGATGAGCTTATGCGTGGCCAAACGACTTTATGCTTGCCGAATGTATACCGCTTGATATCGTAAAGAGCGTAGAACGGTTCGCCGTGAGGCTCCAGGTACTTCCTATATCCCGGCCTATTAGTAAGTTGGACGCGAAAAGTGTTCAGAAAGTCGTAGGTTTTCGGTGCCACCCGCTTAAGCGTCGCTTCTGGAATCCCATGCGCTGGATTCTGAGGATCTTGTGGAACGACGATGTGCGCTGATGGTTTCGCAAACCACCTCCTCATGTCTCTCGGCCGCAGTAGCGGAAAAAGAAACTCCGTTTCGATCTGCGCTGTGGTTTCGGGGACCGGGAGCTTCGCTCCCCGGGTTATATTTCGCACAAGCATCGCCCTAGTGCCGACGGGCTGGACGATCTCAACCCAGAAGGCGGAGTTTAGCCACGTACACACCCCTGCGTGCGCCTTATATCGACTAGACCCCGAGAGGCGTTGAAGAACCGTGTCATTGAAGTCGCCTCCTGCACTCCACTGAGAGGACAAATCCGTTGCACGTACGGGTCTCGCCCGCCGCTGATCTCGCGTAGTAATTTGGAGGACTCGCGATAAAGGCATGTCCATGTTTACTGGTTCGGAGTCAGGTCGTTGGGCCCAAATGCAGTAAGGAACTGGAAAGTCCGTCTTTTTTCCCTTCTCGATCAGAATGGCGGCCATTCTGTTGCCAACATTCTCGAACGGCTTGAGGTTGACCATGTTGTCGACCCGGTAAGCGTTCAGCGGGACGCCGCGCGGCAACATCATTCGGCGGAAGCCCTTGCCTGAGTCCGTCGAAAATACGGACTCAGTGATTAGAAAGCCGAGCTTTCCGGAGTCTCTTAAATACCTGTCAGCGGACACGTATGTAAAAAGGCTCGAAATGTCTATTCGTGTGCTACCATGTCTACGACGGAGTCCAGTGTGGGGGAAGAGCCCGTATGTGTCTTCGTACAGTGGGATGATGCTTTGCCGGTAGGCAGAAGGCAGGTATTCCCAGTTAACCCACGGTGGGTTACCGACCACAAAGTCGACGTGCCCCACAAAATGCGGGGCAAAGGCATTTTTTTATGATTCGTGCCCAAACGCCGTTCTTGTTCGCCTTGTCGAGGGTGCGCAACTCGTTATATAACTCGCTATGTAAGGATTCCATCGTGATGATAATGTTCTCGTCGCGACAGCGTTGTATAAACTCCGCTGACGAATAGTTATTGCGTACACAGAATTCTAATTGATCAGCGTACTTAGCGACCAATTCACCGTCGGTGGAAATCTCATCTGGAATGATGAAATTAGATACTGCGGTTTTGAACTCCTTCGCTCGGCCGAGTTTTCCGGCTGAAAGCCCACCGTACTCACTTGGCGTCATAACTGAATCGCACAAGTAAACGGGCCCGATAAGGTCCCGGATCGCTATGAGGTAATTCGTACGGGCGGCCATTACGGCGAGGGGATTGAGGTCGAAGCCAATGACGTTGGCGAGGATTTTGCGACAGAGGTCGCCTTCGCTCAGGCGACAAGACTCGCGGTTCTTGTCGTACCAATCGCGGATGCGGTTGATGCTCATAACGAGGAAGGTGCCCGAACCGCATCCAGGATCGAGAAGGCGTTTCTCGGGGTCACCGACATAACCGAGTTCTGTCAGGACGTGCTCGGCAAGCCAGTCGGGCGTGTAGTATTCGCCGAGGTCGTGGCGGACCCGCTTGGGGAAAAGTTCCTGGTAAAGTCTCTTGAGTAGGTCGCGACTGCCAGCAGGATCTTCGGAAAGGGTGCCAGGATTGTAGTCGTCTAGCCGTGCAACCATGTCGCGTACTAATTTTTCAATGGCTTCGGACCAGACAGCGGTGTACCAAGCGAAGAGGTCGCCTTCCAGGAAGTTGCTAATGTTAAGGTGTCGAAAGATGCTGCCGGCCTCGAGGTCCTCCATCTCGCGCTTAAGCTTGCCGCTTGTGACGGCCTGCATTATCTTCTGGAGCGGTGTTGGTAACTTATGGAAGAAGGCGACAATCTCTGACGCCAACAGTTTCATGAAAAGCGCGTAGTAGGTATGGACGGCAAAAAGTAGCTCGGCAGATTTCAGATGCTTTGTGCCCACTTGATAAAACTCAGCCAGCTTTCGAAGCTTGCCGGCCGGATTGTCTACGTCGTAACCGCAGACTTCGCCAAATAGAATTTTCCACTGATTGAAAAAGGTCTGTGCCTTTGGGTTATTGGTCTCGATAATCGCGTCATAGAGAGCCTGAATGCCGCTGACGGCTACAGTATTGCCACCCTCTGAACCAAAGTCTCGCGCAAGATATTCCGGCGCGAAAGGCTTACCTTTTGTACCAAGGTTAAACAGCGCCCAGATGAAGCGTTCTGCAGTATGTTGGTTTACTTCAACCGGCTCTTGCGCCTGCCATTTATCATCACGGAATCTTACAAAAATAAAACGGTTACCGTCAAGTCCGACGCCAAACAGCGAATTAAGATGCTGTCGATACTCGTCGCGCATATCATAGAAACGCTTCTTAATCTGCTCTACGACCTTCCTACTCCCCGGAGAATCTCCTCTCGGCCCAATCCGATCGGCAATACTGTGGGGGTTTTTGTACTCAATAATGACGCGCGAGTATACTGAATCGACACGCCCGCTAGCCACGGTAAACTCGTGCTTTCCTTCCAACTTAATGCCAGCGTCTCTCTGGATGAATGCAAGCTGCTTTTCCGACTCGATACGGATCTCTTCTTCTTTGTCAGCGCGCGCCGCGGCAGCTTTGATTTGATCGGCAAATTCTACGGCTTTCTTGGAAATGATCTCGTCCAGCGAGTTACGAACAGCCATACGCCGAACCATGTGTAATCATGTGGAAAGACATTCGTTGAAAGACAATCGAAGTAGCACCAAACATCCGCCCGTCGCTGCCGGCCGGCAACGGAAATCGCGTAAAATTGGCGGTATCAGCGAACGTAAACGACCGCGCGTGCCTCTGTGAGCGTCCACCAATGTGAGCGTCCACCAAAATTCTGCGCCAGTGACGATGAGCCGACGTCGGCGCAAATAAATTAGATGATCTGTTCAGATCGCGCCCGATCGGACGTGGCTCTGAGGCCGTCCTCAACAGGGCCGCGCCGGGGTGGCGCGGCCCTATTGCGTAAGGTGTCAGCCGCTCAGCTGTGCCAGCGGAATTGCTGCGGCTTCCTGGCGGAGCCTTGGCTGAGGAGGCAGTTGACCAGCGCTGGGCCCTTGAAGTTCATCGCTTCCTCGAGCGCGCCCTTCAGGTCTTTCGGGTCCTCGACATAGAAGCCCTTGCCGCCGAACGCGTCCATCATGCGGTCGTAGCGGGCGCCCCAAATCAGCGAGTTCGGCTTCATGTTCATCATCGGGTTGTCCGGGATCTCCGGCATGCCCGGGCCGATGCCGCCATTGTTGAGGACGACGATCTTGACCGGGAAATTGTAGCGGCACAGCGTCTCCATCTCCATGCCGCTAAAGCCGATCGCCGAGTCGCCGGAGAGGTGGATGACCGGCCGGTCGGGATGCACGACCGCGGCGGCGATCGCCTGGCCCAAGCCCACGCCCATCGTCCCGTAGGTGCCGGCGTTGAGGCAGGAACGGGCATTGAAGCTCGGCAGCATGGTCAGGCCGATATCCATCGTGCCGGCGCCCTCCGCGCTGAGGACCGAGTTTTTCGGCATCCACGCCGCGATGTCGCGCAGCAGCCGGTAGTAGCCGGCGGGGGCGTCGTCGCTCTCGACCTGCGGCCGGATCGTCTCGACGTTGTCCGCCGTTTTCTGCGCGATCATCTGGCGCCACTGTGACTCCTTCGGGTGGAACCACTGCCGCCCGGCGAGCCCGTTGTTCATCTGCTGCATGATTGCCTTGCCGTCGCCGACCAGCGCCACGTCGGTCGGCCGGTTATGGCCGATTTCCTCGGGCGCGATGTCGAGCTGGATGACCTTGACGTCCTTCGCGTAGCGCGGCGGCAGGCCGAAATGCAGGATCCAGTTGAAGCGGGCGCCCATCAGGAACACGACGTCGGCGTTCTGCAGCGCCAAGGTGCGCGCCGCCGAGACCGCCAGCGGATGCTCGTCCGGCATCACGCCCTTGCCCATCGGCGAGCGCAGGAACGGGATCTGCGTGCGCTCGACAAAGTTGCGCACCTCGTCCTCGGCGTGCGACCACGCCATGCCCTTGCCGACGATGACGAGCGGCCGCTCGGCCCGCTCCAGCATGTTCAGCGCGGCCTCGACATTCTCCGGCGGCGCCTGGAAGCGTGGCGGCTCAGGGATCTTGTAGCTCTCGATGACGTCCTTCTCGTCGCACTTGCCGGTGATGATATCGTCCGGCATGTCGAGATAGGTGGCGCCCGGGCGGCCATAGGTCGCCTGGCGGGTCGCCTCCGCGACATAATAGGGGATGCGCTTTACGCTATCGATGGCGTGCGCGAATTTGCAGAGCGGCGCGGCCAGCAGCACCTGGCGCTCCTCCTGGAAGGCGCCCATGCCGCGGCGATAGGTCTCCGAGGCGCCGCCGATCAGGATCATCGGCCAGCAATTCTGCTGCGCATTAGCAAGACCGGCGAGGCCATGGACGACACCGGGGCCGGTCACGACGATGCAGGCGCCGGGGCGTCCCTTCAGGTAGCCGTAGGCTTGCGCGGCGTAGGAGGCGGCCTGCTCATTGCGCATGCCGATATAGGCAACGCCCTCTTTCTGCGCGGCCGCGGCGATCGGGCCGACCGGAAACCCGACGACCCCGAACAAATGGTCGATGCCCTGCTGTTTGAGGCTCCTCGCAATCAACGTGGCGCCGTCGACTTCGCTCATGCTTTTCCTCCTGTAAAATCGGGCGGACGCCGACCGACGCGCGAGATGCCGTCGCGGTCCGGGGGCCGAAGAAGTCTCCGCCCACGAGATTACGCATTTATGGCATAGCCGGGGAAGGGGTTATCCCCAGTCCGAAGCGCTATTCAGCCATCGCCGGAGCGCGTTGCTACACCTCGGGCGGGCTGACGTGCGTCCGACGCAGCAACGGCAGTACGAGAGCGAGGCCAGCAAGCTGCGCGAGAATAAAGCCCGGGGCATCCGTCGGGCGAATACCGGCAAAGGTGTCGCTTAGCGACCGCGCGATGGTCACGGCCGGGTTGGCGAAGGATGTCGAGGCGGTGAACCAATAGGCCCCGGTGATATAGGCTGCGACGGCAAAAGCCGTCACCGGCTCGCGGTGTGCACGGCAACCCCATATGACAGCAAGCAGGCCAAAGGTCGCGATCACCTCGGCGACCCATTGCGGCATCCCGGTGCGTACATGCTGCGACAGCTGCCAAATCGGCAGATCAAACGTGATATGCGCCAGCCAGACGCCGAGGACGGCACCCACAATCTGAGCAGCGATGTAGGCCGGCACCGCATGCCAGCGCAGCCCTTCGGTCGCCGCCGCGGCCAACGTGACGACGGGGTTCATGTGGGCGCCCGATTGCGGCCCGAATGCCAGGATCAATGCGGTGAGCGCGCCCCCGGTAGCGATCGCATTCGCGAGCAGGGCGAGGCCAACATTGCCGCCGCACAATCGCTCGGCCATGATGCCCGAGCCGACCACGGCGATGAGCAGAAAGGCTGTCGCGACAAGCTCAGTGAAAGCCTCACGGACCAGCGGGCGGCTCAGCGCATGCCGCGGCGCCGCCGTCGCGATTGACGTCACCGCGTCGGTTCCCCGGAGGTGACCACCCGAAGATGGCCGATCTCGTCGACGTTTCGTTTGATGGCCAGGCGATCGAGCGCTTCGAGGCGCAAGCTGGTGAACAGCTTGATGCGCGCTTCGAGCGCTTGAAAGGCATAACGGAAGGCGCGGTTCTTCTCGGCGTCCGTGCCTTTGACAGAAGCCGGGTCCGGCACCCCCCAATGGGCGGTCACCGGATTGCCGGGCCAGACGGGGCAGACCTCGCGGGCCGCCTGATCGCAAACGGTGAAGACAAAATCCATTTGGGGCGCACCCGGTTTCGCGAATTCATCCCAGCTTTTGCTGCGCAGTCTGCTTGTGTCGAGATGGGCCTTTTCGAGAAGGCCGAGGGCCGTGGGGTGCACGGCGCCTCTGGGAAAGCTCCCCGCGCTGTATGCGTTGAACCGTCCGCTCCCCCAGTGCGCGAGCAGCGCTTCGGCCATTATGCTCCGTGCGGAGTTACCGGTGCAGAGAAAGAGAACGTTGTACGTTTTTTCGCTCACGAGGTTAGGCGCAGCACGAAGGCGAGCAGCAGGCGTCTTCGGCGGCCGGCTCGGGTGCGAGCTCCGCGAAGGGCGGTTCGCAGCCGCACGTGGCGCGCTCGTTGGCCTCTCTCAGCTTCGCCAGCGATCCCTCGCCGTAGACTTCCGCTTCGCCATAAGTGAAGAAGGTTTCCCAGGGTACCCCTTGCGGGTCGGCGATCCATTTCTTGTGCGACCGCGCGTAGCAGCAGGTAGTGGCCTTAGCCTCAACGATCGGCTGTTCGGCGCGAGTGAGGCGATCATAGACTTCGGTGAGCTCGGCCTCGTCCTCAGCCTGGATGCCGAGGTGGGAGATGCCGACATTGCCGCCTGCTTGTTTGCTGATCGCGAAATTGACACGCGGGTCCTCGAGCATCCATTTCGCATAATCCTCCTTCAAAACGCTGGGCTCGACCGCGAACAAGGTCGAATAGAACCGGATCGACTGGCTCAAATCGTCAACATGCACGTGCACGTGGAGGCGCTTCATCGGTCTCTCCTTTGCTGAAAGTAGTGGCGGGATTGCAGGCTGGCGCGCACACCGCGGCGCCGGCGCAACAATTTTCGGTCAGATAGGCCATGAGATCATTCATCGCACCGTAATCGGCCGCATAAATGAGCTGCCGGCTCAACCGCCGCTGCGTAATCAGGCCGGCATGAGCGAGCTGCTGCAGGTGAAAGGAAAGGGAAGACGGCGCGACACCGAGACGTTCCGCGATGATGCCGGCGGAAAGCCCTTCCGGGCCGCAGGTCACCAGAAGGCGGAACAGCGGCAGCCGGGTCTCCTGCGCGAGGGCCCCGAGCGCAGCAATCGCGTGTTTTTGATCCATTGACACCGTTTCCATATTTCGACGATAATCGTATATAAGCTCGCGAGATCGTACGTCAAGCGACATTTTGTGAATTATCGAAATTTGGGAGAAGGCCATGGACGGGGAACAGATCAAAGACATGGTGCGCAGCCACTATGCTGCGGTTGCTGCCGACAATGCGGGCTGCCGCGGTCCCGCGGCGACCCCGCAGCAGGCCTCGTGTGAGATGGGCTATTCCGAGGCGGAGCTGGCCTCGGTGCCGGAGGGCGCAAATCTAGGCCTCGGTTGCGGCAATCCGCAGGCGATCGCGGCGACGCGGCCGGGCGAGATTG
>Ga0310914_10002959_pt1 | contig 11641 bp, 11 predicted proteins | sample GREbulkMGAN108_FD_203450 | JGI IMG/M metagenome (GOLD analysis project Ga0310914, IMG submission 203450) | Lab enrichment of tropical soil microbial communities from Luquillo Experimental Forest, Puerto Rico - GRE.bulkMG.AN108 | ecosystem: Environmental > Terrestrial > Soil > Tropical forest >...
GCCGCCGCCTCACTGAACACACCATCATTCCGGCTCTCGCCCAATAAACTCTGCTCACTACTTGCAAACACTCAGCTCGTAAGCGACTATAGAGCGCGATCCCAACCCGGCTTTGTCATCAGCTACAAAAGCCGTTGATCGCTCCGGTCGAGGGCACGGGTCACGAGCATTTCAGAAGCAGTCCGTCGCCCCGCAGCCGCGCCAATTTGCGGTCACCATCGCGGTCCGCAGTTGGTGGTTATGCGGTCTCCGTGAAGGCAGAACCCGTTGAGGAACATAAAGGATCTGGAGTTATTCTCGATTTAACTCGCTGCGGGTAGCGCCTGAATAACCGCGCCGCAATTTTGCAGTCAAAAATAACGTGATGGGGACGGGAGTTCATCCCCGGCTCAAGAGAGTGTTAGAGCCTGTGGTGCGATTATCGAAGTCGCCAGCCAGCGCGTGACGCGTCTAGGCGGGGTCCTCGCGAGGCGGCGGGCCGCCGACCGCCTCGCCGTCGAGTCGTCGAATGCCCGAAGCGAACACCGGCGATCGGAACAGCCATAGCTCCTGTGTCGATGAATTTCGGACCGCAAAATTGCGGCGCGGTTCCCCGGACGTCTGTCGAGGACCACCGAGTTGGATGCATTCGTGCTGACTTGTTTGAGACAGCCAATGAGCAACGTATCGTCGAAATGTCGATGCCAGACATTAAAGACGCAGTGCTGCGGAATTACAAAGCAAAGTTTCAAAATCGCCTGATAGGCATGGCAAAAGGTAAGCAGCAAGCTCGGTCGGTTCATAACACATACTTTGAAATAGTGAAACAAATCTGTACCATGGAAATTTCTGAAATACCAACCGCTGAATTATACCGAAGGATCGTGCAACCCGAGGAAGACGCGGCTGAGAGAAACCGAAAGAGCACCTCATTTTACAATTGTTTAAATAATTTGTCTGACGTTATAGAGCAACGCGGTTTGGGCGACGCTATTTACTACGACCGTAAGGGAGAGGTTATATCGATTGAGGACCCCTCTTTTCGTCTATATTTAACACTCGCCGACATCTCAGAAATCGAGCGCTCGGTCCGGGTTCGCAAAACTCGGTTTCCTTGGGATGTTGCAGTCTCGTTCGCTGGAGAGGACCGCGAGGTCGTTGAGCGATTTCGTGAACTGCTCAACAACGCTGGATATGCGATATTCTATGATTTCGACGAGCAGCACAAGCTTTGGGGAGAGAATTTACGTCGAAAACTAGGAGAGGTTTACGCTCACGACGCACAATACATGGTTGTGTTCCTAAGTAAAAACTATCCGGAGAAAGACTGGGCTAGTTTCGAATTTGAGATAGGTCGTGAAGCTAAAGTGAAGCGACCTGAAACATACCTATTACCCTATCGTGGATGATGTGCACGTCGTGGGTTTGTCGCAAGACGTGGGACACGTCGATCTTCGCAGAACGTCTGTTGAGGAAGCAGTGGAACTACTGGTTCGAAAAATCGAAGAGAACTGATGGTTGAAGTGGGTTAACTGGCCTCCCGGTCGGGGATATCCGGTCGTCGGACAAGAATAGCTGAGCCGATTGGGGAAAACGCTAGCGGAACTGCCCTTTATCCGGGATCAAAGGTTCGTCTTTACCCTCGCCCCCCGGTTCGGGCGGCCTGCGCCTAAATAACCGCGCCGCGACTTTGCGGTCTAAAAAAGCGTGATGGGGACGGGAATCATCCCTGACTGAAGAGAGCGCTGGAGCCGGTGGTGCCCATTGTCGAAGCCGCCAGCCAGCGCGTGACGCGTCTGGGCGGGGTCCTCGCGAGACGGCGGCCGCAGGCCGTCTCGCCGTCGAGTCGTCGAATGCCCGAACCGAACATCGGCGATCGGAACAGCCATGGCTTCCCGTGTCGATGAATTTCGGACCGCAAAATTGCGGCGCGGTTTCCCGGCACGACCAGTGTGGCGAGGATGATCGAAGATTATTACGATTTTCCAATGGGTTCTGCTTTTTTGAGCAGTCGGTCAATCACCGACGCTGACCGCGATGGTGGCCGCAAATTGGCGCGGCTGCGACGTGGCTTTTTCGAGGAGCTCGGGATACCGAACGACGTGTGGGTGATTGGGAAGCCATCCGTGCCCGGATCGCGGAAGTCGCCGCCGCCAGAGACCGCGCCTAGGCCGAGCTCCGCGCGCCGCATAGTCAAGTCTGGCCCGATACGAAGCCGCTCGAGTTGACTTAGAAGTCAACGATCCCGAAGGCCCTCGCGCGCGCACGCGCGCATTATCACGTAGAGAGGAACGGCCCCACGGACACGGCTCGGCGTGGGGCTGGCTAGCTGTCGTTTCCAAGAAGGTTGTTCAGTCGATCAGGCAAGGGTTCCTCCTTGAGCGAGTGTGGCCGCAGCGGCGGGCCGCCGCAAGGACGCTGCGCGCCGGCTGCCGCCGGTCGCCGTTGGCGATCCTTGCCCCGACCCGTCGCTACGGTCGTTGGTGGACGCAGGTCGGGACGAAGCAACGGTCCCTTCGATCGAACCAAGCAACTGGGATTTGAGCCGGATTGCTGGCGGGCATTGTGCCAGACCGGCGTGCGGCCGCACGGTGTTGTAATGGTGCAGCCACGGCATCAGTGCAGCACAGCGTTCCTGGGAACTGGCATAGGGCTGGGCGTAGGCCCACTCGCGCAGACTGGTTTGGATGAACCGTTCCGCCTTGCCGTTGGTGCGGGGGGTGTAGGGTCGGGTGCGCTTGTGTCTGGCGCCGGCCGCTGTCACCGCCGCGCGGAACGCCTTGCTGCGGTAGGCGGAGCCGTTATCGGTCATGACCCGCTCGACGCTGATGCCCTGACTGCCGAGCCACGCCAGTGCGCGGTCGAGAAACCCGATCGCGCTCTCCTTTTTCTCGTCCGGCAGGATCTCGCTGTACGCCAGGCGCGAGGCGTCGTCGATGCAAACGTGCAAGGCCTCCCAGCCGATGCCGTGATGCCGATTGACCGTACCAGGCCGGCGTCCGGTGATGCGGTGGCCTACACCCGCGATGCACCCGAGCTTCTTGGTGTCGAGGTGGATCAGCTCACCGGGGTGTTCGCGCTCGTAACGCACGACCGCCGGCTTCTCATCGAGCACCGCCAGCCGGTTCAGACGCAGTCGGCGCAGAACCCCGCCAACCGTGGACACCGGCATGCCGAGTTGGCGGGCGATTTGCGGCCCGCTCATCCGCTGCCGCCGCAACCGCTCGATGTTGCCCACGCGGTCGCTAGGAATACGGTGCTGGCAGCGGTGCGGCGCCGAGCTGCGGTCAGCCAAACCTGCCGGCCCCTCAGCGCGATAACGCGCCAGCCAACGGTAGCTCTGCCGCACCGAGATCCCCGCGGCCTGCGCCGCCTGCACGACGCTCCAACCCGCCTCTGTAATGCGCTCGACCAACAGGAGTCGACCTTGCGGCGTCAACCGCGCATTCTGGTGGATGTTCATTCGGGGCTCCGGTTTGGGTTACCGATGGTGGGCAACCAACAGTTTCCCAGGCCAACCCCGGATGAACAACCTTCATAGCATTTACAGCTAGCTAGCTAAGACTAGACAACGGAGCCCTGGGCTCTGATCGCTCATCGCCTACAAGGCTGCAAGGCCCCTCTGCGAGCAAAGGTTTGGACACTACCACAGCCGCCCCTACCTTGATGAAACCACGCCTCTGCATTCCACCTCCAGCCTTGACGCGCCCCGCGCATCGAGGCATCACTCGGCAGCCTGCCCATCGGAGCAATCTGTTTCGACTGTCCGCAGCGGGCTCACGGATTATGGATCCAGAGATGTCGAAACAGCCTGGCGACCTGCTGCTGGAACTGCTCCCCGCGACAGCACTGGGAGATCAGATTGCCTTCGCCGAACTCTACCGCATCACAAGCGCTAAATTCTACGCCATCGCCACCCGGATGTTGGGCAGCCCCGATGCTGTCCCACAAAGGAATACATGCAGTATACTGTCGTCAGCGAACTACAATACTGGTACTTGTCAGGCTGCGGAATGGTAGAACAAGTACTGCGCGGAATATTCGACCAGTACCTCGGTCTGATTGTCTGCCTGGTTGCAGCCCTCCGCGGGAGGTTTCCCACCATCCGTATGGAGCCGTTGAATGTAGGTGACGCGACTAAGCAGGCCATTGCCCGCCGTCGATTTGGCCGGGAGCAATAACCAATCAACCCCATCCGGGTCTGGAGCTGTAAAATGCTTCGCGTTCGCGGCATCGCCGACGACCGAGCTTCCATCCAAAGCTTCCCAGGTGGGTCCCCCGAAGTGGATAGCTACAAGATCTCCCTCATTCCCATCGCCTGCAAACAGGATCGCGTGCGGCACCGCTTTCGAAGTGGCGCTAACGGGACAAGTATACTTTTGAACCCCTCTGCCATATGCTCGCAGGAGCAAGACATTTCCTTCCGGTACTTTTAGGATGTCGGGGATATGCCGGTGTTCAGCAACATATTGGCCAAGGTTCTCAGTCATAGTTTTGCTCCTTTGTTTGTTCTGTTCACGAAATGCCTGGCAGAGTAGGGATGCCCGGCGCTGCATGCATCAGTTACCCATGCGAGCACAGTTTGCGCCGAAGCGACTTCTAGCCCGTGTGAGGTAGCTCACATATGGCTAAGAATATTCCCGCGGGCCTCGAGAGAAGCAGTTGGCACGCGGGCTTCCGGCTATTGGTCCACATGGCGATCATGTGCCGGAGCTCTACGACGCTTTGCTCAACCAATGAGCATATTGGAGGAAGTCGGGTTCGGAACGGAGTCGTCGCTGGAGGGAGGCGACCTCCTAGCCCAAGGTCATCGCCGAGATGGTTCAGACCGGCGGCGATGACGGGGATCCTGACTATCTCAACAGCCTAGCCAATCAGCTTCAGGCTAATCTCGACGCCAGCGATGTCAGCGCGGCCACGCTCTCCGCCGCTACCAGTCTTGCCGCGGCGCGTTACAGTCGCGACTACGAGGTGGCGGCGCTGCACCGCCAGGCCAACGAAATGCATACGGCCGCGGTCCAGGCGGCCGCCGAGACCGCAGCAGCCAACGCCCGTGTGGCTGCCGCGAACAACCCCTGTCGGCGTTGCCCAGTTCCGCAGCCAAGGCGCGGAACAGAGCCTGAATACCTTCGACTCGCAAATGCTTACGCCGGACATTTGGTACAAGATGGGCAATGAAATGTTACGCATCTACCGACGCTATCTGACGATGGCGCTCCGGCTGCGCTGCTGATGCAACGCGTCTACAATTTCGAGACCGATCAGTCGCTGCAAATTATTAAGCCCGATTACTTGACCGGCGAGGTGAACGGGCTGCCCGGCGCCGACGCGCTATGGCCGACATCCAGTCCTTCACCTACGACACCTCGACGATGACTAAAGCCACAGCCGCTCAAGCAGACGATCTCGCTGGGTGTGCCTAGGCGGGCCTCCCGCCACGGCCTTGCGTGGATTGCGAGCCGCTTTGACTGCGACAAAGTTGGGCATGAGCAAGGCGTCGCGCTCGACGTCAACCTGGAATTCGTTGCTCAGACGCGTAAGGAGAAGGCGGTGACAGACAGAAGCACTGAAACGGTTGCGATCATCGGGGCTGGAATTGGTGTTCTCTATCTTGTCGCCGAATTGGGTCATCGCTGGGTTCAAGCTGCGACTCTACGATATCGACGATTCAAGGCTCTCGGCAATTCGCGCGCGCGGCGGGGTGGATGTCGAAGGCGACAGAGGCGGCTTTGCCCCGGTCGAGCGCGCGACGACAGATCTCGAACCTGCGATCGATGGCGCGGACGGGATCATCGTCGTGACGGGCGGCAACGTGCAGGCGGTGGTGGCGCGGTCGCTCGCCTCTTTGCTCCGACCTGATCAGGTGATCTTGCTGATTCAGGGCAACACTGGGGGCTCCCAATCGATCGCCGAGCTCTCGACGACGCCTGGCGTCGAGCCTAAGTCGAGCTCGTCGGGTGCATGACCGGGAAAGACTTTGTGGCCGAGGGACGTACGCTCTAACTCTCGCCGCGTTGTCGGCGCCGGACTTGGGCGTCAACGCTCTGGCCGTCCATCGAGACGTGAGCAACACGCCGCCCGCCGGATCGGCTCATTTGAGCTGTTCGGCGACTTTTCGAGGCCGGCCTGGACGCACGGCTCGTCGACACCGGGCGAGCCGGAGACGCCGACCCCGGCAATGACCTCGTCGCCGAGTTTAACCGGCAGCCCACCGGGAATGGCGATGACATTGGGCAACGTTACCTGCTGGCGCACCACCGGATCGTTGTCGGCGAAGCGCTTGGCGTAGGCGGTGGTCGAGGTGCGAAAGCTGCGCGCGGTATAGGCTTTGCGCCGAGCGTTCTCCATCGTATGGGGGCCAGCATTGTCGGCGCGCATCGCGACGATGACGTCGCCGGCGCGGTCGACCACGGCCGAGACGGCGTAGCCCTTGGCCGAGCAGCTGTCGATCGCCGTCTCCGCGGACGTCTTAGCCATCGAATAAGAGAGGTCACGGTGGGTCAGCAGCTGCGCGTGAGCGAGCGGAGCGACAGCGCTCATAGCACCGACCAGGGCAAGACGGAAAAATATCGCCCGCATGACTGTTCGCCTCCCCTTATCTCGACCAGCCGTTTGTCCCGCTCGCGGTCGCGTTGCGGTCCATGCTGGCGGAGACCGAGGCGAAAATTCCCACAGCAGCACCCGCCGAAAGAGCGCGGCTTCGAGAGAGAGCCGAAGTCCCGCGCGAGTGGCTTACGCCGAAATCGGCAATCTCGCTCGCGACCCCGGGGCCGCCTTCGCAGCCGCGCCAATTTGGTGTCAGCAGCGCGCTCCGCGTAGGTGGTTGATCGGTCCCCCTGGAGATAGAACCCACTGTAGAATCGCGACAATTTCGGATCATCCTCCACTCGACCTGTCTCGGCTAAAGCGTGGGCAGCCGCACCGCAATTTTGCGGTCTAAAAAGTCTTACGAGATGGGATCCACGGCTGCACCGATCTCTGCTGTTCGGCTTAAACATTCGACGAACTCGGCGGCGAGGCACTCGCCGGTCTTCAAACGTAACGCAATTCGTCTGCAGCGGCATTTGCCGCGAGTACCGCTCATATCGTGTTTCAGACCGCAAAATTGCGGCGCGGTGTCCAGATGTTCCGCGCGACCAGGTCAAGCGCCGTCAATCGCCAGATTATCACGATTTTACAATAAGTTCCGTGCTCAGCGCGACCGATCAACCAGCAACGCGAAGCGCGCTGCTGACACCAAATTGGCGCGGCTGTGAAACGTTTATCGAAGAGATCCTAAACTCGCTGCGCCGCAATCTGCCCAATGTCATCGCCGTGCACGCGCCTGCGGCCGACAAGATCAATGGTTAATGCTTCGACGCCAACCTCGGGGACACGACATTACCGGCCGCCGAAGCCGCGCGCCGCGCCGGCTTCGAAATGCATCCGCAACCCGCATGAGGATGCGCATGCCCGTCACTCCTCGGGGAACCCGGCTCGGCGTATACCGCTGAAGGCGGTCTTTTCGAGGAGCGCCTGGAGTTGGGCATTGCTGAATCCCACGTCAACCAACACAGCACGCCAGCGTGTCACTGAGTTAATCTCCGGCTTGAGCCTGATCGCCTCGGCAAGGGCAGCCTTCGCCTCATCGAGATCGCCTCTGAATCCGAGCGCGCTCGCGAGCCATAGATGAGTGTACCAAAGCCCAGGATTTTCCGCTCGCGCCTTTCTGAACAGGTCGATCGCCTGATCAACGTCGCCCAGGAATAGGTGGCACACAGCCAACGCCCAATAATACCCAACCAAATTTGATTCGTGCGGGTTGAGCCGGATGGCTTCCTCGACCTTGGCGATAGCTGCCTCTGGTTGACCCATCAACATCAGCACGGAGCCAAGTTGCATTTTTGCTTTGGCATCGTTGTGGTCGAGCATTATCGCAGTCTCGACTTCAATCTTCGCTTCGGCCAATCGACCCTGACTTCTGCGGAGCAATCCCATCGCAGAGTGCGCCATCGAGCGGTTCGCATCGCGCTCGATGGCTTCGATGAGCAACTGTTCGGCACGCGCTAGATCTTGCTGAACAGACGTGCTCCATCCCTCGATTATGTTGAAAACCAAGACTGAAGCGATGCCGATCTTCGCATCGATGGATCGCGGGTCGATCGCGAGCGCCCGCTCGAAAGCCTGCCGGGCCTCTTCTCGGTTGGCTAGGGAGACCGGCCGCCAGAGGAGGGCCCAGCCGCGCATGACGAGATCCCGTGAGTCGGGATCGACGGCTTTCTCCTGCTCGATCCGGCGGCCGACGTTCTGCACGATCTCTCGATGGAGAGATCTGGCGAGACGGCCGGTGATCTCGTTTTGAGCCTCCGCAAGGTTGGCGCGATCGGTCTCAAACCGATCCGCCCACAGGTGCGCGCCGGTTTCGGCATCGATCAGCTGCACGTTCACCCGAACCTGGTCGCCAGCCCGTCGCACACTCCCCTCGATGACATAGCGGACGCCAAGCTCACGGCCGATTTGCTTCACGTCGACGGCTTTGCCTTTGTAAGTAAAAGCGGTGTTGCGGGCGATCACGAAGCTGTCGGAAATCCGCGAGAGGTCGGTGGTCAGATCGTCGGTAATTCCGTCAGCAAAATATTCCTGGTCCGGGTCCTTCGACAGATTCTCGAAAGGCAGCACCACGAAGGACAGGGTCGGTACCGCGGCGCTCTCTAGGCAGGTGGGCTTGGCGGGCCCGCTGTCGGTATGGCGACGGCCGGCCCGCCTCGTTGCGGCCAAGCCCACCAGACCGCGCTTGCAATGCCGATCACGGCAATCAGCGCAGCCGCAATGACCGCGCGCTGCCGGCTGGCGAACCGGTGCGTCCGAGCGGGTTCCGGCGGCGACGCATCGAGCAATGGCGAGGCGCCGGTAGTCGGCCTGATCGCGTAGATGTGCACCGGCCGCGCGATGTTCTTGAGCTGCTGCTCGCCCAGATCCTCGAACCTCAGATCGATCTTGCCGGCGACATCCTCCTGAACCCGCGCCGAAACGCACACACCGCCCGGCTGCGCCAAGCCTTCTAGGCGAGCGGCAATGTTGACGCCGTCGCCGAAAATGTCGCCGTCTTCGACGACGATGTCGCCCTGATGGATGCCGATGCGCCACTCGATGCGGCCCTCCGGAACCGCCGCCGCGTTGCGCTCGGCCATTTGCGCCTGCACTTCGCCGGCGCAACGCAGCGCATCGACGGTGCTGTCGAATTCGACCAGCAGACCGTCGCCGGTGGTCTTGACGATCCGCCCGTGATGGGCGGCGATCTGCGGATCCATCAGCTTGCTCCGGATCGCCTTGAGCCTTGTCAGCGTCCCCTGCTCATCCGCCCCGATCAGCCGCGAGTACCCCGCCACATCGGCGGCCAGGATCGCGGCGAGACGGCGGGTCGCGGTCATTCGTCAGGGAAACCGGCTCGGCGAATACCGATGAACACCGTCTTTTCCAGGAGCGCCTGGAATTGGACATTGCCGAATCCCCTCTCGACGAACCCGGCACGCCACCGTGCTACTGAGTTAACCTCCGGCTTGAGCTTGGTCGCTTCGGCTGCTTCGGCCCTCGCCTCATCGAGATCGCCTCTGAATCCGAGCGCGCCCGCGAGCCATAGATGAACCCACCAGAGCCCAGGATTTTCTGCCCGCGCCTTCCTGAGCAGGTCGATGGCCTCATCAACGTTGCCCAGGAATAGGTGGCTCGTAGCCAAAGCCCAATAATATGAAGCCAAATTTGGTTCATGCGGATTGAGCCGGATGGCTTCCTCGACCTTGGCGATCGCCGCCTCTGGTTGGCCCATCAACAACAGCACGCTGCCAAGGTGCATTATTGCTCTGGCATTGTTGCGGTCGAGCGTTATCGCCGTTTCGAGCTCAATCTTCGCTTCGGCAAGTCGACCCTGACTTCTGCGGAGGATTCCAATCGTATAGTGCGCCGTCGAGCGGTTCGCATCGCGCTTGAGAGCTTCGAGGAGCAATTGTTCAGCTCGCGTTAGGTCTTGCTGAACAGAGCTGCTCCATCCGTCGGTGACATTGGCGACCAAGACCATAGCGATGCCGATCCTCGCATCAACCGACCTTGGGTCGATCTCTAGCGCCTGCTCGAAAGCCTGCTCGGCCTCTTGTCGGTTGGCTAGGGACATTGGCCGGTAGAGGATGGTCCAGCCGCGCATGACGAGATCCCGTGAGTCGGGATCGAGGGCTTTCTCCTGCTCGATCCGGCGGCCGGCATCCTGCACGAGCTCGAGATGGAGAGACCGGGCGAGACGGCCGGTAATCTCGCTTTGAGCAACCGCGAGGTTGGCGCGATCGGTCTCGAACCGGTCTGCCCAGATGTGCGCGCCGCTTTCGGCATCAATCAGCTGCACGTTGACCTGAACGCCATTACCTGACCGCCGCGCGCTGCCTTCGATAACGTACCGGACGTTAAGGTCGCGGCCGATCTGCTTCGCGTCTACAGGCTTGCCCTTGTAGGTGAAGGCAGTATTGCGGGCGATTACAAAGCTTCCGGAAATCCGCGACAGATCGGTTGTCAGATCGTCGGTGATCCCGTCGGCGAAAAATTCTTGCTCCGTATCACTCGACAGGTTCGCAAAGGGCAGAACGACGAACGACAGACGGGGCGCCGGAGTGTTCGCGATGGCAGGTAGACGTTGTGCGCTCCCTGCCGCAGGCGCCTGGAGTGGGGCCATCGGCGGACTTCCCTTGGGCCACGCCCACCAGCCTACGAGTGCTATGCAGAACACGGCAATGGCGCTCGCCGGAATGACGGCCCGACGCAGGCTTCTGACACGCCCCAGCGGCGCCGGCGCGGCCACGAGCGGTGTCGACGCCACTGCATTGGCGCTCATCGCGTGGGCGCGCACCGGTCGCGCGATGTTCTTGACGCTTTGCTCCCCCATGTCCTCGAACGGGTAGGGAAGCTTGTCGCGGACCTGGTCGCGCACCACCCGCGAGATGCAGATACCGCCGGGCTCCGCCAAAGCTTCCAGTCGCGCCGCGATGTTGACGCCGTCGCCGTAGATGTCGTCGCCATCGATGATCACGTCGCCGAGATTGACGCCGACGCGAAAGGTGATGCGCCTGTTCTCGGGTGTCTCGGAGTTTCGGTCGACCATTGCCCGCTGCATCTCGACGGCACAGCGGGCGGCGTCCACCACGCTCGGGAATTCGACCAGCAGGCCGTCGCCGGTGGTTTTGACGATGCGACCGCGGTGCTCTTCGATCTTCGGGTCGATGAGCTCGCGGCGATGCGCCTTGAGGCGATCGAGCGTGCCTTCCTCGTCCGCCCCCATCAGGCGCGAATAACCCGCCACATCGGCGGCGAGGATCGCGGCGAGACGACGGGTCTGACTCATGCCACCTCGCCCATCGCCAAGCACAGGCCCGACAGGAAAAGTTCGCGCTGCTCCGGGGTCGGATAAGGCACAAGACCCGGGATCACGTTAGGATTTATCGCCCTCAGTCGCTCGACCACGGCGCGGGCCTCCTCCAGCCGTCCCATCCGCGCGTAGCACGATGCGAGAGGTTGATAAGCGCCCGGGAAGCTAACTTCTCTGACGGACAGTGAGAGCATTGCGAAATGCCGACTGAAGAAATGAGCCATGCCAAGGGCATACCGAGGGGCGGCAAGATACCCGGGCGGGCTTAGCCGCGAT
>Ga0310914_10002966_pt1 | contig 11630 bp, 8 predicted proteins | sample GREbulkMGAN108_FD_203450 | JGI IMG/M metagenome (GOLD analysis project Ga0310914, IMG submission 203450) | Lab enrichment of tropical soil microbial communities from Luquillo Experimental Forest, Puerto Rico - GRE.bulkMG.AN108 | ecosystem: Environmental > Terrestrial > Soil > Tropical forest >...
CCTTGATCTTACCTTGTGTGCGAAACCCATCAAACAAGTTCCAGCTCAATTGAACGCCCGCAATCCATCCGTGATCGGTCACGGTCAAATCAGAAGTCAGCACCGAGTTATGCACGTCATAACCTACGTACCCTTGCAGCACCGGTTTATAACCGGCCCTGGCAGTGACGAGATCTTCTTTGCGCAGCTCTTCGGCTTTGCGCAGTGCGCCAAGTTCTGTTCGTCGTTCCAGCGCCAGCGAAACTGCTCTCGGCAGCTCCAGATCAAACGGCTCGTCCTCCAGTTTTCCGGATAATTCCAGTGGAATATCTTCAAACGTCCCCGGAGGAATGTTAAGCCCGAGAAGATTCGACAGATTATTTTTCGCAATACGGAATTGGTTTCTAGCCGTGATCAATTTTGGGCGAGCATTGGCCAGTTCCACTTCAGCCTGGAGGACGTTGAAGCGTGGCACCGTTCCGGCATTGAAGCGACGGGATGTGTCGGCAAGAACGCTGGTGAGCAATTCCACCGAGGCTTCCTGGACGACAATTTGTTGGCGGCCCAGCAGGACATCGTAATAGGCGAGCTGCACGATCAGAACGGTGTCTGCAACGATGGCCTGGTAGGTTAAGAAGGCTTGATCCTTGGTCAGCTGAGAGGCCCGGATCCCAGAAAGCATCCGTCCGCCCTCGTAGAGCGATTGGATTAACTTAACCCCGGTTTGCCAGTTCTGGGGGGTCCCAAAAGTAAAACCGGGAACTTCGATGATGTCGATGTCGGTTCTTTGCACCGCGGCGTAACTGCCGCCGACCGCGAGGGTCGGCAGCGCGATAGCACGGGTCTGGATAGCCACTCCTTCGCTAGCTTCGAGATCTTTTTGAGCCCGCAACAGCGCCGGGTTTTGGTGTAACCCAATGTCGACGGCGTCGGCCAGTGAAAGAGGGTGTGCAAAAGGCAACGTGTTCTGAAAATGGTTTGTTGAAGAGCCGCCGGTTTGGGCAGCCAGAACAGCGGAGGTAAACAAGACGGCCAGCGGCAAAATCAGGGCCCCGAGCTTCGACTCGCGTTTTGGCAGCACCTCGGGTTTCGAGGCAGTGTCGCCAGTCTCGGACAAAGCCAATTCAGCAGGAACCGAATCGCCCACAGCGGGTATGCAGACCATCATAAAAACGTTGCGCGCCGACAGCTCCGTGGTTCCGGTTAGCTCCATGTATAGATTGACTAGCTCTTGCTCATCCATGACTTTCAAGGCCCGCAGCCGCCCCGGCGAAGCGGCACACCAGACATTCCCTGGGGAAATAGCATTTTTTGAAGTCAAGGCATACTCCTTTTTGTGTTTCGCTTTCCATTTTTTGTGGTTCGCGTCGAGGCGAAGGGGCGTGATAAAGACAGAGAGGAAGCGGACGAGAACGAGGAAGAGGAAGATTTTTCGCTATCGCTTGACGAACGCGCTTTTTGTTCGTGACTTCCAAGTTGGGTTCTTCTACAAAGCATACTGCAGAATAGCAAAACCTATTAACATCAATAGAATGCGCGCAAAGTCGTACAAAGTCCGCGGGCAAGCGGTGGCCAAAGGCAAACTTAAATTGATCGATTTAGATCTCGAATTTGATGGTAAACGAGCTTTTGTAGTTTGGGACTCGATTACCCTGGGCAATTTCCTACTTAAGGCCCGATTGGAGATCGATCCGCAACTGCTGCACGCGGATCCGGCCCGCAGTTGCGATTATGTGTACCGCGGCGAACTGGTCCTCCCAAACCCCGAACACAACTAACCACTGGCGGTCCGGCAGGCTTTCAGTGACCGGTTTTTCCGGGCGCGCCTGGCAAAGTTGGGAATCGGTTCATTTCCAGCCAGTAATCTTTTAGTTTGCGGACCATGTCTACGCGCTTCTCCAGCGCGACGGGCTTGATCAAGTAGGACCTTGCGCCCAAAGAGTAAGCACTCTCCACATCGGCGGATTCCGAAGAGGATGTTAAGACCACCACCACAACACCGACCAGATGGGGTTGGGCCTGCAACCATCGCAACACATCCAGGCCGGTTTTAATCGGAAGCTTCAGGTCCAGCAGGACTAATCCAGGGAGCGGGAACTTGACGCGGTCCGCGTACTGACCTGTCCCCGCCAGGTAATCGACCGCTTGTTGACCATTGACAGCGATCTTCAATGGATTATTAACACCGGCGTTTTCCAGGGCGTATTGGAAAAAGAAAACGTCGTCGCGGTCATCTTCAACCAGCAGGATTGTTTTTCTGTCACTCATGTGCAGGCTGCGGGCAAATCCATCCAGAACTTGCTCGCATGTCCAATGGCTGATTCAACGCCCACGTGCCCGCCCATCCGTTCCACGGCTTTGGCCACAATGGTCAGCCCCATTCCAGAACCTTCGTATTCTTGCTGACTGTCAACCAGAAGACCGGTCAGCTTGCTTCTAGTTGTCTTCTTGCTGGACTTTTGGAGCTTTCCTGCCGTCGAGTGTGGAGGATTGGATTTCTTCTTCATAGACCCAACCAAGTTAATTATCCTATTACACATCAATACTCCCCTTCTTTCCAATCCAAAACCGCGCATATCGACTCGTTGCCATCCTCCTCGTCCTCGTCCTTCTCTTCGATTTTTAGTATACGGATCGAGGACGAGGACGAGGACGAGGAGGATTTCGCTTCCGATCGCGGCATGCCGACAGGAGCCTCGGAGAGGGCGCCCGCCCCCTGATATTACTTGAATAACCCCGCGTCACTTTTCGTCAGGAAATATCGAGACAAAAGAGCCACAATACTTTATATTCCTAATTAACGCGTATAATGCCCCGCCGAGCTGACTACCTCCGGAAAGGTAGGGTGCGCAGTCCACTGCGCGCCATTGGTCGTTTAACCGGCTCCATCCGAACAATAGCGCAGTGGCCTGCCGTGGTAGCTTTTTTGGGATGGCTTACAGCCTATGTTCCCCTTTCCGTTCTGGCGTCCGGCAACACCAACGCCCCGCCCTACCCCGCCCATATTGAAAAAATCCTTGCCACCTACTGCTACGACTGCCATGGGGACGGCATGGAAAAGGGAAAGGTGTCGTTCGACCAGTTCAATTCGCATGAGGAGATGATGGCCAAGAAGGAAGTCTTCTTCGCCGCACTTAAAAACGTTCGCACGGGCATCATGCCTCCGGAGAAGAAACCGCGGCCCGATATCGAGGAACAGCAAGAGCTGGCCGATTGGATTAAAACTGACATTTTCCAGATCGACGAAAGAAACCCAGACCCGGGAAAGGTGACCATTCGCCGGCTCAACCGGATCGAGTACCGCAATACGATTCGGGACCTGACCGGATTCGACTTCAAGGTGGAGGACGAGTTGCCTCCGGATGATACCGGCTATGGATTTGATACGATCGGCGATGTGCTGACACTTTCGCCGCTGCTGCTGGAGAAGTACATGCGCGCAGCTGAGACCATTACGCGTGAGGCGGTTCCTCGGGTCTCGCGTGTTGCGCCTGAAAAGGCAATCCCAGGCTCCGAGTTCCAGGGAAACGGCGATGCCTCAAAACTGAGCTTCTATCAGCCGGCAGAAATCAGCCATGTTTGCAAAACTGCTAATGCCGGCAAATACCGGTTGAAACTCGAACTCGAGGTCCATGGTCAGTTCGAATTCGATCCGGGCAAGTGCCGGGTCGTGCTTAAGGCGGACGACCAAGAAATCTGGACCAATGACTTTGGCTGGCAGAATGGAAAGAAATTCAGCTACGACATTGAGCAGAACTGGAAAGATGGCGAGCACAAGCTAACGTTCGAAGTACACCCCTTGACCGCAACGGATCAGAAGCAAAATTCGCTTGATTTGCGGTTGAGGGAAGTCGTCTTACGAGGGCCGCTGGATGAGGCGCATGGCACCAGGCCAAAGAACTTCGACCACTTCTTCTGGAAAGACCCTCCGGCTTCGGCCAAAGAACGGCGCGATTACGCTCGTGAGGTTTTGACGCGTTTTGGCACCAAAGCCTACCGCCGCCCAATCGAAGACCGCGCGGTTGGACGCCTGATGGCAATCGCCGAGGCATCGTGGAAATTGCCGGGTAAGAAATTCGAGGATGGCATCGCTGAAGCCATGATTCCTTTGCTGGCTTCACCACGGTTCCTTTTTCGAGTGGAACAGCCTGAGGATTCGGACTCGCGGGCCAAGTATCCCGAATTGGACGAATACGCGCTGGCTTCCAGGCTTTCGTATTTTCTTTGGTCTACAATGCCTGACGAAGAGTTGTTCAAGCTGGCGGCGAAACATGAGCTGCGGAAGAACCTGGAGGCGCAGATTCGTCGCATGGTCGCTGACCATCGGGCGCAGGCTTTAATCGATAACTTCGTGGGCCAATGGCTGCAGGTACGGGACCTCGAGGGTATTAATATCAACGAACGCGTGGTGCTGGCGCGAGATCGAGGCGAGGAACGGGAGTTGGAACATCGGTTCCGTCGCTTCCAGGAACTCCAGGCGATTCCAAAGGAGAAACGCACACCCGAGCAGCAGGAAGAAATTCAAAAGATGATCGACGAGCGCCGCAAGCGCTCCAAGAACCGTCAGATTGAGCTGGATGGAGCTCTGCGCCAGGCGATGCGCCAGGAAACTGAGATGTGTTTCGCCTACGTAATGCGCGAAAACCGAAGCGTGCTGGAATTGCTGAACAGCGATTACACTTTCCTGAACGAAAAGCTGGCAACTCATTACGGCATTACCAATGTGACCGGAAATGAGATGCGCCGGGTTACGCTGCCGGCGGATAGTCCGCGCGGTGGTGTGCTGACCGACGGCTCGGTCCTGATTGTAACGTCGAATCCCACCCGCACTTCTCCCGTTAAACGTGGGCTGTTCGTTCTAGACAACGTGCTGGGGATCCCACCACCGCCGCCGCCGGCGAACATCCCACCACTTGAAGACAGCGAGAAGGGTTTTACCAACCACTCACCCACCTTGCGTGAGACGCTGGAAATTCATCGAAGCAAACCGTTGTGCAGCTCCTGCCATAACCGGATGGATCCCTTGGGCTTGGCAATGGAGAATTTTAATGCGTTGGGAATGTGGCGGGAAAGTGAGCGAGGAGTTGCCGTCGATGCGGGAGGCAAATTGATCACCGGCGAACCCTTCCACGATATCCGTGACGTCAAACAGGCACTTGTGAGCCGGCACGAGCTTGATTTCTATCGTTGTCTTACGGAAAAGCTGCTGACCTATGCCCTGGGTCGCGGCTTGGAATACTATGATGTGGAAACGGTGGACCGGATTGTGAGCGCGCTAAATGCGGCCGACGGGCATTTCTCGGCCTTATTGGCCGGCGTGATTCACTCCGCTCCTTTCCAAAAGATGCGGAGCCCTTCGGCCAGGCTCGCCAGCAATAACTCTCAAGGGGGTTCATTGGTCAGGTGAAAGGATTGATATGAATTCAAACTCCATGGAAAAACTCGCCCGCGAACGCTTCGCCGCCCTCAGCCGCCGACGGTTCCTGCGCGGATTGGGCGCATGCGTTGCCCTGCCGACGCTGGAAACTTTTCTGCCGTCAAAACTGGCCGCTGAAACGGCGACGCCAGGGTTGGCATCCACAGCGACTGGCGCGCCGCTGCGCCTGGGTGTCGTTTACTTTCCTAATGGAGCGATCCAACCGTCCTGGTGGCCAAAGGGTGAGAATACCGAGTTCGAACTCGCCCAAACCATGTCACCGCTGCAAGGGCTAAAGAGCAAGCTGCAGATTCTTGACGGGATGGACCAGGTCAATGCTACACCCGGACCTGATGGCGCGGGAGATCATGCGAGAGCCAGCGGTACGTTCCTGACTGGTGTGCGTGTCAAAAAGACCGCTGGCGCGGACATTCACGCAGGCATTTCCATAGACCAGGCGATCGCGGGAAAAGTAGGTCATTTAACTCGTTTCCCGTCACTGGAGCTGACCTGTGATGCCGTGCGTAAATCAGGCAACTGTGATTCCGGTTACTCCTGCGCGTATCAATACAATCTTTCCTGGCGGTCACCAACGACGCCTGTCGCGCCCGAACCGAATCCACGCCTCCTGTTTGAACGCCTCTTCGGCTCCGGTAATCATGGCGAACGGATTGAAAGCCTGTTGCGTCGGCAGCAGGAACAACGTTCCATCCTGGATTTCGTGATGGATGAAGCTCATTCACTCGAACGCCAGTTGACCTATCGCGACAAACAAAAGCTCGACGAATACCTGGTCAGCGTCCGCGAAATCGAACAACGGATCCAGAAAGCTGAACGATTTGGCAAACCAATCGACCCCGAGATGCCTACGCCCGATGGGATTCCGAATGGGTTCGAGGATTACGTTCAGATCATGTTCGATATGATGACGGTCGCTTTCCAGACCGATTCAACCCGCATTGCAACATTCCTGCTGGCCAACGAAGGCAGCAACCGGCCTTTCCCCGAAATTGGCATTGCTGAAGGCCATCATAGCCTCACGCATCACATGAATAAACAGGACATGATCGACAAGGTGGCTCAGATCGATTTGTGGTACGTGACGCAATTCGCAAAGTTCCTGCAAAAACTGGAAGATACGAAGGATGTGGACGGGAATTCGCTCCTACACAACTCCATGATCATTTACGGCAGCGGCAACGCAGATGGCAACCGCCACACGCACACCAATCTCCCCGTACTCCTGGCCGGCGCCGGTGGCGGCACTCTCACACCGGGTCGATTTGCCAAGTTCGGTTCGGTGCCGATGAGCAACATGTTGCTGGGTCTTGCTGCGCGCATGGGCGCGCGAGACCTGGATCGGATAGGGGATTCGACGGGCCGGCTGGATGCGATTTAAGGTGGGAACCCAGGCCACTAGCGGCAGCGCGAAATCCGAAACCCGAAGGTTGAAGGCCGAAAGAAGGCCGAAGCCCGAAATCCGAAACGGAACTCAGACAAACGCTGAGGTGATTTGGCCGATGTCGCTGCGCTCAGACTTAGACGGCTTCCAAAATGGCTTTAGGGTCTAATTCTGGGCCAGATTTCTCATTTTTCTGCCTCCATTCTTCTGCCTGTTTCCGTTGGCAGTTCGGATTTCGGATTTTCAATCGGTCCGAATTCTGAAGAAACGCTGTTTGAGGCTTGTCGTCACATACGGATAACCAAAGTTTCGGCATCACTTAGCTTTCCAATGTTAACGACGTAGGCCGCAAGGTGGAGAAGTCCGGGATGGTACGCCCTCCTGCGAAAAGATCAGGGCTCGGCGGGAGCCTCGCCCCACCGGGCGCTGAAGGTTCATTGGAAGCCTTGACACTTTCGTCCGGTTGTATCTTGACGACGCTCCGGAAACGGTGACAGCTTGGGTCACACGGCTTTCGTTTCAACTCACGCATTATGCGCTTCATATCCGGGGTTACGCTGCTGGCATGTATGTTGGTTCCATGGCATTCAGAGGCGGCCAGCAACCCAATGGTCGTCGATGTTTGGCCGGGCAAAGCGCCGGATGAAACGGCAGCTATGGGACCGGAACGATGGAGAATGTCGCCGAAACTTGACCGAAAACAGGTCGAGGTCACCGAACCGACGAGAATGCTTACTGATGTAAGCAAACCCACACTGACAATTTATCGTACGAGTAATGAAGCGAATACCGGGACGGCTATGATAATTTGCCCGGGCGGCGGTTATTGGGATCTGTACTGGGAGTTAGAGGGCGAGGAGGTCGCTTCCTGGCTGAACACGAATGGGGTAACCGGGGTTATTTTAAAGTACCGGGTCCCGCGGCGCTCTGATGAACCGAAAGGCGAACCGGCTCGCCGCCCACTTCAAGACGCGCAGCGAGCCGTCAGCCTGGTCCGGAGCAAGGCCACAGAATGGGGCATCGATCCACAACGGATTGGCATCGTGGGTTTTTCTGCAGGAGGTCACCTGGCTATCGCAACTGCGACGAGCTTTGAAAAACGAACGTATTCTCCGATAGACGAAATTGACAACGTCAGTTGCCGGCCCGATTTCGCGGTCCTGGCGTATCCCGGATATCTCAAGGCAAAGGACAAAGACGAGCTGGCTCCCGGGTTGCGAGTTCCGACCAACACGCCTCCGGTCTTCCTCGCTCACGGCGGAGAGGACCTGATAAGTCCTCCGTCCCATAGCGTGCTGTTATACCTTGCGCTGAAGAGCGCTGGTGTGCCAGCTGAATTGCACGTTTATGCAAATACTTCGCACGATTTCGGCGTGCGCCCGAGCGCTCAACCGTGCTCCAGGTGGACGGTTTCTTGTATCGCCTGGATGCGCCAACAGGGTTTTCTCAGGCCACGGTAAATGCAACGTGGGTCATCCTCTTTCTCGTCCTTCGTCTCGTCCTCGATTCACGAAAAACGAGGAGGAGTAGGAGGACGACGAGGAGGACCGAGAGAGATACGCTAGAGCTCCGGTATCAACTGCCGCCGGCCTTCCATAAAGTCCCTCACGGTCCGGTTTGCAAGGCGCAGTTTCTCACTGATGGATAGCTGCTCGTTTGCGGCGAGAAGGATCATGCAAATGCTCAAGACATCCCCAGTCCCGGTGGAATGAACAATTCGCCTGGCCTTGTTCGCCGGCTCGACGATGAGTTTGTTTTCGCAGTAAAATCCGGCCCCATCTTTTCCCAGGTGGACCACGGCGGATCCGACGCCCCACCTGGCAAGGCGGGTCAAAGCGGCGGAGAGATCCGGCGAATCGGTGAACTCCTTTAACTCCTGCACGTTGCCGTGCGCCATGTCGACCAGGGGAAGGATGTTTCTTAATAAGCGTTTTCGTTGGCGAATCTCCCGTTGAGAACCTGAAGACCAGACCGGATCAAAATTTATATCAAGCGAAGTCATCAGGCCCCGCTGTCGCGCTTGTGACAACAAACGTTGATTACCTCCCTCGAGCATCTGCTTTGAAAACCACACATCTGCACGCAACAAATGCGCTGACCGTTTCAAACTCACCAGGTCCAGGTCTTCAAATCGCAAGCTCTCATTGTTGGGCAAACAACTCAGGAAATGCCGATGTCCGGATGCCAACCCCAAAGCAACACTGGTTCCTGTGGGGCAACCTTTTGAGCGAGCCAACGTCGTGCGAACGCCATGACGCTCCATCGCCCGACGCAATTGGTCTCCAAGCGCATCCACGCCGACCTTGCCGATGAAGTGGACCTGCGCACCCAGGGCGGCGGCAGCACAGGCACTATTGGCGCCACCGCCACCGATTGTTTCGCTGACCTTTGACACCGAGGTCTCCCCGTCGCGCAAGATGGCCGGGGAACCGGGAACGTCATGTAGTTTAACGTCGCGGTTCAGATTCCCGACGACACAAAGGGAAGCAGCGCAAAAGGGGTTTTTCATGCAGGAATTTTGAACCGCGAAATACGCGAAATACACGAAAAAGGGAAGGATTTGCCGCAAAATGGCGTAGAAGGCAAAAGCCAACTATCCGACTACGATTGCACACCCACGACCCTGTGCTTTAACCTTTGCGGCAATTCGGTTTTTCCACTCCATTTCGCGTATTTTGCCTATTTTTTTGGTTCCTACTCACGGCAGTTTTCGCACGGAGCCGGGCCGAACGGGCTGTCCTGTATTCGCACTGCTCATGGCTGCGAAGCACAGGGAGAGCGTTCGTAGGTTATTTCGCGCAGAATTTTGTGGTTCACGCTGCTCTTCGATGGCACAAAGCAGTTCGCAAATCGTTCCTTGAAAGCCGTTCTCAAACCAGGTCCCGACTAAATCCGGCTCAGCGGCGCCCTTGGCGGTCGTCAAGACAAGGCGTTGCTGGCTGAGGCTTGGTCCGCTCGATTCGAGTGTGCCTAACGATCCCGCAATGACGGTGCGGTCGACCTGCCCGAAAGTCACCGCAGCGTTGAATGCCATTCGCACCTGCGCGCTTTCGGCATCGATAATCACCGAAGCCATAAACGGAGGCCGCGCTTTCTGATAGGAGGTCCGGTTAACGCTGGCATAGACTAACTTCACCTCTTGTCCGCCGAGAAAACACGAGGCGAGGTCAAACCAATGCACACCAAAGTCATAAAGAAGCAAATGGTGGATATCTTCGAACGGCGTGCCGATTGTCCAACTGTGGTCAAAAGACAGGTTAAAATCGACGCTTCCCACTTCGCCAAGCACACCTGCCCGGACAGCGGAAAGTGCGTATGCGAAGTGTGGTGCCCAACGTCCATTCTGGTTCACGGCGAGCTTCACGCCGCGCTTATCGGCGAGTCCGATGAGTTTCTGCGCAACGTCCAAATCCAGGGCAAATGGCTTTTGGCTAAGCACATGTTTACCGGCCTCCAGTGCGGCTTTCAGCAATGGAATCCGATGTTCCGGGTGCAAAGCGGCGTCGATAACCTCGATATCATTACGACGAACCACTTCTGAAAAGTCAGAGCAGATAGCAGCTTGCGGGAAGAATTGATCGCGTCGAGCCCGGGCACGCTGCAGGTCCAAATCGCAAATGACGGCAACATCCAGACTGAGCTTCTGGTATGCCCGGAGGTGGTATTCGGTGACCCCACCTGCACCTACCAAACCAATCTTTGGCCGATAGTTTCCGGGCAGTTGCGGCAAATACCGAAGCTCCGGCGCTGAGACACGGGTGGAGGCGACCTGTTTGCTAAGCCCGTAATCGGATTTATCTGTGCCCATGACCAGAAACCAATCTTCAGGAAACCAGGTGCACTGTTTTGCGGCGCGCCACGCTCAGGATCGCGCTATCAACAATTTGTTGACCGATACGCGAGATTCTTGGGGAGAGTGGCCCTTCCGGCTGGCGGTGGTGGCGGATGCAGTAGACCATGTATTGAATAGGGTTTTGATAGGGGGATTTCAGTTCATCAACAGGAATCTCTTCACCCTCAGGTTTGCGATCGGTTTGCATGTGGATGGAGGGTTCATAGTCATAGCTGCTGATTGTGCCGTGGGTACCTTTGAGAACAAATCCACATTTAGGCTGAGGCTGAAATTTCCAGGGATCAGTGAAGGTGCCCCAACGCGTTTCGAATTTTGAAAGGCCACACCCATAGCGCGCTATGGCGATGCTATGCTCGTCCACATCAAGACCGTTTGGCAGGTCTGTAATGGCAGTGACCTCCATTGGTTTTCGGCCGCGCTGGAACCAGGTGCCCAGGGTAGTGCCGTAGCCGAGGTAATCCAAAAGCGATCCTCCGCCCTGCTCCGGGCTATAAAACCAGCTGCGGCGTTTCATCGCTGCGGTTGGGGTCGTTTCAATTTTGTCCGCCGTATGCCAAAGCGGCCCGCGGTTTCCGCCATAATAATGGACTTCTTCGAGAGACCCGATGCGATCTTCACTTAACAGCCGATACGCGGTGTGATGGCTGGCGCACCAGCGCAGCGGCCAGTTTATGGCCAGCATCACTTTACTTTTCCGGGCCGCCGCAATCATGCGGTCCGCATCCTCCACAGAGCCCGCAAACGGCTTCTCGAGGAGCATGTGGGCATGATATGGTGCAACCCGCTCCACATATTCGGCGTGGCGCGCTGTTGCGGGACATAATACAACAAGCTCGGGCTTGGTTTTCTCAAGGCATTCCTTAACGTCTGTGAAGATGCGCTCTTGTGGGATGTCGAAATTTCGCACCGCAGGTTCCATTCTCGCTGGGGTGTCGTCACAGACCCCAACAATTTCAGCGCCCGGATTCTCATGGACCATG
>Ga0310914_10002969_pt1 | contig 11626 bp, 15 predicted proteins | sample GREbulkMGAN108_FD_203450 | JGI IMG/M metagenome (GOLD analysis project Ga0310914, IMG submission 203450) | Lab enrichment of tropical soil microbial communities from Luquillo Experimental Forest, Puerto Rico - GRE.bulkMG.AN108 | ecosystem: Environmental > Terrestrial > Soil > Tropical forest >...
GGCTTCGACGCCCAACTCGCTTTCCTCGACCGGGTCCGATCCGAAGCGGTCGCAAGAGCCCCGCATCGTGTGCCGCTCCTGCCGGCGATGGCGGAAGGCTGGGGCGAGGGTCAGGCAAGCTGAGGGGGTACCCTCGCCAGACGCGTTATCGGGGGGGCGGCTGCGACACGGGTTGGCGCGGAGCGAGGTTGCCGCCACTCAGGCATTCTTTCAGCTTGGCATCCCGTTTCGCATTCGCCTCTGCACTGTAATCGGGATAGGCAGCCTGAGCTTGCTTTGCGCATTTATCCGCCGCCTTCCAATCGGCGACCGCCGCACGACCCTGTTGGCTCGCCTCGGCCGTCCCGATCAAGACCAGAAGCAGCATCGCGGCCAACGGGAGTCCGAACCGGTTCATTCAATACCTCCTCGTTGCGATCGGGACGCCGACGGTGTTGTCCCGATCGCGCGACTATAGACTCATAAGCCCCAGGCCGCTGTTGCGCTGGGTAAGAAACTGAGGCTCCATACACGAAAATCCGACCGGAGGAGCCACGATGCTGAAGATCTGGGGACGGACGACCTCATCCAACGTCCAGAAGGTGCTTTGGTGTTGCGCCGAACTCGGCATCGAGTACGAGCGTGTCGATCTCGGTGGACCGTTTGGCGGTAATCTCGATCCCGAATATCTCGCGATGAATCCGAACGGCCGGGTGCCGACAATTAAGGATAATGGTCTGATTCTCTGGGAATCGAACACGATCTGCCGATATCTTGCCGCGACACGACATGGCGAGCGGTTGTATCCGAGCGACCCCGCCGCCCGCGCGAATGTCGAACGCTGGATGGACTGGCAGCTCGCTACTTCCGGGCCGCCGATGGCAGCGCTGCTCGGAATGCTGATCCGGGCGAGACCAGAACAGCGTGATCCGGCGGCGATCGAGGCGGCGCGGCTGCGGGCGCTGGCTGCGTGGACGATCGTCGAGGACGAGCTTGAAGACCGTCCTTATCTGGTGGGACCCGAGCTGACGCTCGCCGAGATCGCATTGGGAACCATGGTGTACCGCTGGCATGCTTTTCCAATCGAGCGGCCACCATTGAGGAAGCTCAAAGCCTGGTACGAGCGCATGCGGGAGCGCCCCGGTTTCAAGACTCACATCGAAATCCCTATCACGTGATAGTGAAGTGGGCTCGCAGTTGTTGCGTTGCTGCGGACGGACGTTATTCTGAGCCAACCGCAACGGGATAAGCCAAATTTGGTAAAAAAGGGAGGCTGAATGACATCATCCACCAAACAATCGGTGCTTACGGTGGCACTGATATTCACCCTGGCCGGTTTGAGCGGGATCGCGCTGGCACAGGACAAGGAAGCGGTCCTCAAGAACCGCGAGGCGTTGATGAAAGGGCAAGGGAAGGATGTCGGGAGCGTCAAGGCCTATATCGACGGCAAGGGCGATTTGGCGCAAGCCGAGACAGGAGCGGCCAATCTTACCCAGTCGACGAAAAAGATTCCCGATGTCTTTCCGCCGGGATCGGGGGGGACGAACTCTGACGGAAAATATTCGACCAAGCCGGTTATTTGGAGCGACTGGAACAAGTTTCTAGACGCCCAGAAGACTGCTACCGCCAAGGCCGACGCGCTCCTCGTGGCCGTAAAGAGCGGGGACAAGGCTGCCATACAGACGGCATTTGGCGATCTGGGGAAAAACGGCTGCGGCGCTTGCCACGAGACGTTCCGCGAGAAATTGAAAGACTGACGGCGGCTCTCGCCGTCATACTCCTGGCCCTGGGCGGGGTCGCAGCGAAAGCCGCGGATGCAGGGTCGGCGGCGCGCGGCGCCTACCTGGCCACGGCGGCAGGTTGCGATCAATGCCACACCGACGCCAAGAACGGCGGTCGCCCTTACGCGGGCGGCCGTGCTCTCGAAACACCGTTCGGAACCATCTTCGCGCCCAACATCACACCCGACCGAGAGACCGGCATCGGCCGATGGAGTTTTGCCGATTTCACCCGAGCGTTGCGCTCGGGGATCGCACCCGATGATTCGCATTATCTGCCGGCTTTCCCGGTTGCCTTCTACAACCGCCTGAGTGACGGCGATCTGGCGGATTTGAAAGCCTTTTTGGACAGTGTACCCGCCGTCTCTCGGCTCAATACTGCAACCCCTTCCGGGATCTTTACAGCCGCGCGGGTGAGGGCTGCGATCATTTCTGTCGCCGAATGCTTCGGTGGGCCATGGCGGCCCGATCGAGCAAGGGGCTCGGCGTGGAACCGCGGCGCCTATCTGGTCGCTACGGTCGGGCGGTGCGGCGACTGTCATACGCCGCGCAACTGGCTCGGCGGTCGCGATCCTGAGCGTCAGCTGGCCGGCACGCCTGCCGGCCCCGGCGGCAAGGCGGTGCCGAACATCACCCCGGATCCGAACACCGGGATCGGGAACTGGAGCGAGCATGACATCATAACTCTTTTGAAGGACGGGCAGACACCCGATTTCGATTTTGTCGGCGGCGCCATGGGCGAGATCGTCAGGAACACGTCACGGCTTGACGATGCCGACCGGCAGGCGATTGCCGTCTATCTCGGATCAATCCCGGCGGTCCGTTCGGAGAAAAGGGTTGCCAAATAGAGTGCGTCGGCACTGGACGCACCAGCGCGTTTTCCTATGATGCAGCGTGCCCGAGACGGAGGAGCAGTTTGGCGCGAGGGCGACCGGATAAGAGCTTGGCTCGTTTCGAACGGATCGCCTTGGTATTGTCTGGCGGGGGCGCTCTCGGAGCGTACCAGGCGGGTGCCTATGCCGCGCTCGAAAAGTGCGGCGTGCGGCCGAACTGGATCGCCGGCACCGCGATTGGCGCAGTCAATGCGGCCATCATCGCCGGAAATCCGCCGCATGAGCGTGCCCAGCGGCTGCGGCAGTTTTGGCGAGAGGTGAGTGAGCGCCCGCGGCGCCGTCGTCCGCGAAGTGCAAACTGGTGGGCGCGACCGGCCCTTACGAGCTGGCTCAGGCGCCGCGGGGTGGGCTTTCCGTCCTTGTACGAAGAGCCTGTCATCTCCACCGCGGCATTACGCGCGATGATCGGCGAAGTCGTCGATTTCGACCGGATCAATTCGAGTGGCGTCCGGATCGTGCTTGGAGCCGTGAACCTGGCGACCGGAGCGGAAACATTCTTCGACAACGACCGCCACGTGCTCGGGGTCGATCACGTGCTGGCTGGCACGCCGTTCCCGGGCATGCCGGCCGTTAGCATTGGCCGTCAGCTCTTCGCCGGCAGTGCGATTTCGGTTTCGGCCCTCGACCATGCGCGCCCGGCCGACACGCTATGCTTCGCGATCGACGGGTACGATCCGGTTCCCGGGGGTCACGGTGGTTTTAGCCGCTCGGCACGAGACATCGCCGCAATGCGCCGCACTCATGATCTTCGCCGCATTATTGCGTTGCTCGGTGAACGTCTCCCGTCGGCATTGCGCGGCGACGTCGAGATTCGCCGGTGCCTTTCCGAGGCGAGCACGGCGACAATGACGATTCTGCATCTCGTGCATGAGGGCAGCGCTGCGGATCTCGCAGCCAAGATGCGGGATTTTTCTCCGGGTGCGGTAGCGCGCCGATGGAAAGCGGGCGAAAGCGACGTGGCGACGAGCCTCACGCATCCGCGCTGGCTCGCGCCGCCGTCTCGTCTCTCGGGCGTCGTCGTTCACGAGGTCCGCGGCGGGGTGGCAGCCCCACCGCATTGACCCATTCTGCCGCTTGTGTAACAGGCAAAGTTCTATCGGCGCCTGATAAAGCGGCAACTTCCATTTCTCACTAAGCGTACGCGGTTGACCACGAAGGTTCTACTTAACCGTAAAGACACCTTGCGTAAATGGTTGGCATGACAAATATCCGCTTGAAATAAGGAGATTTTTAAGATGGGTTGGTTTCGCCTGATAATGGATCGAAGCGATCAACCGTTTCGATTTTTGGGACCTCCGCGATTACGCGGGCGATGGATATATACGAGGGTTCATGCTTTACGAGGCCTACCAGGTACACAACGACGTATTCGGTCCGATTCGGCTGATGGCCGGGACTTTGCGGTGTCTGCTCAACCAACCTTGGCCGTGGTTCGCGAATGCGCCGCTGATACGAAGCGCTTCGGCCGCGATGGAGCTGCTGGCCAACGCCGGCATGTCGCACGACCGGCCCGATTTCGGCATTCGCGCGGTGATGATCGAGGGCCGAGAGGTTGCCGTCACCGAAGAGATCGTCGCCTCCGATCCGTTTTGCAGGCTGCTTCATTTCCGCAAGGATAAGGCCTGCGAAGCCCCGGCGATCCTGGTCGTCGCGCCGCTCTCGGGCCACTTCCCGACCTTGCTCCGCGGCACCGTCCAAGCATTATTACCGGACCATGACGTCTTCGTCACAGACTGGGCGAACGCCCGAAACGTCCCGCTTCTCCACGGCCGCTTTGGCCTAGACGACTTCGTCGATCTCTTAATCCGTTTCATCCGTCTCCTCGGGCCAGGCGTTCATGTCATGGCGGTATGCCAGCCCTCGGTACCGGTGCTGGCGGCTGTGTCGTTGCTGGCGGCGGGTGGAGACCCCTGCCAACCGGCATCGATGATATTGATGGGTGGTCCGATCGACCCGCGGGCGAACCCGACCGAAGTCAACCGGTTCGCCGAAGCGCATTCGCTCGACTGGTTCGAACGAACTGTTATTACCACCGTTCCCGGGCGCTATCCCGGAGCCTTTCGGCGGGTTTATCCCGGTTTTCTGCAGCTCGTCGGGTTCCTCAGCATGAATCTCGATCGCCACGTGTCGGCGCACTGGGCGATGTTCCATAACCTGGTGCGCGGCGACGGTGACAGCGCCGCGGCCACCCGGGCGTTTTACAAGGAATACAGCGCGGTTATGGATCTGCCGGCCGATTTCTACCTGCACACCATCAAACGTGTGTTTCACGACCACGATTTGCCTCGGGGCAGCTTCCGGGTGCGGGGATATCGGGTCGAACCGGCAGCCATCGAACGCACCGCGCTGATGACGGTTGAGGGCGAGCGGGACGATGTTTGTGGGCCGGGCCAAACCGTCGCGGCGCATCAACTCTGCAGTCGGATCGCCGCGGCGAAAAAGACCCACCACCTTCAGCTCAAAGTCGGCCATTATGGAGTGTTTCATGGCCGTCGGTGGCAGAACGAGACCTACCCGAAGGTCCGGTCGTTCATCCGGGCGCAGTGCTAGCCGGCCGATCTTCGGCAGGCCGCCCGCGGAGCATGGGCACTTAAGGGAGGGAAGAGCATGGCTCTGCGTGGCAAGATCGTCATCACCTGCGCCGTCACCGGCTCGATCCATACGCCAACGATGAGCCCCTACCTGCCGCTGACGCCAGACGAGATTGCGCGCGACGCGATCGCCGCGGCGGAGGCGGGGGCGGCGATCCTGCATCTCCATGCCCGTGATCCGAGAGACGGACGGCCGACACCCGACCCTGATGTGTTCATGCAATTTCTGCCGCGGATCAAGCAGTCGACCGGCGCCGTCATAAACATCACGACGGGCGGCGGTCACGGCATGACGCTCGAGGAAAGGCTAGCTGCCCCGTTGCGCGCCGAGCCCGAGATGTGCTCGCTCAACATGGGATCGATGAATTTCGGGCTCTTTCCGATGCTCGGACGGTACAAAGACTGGAAATATACGTGGGAGCCGCAGCATCTTGCGATGACCCGCGATTTTATCTTCCGCAATACCTTTGCCGACATCGAGCGGATCCTGAAGGATCTGGGGGAGGGGTGCGGCACCCGCTTCGAGTTCGAATGCTACGATGTCGGCCACCTCTACAATCTCGCGCATTTTCTCGACCGAGGTATGGTCCAGCCGCCGCTTTTCGTTCAGACGATCTTTGGCATCCTCGGCGGTATCGGCGCGGATCCGGAGAACCTCGTGCACATGAAGCGGATTGCCGACAAGCTCTTTGGCAATTCATATGCGTGGTCGATACTCGCGGCCGGTCGACACCAACTGCCGCTGGTGTCTATGGGGGCGATCATGGGCGGCAACGTCCGGGTTGGGCTCGAGGATTCGCTGTGGCTCGGGAGAGGCAAGCTCGCCCAGAGTAATGCCGATCAAGTCAGTGCTATCCGGGCGATTGTCGAAAACCTGTCGCTCGAGATCGCGTCACCCGATGAGGCGCGGGCGATGCTCGCCCTCAAGGGCGGCGACGCGGTCGCGTTCTGAGCGAGGCCCGGCGCAATGATCGACAAACGGGTACGAAGCCTCGCCGAGGCGGTGGCCGGGATTCCCGATGGTGCCATTATCCTGTGCGCCGGGTTCGGGGGGGCGGGGCTGCCCGACGCCTTGTGTGAGGCGGTCATCGAGCAAGGGGCGCGCGATCTGACGGTCGTGGCCAACAATGCCGGGACCGGGCGCACCGGCCTTGCGGCGCTGCTCGCGGCGGGCCGCGTCAAACGGATCATCTGCTCGTTTCCGCGCAGTTCCGGTTCTGTCGTGTTCGAGGAGCTTTACGCCGCCCGCCGGATCGAGTTGGAGCTCGTGCCCCAGGGCATCATCAGCGAGCGGATGCGCTGCGCTGCCGCCGGTCTCGGCGGGTTTTACTCGCCGGTTTCGGTCGGAACTCGGCTCGCCAATGGCAAGGAGCACCGCGAGATCGACGGCCGCATGTATGTGCTGGAAAAACCCCTGAAGGGCGACGTCGCGCTGCTCCGAGCTGACCGCGGCGATCGCTGGGGTAACCTGACCTACCGGAAATCGGCGCGAAACTTCAACCCGACGATGGCGATGGCGGCGAACCTATCCATCGCGCAAGTACGCCATGTTGTCGAGCTTGGCGAAATCGATCCCGAGATGGTTATCACCCCCGGCATCTTCGTCGATCGCCTCGTCGAAGTTCCCGGGTGAGAGGAGGAACCAGATGCCGCTGAAACGTCGCCAAATTGCTTGGCGCGCCGCGCAGGATCTGCCCGACGGCGCGTGTGTGAACCTCGGGATCGGGCTCCCAACTCTCGTCTCGGACTTCCTGCCGGCCGATCGGGAGATCGTCCTGCACAGCGAGAATGGCGTCCTGGGAGTGGGGCCGGCGCCGGGCGATAACGAGGTGGATTGGGATCTGATCAATGCCGGCAAGCAGCCGATTACATTGGTGACCGGCGGCAGCTACGTGCACCACACCGACTCGTTTCTGATGATCCGTGGCGGCCATCTCGATCTCGCCTTGCTCGGCGCCTTCGAGGTCTCGGAAAAAGGCGACTTGGCGAATTGGACGACGGACGATCCGGGCTTTCCGCCCGGCGTTGGCGGCGCGATGGATCTAGCGGTCGGGGCCAAGGAAATCCGTGTCCTCGTCGAACACACCACCAAGGCCGGGGCGCCGCGCATCCGCCGGCATTGCGGGTATCCGCTGACCGCGGCCTCCGTCGTGCGCCGAATCTATACCGACCTCGCCGTCATCGATGTCACCGCTGAGGGGCTTGTCGTGCGCGAACTGGTCGACGACCTGGATTTCCCCGCTTTGCAGGCCAAGACCGAAGCCACCCTGCGTCCGGCGCATGACCTAAAGGCGCTCCGCGCGCCGGTGGTGTGAACAGCGTGACTTAGCTCCGCTCGTCTCTGATCTTCTGGTAGCGACCGACATCGACAATCTCGGCGATCGTGCCGTCAGGTGAGCGGAACTTGACAGCGTCCGAATCCGGCTTTGAGAGGAGGACGCCGCCGTTAGCCTCGATCGTCTCGATAAAACCTTGCCGGTCGTCACTTCGATGCCGAAGTGATGGGTGGCGAGCCCTTCGCCTACCAGTTTTGCTTCCTCGTCGTCTTCGCTGTCATAGCTCATTTGCGCGAGGTCGACGTAGCCATCCGTTAAGTGCCGCGAAACATGCCCGCGCGAGCGCTCCGCTCGAACCCTGACGGAACCCGAACACGTTCTCATAGAACCTTGTCGCAGCCTCCCGGTCGCTCACTTTGAGAGCCAAGTGGCTGGTTCGGGCAATCGGCACCTCTCCTCTCCAAGTTTAAGGGTTTTCTCGGTCATTACACCTCCGCGAAATCCGCGACGCGTTAGCTTTAACTTAACCGGCTCACGTTTAAATCGACGAGGTCATACATCACCAACCCCGATCTACTCTCATGTGGAACCTCACATCTTACGATATTAATCGGATCAAAGGACAGCTTCAGGCCCGTAAGGCGAGGATCGATGCGAAATATGCCGAGGAAACAAAGGCACTTGACGCAGACTTTGCCGACCTGGAAACGCTCGAGCGGGTAGCGGCGGTCCTTGCGCTCAAGTATAAGGCGGACGAACCTGCCGACGCTCCCGAAGAGAGCTCGGAAACCACCGCCGAAGAGAGCTCCCAGATCGAAGCTGAAGCGGTGCCGGAAGCGGAGCTTGCAGCAACCTCTGGCGAGGCAAACGGGCCAGACGCAAAATTTGGCTCGCGATGGCGCCTCGCTCTGCGTGACCGCCCCGTCGTGTCCGAGGCCGAGTGACGGATCGGCGGCGAAAACTCATTGCCATACGCTGTCAACGCCGGACAAACGCCGCCGGGAGTGCGATGCCGGCGGGTCCCTAACCCGAGACCCAGTGAGGAAATAAGTGAACGACGGAGCGTTAGATGCGGGGCACGCCCCGAAAGACGTCGATGTGTTGGAATCGAAAGAGGTGTGGAGTGAATACCGGCTGGCGGACGGCACGGTATTGCGCATCAAACCGGTGATGATCACGGTTTCCCGGATGGACGGAGAACATACACTCGAAGGTGATCCGGTATATAACATGAAATCGACTCTGGTCACCGACGTCAGAGCGCCCCAAGAGCTGAAGAAATCGGCGTAGTCTGTGCCGATGGCCAGACATTTTAAATCGAATTCCTGGGAACCTCGGGTATCCGGCTCGTCCGGGTCGGTTCATCTCGGTCGTACAGACGAAGTGTTACCCCGAACCTCGTTGATGCCGATCCCGGTACTTGTAGTAGGGTTCAAGAGTACCGGGCTTGCTCTTACCGGCAGTAGAAAACCGAGCCGATCGCCGCAGGTAGTGGAGCAACCAAGTCCACCGCCCGCTGAAGAGCGCACATCGAGCGGGGAGCTGGGCGAAAGGTCCGAACCTCCTGCGACGGCGCCCGACAATAGCAGTGAGCCGCCTCCGAGCAAGGATCGCGGGGCATCAACCTCTGGGCAGGGTGACGGCATCGACTTGATAATCGACAAGCTGCCTCGTCATGCGCTCGTCAAGCCAATTCCGGTTACCATATCGCCGTTAGGAGACCGGGTCTTCATCGCTTCCACACCCGATCTCGACATTACCGTGACCGGTAATTCCCTAAGCGACGCGCTTCTGCTCCTCAAGCAGCAACTCGAGTCGACATACGAGAGCCTCCGCGGCAAGGCGTCGGGCAGGGAAGAAGAGCGGCAATTCAAACGGTTGCGGGAGTACATCCGCGATCATTAAGCAGAATCGCTCTTCGCAAGGTGATCGACGACACCGGCATTTCGTGGTCAAATCGGTCTCTCAGGTATCGATACGCTTCGGTTTGCAAGCACCCCAACCGCCAGGCACCGTTAGCAGCAACGAAGGTCAGGTGACGACGCTCATAAAGCGCTCATTCAGTTCCCGCTGATAAGTAGTGTTTAATTACGTTGAAATGCGATTTTGTATGATACCTTGGGTTCGCATACCAGCTGAGGTGTCGCGTGACCCGGGTTGCGGTGGCGTTGTCGTGCTCTGCCGAGCAGCGAACGGAACTGATGAACCTTGCCCGCAGCCGTACAGAGGAAGCGCGCATGGTCGAGCGCGCAAAGATCGTTCTCGCATGTCTTGAGGGCAAGCGGAATGACGAGGTCTCGCGCGAGCTTGGGGTGCGGCCAAACACGGTCGGCCTGTGGCGCAAGCGGTTTGCGGCGCGCGGTCTGGCCGGGCTGCGCGATCAGCCGCGTCCGGGCAAGAAACCCAAATACGGTGCGGAGTTGCGCCAGCGCATTCTGCGGCAACTGGAGTTACCGCCGCCGCCAGGGTTTGCCGGCTGGGATGGTGGTACCCTGGCCGCGGCACTGGGTGTCACGGACGCCGCGGTTTGGCGTGTGTTGCGCAAAGAAGGCATTCAGTTGGCCGGCGCCGCTCGTGGTGTGTCAGTACCGACCCGCAGTTTGCCACGAAGGCGGCCGATATTATCGGCTTGTACCTGAACCCGCCGGAGAACGCGCTGGTGCTCAGCGTCGACAAAAAGCCGTCGATCCAGGCCCTGGAACGGGCGACCGGCTATGTTCAGACCAGCAGTGGTAAGATCGTTCAGGGTCTCAAGAGCACCTACAAGCGGCATGGCACGGTCAACCTCTTCGCCGCTCTGGAAGTCGCCACCGGGGTCATCCGCGGCAAGACCACACAGACCAAAAAGCGCATCGACTTTCAAGCCTTCATGTCCGAGATCATTGCAGAGCAGCCGTCCGACCGCCAAATCCACGTCATCCTCGACAACTACTGCACCCATAAGAAAAATGAAACTTGGCTCGCCGCTCACCCCAATGTCACGTTTCACTTCACCCCGACTTCAGCGAGCTGGCTTAACCAGGTGGAAATCTGGTTTGGTATCTTTACCCGTAAGGCCTTGTTCGGGGCGAGCTTTCGCAGTGCCGAGCAGTTGAAGCAGGCGATCCGGGACTTCACCGCCGCCTACAACCAACGGGCCGCCCCGTTTGTCTGGCGCAAACGTGAGGTCAAGGGCTCGCAATTGCGATATACTATCGTTAACTTACGCAATTAGACAGTAGAAGACCGCCTTGCCGATCTTATCGATCGACCACACCCGCTTCGGGTTGTCCGGGTAATAGATGAACCCGCAGGCGAACACTTCATTGCGATTGCCGGACGGATCGAAGAAATAGATTGTCTGGCCGCGCGTGATACCGTGCCGCGTCGGGCCAATGTCGAGCGGAATATCGTATCGCGCGATGATATCGGCGGCCTGGCCGACCTCGTGCCAGGAATCGAGCGAGAATGCGACGTGATGAAACTTGCCCGGCTCGCCGCGTCTTATGAAGGCAACGTCGTGGGCCTTGTTGGAGCAGCTGAGGAACGCAGCCGCTATTCCGTCCGGCGTCTCGGCGGCCTCGGTAAGGGAAAAATCGAGCACTTCGGTGAAGAACTCGACGACAGCATCGATGTTCGGACCGTGCAGGTTGCAGTGGTCGAAGCGAGTTACCCGCATCCCGTGGGGCTCATCGCGCCATATCTCGGGGGTTGCGGGTCATCGGTCCGTGATCAGACAGCGCCATCTCCGCGAACAATTCGATACGATGGCCGGTAGGAGCAAGGAACCTCAAGCGTCGACCAACACCCGGTTGCTCTTCCGCTGACACCTCCTCAACCTCGATGCCGAACGCCTCGATCCGGCGCGCGAACGAGTTGAGATCGGCTTCGTTCGCGACCTTGAATCCGACATAATCCATCCCCGGACCGTCGGCTTCGCGCAAAACCACGCTGTGTCGGTCGAACTCGTCCCAAGCCCGCAGATAGGCGCGACCGTCGGCCTCTCGGCTTACCTCATGAAGGCCGACACGGTCGACATAATGTTTGAGCGCGGCACCCAGATCGGTCACCCGGATTTGGATGTACCCTGGCCGCAACACACCTCTAAGCGCCTTGGCGACCTCCGGTTC
>Ga0310914_10002970_pt1 | contig 11626 bp, 9 predicted proteins | sample GREbulkMGAN108_FD_203450 | JGI IMG/M metagenome (GOLD analysis project Ga0310914, IMG submission 203450) | Lab enrichment of tropical soil microbial communities from Luquillo Experimental Forest, Puerto Rico - GRE.bulkMG.AN108 | ecosystem: Environmental > Terrestrial > Soil > Tropical forest >...
TGGGTCGACGCCTGCGTGAAATCCTCCCTTATTCCCATGGTGATGCCCAGAAACATGGCCACGAGAGCGTAAATAACAGCGATGCGCAGAAACCATCGATCGATATTCGCCATATTCCTGCATTCCCTTTTACGATCGAGATTCGGCCGAATTTAATTTAGCCCGATGCTCGCCTTTGAAGGTTTCACTACCAAGATCGATATCGTCTCTTGCGGCCGTATCCCGAGCCCCTTCCGGATCATGATCACATATCGGGTGGAGAGTCCGGTTGCGCGCCGGATCTCGGCGAGAGGGCACTTTGTCATAAGCGGGGGTAAACCGTCGTTGTGAACCCTTGACGGTACTGATCCTCAGCCGGACCGGCCGCCTTGCTCAATGCATTTCCTCTTGCGTACAGACGATGGTCCCGTGGCGGAGGCGTGCTCATCATTCCAAGCGCGCCGGAGGGCGAGGTGCCGGCGGTTCCTGTCGCCGCCACCGCGACCCGGTTCCGCCTTTTTCGGATCCAGCGCTCGCGGCACCTGCCGGCAGTGTCGGCATCTCGGCCGCCGTGGTCGTCGCGACATGGCGGGCCGCGATACTCGATGATCCACGGATCGACCAACTCGCGCCGGATCGCTTTCGGCGCCGCAAGCGTGCCTTCTGCGTCTGCGCCCATCAGCCGCGAATAGCCGGCGACATCAGCGGCCAGGAGCGCCGTCAGCCGCCGCTCGACTCGCTCTCCGCTCAATGTTCCCTCCCACCCCCGCTCACCCTCGGTAGCCGGCGATGGCATAAGCTTAACTCTGCGCCTCGGGCGGAAACCGATCAACGGCGTAGCAGGCAGGCTCGGGCCGCCCGCCGTCCGCAGCTGCCACATGCGCTGAGGCGTGCCGAATGGCCGCTCCCTGGTCGACGCCAGTCGGCTGCCGGTCAAGCCATGACGGGCCGCTCAGGGTCGCGAGCCGCCCTCCGAACCGGGTACCAAGCGTATGATTTGTACCACTAGAGCGGTTCCTGCAGCGCTTCGAGGCCGCGTCTGATAAGCAGCTCAGTAAAGAGCGGAGCGGGCGGACCTCGGTCCTTCCCTGCGCACCCACTGCCGCCGGCGCTTGCAGGCCGTCGACGAGCCCGCGGCGCCAATCAATTAAAGTGCGGTCACAAATTGGCGCCGAGTCTGCGATACCGTCATCTACCGTCTCTTATCGTCATCCTCCTCAAAAAAGCAACCGTTCCGCTCGTGGCCGATTTCGGCAAAGATGCTGGACGACGTCGCCAGCGGGTCCGACACAAAGGTGGAATCGCCGACGGTGGCCGTCCATTCCATCTGCGCCGTGTTGCGAATGAATTCGCCGGCAAAGCCGCCGAAGATGGGGTCGGTGTTGCGTATCTTGACCCGTTGGTTTACGCCGCTCCAGACCATCTTGAACGATACCGATCCGGGTATTGGTGGCGGGTTGTCGCCGGTGAACAACGCATTTGGAATGTTGCCGTAATCGAGGATTGGTACGTCCCACGCTTGCAGCGACGCACTCCCTTTTTCCAACCGGACCTCGACGCTGTCCTCGCGTAGTTGGACCGTCCAGAACAACCCCACTGGGGGGAAGGTAGTCGGGTTGAGATCGTGGATCTGAGTCAGTGTCTGATCGCCCGCACGGAGCTGATAGACATCCACTCAAACGAGAGCGAAGCTTCCTCGATGGAGTTCCCCGTCCGCGCCGCGGAAGACCCCTTGCATAAAGCGCATGTCGGAGTTCAGAAACGGGAGCCGCAGCGTCTCGCCGGTCTGAGTGTTGGTCTGCGTCACCATCCTGCTGATGTAGGCGAGGCCGACAAAGCCGTTCATGTTGGTGATGGTGATTGGCTCCGCATCGATCGGATCGATGAGGTTCGGGGCAAAAAAGTGGTACGCGCCATTCAGCACGGGCGTGCCACCGGGGATCGGCACCGGAGTGAACGACTCCCGCTCTTTTGCAATTCCCGGCTCGAATAACCCAGCGCCGGGCGCGCCGCCGAGCACCGCCGTCCCGGTAACGGCCCGGGCAAACTGACGCCGGGTCATCCGAGGCGGGGAGCGGCGCGTAATGGGAAAGTCCCGATTGGCTTCGTAAAGCCTGGTTAGACCGGCGGTCTTCCAGGCTGACAGATCACCAATGTACATCGCCTTTCTCCCAAACGGTTTCTCGCGACGTGAGGCTGGCAGCGGGGACGAGGCAAGTCTGCAAAGCCGATCTAAAAAGTTGCAAAAAATTGCAAAACCGAACGGCAATAACTAGTTTGGGACATTGCTTCGCCGTCCGGTTCGCGGCTCGGAGGCGGGGGTATGGACGAACGTTCCGGGGACATCGTCCTATTCGGCGGCCTCCGCTTTGATCGGCGCCGCGGCCTCTTATCGCGTCAAGATGAAAGATGGCGGGGTTGTCCCGGTCGTTGTCGGCTCGCGCGCGCTGGAAATTCTCGGCATATCGATCGACCGGCACGGAGATCTCGTCTCGCGCGACGAGATCTTGAACGCTGTCTGGCCGGGAGTAGTCGAGGGCGCCAATGTGACGGTGCAGATCTCGGCGCTCCGGCGCGCCCTCGATGTCGGCGGTTCCGAGGGAAGCATCATCCAGACGGTTGCCGGGCGCGGCTATCGCCTCGCTGCGCCAGTCGCGCGATGCGAGGCCGGTGCGCCGCCTCCAGGGGCTAGCGGCGACGGCGTGTATCCCAACAGCGTTACGGCGTCTGTCGTTCCCGGCGCAAAGTCCCGCGCCCGGCGAGGGCGCTGGTATCAAGTCGGCGCCGTATTGGCCGTGCTCGTTGCGGCCTTGACGGCCTGGATCTGGAACCGCCCGCGGTCCGTAGCGCCGGCGCCCATATCGATGGTGGTGCTACCCTTCACCAATCGCAGCAACGATCCGGACCAGGAATACTTCGTCGACGCGGTGACGAATGACCTGACGACCGATCTTTCGCGGCTTTCCGGGACCTTTGTAATCGCCCGCGGCACGGCGTTTACCTACAAGGGCAAATCCGCCGATATGAGGCGGATCGGCCGCGAGCTCGGCGTGCGTTACGTCATCGAAGGAAGTGTGCGGCCGCTGGGCGATCATGTTCAGGTCAACGTGTGCCTGGTCGACGCGGAAAGCGCCGCGCAGCTCTGGGCGGACCGGTTCGAGACCGATCGCCGGAACCTCGCCGAAGCTGAGAGCGAGATCAGCGGCCGGCTCGTGAAAACGCTCAACGTGGAGCTGATCGAAGCAGCCGGGCGCCGGATCGAGCGGGAGGGAGCGGCCAATCCCGATGCGCACGATGTCTACTTGCGCGGGTTCGCTCGATATTTGCGCGGATCCGGGTCGCCAGAAGCCGTGCGAGAGGCTCAGCGTCTTTATGAACGGGCGCTCGAGATGGATCCGGAGTCGGTCGAAGCGCGCGCCGGCATCGCAGGGATGTTGATATCGAAAGTGGCGGACGGATGGAGCAGCTCTATCGAAGCAGATGAGGCGCGAGCCGAACAACTCCTCCACGAAGCGCTGGAACGTAATCCGAATGATGAGATCGCTCGCTCGAACATTGGAAGCCTTCGCCGGCTGCAGAATCGCCTGCCGGAGGCGCAAATCGAGCTGAAAAGGGCGATTGACCTCAATCCGAACAACACCTGGTCGGCCCGCCACCTCGGTATAACCATGATGCAGTTGGGTCGACCCGAGACGGGCCTAACCTACATCGAGAAATCGATCCGGCTCAGTCCCCGGGACCCATTTATTTGGGTCAACTACGTGTAGTTGGGCCGGTGCCACCTGCTGGTTGGACATATCCATCAGGCGATGGATTTTCTCAGAAAGGCGTATGCTGCGAATCCTCGAAGTGGGCCCGATTTATGGCTCGCGGCGGCCCTCGGCCTGAAGGGCGATCTGGACGATGCCAAGGCGAGATTGGCTGAATGGCGCAAATTCCATCCACAGCTCAGCTCACTCGCGGGAGTGCGTGCAAGCTTGCCCTTCCCGAGCAACCCGCAGTTCTTGGCGCTTCGGGAGAAAACGGTGGAATCAGGGCTGCGCAAGGCCGGAATGCCTGAGGAATGACCGCCGCTGGCTATTCCCGGTTCGGCAAAAGATTTCCCGGTTCGCGGCGTCACAATTCCCGGTTAGGCGCGTCAAAATTCCCGGTTCGCTAGGCCCGGGAATTTACATCGCAAGTGATTGATTTGACTACATCGTCGTTGGAGTTTTGACGGGGCGGAACGGCGAATTATTTAAAAATTCCCGGTTTCGCGCGCGTCGGAGATTGCAGCGGGCGGGACTGAGAGATGGAAGTTGCTCCAGCCGGCGGGAGCGTGCGAGGCTCACCAAAGCCGATGGGGAGGAATCATGAAGGCCAGCACCGACCACATCCTGACCAGCCATGCCGGCAGCCTGCCGCGACCCGACGCGCTGATCGCGGCGTGGGGGGCAAACGATGAAGGCGCGCTGACGCAAAAACTAGCAACCGCGGTGGCGGAGGTGGTGCGCCGCCAGAAGGAGCTCGGCATCGACGTCCCCGGTGACGGCGAGTACGGCAAAGCGATGCCGCACAGCGTCAATTATGGCGCCTGGTGGCGCTATTCGTTTCTGCGGCTGGGCGGGCTCAATATGGGAGGGCTCGGCCTTTATGAGCTGCCGGCGCGGCGGTCCCGTCCTGGCGAAGTGGTATTGACGAGCTTTGCCGATCGGCGCGACCGCATGCGCTTTGCCGCCGCCTATGCCGATCCGGATTCCGGAATTACCACCGGGCCGCGGCCCGCCAATCACCCGGTCTGCGTGGCACCCTTGACCTATACCGGGCAGGCGGCGATCGCCGCCGACATAACCCGCTTCAAGACCGCACTCTCCGCCGCCGGGGTCGAGGAGGGGTTCATGGCCTCGATCGCCCCGGCGAGCGCCTCGCGGATCGGCAATGCCCATTACAAGACCGAGGAGGAGTTTCTCTACGCCTGCGCCGATGCGATGCGTGAGGAGTACAAGGCGATCCTCGATGCCGGCCTCGTCCTGCAGCTCGACGATCCGGCGATCGCCGAGAATTGGGACCAGATCAACCCCGAGCCCGCTGTCGAAGACTACCGGAAATTCACGATGGTCCGGGTCGAGGCGCTGAATTACGCGATCCGCGACCTGCCGCAGGACCGCATCCGCTTTCATTTGTGCTGGGGGAGCTGGCACGGCCCGCACACGACCGACATTCCGATGCGCGACATCGTAGAGGTCATGCTGTCGATCAACGCCCGGGCTTACTCGTTCGAGGCCGGCAATGTCCGGCACGAGCACGAGTGGAAGGTCTGGCAGGACGTCAAATTGCCCGACGGCAAGCTGATCCTGCCCGGCGTCGTCAGCCACGCGACGAACGTCGTCGAGCACCCGGAGCTGGTCGCCGATCGCATCCTGCGGTTTGCCAATTTGGTCGGCCGGGAGCGGGTCATCGCCTCGACCGATTGCGGGCTCGGCGGCCGCCTCCATCCCGACATCGCCTGGGCCAAGCTCGAGGCGCTGGCGCAAGGAGCGGCGCTGGCCAGCCGTCAGCTCTGGAGGAGGGGATCATGAGAGCCAGCTCCGACCATATTCTGACCAGCCATGCCGGGAGCCTGCCGCGGCCGGATGCCCTGATCGAGGCGAACCGCGCCCGCGAGGCTGGCGAGGCGACCGACGAGCGCGGCTATCACGAAGTGCTGCGCAATGCGGTCGCCGACGTGGTCCGCCGCCAGCGCGATCTCGGCATCGACATCCCGGGTGACGGCGAGTTCGGCAAGGCGACGACGCAACGCGTCAACTACGGCCCGTGGTGGCGCTATTCGTTCCTGCGCATGAGCGGGCTCGAGCCCGGGGGTCTCACCCTCTACGAGATGCCGCCCAGGCGACCCGGCCCAGACGAGGTGCTGCTGACGAGCTTTGCCGATCGGCGCGACCGCACCCGATTCGCGGCAGCCTATGCCGATCCTTCCGGGATCACGACCGGACCGCGGCCTCCCTCCCCGGTTTGCGTTGGTCCGCTCCGCTATACGGGACAAGAGGCGGTCGCCGCCGACATCGCCAATTTCAAGGCGGCACTCGCCGCCGCCGGCGTCGGGGAGGGGTTCATGACGGCGGTCGCCCCCGGCAGCGCCTATCGGATTCCGAACACCTACCACAAAAGCGACGAGGAGTTCCTTTACGCCTGGGCCGAGGCCTTGCGCGAGGAGTACAAGGCGATCCTCGATGCCGGGCTGGTCCTGCAGCTCGACGATCCCGCGGTCGCCGATAATTGGGACATGGTCAATCCCGAGCCGAGTGTGGCGGCCTACAAGAAATTCACGATGGTCCGGGTCGAGGCGCTCAACCACGCGCTGCGCGGTCTGCCGCAGGAGCGCATCCGGTTTCATCTGTGCTGGGGCAGCTGGCACGGCCCACACACGACCGACATCGCGATGCGCGACATCGTCGAGGTCATGCTCACGGTCAACGCCCAGGCCTACTCGTTCGAAGCCGGCAACGTCCGGCACGAGCATGAGTGGAAGGTCTGGCAGGATGTCAAATTGCCCGACGGCAAGCTGATTCTGCCGGGGGTCGTCAGCCACGCCACCAACGTCGTCGAGCACCCCGAGCTCGTCGCCGAACGCATCTTGCGCTTTGCCAATCTGGTAGGAAGGGAGCGGGTCATCGCCTCGACCGATTGTGGGCTCGGGGGCCGCGTCCACCCGGACATCGCCTGGGCCAAGCTCAAGGCGCTGGCGCAGGGGGCGGCACTGGCGAGCCGCCAGCTCTGGGGGGCGAGGTCATGAGAGCGAGCTCCGACCACATCCTGACGAGCCATGCCGGGAGCCTGCCTCGGCCGGATGCCCTGATCGAGGTAAATCGCGCCCGCGAGGCGACCGACGAGCCGGCATTTCAGGAGACCTTGCGCCAAGCGGTGGGCGACGTCGTGCGTCATCAGCAGGCGCTCGGCATCGACGTCCCCGGTGACGGCGAGTTCGGTAAGTCGGTGGGGAGTCGGGTCAATTACGGTGCGTGGTGGAACTATGCGTTCCAGCGCCTGGGCGGGCTCGAGCTCGGCGGGCCGGGCCTCGACCATATGACGCCGCGGCGCGCCCGTCCCGGCGAGATCGTGCTGAGCAATGCCGCCAACCGGCGCGACCGCGTGCGGTTCGCCGCGGCCTATGCGGATCCTGTCTCGGGCGTTTTCATGGGACCGCGGCCGGCGACGGGACCGATCTGTGTCGGCCCGCTGACCTATACCGGGCAGAAGGAGATCAGCGCCGACATCGCCAACTTCAAGGCGGCGCTCCAAGCGGCGGGGGTCGAAGAGGGGTTCATGACCGCGGTCGCCCCGGGCAGCGCCTATCGCATCCCGAACACCTATTACGAGCGCGACGAGGACTTCCTCTACGCCTGTGCCGAGGCGATGCGCGAGGAGTACAAAGCGATCCTCGATGCGGGCCTGGTTCTCCAGCTCGACGATCCGGCGACCGCGACGAGCTGGGACATGATCGATCCCGAACCCAACGTCGACGACTACAGGAAGTTCATCATGGTCCGGGTCGAGGCACTAAACCATGCGCTGCGCGGCCTGCCGAAGGAACGCATCCGGTTCCACCTGTGCTGGGGCAGCTGGCACGGCCCGCACACCACCGACATCCCGATGCGCGACATCGTCGAGGTCATGCTCGCGGTCCACGCCGGCGCGTACTCGTTCGAGGCCGGCAATGTCCGCCACGAGCACGAATGGAAGGTCTGGGAAGACGTCAAATTGCCCGACGGCAAGATCATCCTGCCGGGGGTCGTCAGCCACGCGACCAACGTCGTCGAGCATCCCGAGCTCGTCGCCGAGCGCATCCTGCGCTTTGCGGATCTGGTCGGCCGCGAGCGGGTCATCGCCTCGACCGATTGCGGGCTCGGCGGGCGCGTGCATCCCGACATCGCCTGGGCCAAGCTCGAGGCGCTGGCGCAGGGTGCGGCCTTGGCCAGCCGCCAGCTCTGGGGTGGGCGATCATGACAACCAGCTCCGATTGCATCCTGACAAGCCACGCCGGCAGCCTGCCGCGGCCCGACGAGCTGATCGCGGCCAACCGGGTCCGCGAAGCTGATGGGACGACCGACGAGCAGGAATTTCAGCTGAAGCTCCGAGCGGCGGTCGGCGACGTCGTGCGCCATCAAAAAGCTCGGCATCGACATCCCCGGTGACGGCGAATTCGGCAAATCGATGGGCCAACGGGTCAATTACGGTGCGTGGCGCAGCTACTCGTTCCAGCGTCTGGGCGGGCTCGAGTTTAGTGGGGCCAGCTCTTACGATTTGACGCCGCGGCGATCTCGCCCGGGCGAGGTCGTGCTGACCAATTTCGCCGATCGCCGGGATCGCGCGCGGTTCGCCACGGCCTATGCCGACCCCGACTCCGGAACTTCCATGGGGCTTCGGCCGGTCGCACCGATCTGTGTCGGGCCGCTGACCTATATCGGGCACGACGCGATCAAGGCCGACATCGCCAACTTCACGGCGGCACTCGCCGCCGCCGGGGTCGCGGAAGGCTTCATGACTTCGGTCGGGCCCGCCAGCTGCTCGCGGATCGGCAACGCCTATTACCAGACCGACGAGGAGTTCGTCTTCGCCTGCGCCGAAGCGATGCGCGAGGAATACAAGGCGATCCTCGATGCGGACCTCGTCCTGCAATTCGACGATCCGGCAATCGCCGAAAACTGGGATCTGATCAACCCCGAGCCTTCCATCGAAGACTACAAGAAGTTCACGATGGTCAGGGTCGAGGCGCTCAATCACGCGATCCGGGGGTTGCCCCAGGAACGCATCCGCTTTCATCTGTGCTGGGGTAGCTGGCACGGCCCGCACACGACCGACATCCCGATGCGCGACATCGTCGATGTGATGCTGGCGATCAACGCGCACGCTTATTCGTTCGAAGCCGGCAATGTCCGCCACGAGCACGAGTGGAAGGTCTGGCAGGACGTCAAATTGCCCGACGACAAAATCATCCTGCCTGGGGTCGTCAGCCACGCGACCAACGTCGTCGAGCATCCCGAGCTCGTCGCCGAGCGCATTCTGTGCTTCGCCAACCTGGTCGGCCGCGAGCGGGTCATTGCCTCGACCGATTGCGGGCTCGGCGGTCGCGTGCATCCCGACATCGCCTGGGCCAAGCTCGAAACCTTGGCGCAGGGTGCCGCACTCGCCAGCCGCCAGCTCTGGCACTGAAGGATGATTTAGCGGCGAAGTGGCCGGCGGCGTCGCTGCTCCAGGCGCCGACGCCGGACCTTGGCCGGCACGGGCGACCCGGGGGACGGTGGGGCGGGCGCGGGCAGTGCGTCGAAAAGTTCGGCCCGTTCCCGCTCGAGCACCGCGATCCGTTGCTGTACCTCCCGCGCCTCGTCGAATTTGAACTCTGACATGGCGAGGTCGTGTCGGATGCCCAGCTCAGCGAGCTCGCGCTCGACTGCGGCAAGCCGCGCGCGCTGTGGCTCGAGCTCTGCCATCATCGCCAAAACATAATCGAGCGAGCCGAGCGTGATAATCTGGAACCGGCCATGAGAAGACGAACGGGACATATGACCATTCGCGCAATCGTCGCGGCGTCCTTGCTGATGTCAGGCCTCGGTGCGGTCAATTTCGCCTTGGCGCAGAAGTCGGGCGGCACTCTAAAAATCTACCACCGCGACAGTCCGGCGAGCATGTCGATCCTCGAGGAAGCGACATTGTCGACCTCGATGCCGATGATGGGAGTTTTCAACAACCTCCTGCTCTACGACCAGCACGTGCCGCAGAACAGCCTGCAAGCAATCGTCCCGGAGCTCGCGACCGGCTGGTCGTGGAGCGAGGACGGAAAAGAGCTCAGCTTTATGCTCCGGGAGGGCGTCAAGTGGCACGACGGCAGACCATTCACCGCCAATGACGTCAAGTGCACCTGGGACCTGTTGACCGGGAAGTCGAGCGAGAAGCTCCGCATCAATCCGCGCAAGGCGTGGTACCAGAACCTTGAGGGGGTGGCCACCAACGGCGACTTCGCGGTCACCTTCGAGCTGAAGCAGCCCCAGCCGGCATTGCTCGCCCTGCTCGCCTCCGGACTGGCGCCCGTCTATCCCTGCCACGTCCCGCCGCGCGACATACGGGCCCATCCAGTCGGCACCGGTCCGTTCAAATTCGTCGAGTTCAAGCCGAACGAGAGCATCAGGGTCAGGCGCAATCCCGACTACTGGAAGAACGACCGGCCCTATCTCGACGGGATCGAATGGACGATCGTCGGAAACCGTTCGACGGCGGTCCTCGGCTTTGCCGCCGGCAAGTTCGACATGACTTGGCCCTATGATGTCGCGATCCCGCTCTGAAGGACCTGAAGGCCCAGGCGCCGCAAGCGGTCTGCGAGGTGGCGCCGCTCAACGCCAACCGAACCCTGATCATCAACCGCGAGGTCCCGCCCTTCGACAACCCGGAGATCCGCCGGGCGATGGCGTTGAGCCTCGACCGCAAGGCGTTCATCGACATCATGGACGAGGGACAGGGCGATGTCGGTGGCGCCATGCTGCCACCGCCCGCCGGGGTTTGGGGCTTGCCGCCGGACCTGCTGACAGACTTGCCAGGCTACGGTCCCGATGTCGAAAAGCGGCGAAGCGAAGCGCGCGGGATCATGGCGAAGCTCGGCTTCGGGCCCGACCATCCTCTCGCGGTCAAGGTGTCGGCCCGCAACATCCCGATCTCCCGCGACCCGGCGATCATCCTGATCGACCAGTTGAAGACGATCCACATTAATGGCGAGCTCGACCCGGTCGATACCGCCGTCTGGTTTCCCAAGCTGCTGCGCAAAGATTATGTCGTCGGTCTCAACCTCGGCGCCGGCGCCATCGACGATCCCGACCCGATCTTCTACACGAACTATGTGTGCGGGGCGGATCTCAACGTCACCCGATATTGCAACCCAGAGATCGACAAATTGATCGACCAGCAATCGATGGAGCCCGATCGGGAGCAGCGCAAAAAGCTGGTGTGGGAGATCGACCGGCGGCTGCAGCAGGAGGGTGCCCGGCCGATCATCTTCTACTACCGGGCCGCGACCTGCTGGCAGCCCTATGTCAAAGGCTTCACGATCATGGTCAACAGCATCTTCAACGGCTGGCGCATGGAAGACGTGTGGCTCGACAAATGACTGATGGCCGACCCCCGACTCATTCCCCTGTCGGCAGCGGAAAAACCCGTTTTAGCGCCCAAAAATCGCCCTCTTGACGTCGAAAATTTTAATAATATCAGAGAGTTGGGTACGATTTTGGCACACCGGCCGGTAGCGGATTTCTGTGCCCCAAAACCGGGGTTGGCAGCGGACCGGCAGTGGAATTCGGCATAGGGCCCGCATCTCGCTTTTTACGCATGGCGTATCCAATTCATAATTGACATTATCGCATATATACTTTATGTAAGCAAAGGCTCGTCCACGGCAAGAGGGCGGCGCAAATAGCCGCGGATCCATTCTGCCGTGCGGCGCACACCGCCAAAGGTGAAGACGTGCAGGCCGTAGACCGGCCAGCGGGGATCCTCCGCCGCCGCCAGCGCGCCGATCAGCTCGTCGGGGCCGGCTTCGGCGAGGATCCGCGCGAAGGCGGTGTGGCCGCGGGCGAGCGCGCGCAGCGACGCGCCGATGCCGCAGCGCACCGCGAACTTCGCCAAT
>Ga0310914_10002973_pt1 | contig 11620 bp, 10 predicted proteins | sample GREbulkMGAN108_FD_203450 | JGI IMG/M metagenome (GOLD analysis project Ga0310914, IMG submission 203450) | Lab enrichment of tropical soil microbial communities from Luquillo Experimental Forest, Puerto Rico - GRE.bulkMG.AN108 | ecosystem: Environmental > Terrestrial > Soil > Tropical forest >...
CGGTCCGGGTCAGCGGCCCGCAATGATCGAGCGTGTACGACAGCGGAAAGACGCCGCGCCGGCTGACGCGCCCGTAGGTGGGCTTGAGCCCGACAATGCCGCAATAAGCAGCGGGCCCGCGGATTGACCCACCGGTGTCGGATCCCATCGCCGCAGCGCACAGTCCGGCGGCGACGGCGACCGCCGAACCGCTCGACGAGCCCGAGGGATAGTGCGCGGTGTTCCACGGGTTGCGCGCCGGCGGGAAGGGCAGGCTGAAATCGGGCCCGCCGATCGCGAACTCGTGGGTCTCCTGCTTGCCGAGCAGGATCGCACCAGCGTCGCGCAGCCGTACCCAGGTCTCCGCATCCTCGTCCGGAACATGATCCTGATACCGCGGTGAGCCGGCGGTGGTCCGAATGCCGCGTGTCTTGTAAATGTCTTTGAGGCCGATCGGGATGCCGTGCAATGCGCCGGGCGCGCGGCCGGCGGCGCTATCGCGGGCGGCCGACCGAGCCGTATCGCGCAGTACGGTCACATAGCTGTGCAATTCGCCGTCGAGTGCGGCGATCCGTTCGAGATAGGCCTCCGTCAGCGTGACCGGGGAAAGCTCACCCGAGTGAATCGCGCGGTTCGCCTCGGCGACGGTCAGAAGGGTCGGGTCCATCGAAGTCTCAGACTCTCGGATGGACGAAGATGTGGGCGGGCTCGGCCGCCCGGTCGCGCGGCCGCCGCACGGTGCGGATCATCCGCTCGACAAAGCGGTGGCCCTGCCGCAGCTCTTCGAACTGCTCGGGGGTCAGCCTTAGCCCCGCGCGCTCGACCAGAACGGCGAAGCGGTCGGGTGAAATCGGCTCGGACACCATCTTCCTCCCTTGTCAAGCTCGCCGTCCACGCCCCCAGCCCGGACCCAGCCGCAATAGCGCCGCCGGGTCCGGGGTCAGCGCTCCGGTTCAGTTGATCAGGCCGTAGAATTTGGCGGCGTTCTCGCAAGTGATCTTGTGCACCACTTCGGGCGACAGGCCGGCGAACTGCTCCTCGATGTATTTCGAGGATTCCGGCCAGATGCCGTCGGTGTGCGGGTAATCCGAGCCCCACATCATCGTCTCGACGCCGATGTCGTCAATAAGCTTCGCGCTGATCGGGTCGAACTGGAACGTCGCCTTGCATTGGCGGCGCCAGTACTCACTCGGCTTTAGTTTCATCAGGTCGCGGAAGCGGTCCTCGAACTCGAAATCCATGCGATGCAGCGCATAAGCGAGCCAGCCGGCGCCACTCTCGCCGAACGACACGCGCAGACGTGGATAGCGCTCGAAAACGCCCGCCCCGATCATCCCCGCGATGATGTGGATGAGCCCCATCTGGAACGCCGAGACGCCGGTGAACATCGCCGCGCGGCGGACCTGCGGGGCCTCCTGGCGGGCGCGCGGCGGGGTCGTCGGGAAGGTGTGGAAATGGAGCGGCAATTGCACCTCGTCGACCGCCTGCCAGAAAGGCTCCCAGCTCGGGTGCCACATCGGCTCCATGTCCCATGAGCACGACAGTTCGAGGCCCTTCAGCCCCATCTTGGCGACGCGATGGACCTCGTCCACCGCACGTTCGACGCTGCCGTAGGGCAGGCACGCGAGCCCGATCTGGCGGTCCGGGTAGTGGCTGCAGAAATCTCTCAGCCAATCGTTGTAGATGCGCAGAACCTCGTTTGAGGCCTCGGTGTCGTTAAGCTTGGACGCTGTGCCGAGTACGCCGTAGATCACCTCGGCATCGACGCCGTCTGCCTCCATGTCCTTGAGGCGCAGATGCGGATCGCTGCAGCGGGTCTTGCCTTTCTTGGCATCCTCGTAGAGGCCGCGCTCCGCCATGATGTCGACGCGGACGTTCTGGCCCGGCACGTGTTTGGCGCCGCCTGGGCCGACGCCGTAGAGCAGCCCGAAATTGGCCCCGTTTTTGGCGACCCATTGCGGCCCCTGGGGCCCGTCCTCGACATAGGGCATGCGGTCCTTCAACTCCCGCGGCGCCTCGGACACGAACAGGTCGGGGGGCATCCAAGGCATGTCGAGATGGCAATCGGCCGAGATTCTGCGGTATTGCATGGTGATTTTCCCACCCTACGAAGGATCGCGATCGAATTGACTGTACTCCCCCGAACGCCGGATCTCCTAGCGGAGGCGCCCTCTATGCCGTGCTTTTTTGCCGACGCGACATGAACCGGACGCATCCCTGTTGCGGCGGTCTAGGCGGGTTGTGTTTGCACGCATGATACGGTACAAAGTCGATATCAACAACCAAAGGTCGCACGATATGCGCTCGACTGCCATCTTCGCTGTCTTCGCCCTTTCTTTGCTGCCGGCGACCGCTTTCGCCCAGGCACCCCAGCAAGCCGCGGCTCAGCCAAGCTCGACTTCCGCGGCCTCGGCACCGTCCTCTTCCGGCGGCCTCACTCGGGAGCAATTTATCGAACGAGCCGAGCAGCGCGCGGCTCGCCGCGCAACGGCGCAATTCGACCAAATGGACACGGATCACAACGGCGTCCTCGACCCAGCCGAAATGCGCGCCTGGCGCAGCCAGCATTCTCGTGGCGCCGGGTCACGATCGGACCAGTCTCCGCCGCAATAACTCGCAATAATCTGCCTGCCAGGCCCGGTCGAATCGCGGTAATATGATCCACCGCGATCGAAAGGAGCCCACAATGCCGGACGTAGGGACGCTGGAGAGTAGAGAAGCTTCGCAAACTGGCGCGATCCAGGTCGCGGCGCTCGACCACCTCGTTTTACGGGTCGCCGATCTCGATCGCGCGATCAAATTCTACGGGGATGTGTTGGGCTGTCACGTCGAGCGCCGGCTCGACGAACCCAAGCTCGTGCAGCTGCGCGCCGGCGCGTCGATGATCGATCTGGTTCCGGCCAGCCCCGGGCCGCAGTCGGCGGAGGCGGCGGCAGGGCGCAACCTGGACCATTTTGCGGTGCGCATCGGCACCTTCGACTTCACGGCGCTGGCGGCGCATTTGCAACGGCACGGCGTCGCCGTTGGCGAAGTCAGGCGGCGCTATGGCGCCGAGGGCTACGGCTCCTCGCTTTACATCACCGACCCCGACGGCAACGTCGTCGAACTCAAAGGTCCGCCGGAAAGAACCGAATAGCCGCAGCTCGCGGCGATCTGCTCGCCACCGAAGGAACGGCAGCGTGCTGGATCGCATCCTCCTCACCAATGACGACGGCATCGAGGCGCCGGGCCTAGGGGTACTCGAAGAGATAGCACGCGAAGTTGCCCGAGAGGTCTGGCTCGTCGCGCCCGAGCACGACCAAAGCGGCGTTTCGCATGCCGTAAGCCTGCATCATCCGATCCGTGTGACCGAGCGGGGACTGCGACGCTACGCAATTACCGGAACCCCGGGAGACTGCGCGGTGATGGGCGTGTGTCGTTTGATGGCCGAGGCGCCACCGGATCTTCTGCTCTGCGGCGTCAATCGTGGCGCCAATCTCGGCATGGAGACGGTGTTTTCCGGCACCGTGGGCGGGGCGATGACCGGGATGATGCTGGGGATTCCATCAATTGCGCTAAGCCAGGCGTGGAGCGATCCCATGCACGTCCCTTGGCCGACCGCACGCACGCTCGGTCCCGGCGTGATATGGCAATTGCTTGCGATCGGCTGGGGTGAGGCGACTTGCCTCAGCGTCAACTTCCCGGACTGCTCAGCGGCGGACGCGGGCCCGCTCACCTTGGCGCGGCAGGGTGTCGGACTGCTCCAGGGAATGCACGTAGAGACGCGGACCGATCCGCGCGGTCTGACCTATCACTGGATCGGCTTCCGCCGTGGGCCGCGCGAGCAAGGACCGGAGAGCGACATCGACGCCTTGCGGGCCGGCCGCATTGTCGTGACTCCGTTGCGGTACGATCGGACGGACGAGGAGGCCTATCAGGCGTTGGCAAAAGCGCTGCCGCGGCCGTAGCGCAAGCAAAACATGAGTGATGTATTGGTGAGCGGCTGCGTATAACACCCTGTTCATCGGCTTCTGGGAGGAAGGCGCTGATGGCCCGTGATCCGAAGGAGGCGGCCCTGGCGCTTCACCGGTTCGGCTTTGGGCCGCGAGTCGGCTCGATCGAGGCGATCGCGCCTGATCCGCGCGGCGCGCTTCTCGCCGAATTGGAGCGACCGAACGCTGGGCAGATCGCGAATCCGGATCTGCCAAGTAGTGCCGCCGCCAATCGCGAGGTTTTCGAGTACAACGCAGAGCGCGCCGCAAAGGAAAAGCGGGAGCGTCTACGGCGGGAGGCCGCCGCGCAGGTCGCGATGCAGAGTTCGGGCGGGGATGCCGCGATGGGCGCGAAGCCCGATGCACCGCCCGCGGCCTCCGCTCAGCCCGAAACAGTGCCATTGCCGCGACAATTGTTTCGGAACGAAGCCAAAGCACGGTTCGATGCTGCGCTCAACGCCGAAATCGGTATGGTCGAGCGTCTGGTGTGGTTCTGGTCGAACCATTTCTGCGTCAACGCCAACGCCACGGTAATGGCCGGCGGTTACGAGCGCGAAGCAATCCGGCCGCACGTGCTGGGCCATTTCAGCGACATGCTGCTGGCGGTCGAAAGCCATCCGGCGATGCTGCTCTACCTGAACAACGAGCAGTCGATCGGTCCCGGGTCGGTCGCCGGCATCAATCGTGACAAAGGCCTCAACGAGAACCTCGCCCGCGAGATCCTCGAATTGCACACGCTTGGCGTGCGTACCGTCTACTCGCAGTCCGACGTTACGAGTTTCGCCAAGGTGCTAACCGGCTGGACCATCCTTCCGACGGTGTCAAACCCGGATCACGGCGGCGAGTTTACCTTCTTGCTCCGCGCCCACGAGCCTGGCCCTCAGATGGTCATCGGCAACAGCTATGCCGAGGGCGGCGTCGAGCAGGGCCGCGCAGTGCTCTCCGACCTGGCACGTCATTCGGCGACCGCTAGACATATAGCGACCAAGCTGGCGCGTCATTTTATCGCCGATGACCCGCCGACGTCGCTCGTCGATGGACTAACACAACGCTTCCTCGACACCGACGGCGACCTCAAAGAGGTGGTCACCGCGCTTATCGCGGCCCCCGAATCCTGGGCGCCGGAGCAGGCAAAGATCAAGCGGCCGAACGAATGGATCGCGGCAGCGCTACGGGCGACCGAAGAACCGGGCGATATCCCGCGGATCCTCGAAGCGGGTAACCTGCTCGGAGAACCGTTGTGGCGGCCACCGGCACCCAAAGGCTTCTCGGACGACAACGCAGCCTGGCTCGACGGGTTGGGTCAGCGCCTCGAAATAGCCAATGCGTTCGCCCATCGCGAGGGCCTAGGCCACGAGCCTCAGGGGGTCATGGACACGGCAATAGGGCCGCTCGCCTCGGCGGAAACGCAACGCACGATTGCCCGCGCCGAGAGTCGCCCGCAGGCGTTGACGATGTTGCTGATGACCCCTGAATTTCTGCGGAGGTGATCATGCCGTCGAACATTCCGGCCCCGACGCGCCGCGAGCTGTTGCTCGGCTCAGGCGCCTTGTTTGCCTGGTCCTTGATGCCTGGCAAGGCGCGCGCTGAAGGCCGCGACCCACGCTTTCTGACGATCGTACTTCGCGGCGCGCTCGATGGGCTCGCCGCGGTTGCTCCAGTCGGTGAACCCGATTGGCTCAAGCTGCGCGGCGACAAAGGGCTCATGTCAGACGGTCAGACGCCGGCCTTGCCGCTCGACGGTTTCTTTGCGTTGAACCCGGCAATGCCAAACCTGCATCGCCTTTATCAAGCGGGCCAGGCCACGATCGTGCACGCGGTCGCGACGCCGTATCGTGAGCGCTCGCATTTCGATGGGCAGGATGTCCTGGAAAGCGGGCAGGTAAAGCCAGGCGCCGTCGACACGGGGTGGCTTAATCGTGCGCTTGCCGTGCTCGAGCCTGGCGAGCGAGCCAATACCGGGAGCCGGCAGGCCTTTGCCGTCGGGCCGATCACGCCGCTCGTTGTGCGCGGCCCGGCACCGGTGCTGGCCTGGGTCCCGCCGCGGCTACCGCCGGTCGGCGACGAAACGACGATGCGTCTGCTCGATCTCTACAACCACACGGACCCGGCGCTGGCACTGGCGCTTGAGGAGCGCATCGGGTTGGCCACGATCGCCCGCGCCAGCGGCATGGAGGGCAATCAGGACATGGATCGTCCGGCCGTCCAGATCGGTGGGATCGAGCAAGTGCGCAAATACTTTGCCGACGCGGCAGGCGCCGCGGCGAAATTTCTGGCGCGCACCGATGGCCCGCGGGTCGGCGCGCTGGCTCTGGACGGTTGGGATACCCATGTCAACGAGGGTGTCCTCAAGGGTCGACTGGCGAATTTGCTCGGAGCGCTCGATGGCGCCATCGCCGAGATTGAGACGAACATGGGCGATGCCTGGCGTGAAACGGTCGTCGTGCTGATTACTGAGTTCGGCCGCACCGCCCGCATTAACGGCAATGACGGCACCGACCATGGCACCGCGACGGTCGCGATCCTTGCCGGAGGCGCACTCAAGGGCGGTCGCGTACTCGCCAACTGGCCGGGTCTCAAGGACGCCGATCTTTACGAGCACCGCGACTTGAGAGCCACGACCGATCTCCGTGCCGTGCTGAAGGGCCTGCTCAAGGATCACTTGCTGGTCGCCGATCGAGCGCTGGCGGCGAATGTCTTCCCTGACAGCGGCACCGTCGAGCCCCTGGCGGGGTTGCTCGCCTAAGAACCGGACGCGCCCTACCGGCACGTGGAAGGACCTGAGCGCCAACAATCGGCCAATCTCCACGCGATGATGGCGCTTCTAAAGGCGGTGTGGAAGCTGCGCCCGCCTGGAGAGCCGGAGACGCCGGGCGCGCGGCTCGTCAGGCGATGGCGCGAAAAGCGCCTTTTCGCGAGGCTCGAGCGGGGCTGGCCCGGTGGTTTCACACTGCACCGCACCGGTGACCTCGTCTACGTTCCCCACCCGCTGGACGCACGCGGTCGGCATGCGTTGCTGCACCCGCCGCGCGCCCATCCCGCGGCGCTGGCCGCTCTGCGAGCCGGCGCCGTCGCGGTCGACATCGGTGCCAATCTCGGCGAATGGACCGTTCCGTTGGCCCGCGCCGTCGGTGCGGCAGGACACGTGCTCGCGGCCGAGCCGGCGCCGCGCAGCGCCGCCGCCCTCGAAGCCACGCTCGCCGCCAATGCGTTGCGCCAAGCCGAGGTCGTCCGCTGCGCGGTCGGCGACCACGACGGCCACGTGGAGTTTGCTGTGCCCATCGTGTCTTCGGTGCAAACCGATACCGGCACCGCCCGGCTCGGAACGGCGGGTGCGGGTTGGCAAGAGGTGAATGTTGCCCTGCGCAGCCTGGACTCGCTTGTCGCGGAGCGCGGGCTCGACAGGATCGACTTGGTCAAAATTGATGTTGAGGGGCACGAGCGGCAGGTCCTCAAAGGCGCGCAGGCCACCCTGGACCGATATCGCCCGGCATTGGTGATGGAAACCGGACACGAAGCCACCGGGGACCGCACGGCGATCCATGACCGATTGCGCAGCCTCGGCTATCAAATGCTCGGCATTCTCCTCGATTATGGCATGGCCGAGGCTGATTGGGACGCTTATCTCTTGCTCGAGCCCCCGTTTTGCCAGGGCGAGGCGCACAACCTGCTGCTCGTCCCCGAAGAGGCTACGTCGACGCGCGCTTAATATACCCCTTTCAGCGGGGTGGTTTCGCGCTTTTCGACCGCGCCATCGGCGTTGCTCGCGCCGTCGTAGCCCAGAAGCTTGCTTGACAGGCTCTGATCGGCTACGGCCGCGTTGAGGTCGGGCACCTGCCCGTTGCGCGCGCCAATGTCGGGCAGTCCGTCCTCCGAGCGGCGCAGCCGGAAATCAGACGCCTGCTTGCCTGGCTCGCCGGGCCCGGCTTTCTCGATCAGCTGTTTGGCCTGCTGGTCGGCGCTCTTCTCCTGGGGCCGCGACGCTCCGGGCTGCGGTGGTCTCAATTCAAAATCGGGTGGGATCGTCAGCGGCGCTCGCGACTCGACGGCGAACTCGTCGGGCAATGACGGCTCGAGGCCGATCGCCTTTTTGAAATCGGTGCACCCCGCAATCAGCAATGGCCCAGCGAGGCACAGAGCGCTCCCAGCGTAAAGACCACGGCCCGCGCCGCGAACCCGGTGAAGATTGAACATGGAAGACCCCCCTCCCTGCCCGTATTTAATGCGCTTCCCGCCGCAGAAGCAAGCCATCGAGCAGCATCACCGCGACGCCTATGCAAATAGCGCTGTCGGCGACATTGAACGCCGGCCAATGCCACGATCCGGCGTGAAAATCGAGAAAATCAACGACGGCGCCGAGGCGAATTCGATCGACCACGTTGCCGATGGCGCCGCCGATGATCAGTCCGATCGCAACGGCGAGCAAAGGGCTCTCGACGCGGCTCAGCCAATAGATCAGCACGGTGACGATCGCTGCAGCGACAAGGGAGAACAGTAACGCGTGCAATCCTCCGGCACCGTTGAACAAGCCGAAGCTCATGCCACGGTTATAGATCAAGACGATATTGAAAAACGACGTGATATTCTCGTGCTCGCCTGCCGCACGCGCGGCGAAGTAGCCTCGGACGGCAGCCTTGCTGAGCTGATCGAGGGCCAGGACCGTGATTGCCACGGCTAGGCCGCGCGCCAGCATCAGCCGGCGCTCGCCGCGACGTTGCTCCGATCGACGACTGCAGCGCATCGGCGGCAGAGATCGGCACTACCTGGCACTTGACCTACTTCGGGCAGCACCCTCCAGCACCGCTCGCAGCGATCGCCGGACGCGGCGGATACGCGCGCCCCGATATCGCCGACGTCGGGCAGCATGAACGCGTCGTCCGGAACCGGATCGGGCCGGATCGTGCCGGCCGAGGTGATGCAAAGCTCGGCGATATCGACATTGCGGACGAGATCCAGGAGCCGTTCTGGGACGAACAGCTCGACCGCAGCCTGCAAGCTCGAACCCAGGCGCTTTGCGCCGCGCTCGAGCTCAAGGGCGCCCGTGACGACGCGGCGAAGATCCCGCAACATTGCCCAACGCTCGCCAAGCGCCTCGTCCCGCCAAGCGGCTGGCACATCGGGAAACAGCTCGAGATGGATACTGCGCCCGGGTATGTCGCCGTGCCGGGCGAGCCAAGCCTCCTCTGCAGTAAAGCAGATGACGGGGGCCAGCCAGCGGGCGAGGCAGTCGAAGCAGCGGTCGAGCACCGTGCGCACGGCGCGCCGCTGCGCATCATCCGGCGCATCGCAATAGAGCCGATCCTTGCGGATGTCGAAATAGAAGGCCGACAGGTCGGCCGCGCAGAAGTTATAGAGCGCCGTGAACATGCCGCGGAAATCGAACTCCTCGACCGAGCGCCGCACCAATTGGTCGAGCTCAGCCAGGCGATGCAATACCCAGCGATCGAGTTCCGGCATTCTTTCGACACCGACCGCTTCGGCGGACGAGAAGCCGTCGAGCGCGCCCAACAGGTATCGCAGCGTGTTGCGCAGGCGTCGGTAGACGTCATTGTGGTGCTTGAGGATTTCCGGGCCGATGCGGACATCCTCGGTGTAGTCGGAACCGACCACCCACAGGCGCAGGATGTCGGCGCCGCTGTGCTGCATGACTTCCTGAGGCTCGATGCCGTTGCCGAGAGATTTCGACATCTTGCGCCCCTCTTCGTCGAGGACGAAGCCATGGGTCAAAACCGCATCGTAAGGGGCGCGACCACGGGTGCCGCAGGCCTCGACTAACGAAGACTGAAACCAACCGCGATGCTGGTCCGAGCCCTCGAGATAAAGATCGGCCGGCCACCTAAGCTCAGGCCGTTGCTCAAGCACAAAGGCGTGCGTCGAGCCTGAATCGAACCAGACTTCGACGATGTCGGTGACCTTTTCCCACTCCGCGGGGTCGTGAGCATTGCCGAGGAACCGCACCGGGTCGGCGCTGAACCAGACATCGGCCCCATCGCGCTCAACCGCGGCGGCGACGCGCTCGACGACGGCAGGATCGCGCAGCGGCTCGCCGGTCTTGCGGTGGGTGAACACCGCGATCGGCACGCCCCAGGCGCGCTGGCGCGAGACGCACCAGTCTGGCTTGGTCTCGACCATCGCCTCGATACGGTTTCTACCTTGCAGTGGAACCCAGCGGGTCTCGGCGATTGCCGCCAAGGCCTTTTGCCGCAGACCGTTGGTCTCCATGCTGATGAACCATTGCGGCGTGTTGCGAAAGATCAACGGTGCCTTCGACCGCCAGGAATGCGGATAGGAATGCACCAGCGTGCCGCGGGCCAAAAGTCCGCCGGCAGCCTCGATCGCGGCGATCACCGCCTCGTTGGCCTCCCCCGGCTTGCCGTCCTGGCGATAGACCGAACGGCCGGCAAAGAGCGGTACCTCAGGCAGATAGACCCCGTCCGGGCCAACCGTGTCCGGCACCGGCAGACCGTTCGCCCGGGCGAGCTCGAAATCGTCGGCGCCGTGTCCCGGGGCGATGTGAACGAGGCCGGTACCCTGATCGCTTTCGACAAAGCCGGCCGCCAGCAACGGCACATCGAAATCGTAGCCCCGGCCACGCAGCGGATGGCTCGAAATCGTCCCGTCGAGCGCCTCGCCGGAAAATTGGTCGACGACCGAATACGCTTCGATCCCGGCGCGTTTCGCCACCTCCTCGACCAGCGCCTCGGCGACGAGCAGGGTCTCGCCGGGCCGGGCGCGCCGCCCCTCTGCCGCCTGCTCGACGCGCATCACCACATAGTCGAGCCGCTTGCTGAATGCGATCGCGCGGTTGCCTGGCAAGGTCCACGGCGTCGTCGTCCAGATCAGTGCTGCGGCGCTCGCAAGCGCCGGCCGCTGGGCCCGCACGACTGGAAATCGCGCCCAGACGGTAGTCGATCGGTGGTCGTAGTACTCGACCTCGGCCTCGGCGAGTGCCGTCTGCTCGACGACCGACCAGAGAACCGGCTTCGATCCCTTATAGAGCCCACCATTGACGAGAAACTTGCCGAGTTCGCGGACGATCTGCGCCTCGGCCGAATAGGCCATCGTCGTATAGGGATTCTGCCAGTCGCCAATCACTCCGAGCCGCTTGAAATCGCGCTTCTGCACCTCGATCCACTGGGCCGCGAACTCGCGGCATTCGCGCCGGAACTGGTCGATCGGCACGCTGTCCTTGGATTGGCCCTTGGCCCGGTATTGTTCCTCGACGATCCATTCGATCGGCAAACCGTGGCAGTCCCAGCCGGGAACATAGGGCGCGTCCTTGCCGAGCATCTGCTGCGAGCGATTGACCACATCCTTCAGGATCTTGTTGAGCACATGGCCGAGATGGAGGTCGGCATTGGCGTAGGGTGGGCCGTCGTGCAGGAGGAATTTCTCCCGCCCCCGCGAGGCTTCGCGCAGCCGACGATAGAGATCCATCTCCTCCCAGCGCGCCAAAATAGGCGGCTCGCGTTTCGGCAATTCGCCGCGCATCGGGAAATCGGTCTTGGGCAAGAAGACGGTCGGACGATAATCCGTGGGCATTTGCACAGCACTTTTCCGAACGGGCCGCGAAAATAAGTATGGACGCCCCATGCGTCAACGAAGCGACCGCTCGCACTTAATGCACGAGATCCAGGCTTGGTCGCAAATTCACCCTACTTGGTGTATGA
>Ga0310914_10002986_pt1 | contig 11601 bp, 12 predicted proteins | sample GREbulkMGAN108_FD_203450 | JGI IMG/M metagenome (GOLD analysis project Ga0310914, IMG submission 203450) | Lab enrichment of tropical soil microbial communities from Luquillo Experimental Forest, Puerto Rico - GRE.bulkMG.AN108 | ecosystem: Environmental > Terrestrial > Soil > Tropical forest >...
CGCACCGCTTTGGTGATGTCGATCGAGCCGTCGGGGTTCTGCGGGGTGTAGTTGAGCTCGCACAGCGCCGAGTGCCCGGTGCCGGCGTTGTTCCATGGACCGCTGCTTTCGGCGGCGACGGCGTCCAGCCGCTCGATCAGGGTGATCGACCAATCGGGCTCGAGCCGCCGCAGCAACGCACCCAGCGTGGCGCTCATGATGCCCGCGCCCACCAGCACCACGTCGGTCCGCGCGGTTGGGGCTAGCTGTGACACGGTCCCAGGTTATCGCCGGCGCAATGTGGGCGCCGACGAGGTGCGGCCTGCCCGTATCCAGCAAAAGCTTTAAGCTGGCCTGGTGACTGGCGGGGCGGCTGGCGAGGTGACTGGCTGGGTGCCCGACGTACTGCCCGGCTATTGGCAGCGCACCTTCCCGCTCGGGTCCGATCCCGCCGGCGAGGGCGACATCGTCGCAACCCTGATCCGGCGCGGCGAGCCCACGGCGGCCGATCACGCGGTCTTGGCCGTGCATGGCTACACCGACTACTTCTTCAACACCGCGCTGGCCGACCATTTCGCCGATCGCGGCTTTGCCTTCTATGCGCTGGACATGCAGAAGTGCGGCCGGTCGCGGCGCGACGGCCAGACCCCCCACTTCATCACCGACCTGGCCCACTATGACACCGAGCTCGACCACGCCCTGTCGGCCATCCGCGAGCAGGCCCCACCCGGCCGGCCGGTCAAGGTCCTGGTGTACGGGCATTCCTCCGGCGGGCTCATCGTCCCGTTATGGCTGGACCGGTTGCGTCGGCGCAATCCGACGGCGCACGCCGGCGTCGGCGGCCTGGTGCTCAACAGCCCGTTCCTGGACCTGCGCGGCCCCGTGGTCCTGCGCCTTTCGGTGACCTCGGCGCTGATCGCCGGCCTGTCGCGGGTGCGGTCCAAGGGCGTGATCCGGGGCCCCAGCGAAGGCGGTTACGGCACCACCCTGCACCGCGACTACCACGGCGAGTTCGACTACAACCTGCAGTGGAAGCCGCTGGGCGGCTTCCCGATCACCCTCGGCTGGCTGCACGCCATCCGCCGCGGTCAGGCTCGGCTGCATCGCGGGCTCGACGTCGGTGTGCCCAATCTGATCCTGCGTTCCGATCACACCGTGCAAGAAACCGCAGACCCCGCCTCCATGCAATCCGGCGACGCGGTTCTCGACGTCACCCAGATCGCCAGGTGGGCCGGCTGTATCGGGAATCGGACCGTCATCGTTCCGGTGCCCGACGCCAAACACGACGTGTTCTTGTCGCTGGCGCAGCCGCGCGAGATGGCCTATCGCCAACTGGACCTTTGGCTGGATGACTATCTCAGCAGCGATAACAGCGACGCCTCGGCGTCTTCGGGGAAGGGGTGATCGCCCCGGAAATGGAAACCTATGACATCGCGATCATCGGAACCGGTTCGGGCAACAGCATTCTCGACGATCGCTACGCCCACAAACGGGTAGCGATCTGTGAGCAGGCCACGTTCGGTGGTACCTGTCTGAACGTCGGGTGCATCCCGACGAAGATGTTCGTTTACGCCGCCGAGGTCGCCAACGCGGTCCGGGGCGCGGCGCGGTACGGCGTCGACGCGCACATCGACGGGGTGCGCTGGGGCGACATCGTCTCGCGCGTCTTCGGACGGATCGACCCGATCGCGATCAGCGGCGAAGACTATCGGCGCTCGGCACCCAACGTCGACCTGTATCGCCAGCACACGCGGTTCGGGCCGGTTCAGCCCGATGGGCGCTACCTGTTGCGCACCGACGCCGGCGAAGAATTCGCCGCCGATCAGGTGGTGATCGCGGCCGGTTCCCGCCCGGTGATTCCGCCGGCGATCCTGGCCTCCGACGTCACGTATCACACCAGCGATACCGTGATGCGCGTCGCCGAGCTGCCCGAGCGCGTCGTGATCGTCGGAAGTGGCTTTGTGGCAGCGGAATTCGCGCACATCTTCTCCGCGCTCGGGGCGCGGGTCACGCTGGTGATCCGGAGCGGCACCATGCTGCGGCACTGCGACGACACCATCTGCGAACGGTTCACCCGCATCGCGTCGACCAAATGGGAACTGCGCACCCACCGCAACGTCACCCACGCCGCCGATCGCGGCCAGGGCATCGCAGTGGAACTCGACGATGGTTGCACCGTGAACGCCGATCTGCTTCTTGTGGCGACCGGGCGATTGTCCAACGCCGACCTACTGGACGCCGAACAGGCCGGTATCGATGTCGAGGATGGCCGAGTGGTGGTCGACCACTACCAACGCACGTCGGCGCGCGGCGTTTTCGCGCTCGGTGATGTCTCGTCGCCGTGGGAGCTCAAGCACGTCGCCAACCACGAGGCCCGCGTGGTGCAACACAACCTGTTGTGCGACTGGGACGACACCGAGTCAATGGCCATGACCGACCACCGCTTCGTACCCGCGGCGGTGTTCACCGACCCCCAGATCGCGGGAGTCGGCTTGACCGAAAACCAAGCCGTCGCACGGGGATTCGACATCTCCGTCGCCATACAGGACTACGGCGGAACCGCCTACGGCTGGGCGATGGAAGACAACACCGGAATCGTCAAACTCATCGCCGATCGCAATAGCGGATGCCTGCTGGGCGCCCACATCATGGGCTACCAGGCGTCGTCGATCATCCAGCCGCTGATCCAGGCGATGAGCTTCGAACTGACCGCCGCCGAGATGGCGCGCGGGCAGTACTGGAGTCACCCGGCGCTGCCCGAGGTGGTCGAAAACGCGCTACTGAGTCTGCGCTGACCTTTCATCACCCTGGCACTGCGGGCACAGGCCGTGCAGCGTCAGGCCCGCCGCCTCCGACAACGCGAATGAACTGCCCGCCATCGCGTGCTCGAGCGCCGAGCTCAGCTGCCGGGCCGGCACCTCGATGATCGAGCCGCATTGCGTGCACACCGCGTGGTGGTGGGGTGCGGTGGCCAGCCCGTAGGTGGTGACCCCGCCGTCGACGGCCAAGGCGTGCAACAACCCCTGGTCCACCAGGGTGGTCACCGTTCGGTAGATGGTCGCCACGTCGGGCGGCTGGGAGCCGGCCGGCAGGCACGCCCGGACCCGCTGGTGGATCTCCGCCACCGGGAGGTGCCCGTTGACCGGTTCGAGCACCGCCAGCACCTGGATGCGCGACGCCATCCGGCGGAGCCCGCGGGCGCGCAGGAAGTCCCCGATCCGCTCGGTGACGGCTGGGTCCAGGGCCGACGGCTTAGGCGTCACCCGTTCAGTGTCCCGCCGGATATCGGCGATTGCCAGTGCCCGCGGGCAATCCCTCATTGATTCCTGCAAGTCACTTGCATTTGGATCGCTAGCGAACCTACAGTCGTGGCTGTGCCTCCTGCCCGATGCCGGAAGGATGGGCATGACCAGTGAACTCGCTTCCAGGCGGTCAGGGTTGGCCAGGCTGCAGGGGGCGTTGACGCGCGCGGAGTGGTCGCGTCTGGCATCGATGCTGGCGGTGATCGTCGCGCTGCATCTGATTGGCTGGGCCACCCTCGCCTATATCGTGGAGCCGGCCCGACTCACCGTGGGCGGGAAGGCATTTGGCGTCGGCGTCGGGCTGACCGCCTACACACTGGGCCTGCGGCACGCTTTCGACGCGGACCACATCGCGGCCATCGACAACACCACCCGCAAGCTGATGGGCGACGGGCAGCGTCCCCTGGGCGTCGGCTTCTTCTTCTCGCTGGGCCACTCCACGGTGGTCTTCGTGCTGGCGCTCCTGCTGGCGACCGGGGTCAAGGCCATCATGGGACCCGTCGAGGATGACTCCTCGACGCTGCATCACTACACCGGCCTGATCGGCACCAGCGTCTCGGGCGTCTTCCTGTACCTGATCGCCATCCTCAACGTGATCGTGCTGGTCGGCATCCTGCGGCTGTTCATTCGGCTGCGCCGCGGAGATTACGACGAGGCCGAACTCGAACAGCAACTGCAAAACCGGGGCTTGCTCAACCGGTTCCTGGGCCGCTTCACCAAGTCGATCACCAAGTCCTGGCACATGTACCCGGTCGGGCTGTTGTTCGGGCTCGGTTTCGACACGGCCACCGAAATCGCCCTGCTCGTCTTGGCGGGCACCAGCGCGGCGGCCGGACTGCCGTGGTACGCCATCCTGTGTCTGCCCGTGCTGTTCACCGCTGGCATGTGCCTGCTGGACACCATCGACGGTTCGTTCATGAACTTCGCCTACGGCTGGGCGTTTTCCAGGCCGATCCGCAAGATGTACTACAACATCACCATCACCGCGCTGTCGGTGGCCGTTGCCCTCCTGATCGGCAGCATCGAACTGCTCGGCCTGTTCGCCGGTCAGCTCGGCTGGCGGGGCCCGTTCTGGGATTGGCTGGGTGGGCTCAACCTCAACGCCATCGGCTTCGTCGTCGTCGGCATGTTCGTCTTCACCTGGGCGGTGGCGCTGCTCGTCTGGCGCTTCGGCCGCTTCGAGGACAAGTGGACCTCCTCGGACCTCGGGGCCGAAAGCGCGACTTAACTTCAGTTATCCACCGTTGGCGGTTCATCCACAGCTTGGGCCTTTGGTGATGCCGGGGTCGGTGACTTTCACTATAATTCGAAAGTATGTTCGAGTACCAGGTGTCCGATGCCGCGGTGGTGGCCGCGATCACCGAGGGCGCCCGCGCCGAGGCCGCCGCGGCGGCGCGCCGGCTGGCGGCGATTGCCGAGCTGGTGGCCCGCCGCGCCGACGGCCCCACCGAGTCTGCGCACTGGTCGTGTGACTACTGGGATGCCGTGGCCGCCGAAGTCGCCGCCGCCCAACACATCAGCCACGCCATGGCCTCAGGCCAGATGTATCTGGCGCTCGCGCTGCGCGACCGCCTACCCCAGGTGGGCGCCCTGTTCGCCGAGGGCGCCATCAGCGCCCGGCTGGCCAGCGCGATGGTGTGGCACACCGAGCTGATCAAAGACCCCGACACCCTGAAATTGGTCGATGCCAGGCTGGCCCAAGACGCGGCGCGATTCGGGCCGCTGTCGGTGACCAAGACCGCCCAGGCCATCGACGCGGTGGTCGACCGCCACGACCCGGGCGCATTGCGGCGCAGCCGCGCCGGCGCGCGCGGGCGCCAGGTGGTGATCAACCCCGCCGATCGCGAATCGGGCACCGCGTGCCTGTGGGGATCGCTGTTTGCCGCCGACGCCGCCGTCTTAGAGCGCCGGCTCACCCAGATGGCCCACGCCGTGTGCGACGACGACCCGCGCACCCTCGCCCAGCGGCGCGCCGACGCGCTGGGGGCGCTGGCCGCCGGCGCCGACCACCTCGCGTGCGGCTGCACCAACACCGACTGCCCGGCCAACCTGGAGACCGACCCGCGCGCCGCGGCGGTCGTCGTGCACGTGGTGGCCGACGCCTCCGCCCTCGACGCCCAGCCCGACCCGCACACCTCCGGTGAGCGCCCCTCGCGGCCGATCACCCCGGAGATGACCCTGGCCGAGGCGCTGGCGCCGGACCCCGAACCCGACCTGCCGGTCTTTCCCACCCCGCCCGCTGCCCACCTGATCGGCGGCGGCACGCTACCGGCACCCATGATCGCCGAGCTCCTGCGCAATGGCGCCAAAATCCAACCGGTGCGTCATCCCGGCGATGGGCCACCCGAACTCGGTTATCGGCCCTCGGCCGCGCTGGAGCGCTTCATCCGGTGCCGGGACATGACGTGTCGGTTTCCCGGCTGTGATCGTCCCGCTGAGTTCGCCGACATCGACCACACCATCCCCTACCCGCTGGGACTCACCCACGCCTTCAACCTGAGGTGTCTGTGCCGAAAACACCACCTGCTCAAGACGTTCTGGCCCGAGTGGCGCGACGAACAACACCCCGATGGCACCATCGTGTGGACCTCACCGACCGGGCAGAAGTACCTCACCCGCCCGGGCAGCCGGCTGCTGTTCCCGGCCCTGTGCCTGCCCACCGGCGAATTACCCACTGCCCCAACCGGATACCGGCCATCCAGTGATCGCGGGGTGATGATGCCCAAACGCCGCCGCACCCGAGCACAAGACCGCGCCCACCGCATCGACGCCGAACGCGCCCTCAACGCCGACCACATCGCCGAACGCAACCAACCGCCACCGTTCTAACGGCGTTCAGATCCTTTGCGCGAGCGCCCAAGCCGTACCCAGATCACCGGCCTGCCGCTAAGCGTTCGCGTAAACGGGTATTGTGGCGTGGCTGGAGGCGCCCAGCCTCCTGTCGCGGTGCACAGCGCGATGCAGCACCCAGGCCAGCGGGACCGTCATCATCAGCGTCACCACAAACAGCTCCATCATCGAGCCCGTGAAGGCCGGCCGGCGTAGCACTGAGTCGGTCGCGATCGCCATCATGATCACGTGGATCAGGAAGATTTCGTAGGAGATCTCGCCCAGCCACACCAACGGTCTGCTGCTGAGCATGCGCGCATACCAGCCGCGGTCGTCGAGCGCCAACGGCGCCACCACGAGCGTGGCGATGATCGCGTAGAACACGGCCTTAGCCAGCGGTTCCCACACCTTGACCGGCGACATGCCCACATCACCAGCGATCGGGGTGGACACGATCAGATAGCAAACCAGCGCCAGCGGAATCACTGCGAACCCATAACAGCGCGCCCCCATGGCCCGCAACACCGCCAACGCCATTCCGCCGGCGAAGCACCCTAGGTAGGCGGGCAACCACATGCCGGCCGCACTGGGCAACCAGTCGGAGGTGTGCAGCGCGATCAGCCAAGCCGGGGCAACCGCGGCCAGCGCGGCCAAGCCGGCCAGCAGCAGTTCGGGTCGCCAGCGGCCGCGGCACAACACCACCAGCAGCAGGTAGGACAGCAGCGGCAGCGCCGCGTAGAACGCGACCTCCACCGCCAGGCTCCACATCTGTGTCAGGCCCTGATGCTGGTAAGTGAGCATGTAGTTACCGGTGTAGATCTGTGTCAGCGTGAGGTAGCGAAACAAACCCATCCACGTCTGCCCGGGATTTGGTCCGTCCGGACGAAACTGATACACGAGGTAAGCGAGCAACACGATCACGACGTAGGCCGGCATGACGCGCCGCACCCGGCGCCACACGTAGCGGCGCACCCGCGGCGGCGTGCTCCCTTTGGCGGCCGCCTTGACCCACGGGCTGAACAGCAGGAAACCGGACAATACGAAGAAGATCGGCACACCGATTTCCAGGCGGGAATACAACAGCCCGACATAGCCGTGGGTCTCCTTGCCCGTGCCGTATGCCGCGTGGGTGGCCACCACCAGGAGGGCGGCCACGGCGCGGATCCCGGTGAGCGATCGCACTCGATTCACCGTCGAGACGCGCTTGAGGTCGCCCGGATCTACGTCGGTCGGAAATGCCTCCGCAGTCTGCGTCGGTTCGTTGTCTTGCCGGTGTCGGGTCGCCGAGTAGTCCGCGACATCGCCGCAATTTGGGATGCCGCCGCCCCAACACACATCGATTGACGGGCCGACCAGCATTCCACGGAGGGTAGCTAAAGATTAGGTCGCCTTAGCTAAACATTCGCTGAGACGAACCTGTGTGTTCTTCCGAGCGCACGAAGTCGTGCGAACCCTTCGCCTCCCGGGCTGCCGCCGCCCGCGTCGCCGAACGCAACGAGCCGCCCCCTGCGCGCAGATGGCGGGAACGCCAGATGGCAACGGGTTCCAATTATGCTGTGGCGCAAGCGATTTGACGTTCAGCGAACTGGCGATCGATCCTCAAGAACGGTATAATCGCAGGTAGGATCGGCAAAACGCCGGACCGGACAAGAGAGCCAGCAAAATGACAACCAACGAGATGCAGCTGCAGCTGCGTTGCCCCCGCTGCGACGAGCAGGCGTGGACGATTACCACCGCGGCGGGCGCCATGTACGCATGGCGGTGCGAGGCGTGCGGCTGGCAACCGACCGAGAACTGAGGGGAGACCGAGATGACAACGAATACGAACCGTCACCGGCGAAGGCACCGGCCAAGAAGGCACCGGCGATGAAATGAGCGACGAAAAAGTAACCGTCAAGGTGCTGCATCGGCACCGGCCGTATCGGTCCCGGGCAGATTTCCAGCCCAGCGATTGGTTCCTGCGGGTCCTGAAGTTCGACTGGACGTTCCCGGGGGCTGTGGGGCCGCTGTTGAAGGTCGTCTGGGAGCAGCTGAACGTGGACGAGCCTGCGATCGAACAGACAATCCCAGTGCTGGCCGCGTGGGCGCAGGAGTACCGCAGGCAATTCCACCCGAGTCTGAAAGTGGGCGACGTAGTGGTGATCGGTGAGCAGGCGTTCGCATTGGAACGCAGGGGCTGGCGGCCGGTAACGCTGACCCTGGATCAGGTGTTGTGCGAGCACAGCGTGTTGGCCACATATGTCACGGAGGATCTGGAATGGGTCGAACCATGGTGATTAGCGGAACTGAGACGCCCCGCGCCTCTCGAATGAGAACAGAACATGATGAACACGATTACGGCGGGAATCCTGGCCGCTGGTTCACCCGTGCTCAACATGAACAGGAAAACGAGTGAGACATGGATGCGACTGAACTGCTGTTCATCCTGGGCGGGTCCTATATCGGCGCCAGGCTTGGCGATAAGTACCTGGGCAACACGGGCGAGCGGCCGGTGTGGAACGGCCACATCGGCAACGACACGTCGATGCCGGCGGTGGCCATCACCGTGCAGAAGTGGCGTGCGCGACTGTGGTACAGGCTGTTCATCGCCGATCAGGGCGACTGGGCCATGGTGGGCATCTCGCAGGTCTACGCCGAGATCCTGGCCATGATCCAGCAGTGGGAGCGCTACCCTGACGGAAGGCGGGACGCTGAACGCCTGGCGCATCCACTGCGCCAAGGCGGCGCAGGAGACAGCCGGGCTGGAGGACAGCTTCAACCAGCCCGAAGCCGACGAGCCACAGCCGAAGCCCAAACCCAAGGCGAGGGCATACACGACCACCGGCTGGGTCATCCACCCGGACGGCACGATCGATCACGAAGTCCCCGGTGACACCGATGACTGACTGGACGCCCCGCGTGAGCATTCCGGCGGGCATCGCCTTCACCAAGCGGGCAGCACTACCTCACTCGTCCGGGGCAGTCGGCTGCAATTTCCGGCCCTGTGCCTGCCTACCGTCGAATTGCCCACTGCCCCAACGTCATACCGGCCATCCGGCGATCGCGGTGTGCTGCTGCCCAAACGCCGCCCGCATCGCCGAACGCGACCTGCCGCCGCCCTTTTAGACTTCGCCGCTCCGATTACCACTGCGGTGGTGCCGCGCCACGGCCGAAGCCCCAAGTCGATTGACCCAGTCGCGGCTTCCGCTGATCCTGCGGGGGATGCGGGCGAAAATTCGCCGCCAGCATCGGTTCTGGGTCTGACCCCCCGATGAGGGCCAGGCATGGACCGTTGAATTCACACGCCTGACAGTGGGCGCCGAAGGTCGGGTGGATCGCCGGCTCACGGCTCATTTCGATTGCATCGTCAGCGATTAGCGCGCCGACGCCGCCGATCTCGGCGCGACTTCGCCGAATACGGGTTCGCCGCAGCGGACCGGCGCTGACCTGCTCGATGGGGCCCGACTGGTCGGCTCGCGAGGTGCGCGCCACCAACCGCCGGTGTTGCGGGATCGCGCGGCCACCACCGCTGCCTTCGCTTTGGTGCACCCGATCGGGCGCGGACATACCGGCCGCGGGCCGGTCGAGGGGGCCGGTGACGCGCACCTGGTTGTGAATCGTGCCCGAGATCTCCATGCCCAGGTATTCCTGCTCCCAGGCCCAGCATGCCGCGACGGCCGACTCGTCGCCGATCAGCGCCTCCAACTCCTGCCACTCGTCGAGAATTTGGTGGCGCACCACCCAATACTCGTCGGCCGCGTCGATCGCCAGCAGGTCGATCCGGCAGGCGTAGACGACCGCGGATCCGTCCGGGGCCGTCAACCCGCGCTCCGGCTCGCGCGGATCGGGCACCAGCCCCTGAACGTCGTGGCCGATCTTCACCGGGGCGAAGTCGTCGACCGTGCTCGCCCAGGCGTCGTAGGCGTCGACCACCGCCATTGCTGTGGGCAGTGCCTCCGGTGCGCCAACATCGTCGAGGGCGCGGACAACGGCCTTGCGCACCAGCGATTGCCGCAGCTCAGGTGCCCAGTCCCAAGTTCCCGGGTAGTAGTAGACGGCGAGCGCGTCCTTGAGCACGGCGGGCAACGCGGGACCCAGGACACTGAGAGGCACGAGCCCTCGGCGCTGCAAAGAGGCGAAGTCCCACTGTCGCCGGCAGCGCTTGAACCGGACGCGGTCGTCTTCGGTAATCCGGTAGTTCACGCTGCGCCCCCGCTCAATGCCGGTGCGGCCAGGGCTCGTCCAGCGGCCAACGGCAGCGGTCCGTGCGGGCGGCCATGGACTCCAACTCCGCGAGCAGGTCGATAACAAAGGTCCGCAACCGCTGCGGGTCGGCCGGCCAATCAGCCGACAACGACATCCACGTGTCGGGCTCGGGCCCGGCCTCGGGGCTCGGGGTGATCGCGCCGCCCGCGGGCACGATCCGCCAGTGGTACTCCTGGCCGCGGCGCTCCAGGTACACGACATCATCGCGACCGGGGCGGTCCGCCTCGATCGAGGCGAATAACTGGTCAACGTTCACGCTGCGCCCCGCGAGGTTCAGGATAACCGCGATTCGGGTGTAGAAAAGTGCCATGCATGAGCTGTCGCTGTGCGAAGCGATCGCCGGTGTGGTCAAGACGCACGCCGACGGCCGGCACGTCGACGTGGTGCGCGTGCGGATCGGCGCCCTGCGCCAGGTGGTACCGGAATCGCTGTCGTTCTGCTGGACGCTCGTCCGGGACTCCGAGGACATGCCGGACGCCGAGCTGGAACTCGAGTGCGTCAGCGCCGAGGTGAAGTGCCGTTCGTGCGGTCGCCAGTCGGAGATCACGTCGGCCTGGTCGATCTGGTGCCCGCAGTGCGACAGCCCCGACGTCGAGGTGCTACGCGGCAACGAATTTCTGGTGACATCGTTGGACGTCTCGTGAAAGGTGTTCTGCGTGAACGGATTTGACCATGGGTAGATTTCATCGGCACGACGACGGGACCGTGCACACCCACGAGCACGATCATCCCGACCACGTGCACGACCACGACCATGGGGATCACAGTCGCTACCAGACGGGCAAACAGCGCATCGACGTTCTGGAAGCCATCTTCGCCGAGAACGACGTTCTCGCCGATGCCAACCGGGCGGCGTTCGAGAGCAACGGAATCCGCACCCTCAACCTGATGAGCTCACCAGGCTCGGGGAAGACGACCATCCTGCAAGCGACGCTAGACGAGCTCGCCGGAGAGTTCGCAATCGGGATAGTCGAAGGCGACATCGCCACCGATCTGGATGCGGCCAAGCTCACCGGGCGCGGCGCCCAGGTGTCATTACTTAACACCAGCAACGGGTTTGGCGGCGAATGCCATCTGGACGCGCCCATGGTCAACCGTGCGCTGCCGGGCCTCGACCTACCCGGCCTGGACCTGGTGATCATCGAAAACGTCGGCAACCTTGTCTGCCCGGCGGAGTTCGACGTCGGCGAGCACGCCAAGGCGATGGTGTACTCGGTGACCGAGGGCGAGGACAAGCCGTTGAAGT
>Ga0310914_10002993_pt1 | contig 11576 bp, 9 predicted proteins | sample GREbulkMGAN108_FD_203450 | JGI IMG/M metagenome (GOLD analysis project Ga0310914, IMG submission 203450) | Lab enrichment of tropical soil microbial communities from Luquillo Experimental Forest, Puerto Rico - GRE.bulkMG.AN108 | ecosystem: Environmental > Terrestrial > Soil > Tropical forest >...
CGTCGACTTCCCCGAGCCGGTCGGGCCTGTCACGAGGATGAGCCCTCGCGGCTTCTTCGCGAGCTCGCTCACGATCGGGGGCAGCCCCAGTTCCTGGAACGAGAGGATCTTGAAGGGGATGGTGCGGAAGGCGCCCGCCACCGCGCCCCGCTGCATGAACACGTTGGCGCGGAAGCGCGACAGCCCCTTCACGCCGAAGGAGAGGTCGAGCTCGTTCTCCTCCTCGAACTTGTGCTTCTGGGCGTCGGTGAGGATCGAGTAGCAGAGCTGCTTGGTCTCGACGGGCGTGAGCGCGGCGGTCTTGAGCGGCACGAGCTTGCCGTCGATCCGGAGCTGGGGCGCCGAGCCGGTCGTGATGTGGAGGTCGGAGGCTCCCTTCTCGACCATCGCCTTGAGCAGCTGGTGCAGGTTCGCCATGCGAATCCTTCTGTGGTGCGGCGGGGCTCGCCCCGCGTTGACTCCGTCGTACGTTCGCCCTTCGACTTCGGGCCTTCGGCCCTACGCTCAGGGCGAACGGAGCGGAGCCCATTCTCCCTGCTTCACGTTCCGTACGTCTGGACTGCGTCTATCCCCGTGTCACTCCGCCGTAGGGCGGGGGCTCGTCCCCCCGCCGCGTTCGACCGACTAAAAACGATCGGGCGCGGTGTTGCCCACCGCCTCCGACAGGTTCGTCACGCCCTGCTTCACCTTGTTGAGGGCGCTCATGCGCAGCGTCTTGAACCCGAGCCGGATCGCCTCCTGCTTCAGCTCGGCGGTCGAGGATCCCTGGATCACGAGCTCCTTCAGGCCGTCCCAGAGCGGCATCACCTCGTACACGGCGACGCGCCCCTTGAAGCCGCGGCCGTTGCAGGTCTTGCACCCGTCGCCCTTGTCCATGGGGGAGAAGCTGCCGATCTCCTCGGCCGGGACGCCGGCGTCGAGCAGCGCCTGCTCCTCCACCTGCGCCGGCTTCTTGCAGTCGGGGCAGAGCTTGCGGCAGAGCCGCTGCGCGACGATGGCGTTGAGCGACGCGGTGACGAGGAAGGGCTCGATGCCCATGTTGAGGAGGCGCGAGACCGTGCCGGGCGCGTCGTTGGTGTGCAGCGTCGAGAGCACGAGGTGGCCGGTCAGCGCCGCCTTGACCCCGATCTCGGCCGTCTCGAAGTCGCGGATCTCGCCCACCATGATGATGTCGGGGTCCTGGCGCAGGAAGCTGCGCAGCGCAGCCGCGAAGTTGAGGCCGATGTCCTCGTGCATCTGCACCTGGTTGATGCCGAAGAAGTTGAACTCGACCGGGTCCTCGGCGGTGCTGATGTTCCAGGCCACCTCGTTGAGCTTGGAGAGCGCCGAGTAGAGCGTCGTGGTCTTGCCCGAACCGGTGGGGCCGGTGACGAGGACCATCCCGTACGGACGATCGATCGCCTCCATGAAGTCCTTGAGCTGCTGCTCCTCGAACCCGAGCTTCGTCATGTCGAGCTGCAGGTTCGACTTGTCGAGGAGGCGCATCACCACCTTCTCGCCGAAGAGCGTCGGGCAGACCGACACGCGGAAGTCCATCTCCTTGCCGCGCCCGAGCTTGAGCTTGATGCGGCCGTCCTGCGGCAAGCGGCGCTCGCTGATGTCGAGCTCGCTCATGATCTTGAGGCGGGAGATGATGGCGTTCTTCAGCTTCATCGGCGGCTTCATCACCTCGTACAGCACGCCGTCGATGCGGAAGCGGACGCGGAAGTCCTTCTCGTAGGGCTCGACGTGGATGTCGCTGGCGCCCTTCTTGATCGCGTCGAGCAGGATGAGATTGACGAGCTTCACGACCGGCGCCTCGCCGGCGCTCTTCTCGAGGTCGACGACGTCCTCGCCGTCCTGCGCCTCGACGATCGAGACGTCGCTGTCGTCGAAGCCCTGCATCAGCTCGTCGTAGCTGGGCCCCTTCTCGGCGTAGTAGTGCTCGATGGCCTCCTTGATGGCGACCTCGGAGGCCACCACCGGCTCGACGTTGTAGCCGGTGTGGAACTTGAGCTCGTCGATGGCGAAGATGTTCGACGGGTCGCTCATCGCGACGATGAGCGAGCTGCCCGCCCGGTTCACCGGGAGCACCTGGTGCTTCTCGGCGATGTTCTTCGGGACGAGCTTGATGACCTCGTCGTCGACGTCGAAGTCCTTCAGGCTGATGGCGGGGACGCCGTACTGCTTGGAGAGGAACTGGGTGAGGTCGCCCTCGGCGATCGCGCCCGACTTGACGAGCAGCGAGCCGATGCGCGCGCCGGTCTTTCGCTGCTCCGCTTGCGCCTTCTGGAGCTGCTGCAGGGAGATGAGGTTCTCCCGGACGAGGAGTTCACCGAGCCGTCCCGACATCGTGGTACCCCGCGTAGAAGTGGCAGCCGACCAGCCGGCTGACTGTAACAGCCGCTCCTCGGGACGATCAAGAAAGCGGGGCGCGCAACACCGCGAAAATCCGCCGGAAAATACGACCTAGGCTCACATCGTCCCCGTGCCGGAGAGCAGGGCCCGGGCCCGGTCGGCGTCCTCGGCGATCTGCGCCCTCAGCTCGTCGAGGGAGGCGAAGCGGCGCTCCTCTCGCAGCCGGGCCACGAAGGCGACCCGCAGCGTCTCGCCGTAGAGATCGCGTCCGTCGGTGTCGAAGAGGTGCGCCTCCAGCGAGACCGTGCCGGAGCGCTGGACGGTGGGCTTGACGCCGACGTTGGCGACGCCGGCGAGGGGCGCCCCCGCGGGGTTCAACCATGCGCGGATGGCGTACACCCCGTTCGCGGGCAGCATCGCCACCGTGCGGAGGTTGGCGGTGGCGAACCCGAGGCCGCGGCCGCGACCGTCGCCACGCTCGATCGTCCCATCCACGTCGTGCGGCCGCTCGAGGAGCGGCGTGGCCGCCTCCACCTGCCCCTCGAGCAGCAGCTCGCGGATCTTCGTGGAGGACACGACGAGCCCCTCCCACGCCACGGGCTCGACGACGGTCAGGTGGGCGCCGTGCGCGGCCAGCATCTGGCGCAGTCCGTCGACGCGCGTCCGGCCCTTCCCCGCCGTGAAGTCCTGCCCCACGACGACGTCGCGCGCGCCCAGGTGCCCCACCAGATCGCGCGCCACGAACTCGGCCGCTTCCGTGCCGGCGTAGGACAGGTCGAACGGCTGCACCACCGCCGCGTCGAGGTCGCACCCGGCGAGCAGCTCCAGCTTGCGCGCGAGCGGCGTGAGGAGCGGCGGCGCGAGCTGCGGGCGGAGCACGCGGACCGGGTGCGGCTCGAACGTGAGCGCGGCGGCGGGCGCGCCGCGCGGCGCGGCCAGCTCGCGCGCGACCGCGAACAGGCGCCGGTGGCCGAGGTGGACGCCGTCGAAGTTGCCAATCGCGACCGCGCAGCCGCGCAGGGCGCCGGCGCCGGAGATCGAGGAGAAGACCTGCATCCGCGACGAGATAACCCAGTTCCAGGCTGACGGCGAAAGGAACCTGCCCCCTCACCCCCCTCTCCCCGGTGGGGGAGAGTCTCGAATCCTACAGGTAGCGCTTCGAGAAGCCGCGCGGGAGGAGCTCGCCCAGCGTCGTCTCGACCACGGCGCCACGCGCACCGGCGAGGAGGACCACGAGGTCCGGGCCGGCGAACTCGGCGAGCGTCTGCAGGCACATGCCGCAGGGCGGGGTGGGCGGCGAGGTGCCGCTCGCGATCGCCACCGCCTCGAGGCGCCGGGCGCCGGCCAGCACCGCGGCGGCGACCGCGGTGCGCTCGGCGCAGAGGGTGAGCCCGTAGCTCGCGTTCTCGAGGTTCGCGCCCTCGAAGATACGCCCGCCAGCCCGCACCGCGGCACCCACCCGGAAGCGCGAGTACGGCGCGTAGGCGCGGCGGCGGGCCGCGCGCGCCGCCGCGACGAGGCGGGACGCACTCCTCACCGCTGCGCCGCTTCCAGGTAGCGCGCGATGGCGAGCTCCGTCTCGAGCGGCAGATCGCGAAATCGGACGTGCGCGCCGAACCCGCCGGCCGCGCGCCTGACGCGCAGGATCTCACCCTCGCAGCGGACCTCGCCCTGGACGCCCGGCACGAGGAAGCGCAGCTCGACCTGCGTCCCGATGGGCGGGTGACCCTCCGTGAAGAAGACACCGCCCAGCGACAGGTTTCCGGGGCGCTCCTCGAAGGAGCCGCCCAGCTCGGAGTTCCTCACCAGCAGGCGGATGGGGACCCGCAGGCTGTCGCGGCGGTCCTCCTCGATGGGCGGGGGAGCGGCGTGATCGCGTCGGCTCATGGACGCCCTCCGGCGTGTGAGGTCGTGGAAGGAGCGAGCGTAGCGGAGGTCGACGGAGGGTTCAAATCCGAAGCCCGCCCAGGAAGGCGGCCAGGAGCGTCCCGAGACGCTCACCCTCGCGCGCCGCCACCGCCGACACCTCGTCGTGGGAGAGCGGCGTCGCACCGACGCCGGCGGCGAAGTTCGTCACGAGCGACACCCCGACCACCGGCACCCCCATGTGCCGCGCCGCGATCACCTCGGGGACGGTGGACATGCCGACCACGTCGGCGCCCAATGTGCGCAGCATGCGGATCTCGGCCGGCGTCTCGTAGCTCGGTCCGGCCATGCAGGCGTAGACCCCGTGACGCAGCTTGATCCCGAGCCTGCCGGCGGTCGCCTCGAGGCGTGCCCCGAGGGCCGGATCGTAGGCGTGAGTGAGGTCGGGGAAGCGCGGCCCGAGCCGCTCGTCGTTGGGGCCGGTGAGGGGGTTCTGTCCGGAGAGGTTCACGTGGTCCTCGATCCGGACGAGATCCCCGGGCGCGAGGTCCGGGTTCACGGCGCCCGCGGCGTTCGTCACGACCAGCACCCTCGCGCCGAGCAGGCACAGCACGCGTGCCCCGAACGCGACGTCGAGCGCGCTCCACCCCTCGTACCCGTGGACCCGCCCCTGCAGCACCGCGGCCGTGACCGGCCCGTCCGTTCCAGGCAGGTCCCCGATCACGAGCCGCCCAGGGTGCCCCGCCACGCGCGACACCGGGAACTCCGGGATCTGCTCGTACGGGAGCACCACCGCGTCGGCGAGGCGCCCCGCGACACCGCCCAGGCCGGAGCCCAGCACCACCCCCACCCGCGGCGGCGCGTCGGTGCGCCCGCGCACGTATGCGAGCGCGTACGAGAGGCGATCGTGCAGGTCGGCGCGGCTCATGGATTCCTCCTCACTCCGCCATCCGCGCCAGGACGAGCGGCTCCGCCGGCACCGCCTGGGCGCCGATCTGATACGCGCGCCGTACGCGCTCCGCGACCGCCTCGGGCCGCTCGGCGCCGCGCCGGCCGAAGTGGACCGTGGCGAGCGGCTCACCCGCCTCGACCCGCTCGCCGACCTTCTTCCTGATGATGAGCCCGACCGCGTGGTCGACGGCGTCCTCGACCCGGGCGCGGCCGGCGCCGAGCGCGACCGCCGCCACTCCGATCGCCTCCGCGTCGATGGCCTGCACGGTGCCGGTGGCGCCCGCGGCCACCTCGAGCGTGCCCTCCGCCGCGGGGAGCAGCGACAGGTCGGCCAGCGCGTCCGGATCGCCGCCTTGCGCCTCGACGATCTGGCAGAGCTTGAGGAACGCGCGCCCGTCCCCGACCACCGCCCGCACCAGCGCCCGCGCCTCCTCCAGGTTCGCCGCGCGCCCCGCCAGCAGCACCATCTCGGCGCAGAGCGCGAACGTCACCTCGCGCAGGTCCTTGGGGCCTTCGTCGTGCAGGAGCTCCACCGCCTCCTTGACCTCGAGCGCGTTGCCGACGGCGCAGCCGAGCGGCTCGTCCATGCCGGTGAGCAAGGCGACCACGCGCTTGCCCATCCCCTGCCCGATGCCGATGAGCGCGCGCGCGAGCGCCTCGGCATCCTCGAGGCGCTTCATGAAGGCGCCCGAGCCGACCTTCACGTCGAGCACGAGCGCGTCGATCCCCTCCGCCAGCTTCTTCGACATGATGGAGGAGGCGATGAGCGGGATGGACTCGACCGTGGCAGTGACGTCGCGCAGCGCGTAGAGGCGGCGATCGGCCGGCGCGAGCCGGTCGGTCTGGCCGATGAGGCAGGCGCCGGTCGAGGCGAGGATCTCCCTGAAGCGCTCGACCGGCAGTCGAACCTGGAAGCCCGGGATCGACTCCAGCTTGTCGAGCGTGCCCCCCGTGTGGCCGAGGCCGCGTCCGGAGATCATCGGCACCACCACGCCGCAGGCGGCGGCGATGGGCGCGAGCGCCAGCGAGACCTTGTCGCCCACGCCGCCCGTCGAGTGCTTGTCGACCTTGACGCCCGGGAGGTCGGAGAGATCGAGCACCTCGCCCGAGCGCAGCATCGCCTGCGTCAGCGCCGACGTCTCGAGCGCGGTCATGCCGCGGAAGAAGACGGCCATGCAGAACGCGGCCATCTGATAGTCCGGGACCTCGCCCGCGACGTAGGCGTCGACGAGCGCGCGCAGATCGGCCGGCGCGAGGACGCGCCCGTCCCGCTTCGCCTTGATGACCTCGACGGGGAGCACTAGCGCCACTCCTTACGATCCGTGAAGTGATTCACGCGTGTAAGCTCCGCGGCACTAGCCCTGGCTCAAGGTGTCGAGCAGCGCGTCCGGGATCTCGAAATTCCCGTAAACGTTCTGGACGTCGTCGAGGTCGTCGAGCGCGTCGACGAGCTTCAGCACGCTCCGGGCGCGGTCGGGGTCCTGAATGCGGACCGTGTCCTTCGGGGCGTAGGTGACGCGGCGCGCGCCGAGCTTGAATCGCTTCTCCAGCGCCGCGCCGACGGGGTGCAGGTCGTGGGGGAGCGTCCGCACCTCGAAGCCCTCCGCGCCCTGGTTCACCACGTCCTCGGCGCCGGCCTCGATGGCCACCTCCATGACCTGGTCCTCCGTCGGACCCGCCTTCACGTCCACCGCGCCGCGCCGCTCGAACATCCAGGAGACCGCGCCCTCGGCGGCGAGGTTGCCGCCGCCCTTCGCGAAGGTGGAGCGTATGTCACCCGCCGTGCGGTTCCGGTTGTCGGTCAGGCACTCCACGATGAGCGCCACTCCGCCGGGCCCGTACCCCTCGTAAACCGCCTCCTGGTAGTCGACGCCCTCGAGCTCGCCGGTCCCCTTCTTCACGGCGCGCGTGATGTTGTCGCCGGGCATGTTCGCGTCCTTCGCCACCTCGATGGCGGCGCGCAGACGCGCGTTGCCGGACGGATCGCCGCCGCCCGTGCGTGCCGCGACCGTGATCTCCTTGATGAGCTTCGTGTAGAGCTTGCCCTTGGCGGCGCCCACCGCCTCCACCTTGCGCTTGATCTTCGTCCATCGGTTGTGGCCGGACATGGGCGCTCCGCGCGGCGAAGGTGCTGCCCCGGAGGTAGCACGCGGCTTCGCGCCTCTTCAAGCTCCTCGGGGGAGGGTCGCGCGGCCGGTGATGGCCCGCGGCGGACGAGCCCCCGTCCTACGAGCCTCACCGCGCACGGGCGCAGACGTCAAAGCGCCTCGAGCGCGTAACGCGCCGCCCGCGCGAAGGCCGCGCCGCTTTCCGGCAGGTCCGGGTAGTGCCCGAGGAAGCGTTGCCGGTGGCCGTCCGGGCAGCGATCATGGGCCGCCAGGGCATTGCCGTAGCAGAGGCGCGCGCGCTCCACGTCGCGCTGCGCCTCGCGGCAGCGGCCGAGGAAGTAGTGGGCGAGCGCCAGGTCGGGATCGAGGAACAGCGCGCGCGACAGCTCCGCGGACGCCGTCTCGGGGTCACCCCGGGCGAAGAGGTGCACCCCCAGGAACAGGTGCGGCTCCGCCCGCAGCGGCTCACGCGCGACGGCGTCGCGGTAGCAGGCGGCGGCCCGCTCGGGCGCCTGCAGGAGATCGAGCAGGTGGGCGAGCGTGAGCCGGATCCCGAGATCGTCCTCGCCGGCCGCCAGGCGCGCCTCGAGGAAGTCGCGGGCGGCGACGAACCGACCGCGATCGATGAGCTGGGCCGCCTCCGCGAGGACGTCGGCGGCCGTGCGGTGGACGATTTTCCCGTGCTCCCTCGCTCCGCGGGGCGGGGAGAGGGGCGCGGTGCCCGGCGCATGCCCCCTCTCCCTGCACTCTCCCTCAGTGGGGGAGAGGGTCGATGGGCACGGCCTTCGGTACAGGAACGCCTCCTCGACCTGCTCCAGCACGAACCCGTCGTAGAGGTGAAACAGGGACTCGGAGTAACCCAGGAAGAGCCAGCCGCCGGGTGTCAGCGCGGCTCGAAAGCGCTCCAGCACGCCGACCGTCGTGGCCGTGTCGAAATAGATGAGGACGTTCCGGCAGAAGACGATGTCCCAGGCCCCTCGCGCGGGGCGCGGGTACGAGGCCGAGACGAGGTTGTGGGTCGCTGCTCCAGTGAACAGGGCGCGGAGCGCGGGCGCGACCTCGGCGCACGCGCCGCTCACCGTGAACCAGCGCGCCCGCAGCTCGGCCGGAACCTCCCGCAGCCGCTCCAGGGGGAACGCGCCGGTCTGGGCGCGCGCGACCGCCTCGGGGTTGAGGTCCGTCGCGAGCAGCTCGAGCTCGCTCGCGCGCGCGCCGGCCTCGGCGGCGGCGATCGCGATCGACCAGGGCTCCTCGCCGGTGGCGCACCCCGCCGACCAGATCGCGAGCGGCCGGCCCTCGGCGCGGGCGCGCGCCAGCAGGCGAGGGAGGAGCGCGCGCAGCGCCTCGAACTGTCGGGCATCGCGGAAGAAGCTGGTCTTCCCGACGGTGACGAGCGGCAGCAGGCGCCGCAGCTCCTCCTCACCGGCCGGCGACCGCAGGTGCTCGACGTAACGGCCGGGCTCGACCGCCGGCGGATCCGGCGCCTCGAACCGCGCCGCCACTGCCAGCCGCAGCGCGAAGTCCCCTCCCTCGCGGCCGTACAGGCCCACGCGGTCGCGCAGGAGCTCGGCCAGGCACCGCACCTGCTCGGCCGGCAGCTCGATCATCGCGCCAGCTCTCCCAGGACGCGCGCGATGGCAGCGGGCGGCAAGACGCGATCGACGGCCCCGCCCTCCAGGGCCGCGCGCGGCATGCCGAAGACGGCGCTCGTGGCCTCGTCCTGCGCGAGCGTCGTCCCACCCGCCGCCCTGATGTCCCTGAGCGCCTCGGCGCCGTCGCGGCCCATGCCGGTGAGGAGCACGCCGCACGCGTTCCTCCCGTAGACGCGCGCGGCCGAGCGGAAGAGCGGCTCGACGGACGGGCGAAACGTGTCGATGGGCGGCGCGTCGGAGAGCCCCACCCGGCCCCGCTCGACCTCGAGGTGGCGTCCGCAGGGCGCCAGCAGCACGCCGCCGGGGACGAGCGCGTCGCCGTCGCGCGCGACGCGGACGACCCGCCCGCTCTCCTGTCCCAGCCACGCCGCGAGCCCGTCGGCGAAGCCGTGAGCGATGTGCTGCACCACGGCCACCGGCAGCGAGAACGCGGGCGGCAGCGCGCGCAGGAGCGTCGCGAGGGCGCGTGGCCCGCCGAGCGAGGCGCCCACCGCCACCAGCTCGCACCGCGCCACCGCCGGGCGCGGCGCGAGCACGTCGGCCGCGCCGCGCAGGCCGCGCAGGCCGCGCGGGTGGCGGACGACGCGCACGCCCGCGAGGAGCCGGAGCCGCGACCGCAGCCGCTCGCCGTAGGCGTCGAGATCGCCGTCCGGCGCGGGCTTCTCCAGCAGGTCGAGCGCGCCGAGCGAGAGGGCGCGGAACCCGACCGCCTGCTCGGGCCTGCCGGTGAGCACGAGGATGGGCGTGGGCGCCTCGGCCATGATGCGCGCGATGCCGGCGTAGCCGTCGGTGCCCGGCATCTGCAGGTCCATCGTCACCGCGTCCGGCCGGAGCGCCCGGACGGCCGCCGCCGCCGCCGCGCCGTCGCCCGCCGTGGCGACGACCTCGAAGCCGTGCTCCTCGCGCAGGAGGGACGTCAGGACCTCGAGCGCCACCTCCGAGTCGTCCGCCACTACCACGCGCAGGGGCCGCTCCGCCGTCACGTCCGCCCCCCGCACAGTCGCTCCACGGTCTCCGACAGCAGGGCGGCGTCGAGCTCGCCCTTCACCAGGTAGGCGTCGCCGCCGGCGTCGAGGCCGCGGCGGCGCTCCTCGGGCGCGGAGAGCGAGGACAGGATGACGACCGGCAGCCGCGCCAGCCGCGGCGAGGACTTGACGCGGCGGGTGAGATCGATGCCGTCGAGCACCGGCATCTGGACGTCCGTGACGAGCAGCTGGTGCTGGCCGGCGACGAGCCTCCGCCAGCCGTCCTCGCCGTCGGTCGCCTCCTCCACCTCGTGCCCGAGCGACCGCAGCAGCGCGGCCTCCGCTTCGCGGGCGATGGCGCTATCGTCCACGAGGAGGACGCGCAGCCTCCGGCGCGCCGCGGAGGGCTCGGGGGCGAGTTGCGCCTGCGCGCGGCGCGCGGCGGCGATGAGCTCGGGCGTGGAGAGGAGCAGCGCCACGCGGCCGTCCTCGAGCGCGGCCGCTCCCGACACGAACCGCGCGCCCTCCAGGAAGGCGCCGCACGCCTTCACCGCCACCTCGCGCTCTCCGGCGAGCCCGTCCACCGCCAGCGCCGCGGCGTCCGTGCCGTGCGAGAGGAACACCACCGCCGGCCGCCGCGCGCGCGGCGCTCCATCGAGCCCGAGCATCGGCCCGAGGGCGCCGAGCGGTACGAGGCGGCCCCGGTGCCGGACGCTCCGCACGCCCGCCACCTCGGCGATCGACGTCGGGTCGAGCCGCCCCACGCTCTCCACGTCGGCGGCGGGCACGCCATAGACGTCCCCGCCGAGGCGAATGAGCAGCACCTTCATGAGCGCGAGCGACTGAGGCAGGCGCAGCGTGAATCGCGTCCAGCGGCCCGGCTCCGACTCGACCACGGCCGAGCCGCCCAGCTCGATCATCTTTCGGCGCACGACGTCGAGCCCGACGCCCCGCCCGGAGATCTCTCCGGCCGCGTCGCGCGTGGTGAAGCCGGGGAGGAAGATCAGCTCCCTTAGCCCCTCCCGCGAGAGCGCGGCGATCTGCCCCGGCGGCGCGAGCGCGCGCGACAGCGCCACGGCGCGGAGCCGCTCCGGGTCGAGACCGCGGCCGTCGTCCTCCACCGACAGGACGAGCTGGTCGCCCTCGATGCGCGCCGTGATGACGAGCCGCCCGGCGCGGGGCTTTCCGGCGCGCTCGCGCCCGTCGGGCGCCTCGATGCCGTGGTCGACGGCGTTCCGGACCAGGTGCACGAGCGGGTCGTTGAGCGAGAGCAGGATGGCCTTGTCGACCCCCGCCTCCCCGCCCTTCACCTCGCACTCGACGTCCTTGCCCTGCTCGCGGGCGAGATCGCGCGCCGCGCGCGGAAACCCGGACAGGATCCCGGTGAGCGGCAGCAGCCGCGCGGAGCCCACGCGCTCCGCCAGGTGCGCCAGCTGGCCGTGGACGGCGCTCACCGCGTCGACGTGGCCGCGCAAGAAGCGGAAGGTGTCGGAGCGAAGCAGGTGGACGTCGTCGTCGATCTGGGTCGCGAGCCTGGGCGCCGCGGCGGCCCCGGGTCCGGCCAGGATCGCCATGCGATCGGCCAGCCGGCTCCAGCGGGCGAGCAGGCCGGCCAGCTCGCGGCTGCGTCCCTCCGCCCGCTGTCCTTCGACGAGCAGATCGCCGGCGAGCGCCGCGATCTCGTCGAGGCGATCGAC
>Ga0310914_10002998_pt1 | contig 11565 bp, 7 predicted proteins | sample GREbulkMGAN108_FD_203450 | JGI IMG/M metagenome (GOLD analysis project Ga0310914, IMG submission 203450) | Lab enrichment of tropical soil microbial communities from Luquillo Experimental Forest, Puerto Rico - GRE.bulkMG.AN108 | ecosystem: Environmental > Terrestrial > Soil > Tropical forest >...
CGCGGCGGCGACGGCGGCGTCTTCGGGGGCGAGCCGTAGCGCTTCCTCGCACAACGCGAGCGCCGCGGACAGGTCCCCGAACGCGTCGGCGCGGAGGTCGGCCAGCGCGAGCAGGTGTGCGCAGCGCGCCGGGGCGGGGAGGGTGGGGAGCGACACGAGCCGCCGGAGGGCGTCGGCCGCACCGGGCCAGTTCTCGGCGCGCCGGTGCAGCGCCGCGAGGCGCTCGAGCGCCGAGACGTCCTCCGGCGCCGCGCCCAGCGCCGCCTGCAAGTGGCTCACCGCGCCCGCGGCGTCGCCCAGCGGTCCCTCGTGCAGCGCCGCGAGCTCGAGGTGGAGCGTCTTCGCCTCCGCAGGGTCGACGCCCAGCGCGACGAGACGGGCGAGATCGCGGGCCGCGTCGGCCGGCCGGCCGGCCTCGGCGAGGAGCTTCGCCCGCAGCCGAAGCGCGTCGGGGAGATCCGGGGCGGCGGCGAGCGCCGCGTCCGCGGCCTCGAGCGCGGGTGCCGGACCGCCGAGGAGCTCCGAGGGTTCGGGAGCGTCGCGCAGGATCGCCACCAGCCGCGCGGCGACGCCGGCGTCGGGGGCGCGCGCCAGCGCGGCGGACCAGTCTGCCGCTGCCCCCACGGCGTCGGCGAGCCGGCTGGAGAGCTCGCCCGCCTCGTGGAGAGCCGCCGCCGCGGCGGCGTCGTCGGCGAGGAGGGCGGCCTGGCTGCGCAGCGCGTTGCGCGCCTCCGGCAGGTCGCCGCGGCGCACCGCCACCCGCGCCAGCGCGCGGACCGCCGGCAGCGCCCCCGGCGTCGCGACGAGCGTCCGCCGCAGCGCCTCGGCGGCCTCTTCCAGCCGCCCCTCCGCCTCGTGCCGCTCGGCGGCGCTCAGGCAAGCGTGGAGATCGTCCTCCGCGTCGAACGGCGCGGCGGCGCTCGTGCCCTGCAGCTCCGCCGCCAGGAGGCGCGCGGAGCCATCGTCGGGCGCGGTGGTCAGCGCGGCGCGGGTCGCCTCGAGCGCAGCCTCCGGATCCCCCAAGCGCTCCGCGAAGAGGCGAGCCGCTCGAACGAGCGCGGCGGTCCGGCACGGACCGGTGAGCGCCTCACCCTGCGCGCGAAGGAGCGCGGCGAGCTCGGCGTGGCGGCCAGCCGCGGCGAGGAGCCGGTCCAGCGCGCGCAGCGAGCGCGAGAAGCCCGGGATCTCGCCCAGCGCCTCGAGGTGGACCTCGATCGCGTGGGCGGGATCGGCGAGGCGCGTCTCCCACAGGCCGGCCGCCTCGCACAGGAGCGCGGCCCGGCGCTGGGGCGCGAGGCGGACCGCGGCCTGGGCCGTCAACACCTCGACCAGGCTCTCCCAGGCCCCGCGCGCCGCGTGCAGGCGCGCCAGCGCCGCCAGCGCGCCGAGGTGGTCCGGGGCGAGTGTGAGCACCTCGCGGTAGCCGGCCAAGGCTTCGTCCTCGTCCCCCAGCCGCCGCTCCAGGATCTCGGCGGCGCGGAAGTGGAGGTCCGCGGCGGCGCCGGGAGAAGGCGCGACCTCGGCCTCGGCGCGGCACATGCGGACGAGCTCCGCCCACCGGCCGCGCTGCGCGTAGAGCCGGCCGAGCCCGCGCAGGGCGGGGCGGTGCGTGGGGTCGAGCTTCAGGATGCGCTCGAGCGTGGCGCAGGCGGCGTCGGGGTCGCCGAGGTGCTCGTCCTGCACCTCCGCGATGCGCTGCAGGATGGCGAGCGTGGTGCGGCGGTCGCGCGTGACGGCGAGGAGGCGCTCGTTCACCGCCACCAGCTCGGCGAAGCGGTCGCTGCGGTCGTGCAGGCCGGAGAGCGCCCGCAGCGCGACGGCGTGCTCGGGGGCGAGATCGAGGACGCGCTCCCAGGCGTGCGAAGCCGAGCGCAGATCGCCCCGGCGGTCCTCGTGCAGGCGGGCGAGCCGCATGAGTGCCGCGATGCGCTCCTCGGCGGCGTCCGTGCCAGCGAGGTCCTCCTCGAGGAGGACCGCCAGCTCGGCGTGGCGGCCCTGGGCCTCGTAGAGCCGCTCGAGGCCCTGGCGTGCGGCGAAGAGCGCCGGGTCGAGCGCCAGCGCCTCGCGATAGCGCTCGATGGCCTCGGCGGGCCGCGCCAGCCGCTCCTCCAGGACCTCGCCCGCCTTGAACGCGCGGTGCGCCTTCTCGCGTGGGTCGGCCGCCGCGTCGCGCTCCGCGAGGAAGGTCGCGTGCAACCGCTCCCACTCGCCGGCGTGCGCGAAGAGCTGCCCCAGCGCCGCCAGCGCGCCGCGATGCCCCGGCGCGAGGGCCAGCACGGCCTCGTAGCCGGCCACCGCCTCGTCCGCGCGGGACAGCTGCTCCTCGCAGATCTCGGCCAGCCGCAGCTGGCCTGCCACGAGCTCGACCACCTCGCCAGGCGTGCCGCCCGCCTGTGCCGCGGCGCGCGCCCGGAGCGCCTCGGCCGCCAGCTCCCACTCCCCGCGCGCCTCGTACAGCGCCGCCAGCGTGTCGAGGACGATCGGGTCGTCACCCCCTCGCTGCCGCGCTTGCCGGAGGCGAGCGCGCGAATCCTCCGGGTCGTCGAGCGGCCCGGACAGCAGCGTCGCCAGCCTGCAGAGCGCCAGCCCGGCGTCGCGCGGCGAGATCGCCTCGTCGGCCGCCTCGGCCTCCAGCACGCGCGCCAGGGAAGCTTCGCGCTCCTCGCGCTCGGCGTGGCGCCGCGCCTCGCGACGGAGGGCGGCGTCGCCGGACGCGAGGTCGAACGCCCGCAGCGCGAGGTCGGCGGCGAGGGCCGGGCGCTCGAGGCGCTCCTCCGCGATCGCCGCGGCCGACGCGAGCAGGGCAGCCGCGACGGTCGGGCTGGAGAGCTCGGCACGTCGCTCGAGGGCGCGGATGCGGTCGTCGTGGCGACCCTCGGCCCGGGCCCGCTCCTCCTCGACGCGGGCCACCGCGCGGGCGGCCGGCCTGAACGTCGGGTCGGCTTCGATCGCGGCGCGCCACAGCGCCTCGGCGCGGTCGCGGTCCGACAGGTGCTCCGCGCGGAGGCGCCCTGCCTCGAACAGCAGCTCGGCCGTGGCGCGGCCGGGCGGGCCACGGCGCGCCTCGCGCTCGAACAGCTCGGACTGCGCCGCCCAGTCGGTGCGCGGGAGGTCCGGCGAGCCGGCGGTGGCGGAGGTGAGCTGGTCGGCCGCGGGCGCCCTCCCAGGCGCGACCGACGCGACCGGGTCAGCGGGCGGCGACGAGAGCGAGGGGGCTACCGCGGGGGCCGGCTCGGGCATGGTCGCCTCGGTGGAACACCCAGGATCGAGCCCCGACCGTACCACTGGACCCGCGCGGGTACAACGCGGCGGCTTGTCTGTAGGTGAAGGTCGGGCCCGCCCCGCCGAGAGCCGGGGACTACAGCTCGAAGCGGTCGATCTGCCCGCGCTGCTGGAGGATCTCGAGCGCGCCCTTCGTGATCTTCTCCTTGTCTTCGCCCTGCAGCTTCACGACCAGCGGCGCCAACGAGCGGTCGCCCTTGCGCGACGGCGGCGGAGGCACGACCGCCACCGCCCAGCTATCGCCCAGGTCCTTGTCGACCGTGACCTGGCACTCCGTGGTGCCGATGAACGCTCGCGCCATGGTGCTCGTCTCCCTCGTCTCCGATAAAGGGTATGAACGCGGGGCAATGTAGCGTAAAAGGCGCAGCATGAGAACGCGCCTCGCGCTGGCGGCCGCGCTCCTCGCGTGCTCGGCTGGCAAGCCGTACGTGACGCGCGGCGAGCCGGTGGTCACCTTCGCGGGCAAGGTCGAGATGGGGCCGGCGGTCCTCGGCACCATGGATCTCGAGGCGCTGGCGCGCCGGAAGTTCGAGGCGGTCCCGCCCGGCGGCGAGCGGGCGCGGTTCGAGGGGCTGGCGCTGTCGCCGCTGCTCGGCGACACGCTCGAGCTCGCGCGCGAGGCCGACACGGCGGTCTTCCACGGCGACTCGGGGCGCGCCGCCGCGGTGCCGCTCGTCAGCATCCGGCAGCTCAAGCCGGTGCTGGCGGACAAGGTCGACGGCGCGGAGATCACCGCCTGGCGTCGCGGCGCGGCCCCGCTCCAGCTCGCCTGGCCCAACCTCGACGCGCCCGGGATCGACAGCGATCCGAGGATGAGGTGGTGGTGGGTGGGCGGAGTGCGGAAGGTGGAGCTCGTGAGCTGGATCGCGACGTACGGGAAGGCGCTGCGCGTGCCGCCAGGGGCGAGCGACGCAGCCCGCCTCGGCGCCGACGTGCTCGCCAACTCGTGTCTCGGTTGCCACCGGCTGCGCGGCGTGGGCGGGACCCGCGGCCCGGAGCTGAGCGCGGGGCTGGTGAAGGCGGACACCACCGCGCTCTCGGCGCGGCTGCGCGTCCACCTGCAGCGCGCGTCCGGAGTGGCCAGCGCGCCCGACGTCACTCCAGCTGCGGTGGGCCAGGTGGTCGCGTTCCTGCGCGCCGTGGAGCTGGCCGCGCGGGCCGAGGAGGAGTTCAAGGAGCCGGAGAAGATCGAGGCCCCGATGGCGATGCCGGACGGGGGAGTGCAGGGGCCACCCCGTTGACCCGAGCGCCCGTGGAAACCCTGGGCTTCAAATGGCCCAGATGAATCCGATCTTCACCCCGACCAGCTCCGCGATCTGCTTCGCCACCTGACGTCCGTCGCGGTTTGCCACCCAGCGCGGCACCACGACGTGGAACTCGCCGTGCGTCAGCTCGGCGGCCGACGCAAAGAGCTGCCAGCGGCTCGCCAGGTCCTCGAGCGTCAGCGTCCCCTGCGCCGCCACCACGTCGAAGAAGACGGGCTTGGGAGACTGGCAGAACAGGCTCGGGCGGTGATCCTTCATTGCCCCGTGGATCAACTCCGGCACCTCCCAGCCCGGGAGGTCGGCGCGGACCCCGCCGTAGCCCGCGAGCGGCAGCGCCTCCGCCATGAGCCGGATGGCTGCCTCACGGCTGAAGCCATGGGCTGCGCCGCTGGACTCTAGGTCGAGCATCTCGAGGGGGCCTCCGTCCTCCATCGCAGACCAACCATGCACCCGGATCTCGCGAACGGCACGCCCGGGTCGCGCCTCGGAGAGGTGCACGGCCCCGCCCGGTTGCCCGAGCAGCGGGCGCGGTGACGCGCCCGTGACACGGCCGGGGCATCTTCTCGCGGTCTGAGCTTGACGCAGGTCAAGTCGAGGAAAGCATGGCCCGAGCCACTGCCGCCATCCCCCGCGACCGGATCCACTGGGTGAAGTCGCTCCCGTTCTTCGCCGTCCACGCGGTCGCGGTCGCGACGCTCGTCGCGGGACCCTTCTCGTGGCGACTCGTCGCTCTCGCCCTGGGCAGCTACGCCGTCCGGATGTTCGGGATCACGGCCGGCTATCACCGCTACTTCGCACACCGTTCCTACAAGACGGGGCGCGCCTTCCAGCTCGCGCTCGCGTTCCTGGGCGGCACCTGCACGCAGAAGGGCGTGCTGTGGTGGGCGGCCCACCACCGCGACCACCATCGCTTCTCCGATCAGCCCGAGGACCTCCACTCGCCGCTGCAGCGCGGGTTCTGGTGGAGCCACGTGGGCTGGATCCTCAGCACGCGCTACGAAGAGACGAAGCTCGAGCGCATCAAGGACTTCGCCCGTTACCCCGAGCTCCGCTGGCTCGACCGCTTCCACGTCGTGCCCTCCATCGCCTATGCGATGCTGCTCCTCGCGCTCGGCGGCGTGCCGGCGCTGCTGTGGGGCTACTTCGTCTCGACGACGCTGCTCTGGCACGGCACCTTCCTCGTGAACTCGCTCGCGCACGTCTTCGGGCGGCGCCGGTACGACACGCCTGACGGCTCGCGCAACAGCTTCCTCATCGCGCTCGCGACCCTGGGCGAGGGCTGGCACAACAACCACCATCACTACCAGTCGACCGCGAACCAGGGCTGGTTCTGGTGGGAGATCGACGTCACCTGGTACGCGCTGCGCCTCCTCTCGGCGCTGGGCGTGGTGCGCGACCTCCGCACGCCGCCGGCCTCGGTCCGCGACCGAGTCGCCGCGCCGCCCGCGACCGTGGGGGAAGGCGAGCCCAGCCCGACCACCTGAGCGCGACGCCGCGCCCGCGGCGCGGCTACACTCCGGCCGCGACGGAGGTGGCACGGATGGCGGCGAGCGCGAGCGTGGGGTGGAACCGATACCGGGAGCTGCTGTGCGGCGTCCCGGAGGTCGGACTGACCGTCGACCCGAGCCGGATGAGGTACGACGCCGGCTTCATCGAGCAGACCGGACCGGCGCTCGAACGAGCGTTCCGCGACATGGACGCGCTCGAGGCGGGAGCGATCGCCAACCCCGACGAGGGGCGGCGGGTCGGGCACTACTGGCTGCGCGACCCGGCGCGCGCTCCGACGCCCGAGCTGCGGCAGGAGATCGAGGACACCGCGCGGCGGGTGGCCGCGTTCGCACGAGACGTGCACTCCGGCCGGATCCTCCCTCCCGCGGCTCCCAGGTTCACGGAGCTGCTCTGCGTCGGGATCGGCGGCTCGGCGCTCGGGCCGATGTTCGTCGCCGACGCGCTCGGCGACGCGGCGCACGACCGGCTCACCCCTCACTTCCTCGACAACACCGATCCCGACGGGTTCGCTCGCGTGCTCGGCCCGCTCGCCCCGCGCCTCGCGCAGACGCTCGTCATCGTGACCTCGAAGAGCGGCGGCACCCCCGAGACCCGCAACGGCATGCTGGCGGCGCGAGCCGCGATGACGGCGGCCGGGCTCGACTTCGCGCCGCAGGCGGTCGCCGTCACGCAGGTGGGGTCGGCCATGGATGAGCTCGCCCGGCGCGAGCGCTGGCTGGCGCGCTTCCCCATGTGGGACTGGGTGGGCGGTCGCACCAGCGAGACGTCCGCCGTGGGGACCCTCCCGGCGGCCCTGCAGGGGATCGACGTCGAGGACCTGCTGGCGGGCGCGCGCGCGTGCGACGCCGCGACGCGCGTGCACGACCCGCGGCGCAACCCGGCCGCGGCGCTCGCGCTCTCCTGGCTGTTCGCCGAGGGCGGCAAGGGTGGCACGCGGGCGATGGTGATCCTGCCCTACAAGGACCGGCTGATCCTCTTCAGCAGATACCTCCAGCAGCTCGTGATGGAGTCGCTCGGGAAGAAGCTCGATCTCCAGGGACGCCGCGTCGAGCAGGGCCTCACGGTCTACGGCAACAAGGGCTCGACCGACCAGCACGCGTACGTCCAGCAGCTACGCGACGGAGCCAACGACTTCTTCGCGATCTTCGTGCGGGTGCTGGAGTCGGGCGGCGCGCCAGCCGAGGTCGAGCCCGGCGTCACGGCGGGTGATTATCTGCACGGCCTCCTGCTCGGAACGCGGGCCGCGCTGGCGGAGAGCGGCCGCCGCTCCGTCACGATCACCATCCCACGGGTGGACGCCCGGACGGTGGGAGCGCTCATCGCGCTGTTCGAGCGGGCGGTCGGGCTCTACGCATCGCTGGTGGGAGTGAACGCGTATCACCAGCCCGGCGTCGAGGCGGGCAAGAAGGCGGCGGCGGCGGTGCTGGCGCTCCAGGGTCGCGTCCTGGCGTCGCTCGCCGCCTCGCCGCGCACGTCGGAGGAGGTCGCCGCCGCCCTCTCCGAGCCGGACGTCGAGACGGTCCACCTCCTCCTCGAGCACCTGGCCGCGGACGGCCGCGCCCGGCGCGAGGGGGAGGGTGTCGGCGCGCGGTTCGGGGCATGGTGAGGCGTGCGGCGCCCGGCCTAGTGCATCCGTAGCGCGAGCTTGCCGAGGTGGTGCTGGCCGAGCTCCCGATGAGCCCGAGCCGCGTCCTCGAGCTGGTACACTCGACCGACCTCGAGGTGGAACGGGCCGACGGCGATCAGCCGGTTCAGCCGCTCGAGCGCATCGCGGCCCGGGTCGCCGTCGTAGGCCAGGACCGGCACGTCCGGCGGACCCTTCGGCGCGGGCTCGACGCCGTTCGGATGCGCGATCCGACCGCCCTTCCGGATCGCCCCGAGGGCGGGCTCGAGGCTATCGCCGTGAACCAGCACGAGGGCCGCGTCGAGACCGTTCTGCGCAAAGTCGCGAGCCGCGCGCGCCACGTCGTCTCGCTTGCCGTCGACGGCGGCATCCGCACCGAGCCTTCGCACGAGCTCGACGCCGTCCGGTCCCGATGCCACCGCGAGGACCCTCGCGCCCATCCGCTTCGCGAGCTGCACCGCGATGTGTCCGATTCCGCCGCTCGCGCCGTAGACCATCAGCGTCTGCCCCGCCGAGAGGTGCAGCTGATCGTCCAGGCCCCGTAGCGCGGTCACGCCGTCGGCGCCGAGCACGCCCGCCTCCTCGGTGCTCAGCCCCTGCGGAATCGGCGCAATCGCGTCCTCGTCCACCGCGACGTACTCCGCGTAGAAGCCGCCCGCGAACGAGTACGCGTACACGCGCTCGCCGACACGGAAGCGCCGTACGTCGTCGCCCGCGGCGACCACCTCGCCCGCACCGTCGTTGCCGATCACCTGCGGGAAGTGTCTCGGCCCGAACTCGAGCTCGCCCGATCGGACGGACGGGTCCCAGACACCGATCCCGGCGGAGGCCAGTCGGAGGAGGACCTGGGCCGGCCCCGGCCGCGGTACGGGGAGCGTCTCGGCGTGGAGGACCTCGGGCCCTCCGTACCGCTCGAATGCGGCTGCCCTCATCTGCGCAGGAATAGTTGCTTGCATGTCCGCGCTCCCTTCTCGTCGCTCGCACCGCCTCAAACGTGGCAGCGCCCCGATGCGCGGCAAGGGATCGGCGCCGATCGACGAGGTGGCGGGTCCTTTCACCGCGATCGATCTGGAGGCTGGTGCGTCGTCAGGCGCGCTGCCCAGCGCGACCAACGCGAGATCGGGGGACCGCCAAACGTCGAGGGTAAGTTGCCCCGATTCCGGCCAAAGCGCCGACCGTCGCGCGGGTTGGCCCGCACGAGGGATTCGGAGGACAGCCGACGCTGCGATCTACAGGTACACGGACCGCCGCGCGGCGACGTCCTCGTCCAGCATCTGCTGCAGCGACGCGCGCGTCCGCTCCGTGAGCGCCAGCACCTGCGCCTGGTCGTCGGCGGCCCCGGGGTCGCCGGAGCCGGCGGGGAGGGGCTCGCCGAAGCGCAGCGACCAGCGTGACGGCAGCGGCAGGATCCCGAGCGGCGCCAGCGGGAGCGACGTCGACGCGCCGAGGAACGGGATGCCGAGCCGCTCGGCGAGCCACCCGGGCCGCGCCAGCGGCGCGCTCGCCTCCTCGCTGCCGAGGATGGCGCAGGGTACGACCGTCGCGCCAGTGCGCAGCGCGATGCGGGCGAAGCCGCCGCGCCCGAAGCGCTCCACGCGGTAGCGCTGAGTCCAGGGCCGACCCGCGTTGCGGCTCCCTTCCGGGAAAACCGCCACCGCCGTCCCGGCGCCGAGCAGGCGCACCGCGTTTTCGGGTGTCGCGGGGACGGCGCCGAGCCGCGCCGCCGCGCTCCCGAAGATGGGCGCCTTCATGGCGTGGTCGTCGAGCAGTGGCCGGAGCTCGCGGTGCGCCGGGTGCTCCCGCGCGAGCGCCAGGCGGAGGACGAGCGCGTCCCACGCCAGCGCGCCGCCGTGATTCGCCACCACGATGACCGGACCCTGGGAGGGGACGCGATCGATCTCGCGCGCCTCGACGCGCCACCAGGAGCCATACAGGAAGTCGAGGACCGGTGCCGCGCGCGCGCCGAGCTCGCGGTCCATCCCGAAGAAGTCGAGCTCGCCCGGGCCGGAGAGGAGCGCGCGCAGCTGCGCCAGCCCCGCCAGCCGCTCGCGGAGCGCAGGGAGGAGGCCCGCGAGCGCCTGCGCGAGATCGCGCGCCAGGTGCCCGGCCGCGTCCTGTCGCGCGAGGTCCCTCAAGCGCTCGGCGGCGCCGCTCGCGGCCGACTCGAGCCGGTGCTCCACCGCGTCGAGGCGCTCGCGCACCGCCTCCACCGCCGCCGTCAGCCCCGGAGTGGCCGTCGCGGTCGGCGTCGGGGTCGGGGTCGGGGACGAGGTCGGGGACGAGGTCGGGGTCGGGGTCGGGGTCGCGGTCGCGGTCGCGGTTGGGTGCGAGATCCCGATCGGCTCCACCGCTCGCACCGCCGCGCCGCGCTCGAACGGATCGTTCCCGAGCGCCGGCCTGGCGCTGCGCGCCGGAGCGGGCCGACGCTTCTTCGCCCCACGCTTCTCGCCTGGCTTTCTCGCGGCGGCCATGCGCCCGCCTATACCGGCCCGCGAGAGGGGCGTCAAACGGCGAGATCGGGCCTGCGGCAGAGCGTGCCTGTTGCGGAGCGTGCTAGAACGGGCCGTGCCACGCATCCAGGTGCTCCCTCCGGGGCTCGTGAACCAGATCGCCGCTGGAGAGGTCGTCGAGCGGCCGGCGTCGGTGGCGAAGGAGCTGGTCGAGAACGCGCTCGACGCTGGCGCCCACCAGGTGCAGATCGACGTCGAGGAGGGCGGGCTCGCCCTCGTCCGCGTCACAGACGACGGGTGCGGGATGTCCGCGGAGGACGCGCTCCTCGCGCTCGAGCGCCACGCCACCTCCAAGCTCCGCGACGCCGCCGGTCTGGCCACCATCGCCACGCTCGGGTTCCGCGGCGAGGCGCTCCCCGCCATCGCCTCCGTCGCGCGGATGCGGCTCGACACCTGCGACGGCGCGGTGGATGGCGCCGGCACGCGGCTCGTGCTCGAAGGCGGCCGCGTCGTCGAGCGCGCGGCCGTGGCCCGTCCGCGCGGCACGACGATCGAGGTGCGGGACCTCTTCTTCAACACGCCTGCCCGCCGGAAGTTCATGCGCGCCCCGCCCAGCGAGGCGGGGCACGTCAGCGAGGCGATCCTCAGGGTCGCGCTGGCGCACCCCGAGGTGGGCTTCACGCTTCGCTCGGGGGGGCGCGTCGCGCTCGGGTCGCCCGCCGGAGCCACGCTGCGCGACCGCGCGGTCGCGGCGCTGGGGCGCGAGGCCGCGCGGCGGCTCCTCGAGCTCTCCGGGAAACGCGGCGAAATCCGCGTCGAGGGCGTGCTCACCGCGCCGGATCACAGCGAGGCGACCAGCCGGGCGCTCTATCTGTACGTGAACGGGAGGTACGTGCGCGATCGCGCCGCCGCCCACGCCGTGCTCCGCGCGTACGCGGGATCGCTGCCGCAAGGCCGCTTCCCGGCGGGGGTCCTATTCATCGAGCTACCGCTCGATCGCGTCGACGTGAACGTGCACCCGCAGAAGCTCGAGGTGCGCTTCGCGGACGCTCGCGCCGTCCAGGACGCGCTCTTTCACACCGTGGCGGAATCGCTCCGCACCGCCCCCTGGCTGCGCCATCGCCCGCCGGAGCAGGGAGGGCACGGGATCCCGCCCGTGGGCTCAGCGGGCCCCGTGGAAGCGCTCGCCGGTGCGGCAGCTGGTGACGGGCCTGCCCTCGTCGCCTCCGTCCTCTCCGAGGCTCGCGCACGGTACGGGCCGCCGCCCGCGCCGCTGCCGGGCTCCAATGGCTCGTTCGCGTTCCCGCTGCCCGCTGCGGAGGGCGAGCTGGGTCGCGCCGCCGGGTACTTCGGGTCCCTCCGCTACGTCGGGCAGCACGCCCGCACGTATCTCCTCTGCGAGGCGCCTGGTGGAACGCTCGTCGTCATCGACCAG
>Ga0310914_10002999_pt1 | contig 11564 bp, 12 predicted proteins | sample GREbulkMGAN108_FD_203450 | JGI IMG/M metagenome (GOLD analysis project Ga0310914, IMG submission 203450) | Lab enrichment of tropical soil microbial communities from Luquillo Experimental Forest, Puerto Rico - GRE.bulkMG.AN108 | ecosystem: Environmental > Terrestrial > Soil > Tropical forest >...
AGCAAAGTCCGCCGCTCGTCGTTGAGACGGGTGCAATCTTCACCGCTGATCAGCACCGCGCCGCCGTCCGGACGCTCCAAGAGGCCGGCGACATGGAGCATCGTCGACTTCCCAGCGCCGGACGGGCCGACCAATGCCACAATCTCGCCCGGCCACAACACGAGGTCGATCCCGTTCAGCACGACGAGCTCGGTCGCGGCCTGCTTGAAGACACGCCGGACGCCACGCAGCTCGAGCGCCGCCTCTACCTTTGTTTCTGAGTTCACTCGTAGCGCAGCGCCTCGACCGGGTCGAGCCTAGCCGCGCGCCAGGACGGATAGAGTGTGGCCAGAAAAGAGAGGGCGAGTGCCATCAACACGACGGCGGCGACCTCGCCCGAATCGAGGCGCGCCGGGATACGGGTGAAGAAATAGATTTCGGCCGCGAACAGATCGGTGCCAATGACTTTTTGCAAAGCCTGCCGGATTGCCTCGAGGTTACGAGTGAAAACGACGCCGAGGAGAAGCCCGGCGAGGGTGCCGACGACACCGATGCTGGCGCCGCTCAGCACGAAGATGCGCAGAACCGCACCGCGTGAGGCACCCATCGTGCGCAAGATCGCAATATCCCGACCCTTGTCCTTCACCATCATGATCATGCTCGAGATGATGTTAAAGGCGGCGACTACGATGATCAGGGTCAGAATCAGAAACATGACGTTGCGCTCGATCTCGACGGCGTTGAACAGGCTCGAATTTGCCTGCTGCCAATCGACGATGCGCACGTGACCGCCGAGGGCGGCGGCGATCAGCCGGCGATCCTCGTACACCCGATCAGGATCGGCGACAAAGACTTCGAGGCTGGTGACCGCATTCGGCAGGCGAAAGAACAGCTGCGCCGCCTCGAGCGGGACAAAGATAAAGCTGTTGTCGTATTCGTACATGCCGACATCGAACAGTGCGACGACATTGTAGGTCTTGATTCGCGGCATCGTGCCGAAGGCAGTAGCGGTCCCCTGCGGGGAGATTATCGTGATCGCACTGCCAACGGCGATCCCGAGCCGGCGCGCCAGCCGAGCGCCGACAGCCACTCGGTCATCCTCGAAATCGGCGAGCGAGCCCTGGACGATATGGTCCGCGACCAGAGGGCGCCGCCGCAGATCCTGCGGTCGGATGCCACGCACGAGCGCGCCTGCGGCGGCGATCTCCGACGTAGCCATGACCTGACCCTCGATCAACGGCGTGACGCCGGTGACGCCGGGGACTCGGGTGACTTTTGCCGCCTCAGCGTCGAAATCGCCGAGCGAACCGGTTTGGGCATAGACACCGAGGTGGCCGTTGAGACCGAGAATCCGGCCGAGCAGGTCGGCGCGAAAGCCATTCATCACCGACATGACGATGATCAGGGTGGCAACCCCAAGCGCGATCCCGAGCAACGAGAAGATCGCGATTACCGAGACAAACCCCTCCTGCCGTCGCGCCCGCAGATAACGAAACGCGACCATCCGCTCGAATGCGCCGAAGATCACGCAGGCGGCGCTTTGCTCAAGTCGCGGTCACCCGGTCGAGCGCTGTTTCCGCGGAAATGTCCTGCCGTTCCCCGGAGCGGCGGTGTTTGAGCTCGACCGTGCCGGCGGCGATCCCGCGCGGTCCGATAACCAGCTGATCGGGAAGGCCGATCAAATCCATCGTCGCGAATTTCGCGCCGGGCGACTCGTCACGGTCGTCATAGAGCACCTCGATGCCGGCGCCCCGCAGCTTCGCATAGAGGTCGTCAGCGGCCTCGCGGCAGCGCGCGTCCGCCGGACGGAGATTGATGAGGCCAACGCGGAACGGCGCGACGCTTTCCGGCCAGATGATGCCGGCATCGTCATGGTTCGCTTCTATCAGCGCGGCGGGAAGGCGCGACACTCCGATACCGTAGGAACCCATCTGTAGCGGCACTGCCGCGCCATCGGGACCGGCAACAAGCGCCTGCATCGGTCGCGAATACTTATCGCCGAAGTAAAAGATGTGGCCGACCTCCTGACCGCGCGCGGTCAGGAGTTCCGCCTCGGGGATCGGACAGCTGGCTGCATCGTGCTTCTCGTCGGTCGCGGCGTAGGAAGCGGTCCAGCGCTGAAAAATCGGTTCGAGATCGCACCGGTAATCAACGTCGATGACAGGAATGTCGGTCTCGAGCCAGCGGCGGTCGAAAAACACATCGCTCTCGCCGGCATCAGCAAGGTTGATGAACTCGTGCGAGAGGTCGCCGCCGATCGGTCCGGGATCGGCCTGCATTGGGATCGCCTTCAGCCCCATCCGGGCAAAGGTCCTCAGATAAGCGGCAAACATCTTGTTGTAAGACCGCTTCGCGCCAGCGCTGTCGAGATCGAAGCTGTAGGCGTCCTTCATCAGGAATTCGCGTCCGCGTATCACGCCAAAGCGCGGGCGCACCTCGTCGCGGAATTTCCACTGGATGTGGTAGAGCAGCTTCGGCAGGTCGCGATAGCTTTTGATCGAGGTGCGGACGAGTTCGGTGACCTGCTCCTCGTTGGTCGGCCCGTAGAGCATCTCGCGATCGTGACGATCGCGGATGCGCAGCATCTCGTTGCCGTAATCGTCGTAGCGCCCGCTCTCGCGCCACAGCTCGGCAGGCTGGATCGTCGGCATTAGGATCTCCTGAGCGCCGGCGCGATCCTGCTCCTCACGGACGATCTGTTCGACCTTCTTGAGAACGCGCAGACCGAGCGGCAACCAGGAATAGATGCCGGCGCTCGACTGCCGGATCATCCCGGCGCGCAGCATCAGCCGGTGCGAGACGATCTGGGCCTCGCTGGGGTTCTCGCGCAACAAGGGCAGAAAGTATTCGGAAAGACGCATCGAATTTCACCCAAGGGTCGGGCACCGCACTCTAGGCAAGACGCAGGAACCTGTCCATCGAGGCTTCCTGCGGTGGCGCATCGCGGCAGCGCCGGCTCTGCCCTTCCCTGCCGCTCAGGGAAACGCAGGGTAAAAGTTTTTTCTGGGCTCGGCCTGAGCCGAAGAATCGTTTCTGATCAAAACCTTGCACACGCCTCCTCGGTCGAATCGAGGGCGCGGCAGGGAAACGGCAGGGAATCCCGAAAACCGTCGGATCGCCGTTTGGCATCAGCCGATTATTGCTGTAATCGATATGTGGTGCAGTACGTCGCCGTGGCAAGCGGGCGGCAGGTGTCGTCCGCGCTGTGCGGGGGGAAAGGATGGCGTGAGCCCGCCCGCGTGACCCGACATGGTTAAAATTTGCGTGACTGCGGATCCGCGAACGCGTAAGGTCACGCTCCAAGATGTCGCGGATGAGCGCGGCGCCCAAGTTTAGGGAGCTTGTTCGGACCGGAGAGAAGGCAGGGCGATGCCCTGCCTTCTTACGTTCCCGGAGGGCGCGGCGAGACATCCCTGGATGATCCGATTATGCTCTGCTCGTCCAAGGCCGGCGCCGGCTCGAGACCGGGTGATAAACAAAAGGACGAATTTGGAGAGCATGCATGGCCGTTAGTCGCGGATACCATTTCTTCATCAATCCAGGGCCGACCAACATCCCGGACCGCATATTGCGGGCAATGGATCGCGGGGCGATCGACTTTAACGGCGCGCAGTTCCGCGCCATCGCCGAGGAGTGCTTTGTCGGCCTCAAGCGGGTGTTCAAGACCGACCAGACGATCCTCGCCTATGCTGCATCCGGGCACGGCGCGTGGGAGGCCGCACTCGTCAACCTGTTCTCACCGGGCGACAAGCTGCTGGTCGTCGAGAGCGGCTTCTTTTCGCTTAACTGGGGTATGCGCGGAGAGGCTTTCGGGCTCGAGGTCGAGACACTCCCGAATGATTGGCGCACCGCCGCCGATCCGGCCAAGCTCGAGCGCCGGTTGCGCGACGATCGCGAGCACGCGATCAAGGCCGTGCTGGTGGTCCACAACGAGACCTCGACCGGCGTCGTCAACGACATCGCCCAATTGCGCCGGGCGATCGACGCCGCTCGGCACCCGGCCCTCTTTCTCGTCGATACGATCTCGTCGCTGGCGTCGATGGATTTTCGCATGGACGAATGGGGCGTCGACGTCGTCGTCGCCGGCTCGCAAAAGGGACTGATGCTGCCAACCGGCATGGCGTTTACCGGGATAAGCACCCGGGCGATCGCCGCCACTGCAGAAGCGAAACTGCCACGCGTCTATTGGGATTGGCGGCGGTTGCTCGGCGGGTCGTCGCAGTCGGTGTGGAACGGCACCGCGCCGGTGCACTTCTTCTACGGGCTGCAGGAAGCGCTGCGCATGCTCGAGGAGGAAGGCCTCGACGAGGTCTTCGCGCGGCACCATCGTCTCGCTGAGGCGACGCGGCGTGCGGTGCGCGCTTGGCGGCAAAACGACGGACCGGAAGTCTACGCTATCGACCCGCGTGGCCAATCCGATTCGATTACCGCTGTTCAGCTGCCCGAAGGCCACGACGCGGAGAGGACGCGTCAGGTCTGCTTGGACAAATTCAACGTCTCGCTCGGCGGCGGGCTCGACCGGTTGCGTGGCCGGATCATCCGCATCGGTCATCTCGGCGACTTGAACGAGCCGATGATCCTCGGCGCCATCGCCGCGGTCGAAATGGCGCTGGAGCTAACCGGCGTACCACACGGCCGCGGCGGAGTGCAGGCCGCGATGGATTATCTTGTTTCCGGAGATTGACGAGAATCTGATATCGCCGCCCCATGTCGCTTGAGGCAGCGCACAGTTAGAGGGCCCGGCGCGTGCTGGCCGGCGCGATAACGGATCCTGCAAAACCACAGAGCGAGGCCACGGAGCAAGAGCTTGCCCGCGCGGTCGTGCGCGATGCCGCGCGCCGGTATGTATCGAGTCGCCGCGACCGGGTCGACGCCTTCATCGACCGCCATTTCACCCTCTCCGGCAGTCTCGCGTTGCATCGATGTTCCCTGGGCTGGGATTTGGTGCGGTCACCGCTCAATCTCTTTCTGACGGTACCGGCTCTTGCCGCCAAGCTAGCGAGCCGCGCGGTCCGGCGCGCCGGCCGGCAGCAGCTGGCGGCGTGGCTCGCCGGCCGCCGTCTGCTGTTCCAAACCGATCTTGCGCGCGAGATCGAGTGGTTGGTGGCGACCGAGCTGCTGGAGATTCCGTGCCGTCAACGCGACCGCGTTTCGTCTCGCGATGCGCTCGCGGAGGCGGTTCTCGCGGACCCCAAGGTCGCCGGGCTCCTTGCCGCTCCCCTCGCAGCCCAGTCCGGAAGCGAACGCGAGTTTCGCGGCCGGCTCGTTGCGGCGATCGAGAGCTATATCGCCTCGCGCGTGGCGACGGCCGAGATCACGACCGGGGTGGTCGCGACGGGATTCGGTGCTCTGGCCGTCAAACAGGCGACACCCGGGCTGGTGACATTGGGCTCGGCCCTCGCCGCGGCGAGCGCGCAACAGAATGCGATCGCCGCCTTTCCGCTCGGCGTCGGTCTCGGCGGGCTGTGGTACGGCTGGTTTCCCGCCACCGCCGGTCCCGACCTAATCGCCGCCACGACGGGCGGTGTCGTCATCGTCGGCGCGGCGTTGACCGCCTTCTCCGGAGTGCTGACCGATCCTCTGCAACGCCGCCTCGGCCGCCACCGGCGGCGGCTCCTGCGCCTGCTCGGAGAACTCGAACGGTTCCTGTGCGATGAGGGCGACGGGAGCATCACGCTGCGTGACCACTACGTCGCTCGACTGATCGACCTGCTCGATCTCGTTGTCAGCGCGTGGCGGCTTTCTCGCGGTTGAGATTGCGCCGGCGGCGGCGGTTTGTTATAAGCGCGCCCGTTTTTGAGGGCGGCGCGATGAAAGAAGGCATTCACCCGGACTATCACGAGATCACGATCATGATGACCGACGGGAGCTCGTACAAGACACGTTCGACCTATGGCAAGGCCGGCGACACGCTACGCCTCGACATCGACCCAAAGTCGCATCCAGCGTGGACCGGAGGGCAGCAGCGGCTAATTGACAGCGGCGGTCAGCTCGCTCGCTTCAATAAGCGCTTCCAGGGGTTTGGGATCAAATCCTAAGGTCTGATTAGCTACCCCTTGACCCTTCTCTAACGCTCACTACCTAAATCTCGTGCGGTCGCCACCTTGGGACCGCGCGTGTTGAAACCGGCACTAGGCTATTACAGCGGGTGCCAGATCCATATTGCTCAAAGGAGGATGTGGTCATGGATCGTTTCGATTTCTCTCCCCTGTTCCGCTCGACGATCGGCTTCGACCGCCTGACGCGCTTGGTCGATGCGGCGGCTCGTGTCGACAACGCCGCTCTCGCCTACCCGCCCTACAACATCGAAAAGACCGGCGAAGATGCCTATCGGTTGACGATGGCGGTTGCCGGGTTTTCGCCCGACGAGGTCGATGTCACCGTGCACGAGAACTCGTTGCTGGTGACCGGCAAGGCGAAAAAGGAAGACGAGAACGGCCGTTATCTGCACCGTGGGATCGCCCGGCGCGCGTTCGAGCGGCGCTTTAGCCTCGCCGACCATATCAAGGTCGTCGGCGCCACCCTCGCCAACGGCATGCTGCATGTCGATCTTGTTCACGAGGTGCCCGAGGAGGCCAAGCCGCGCAGGATCACGATCGGCGTCGGACAGCCCGAGCAGCCTCAGGTGATCGAAAAGAAGGCCGCTTAACCGGTCTCTGTAGCGAACCGTACGAACAACGAAACGCCCCCGGTCTTCGGGGGCGTTTTGCGTTGCGGAGCAAGCATCAACTCAAATCCAGCCGCGCCATTTGAACCAGGCCACCGGCAGAATCGCACTCAGCGCGATCAGGGCGAGCCCGTAAGGATAACCCCAGGACCAGTCCAATTCCGGCATGTTTTTAAAATTCATTCCATACATGCTCGCGACCAAGGTCGGCGGGATGCCAACCACCGAGACGATCGTCAGCACCTTGATGATGTTGTTCTGCTCGACATTGATCAGGCCGAGGGTGGCGTCGAGCAGCAGCTGAACCTTGTTAACGATGTGCGCATCGTAGTCGCTGAGCGACAGCACGTCCTGGCGCACCGTTTCGAGCCGTGCCTTAGTTTCGGGCGGCAGCCAATCAGCAGCATGACTCGACACGTAGGGCACGATGCGGCCGATCCCGAGCAGGCTATCGCGGATCTTCGAGGCGAGATCGCCGCTGTGGCCTACGCGCCGCAATATGATCCTCAGGTCGGCGCTTTCGCGCGCCGGAGGGCGCCTCGCGGCGGGCTCGGTGGCCGGGCTGCGGAACAGCCGATGAGATAACGTGTCCAGTTCACCGGCGATATTTTCGAGAATGTCGGCGAGACGGTCGGCAATTGCGTCCATCAGCCGGCAAAGACCGCAGTGCTGCTCAGCGGGTCGCTCTCGGCTGCCAGGTCACGATCGGTGAACGTTTGGAAAAAGCTAAGCTCATGAAACCGCACCGTGATCAACCGTTCGCGCGTCAGCACAAAGCCGACCGGCGTCGTTATGGGCTGATCCTCCTCTGCGCGATAGATTAGGGGCGCACTGAGATAAATCGCGCCGTTCTGATTGCGTAGGCGGCTCGAGCTTTCGATCTCGCTCAGGTCTCCGATATCAGGTACATCGAGGCCCGTCGTCCGCTTGACAAACGCCACCTCGTCCGGCTCGGGCTTGAGGAGGTCGATCCAGGCGACATCGGTCGGCAAGCTCGCTTTGGCGAGATCGGCGAGATGTTCTCCGTGCCCCACGCAGCTGCGATAGAGGGTGAGCATCGTTCAATCTTACAGCCCACCGTGCGTGACAAGGAAATCAACGATCCGATCCAACCCGTCCCCCGTCTTCAGATTGGTGACGACAAAGGGGCGGCCGCCGCGCATCCGGCACGCATCATTCCTCATGACCTCGAGGTTTGCGCCGACCATCGGCGCCAGGTCGATCTTGTTGATAACTAGAAGGTCCGAGCGGGTGATGCCGGGTCCGCCCTTGCGCGGGATCTTGTCACCGGCCGCGACATCGATCACGTAGATCGTCAAATCGGCGAGCTCGGGCGAAAAGGTGGCGGCGAGGTTGTCGCCGCCCGACTCGATCAAAATCACATCGAGAGCCGGAAACAGCCGGTTCATCTCGGCCACCGCAGCGAGGTTGATAGAGGCGTCCTCGCGGATCGCGGTGTGCGGGCAGCCGCCAGTCTCGACGCCGCGGATCCGTTCGGCGGGCAACGCCCCGCTCCGGGTCAAGAATTCAGCGTCTTCGCGGGTATAGATGTCGTTGGTGATCGCGGCGATCTCCCACCGGTCGCGCATCCGCTTGCACAACCAATCCATCAGCGCGGTCTTGCCGGATCCGACAGGACCCCCGATCCCGACCCGCAGCGGATCGCTCTTTCTCTTTGCTGTCATGAGCGGAAAAGCCTCGAATATTGAATTTCGTGCGCCATCGAGGCAAGCTCGATCGCGAGGGTAGCACTACCGAAGCCGGCGGGATTGCGGGTCAGGGCGCTTGCCACCGCGCTGGCGACGACGGGTTCGAGTGCGGCGAGAACGCGCTGGCCGTCGGTTTGGCCGACGATCCCAAGGCGTAGCGCGGCGGAAACCAGATTGGCCGCCATCGTCTGCAAATACGCGGTCAGCGCGCAGCCGAGAGGAATGCCGGCACGCGCGGTAACGGCGCCGGCGGCGGCGGCATGGCACACCCTTTCCCCGGCTGCGCCGAGCATCGTACCCCAGCGCTCTAGAAGGGGATCGGGCCGCGCGGCGCGGCACGTCGATAAAAACGCCTCTCCCTGCGCCGCAGTCTCGAGCACCATCTCCGAGGTGCCGCGGAAGGCGAGGCCGCGTGCGTTGGTGGCGGCCAGTGCTTCGAGATCCTGCGCAGACGCTGCGCGATGCGCCTCGCGCAAGGTGTCAGCATCTATTCGGCCAGCGCCGTGAGCAAGGATTGCCGCAATCCAGCGCCGCAGGGTCTCCCTATCGTGCACTCGGCCGCCGGCGGCGGCTGTTTCGAGACCATGCGAATAGCTGAAGGCGCCGATCGGGAAACCGGGCGAAAACCAAGTGAGGAGCCGGTAGAGTTGGCCGTCGGATAGCCCCTCCGCCTTAGTGGCGATCGATTTCATCATCGGCATGGTGATACGGAGCACCGGCATAGGCGCCGAATTCGGGGTCGAAAGCTGCCTCGATCCGGGTGATGCGCCCGCCGAGCCCCGACACCATCTCGGCGATTACGTGATCCTCGCGAATGCGCAGCCGGTCGCCGACGACCTGCACCGCCAGGTGGCGGTTGCCCAGGTGCCAGGCGATCCGCAGTAGGCCCGCACGGTCGACGGCGTCGATCTCCAGAACCGGCTCCAGCGCCGCGCACACCCGAACATAGCCCTTGGTGTCGAGCTCCAATCCATCGCCGTCGGCGAAATGCTGTGCGCGCGGCAGATCGAGCAGAAAGGCCACGCCCGAATCGGCAACGAGGCGGATGCGCCGACGATGCCGGTCGACATAAGCCAAGGTCACCGCGTCGACCATTCTGTCTTCCGGCCATTGGCCGCGGGGATGGACAGCAATGGCTCGCCACATCGCGCGCTCAGTATAGAAAGTATCGCTGCGCCAGCGGCAGCACCGTCGCCGGCTCGCAAGTCAAGTGCACCCCGTCCGCGCGTACCTGATAGGTCTCGGGATCGACCTCGATGTGCGGGGTCGCCGCGTTGTGCACCATGCAACGCTTGTCGATCGCCCGGATGCCGCGCGCGGGCAGAACCATGCGCTGCAGACCAAGTCGATCCGGCACCCCGTGCTCGAGCGCGAGGGTCGGCAGAAAGGTCGCCGCCGAGGCCGAAAGCGCGCGGCCGAAAGCGCCGAACATCGGCCGATAATGGACCGGCTGCGGCGTCGGGATTGACGCGTTCGGATCACCCATCAATGCCGCGGCAATTACCCCGGCTTTCAGCACGAGATCCGGCTTGACGCCAAAAAACGCCGGCGACCACAACACGAGATCGGCGAGCTTGCCGATCCCGACCGAGCCGACGTGTTCGGCGAGCCCATGGGTCAGGGCCGGGTTGATCGTGTACTTCGCGACATAGCGCTTGACCCGGAAATTATCCGAGCGGTCGCTATCCTCGGGCAGCCGCCCGCGCTGCCGCTTCATTTTGTCGGCGGTCTGCCAGGTGCGGATGATGACCTCGCCGGCCCGACCCATCGCCTGGCTGTCTGACGACATCATGCTGAAGGCGCCGAGATCGTGCAGGATGTCTTCGGCGGCAATCGTCTCGCGACGGATGCGGCTCTCGGCAAAAGCCACATCTTCGGGGATGCGCGGGTCGAGGTGATGGCACACCATCAGCATGTCGAGGTGCTCGTCGACGGTGTTGATCGTGAACGGCCGCGTCGGATTGGTCGAAGACGGCAACACGTTCGGCAACCCGCACAATTTGATGATGTCGGGGGCATGGCCGCCCCCTGCCCCTTCGGTGTGAAAGGCATGGATGTTGCGCCCCCTGAAGGCGGCGATCGTATCCTCAACAAAGCCCGATTCATTCAGCGTGTCGGTGTGGATGGCGACCGCAATGTCGAGCCGTTCGGCGACTCCGAGGCAGGTGTCGATCGCCGCCGGGGTCGTGCCCCAATCTTCGTGCAGCTTAAGCCCGCAAGCGCCGCCCTCGACCATCTCGACCAAGGCGCGCGGTTCCGAAGCGTTGCCTTTGCCGAAGAAGCCGAGATTGACCGGCAGCCCCTCCGCCGCTTGCAGAATACGAGCCAGATGCCATGGCCCCGGCGTGCAAGTCGTTGCGGCGGTGCCGGCGGCCGGACCGGTACCCCCGCCCAACATCGTCGTGATGCCGCTGTAGAGCGCCTCCTCGACCAATTGCGGGCAAATAAAATGAATGTGCGAATCGATACCGCCGGCGGTGACGATGCGGCCTTCGCCTGCGATCGCCTCGGTCCCGGGGCCGATCACGATGTCGACCCCGGGCTGGATGTCGGGGTTGCCGGCTTTGCCGATGCCACTGATCCTGCCTTCGCGGATGCCAATATCGGCTTTTACGATGCCCCAATGGTCTATGATCACGGCGTTGGTGATGACGGTGTCGACCGCACCTTCGGCGCGGGTCGCCTGGCTCTGTCCCATCCCGTCGCGGATCACCTTGCCGCCGCCGAACTTGACCTCCTCGCCGTAGACCGTGCGGTCGCTCTCGATTTCGATCACGAGTTCGGTATCGGCGAGCCGCAGCCGATCCCCGGTCGTCGGACCGAACATCGCGGCATAGGCGGCGCGCGGCATCTTCATCGGCATCGGGCTATCCCGTCCGCCCGAGACCGGCCGCGTCGGATTCCCGCCGAGCACGAATACAGTGAATTCCGATAGCGGCCCGTTCGGGTTGCCTTGTCGCCCAACCAGGATCTAGCTTAATCAACGGGTTGCGCCCCAAATTCCCTAACTTAGTAGCTTACGAGCTAAGTGTTTGCATGAGGTGAGCAGATTCGTCAGGCGAGAGCTGGGATGATGGTGTGTTCGGTAAGGCGGCGGTCGGCGGCGATCGCGGCTCGTCCGGTACGGGTGAGGTAGTACCGGTAAGTGCCAGCGACGCGTTTGATGACGTGCAGTCGGCGCAGGCGGGCGAGTTGTCTGGTGAGGGTAG
>Ga0310914_10003011_pt1 | contig 11547 bp, 9 predicted proteins | sample GREbulkMGAN108_FD_203450 | JGI IMG/M metagenome (GOLD analysis project Ga0310914, IMG submission 203450) | Lab enrichment of tropical soil microbial communities from Luquillo Experimental Forest, Puerto Rico - GRE.bulkMG.AN108 | ecosystem: Environmental > Terrestrial > Soil > Tropical forest >...
CATCCCCGAACTCGCTCCGCTCACGAAGCTCGAAGCGGCTCTTTCATCGCATTCCGGCCGACTGAAAATCCTCCTTTCCGAACGCCCGGAAGCGCCATCCCTCCGAGGCATCCTGGAAGGGCAAAACGCTGCCGCCGCCGTTCTGGCCATCGGCCCGGAGGGTGGCTGGGCCGACGCGGAGCTCCAGCGCGCCGAGACCCATGGTTTTCGCGAGGCATCGCTCGGTCGGTTGATCCTTCGCGCGGAAACGGCCGTGATTGCCGCGCTCGCCTCCCTAAACTATGCTCTTGGTGGCCAAGGATCTTGAACCCGGCGAGCATCAAGGGCCATTAGGATTCCCACCAAACCGCCTGAGACCGCCAGATCGAACGGCGGCGGATCGGCGGGAATCTCCTTCCGAAGGGGCGCAGCGCCGGCGCTTTTTTGCGCAACATGCGAAAAATCGCAACTGGCGCGCGCCGCGGCGCCCATGCTATAAATAACAGAAGCACCCACGATGGACCGCTCGGACCAGAAACAGCGTGGCTCACTAACCTCACCGGAAAATCCGGACTCACTCCTATCCTCCCTTCCTGTTGCGGCGAACGCTTCCGGGGGCGCCGCGAGCGGCGCGGTATCCTCGGCAAACACGCTGCGCAAAGAGATTCGCGTGTGGACGCGCGACTTGCTCATCGCCATCGGCCTCGCGCTTGTCATCATCGTCTTTCTCTATCAGCCCGTAAAAGTCGAAGGCACCAGCATGGCGCCGCTGCTCTCCGACCAGGAACGCATCTTCATTAACAAATTCGTTTACCGCTTCGAGCCCATTCAGCGCGGTGATGTCGTGGTTTTCTGGTATCCGCTGGATCACACCAAATCATTCATCAAGCGGGTTGTGGGCCTGCCCGGCGAGACCGTGGAGATTCGCCAGGGCGCGCTCTCCGTCAACGGAAAGGTCATCCCCGAACCTTACGTGCCGCCGCAATATGAAGACAACAGCGATTACGGACCCTACACGGTGGAAAAGGACCACTTTTTTGTCTTGGGGGATCACCGCATCAGCTCCAACGACTCGCGCGTTTTCGGTGCCGTTCCCAGCCAGTTCATTTATGGCCGCGCCGTTTTTGCGTACTGGCCGGTCGATCATTTCGGCTCGCTAGAGAGCACCGAAGCGAGCAGCAAATAAACGTCGATGTGCATGAGAACGCAGGGAGGCTCCACTGACAGAAGTCCAGCACCGACCCGCGACCCTCGCGCTGGAAGACGGGCGCCTCTTTAACGGCCTTGCCGCGGGCGCCATTACGCGCCGCGGCGGCGAAGTCGTTTTCAATACCAGCCTCACCGGTTACCAGGAAGTTTTCACCGACCCAAGTTACGCCGGACAGATTGTCTGCCTCACTTACCCGCACATTGGCAATGTCGGCGCGAATCTCGAAGACGAAGAGTCCGCGCGCCCGTACATCGAGTCGCTGATTGTCCGCGAATTCTCCCAAATCTCGTCGAATTGGCGGTCATCGGAGAGCGCGCAGCTTTACCTGAACCGCCACAAGATCCCCGTCATTTGGGACATCGATACACGCGCGCTGGTGCGCCACATTCGCAACGTCGGGACGCTGCGCGGCATCGTTTCGGCCGACGGCACGCCGGCCGACCAACTCGTTTTCGAGGCCAAGCAGTTGCCTAAAATGGCCGGCCACGAGCTTGCGAGCCACGTCACCTGCGCGAAACCCTATGGCTGGGACAAAGGGTCGGTCGAGGTGGCGATTTCGCCGTGGTCAGAGCAAACGGGTGAGTCCGACGCGAAGCCAGAGATTCATAGGCATCGCGTCTTGGCCTTCGACTACGGCATCAAACAGAACATTCTGCGGCTGCTCGTGGACCACCACTGCGACGTGTGGGTCGTGCCGGCGCAAACTTCCGCCGAAGAAGCGCTGGCTTTGAACCCCGACGGCATCTTTCTCTCGAACGGGCCCGGTGATCCGGAGCCGATCGGCTATGCCATCGAAACAATCCGCAAAATGCTCGGCAAGGTGCCCATCTTCGGGATTTGTCTCGGCCATCAGCTGTGCGGCCTCGCCCTCGGCGGCAAAACCTTCAAGCTGAAATTCGGCCATCACGGCTCGAATCATCCGGTCAAGAATCTTCTCACCGAACAAGTGGAAATCACCGCGCAAAACCACGGTTTTGCCGTGGACCCCGATTCGCTCCCTTCGCGCGACGTGGAAATCACTCATGTCAACCTGAACGACCACACCAACGAAGGCATGCGGCACAAAAAAGTGCCGCTCTTTAGCGTGCAGTATCACCCGGAAGCTTCGCCGGGGCCGCACGATTCGCATTATTTGTTCACGCAGTTCACGGACATGATGAAAGAATGGCGCCAGCCAGGAAGCTCGCACAAATGAAAGGCATTGCATTTTTAGATGCATTCTTTCCCGTCCTTGCAGGGGCTTCGATGGCTCGCGTGCGGCGGGTCTATAAACGCGGGACCTATCCCCAGAACCCTATAGCGGTACTTAAGACAAACGAGCGCGGGCAATTTGCCGCCTCGCTTGAGCCAGCGATCTATACCGTTATCTTCCGCAGGCGCGGATTCAGGACGGAGTTCATAGGTCTTGAAATTCGACCAGATGGCGGCGATAAAGAACTGCGAGAGACCTTGCAGCTTGCCAGCGACTGCGCTTCGTAAGGCCAAAATCGAGGGGTTTTGGAAGAGGCCCATGCCTAAACGGAAAGACATCAAGAAAATCCTGATCATCGGCTCCGGGCCAATCATCATCGGCCAGGCCTGCGAATTCGACTATTCGGGGGCGCAGGCGTGCAAGGCCCTGCGCGCCGAAGGTTACGAAGTCATCCTGGTCAATTCGAATCCCGCAACCATCATGACCGATCCCGAGCTGGCTAAACGCACCTACATTGAGCCGCTCACGCGCGAATACCTGGAAGAAATCATTGCGAAGGAAAAACCGCACGCGCTACTACCCACGGTCGGCGGGCAGACGGCATTGAATCTGGCCGTCGAGCTCTCGGAAAGCGGCGTCCTCGAAAAATACAAGGTGGACATGATCGGCGCATCGTTGCGCGCCATCAAGGTGGCCGAAGACCGCCTGTGGTTCAAGGACGCGTGCCGCAAAATCGGCCTCGAAGTTCCCGCGTCCGCATTGGTGAACAACGCGAAAGACGCACTGCGCCTTGGCGACCAACTGGGCTTTCCCCTGGTCATTCGACCGTCGTTCACGCTTGGCGGCACCGGCGGCTCCATCGCCTACAACAAGGAAGAATTTGCCGAAGCGATCTCACACGCGCTGGACCTTAGCCCCGTCCACGAGGCGCTGGTCGAGGAGTCCGTGCTTGGCTGGAAGGAATTCGAGCTCGAAGTCATGCGCGACTTCCGCGACAACTTCGTGGTCATTTGCTCGATCGAGAACTTCGATCCCATGGGCGTTCATACCGGCGACTCCATCACCGTGGCTCCCGCGCAAACGCTGACTGACAAGGAATATCAGCGCATGCGGGACGCCGCTCGGGCCATCATCCGCGAAGTAGGCGTCGAAACCGGGGGATCGAACGTGCAGTTCGCCATCCATCCGGAAAACGGCCGCATGGTCATCATCGAGATGAACCCGCGCGTGTCGCGCAGTTCCGCGCTCGCCAGCAAAGCCACCGGCTTCCCCATCGCCAAAATCGCCGCGCGTCTCGCCGTTGGCATGAGCCTCGACGAAATTCCCAACGACATCACGGAGAAGACACCGGCGTGTTTCGAGCCCACCATCGACTACGTCGTGGTGAAGATCCCGAAATGGCAGTTTGAGAAGTTCCCCGGTGCCGACAGCACGCTCGGCACACAAATGAAGTCCGTCGGGGAAGTGATGGCCATCGGCCGCACGTTCAAGGAAGCGCTGCAAAAGGGCATTCGCTCGCTCGAGCCGAGCACTCCTTGGCGCGCTCCCGCCGAAACGCCCGACTCTCTCCTGCGCGAAAAATTGGCCACGCCGCGTCCCGATCGCATTTATTGGCTGCTGACCGCGATGGAACGAGGCCTTCACACCGAGGAAATCTGCGAGCTAACAAAAATTGATCCGTGGTTCATTCACCAGATTGAAGAGTTGACCGCCATGAATCGCCGCGCGGCGGGCGTCACGGTCGAGATGGCTTCAAAGGATTTGCTGCGCGAAGTAAAGCGCCATGGCGCAAGCGACGAACAACTGGCGCAAATCTGGCGTACCACGCCCGCTTCGGTGCGCTTGCAGCGCGCTCGTTACGGCGTCGCGCCCGTTTTCAAGCGGGTGGACACCTGCGCTGCGGAATTTGAATCCTTTACTCCGTATCTTTACTCGACCTACGAAGACGAGGACGAGTCCAACGCCCAGCCGCGCCCGAAAATCCTGATTCTCGGCAGTGGTCCGAACCGCATCGGACAGGGGATTGAATTCGACTATTGCTGCTGCCACGCCTCCTTTGCCTTGCACGAGGATGGCTTTGAAACCATCATGGTGAATTGCAATCCCGAGACGGTTTCAACCGACTACGATACTTCGGACCGCCTGTATTTCGAGCCGCTGACGCTCGAAGACGTGCTCGCGATCGTCGAACGCGAAAAGCCACAGGGCGTCATCGTGCAATTCGGCGGGCAAACACCGCTGAATCTTGCTTTGGAATTGAAGCGCAACGGCGTTCCCATCATCGGCACGGCGCCGGAATCCATCGACCTTGCGGAAGACCGCAGGCGCTTCGGCCGCTTGCTCGAAGAATTGAGAATTCCCCAGCCGCGCAACGGCACGGCGTTGATCCCCGAAGAAGCCGCGCGCGTGGCCGGCGAAATCGGCCTGCCCGTTCTGGTACGCCCGAGTTACGTGCTGGGTGGCCGCGCCATGGTCATCGCCTATGACGTCAACACCGTCCAGGATTATGTGGCGCAGGCCGCTCTGATGGGCCCCGCGCGACCCGTGCTCATCGATCAGTTTCTCGAAGAGGCCACCGAGGTGGACGTGGACGCTCTTGCCGACGGAAGCGACGTAATCATCGGCGGCATCATGGAGCACATTGAAGAAGCCGGAGTGCATTCGGGCGACTCCTCTTGCGTGCTTCCTCCGGTAAGCCTGACACCGGCGGTTCTTGACACGATTCGCGAATACACGCGGCGCTTGGCGCTGGCGCTGAAAGTCGTCGGCTTGATGAACGTGCAGTACGCCATTCAGCGCGACACCGTTTACGTCCTGGAGGTGAATCCCCGCGCCTCGCGCACCGTGCCCTATGTGAGCAAAGCGACCGGCGTGCCGCTCGCGAAGGTCGCAGCGCGGTTGATGGCCGGAAAAAGGTTGGCAGGCATGGACCTGCCTGTGGTCAAGAACAACGGCGTGGCCGAAATCGCCGTGCGCGAATTTTATTCGGTGAAATCGCCTGTTTTTCCGTTCAACAAATTCCGCGGCGTAGACACCATTCTTGGACCCGAGATGCGCTCGACCGGCGAAGTCATGGGCATTTCGACTTCCTATGGTCAAGCCTTTGCCAAGGCGCAACTCGCCGCCGGCCAGCGTTTGCCGCGCAAAGGCACGGTGTTTCTTAGTGTCAACGACCGCGACAAAAAGCACTTGGGCGCGCTCGGCAAGGAGCTGGCTTCTCTCGGTTTTCGCTTGCTCGCCACGCGTGGCACGGCTGCGGCTCTCGAAGCTGCCGGGATCCACGCGGAGGCCGTCTTCAAGGTCAACGAAGGCCGCCCCAATATCGTGGACCTGGTCAAAACCGGAAAAATCGATCTGATCATCAACACCCCGCTCGGCCGCGAATCTTTCTATGATGAGAAATCGATTCGGCGCGCCGCGATTCGCTACAATATACCCTGTATCACCACGCTGGCTGCGGCGAACGCAGCGGCGCGGGGCATTCACGCGCTCCACGAGCAGGGCATCGAAGTCGCCGCTCTGCAGGACTTGCATAAGGGGCAAGCCGCCACCTCCGGCGCGCCCGCATCAGGAGACTAGCTCATGGATTTTGCCGGTGTTTTTCCCGCCTTAGTCACTCCGTTTGCCGGCGACGGCTCGGTCTCGGCGGCCGATTTGAAGCACAACATTCAACAGTACAACCGCGCGGGAGTGGCCGGCTACGTGGTGAACGGCTCTACCGGCGAGTCCGTGCTGCTTTCGAAGCCGGAAATGGAAGCCGTTCTCGTCGCCGTCAAGGAAACGGCTTCCCCGGACAAAAAATTGATCGCTGGGACGGGCGTGGAATCGACGGCGGAAACCATTGAGCGCACCAAGCGGGCCGCCGAACTTGGCTACGACGCGGCGCTTGTGAAAACGCCGTACTACTACAAACCAGCCTACAAGCCGGAAGTTTACTTCGAATACTACCGGCGCGTTGCGGATCGTTCGCCGATTCCCGTGCTGCTCTATTCGGTGCCACAATTCACCGGAGTGGCGCTCGAACCCCCGGAAATTGCAAAACTGGCCGAGCATCCGAACATTGTCGGCATCAAGGAGAGCTCGGGAAACGTGCTGCGCGTCGCCGAAATCATTGCTGCCGTTTCACCCCACTTTCAAGTGCTCGTCGGCTCCGCGGCCAGCGTCTATCCCTCAATTACCGTCGGCGCGCGCGGGGCGATCCTTGCGTTGGCATCCGCGCTGCCGGAGAAGTGCGTCGCGCTTTACCATCTGATTCGCCAGGGTCAGCACGACAAGGCGCGCGAACTGCACACCGCGATTTTGCGGGCTTCAAAGCTCGTCGTTTCCGAGTGCGGAATCGCGGGCGTAAAATACGTCATGGACCAGCGCGGCTACCGCGGCGGTCTCCCGCGGCTCCCGCTCCTCCCACTCCATGACGAACAAAAGAAACGCCTTAACGCGCTTCTGGAGAGTTTCGAGGCGGCGGCCATGCGGGCCTGATTAGCACAACCGGGAAGGCTCTCCACTCGCCTCGAACCGGCAGCCGGCAGCGACGCCACCCGGAAATTGATGAGACGTTTTGCCGCGGAGTTCATCTAACCGCTCATGGATTGTCGCGCACTCGCCTTCCAGCAACTCCCGCACCAGCCCAAGCTGTTCCTCGCTTATTTGGAGAAGTTTGAAAAAGTGAAGGCGTTCTACGCCCACCCGCCGACGATGCAGGCGGTGACGCGGGTGTCGAAGAAGCTGGACTACCCGGCGGAGCGCCGGGGGGAAGTAGCGGCGATTCTCAGCAAACAGAACGAAACCCTCGGTAGCGGGACGGAAACCGCTTCCAACTTGGAGCGGCTCGGGAAGGGAGCCGTCGCGGTGGTTTCCGGACAGCAGGTCGGCCTGTTTGGCGGTCCGGCGTACGCCATTTACAAAGCATTGACGGCGATTCAGATTGCCGACGAATTGACGCGGGACGGGATCGACGCGGTGCCGGTTTTCTGGATGGCTTCTGAAGATCACGACTTGGAGGAAGTCCGGCACACGAGTTGGTTCGAAGCGGGGAATCTCATCCGGTTCGAGTTGCCAGACGGAAATGAAGCGGGATGGCCGGTTGGGTGGATTTCGCTCGGCGCGGAAGGCGAGCGGCTCGCGCGAGAGGCTGCGGAGCTACTTAAAAAAGACGGCGGTGACCTGCTTGGGCATGCTTTGAGCGAAAGTTACAAAGCCCAGGAAACTTACGGGAGCGCGTTTGGAAAATTGCTTGCGCGGCTCTTTGCGAACGAGGGATTGATCCTGATGGATCCGCTGGATGCGGGGCTGCATAAGGTCGCCGCGCCGCTTTATCAGCACGCGCTGGCGGAGCGCGACCCCCTCAATGAGAAGTTGCTGGAGCGCGGAAAAGAATTGGAGCGCGCGGGATTCGGCGCGCAGGTCAAGGTGACGTCGAAGAGCACGCTGCTGTTCTACATGGGTGGCAGGGCCAGGCAACCGATTTCCGGGGGCCATAAAGATTTTCAGGCCGGCGACAGGAGCTGGACGCGCAAGGAGCTCGTGCACCTCACGCACCAGGAGCCGGAAAACTTCAGCCCGAACGCCTTATTCCGGCCGGTGGTGCAGGATTACTTGCTGCCGACAGCGGCTTTTATCGTCGGACCCGCGGAGCTTTCCTACATCGCGCAATCGCAAGTGGTTTACGAGCATCTTCTCGGACGCATGCCGGTAATGCTGCCGCGCACGGGATTTACGCTGGTGGACGCCAAGGCCAATAAGCTGCTCGCCAAATACGGATTGACGGTGGAAGAGGTCTGGGCAGGGTCGCAGGAACTGCGGCGCAAGATGGAAGGCGCATCCGTTCCAAAGACGTTGTCGAAGGGTTTTGACCGAGACCAAAAGCAGATCGCCAAGATGGTCGAACGGCTTGGGAAACAGATTGAGAAGCTCGACCCCACGCTTGCGGGTACGGTGGAAAGAACCAAGAAGGGAATCGAATTTCATCTGGAGCAGTTGCGGCAGAAAGCTGGCCGCGCGCTGGACCAAAGGCTTGGCGTGATCGCGTCGCACGAGCAGCATCTGGAATTGCTGTTGAATCCACACAAGGGCCTGCAGGAACGCGAACTTTGCCTGTTGCCGTTTCTCGCGCGTTGGGGTGCGGGCGGCTTGGGTGAACTGCAGAAGCTATGTAGCAGCAAAAGGCTCGGGCATCACTTCATTGTTTCTCTTCCCTAGCCATTCCGCGGACGAGACGGTTTCCTCCGCGGTCGTGGAGTCCGAGCTTCCTCCAACGGAAGAGCAAAGAGGGAAGCGGCCTGCCTCCCGCAGGTAGGCTCGGCACACTGCGTTCTGCGCTACACTCAAAAGACGCTAGAACACCGAGGGCGGAAAATCCATGCAGACATTGACGGTGAAGACGGAGCGGCGGACGCAGTTTGTGGACGTGACGGCCGAGGTACAAAAGGCCGTGTCTGCCGCGAAAATTTCGAAGGGCATCTGCTACTTGTATGTGCCGCATACGACGGCCGGGATTGCCATCAACGAATGCGCTGATCCGGATGTGGCGCGGGACATGGAAGGCGCGCTCGACCGGCTCATCCCGAAAACCGGACCCTACCAGCACTGCGAAGGCAACTCGGATTCGCACATAAAGTCCGTGCTGGTCGGGGGCAGCCAAATCGTGTTTGTGGAAGACGGACGGGTGGCGCTAGGGCGCTGGCAGGGCATCTTCTTTTGTGAATTCGACGGGCCGCGCGAGCGGAAGTTGATGGTAAAGATGGTGGCCGCTTGAAGGGAACAGAGCTCGGCCTAAAAGCAGGCGCGGTTCCCCGCTTATCTCTTTTTGCAGCCCTAACCTCAAGTCAGCACCGCCCCGAGATCCGTGTGTTCGTAAGAGCGGCGAAGGCGCTCCCAACTATGACTAGCGCAGGGTGTATGCCACCAGAGTGTCGCCGAGCTTTTCTTCGGTGATTTTGGGATGGCCGCCGGCCGCGATGACGAGATATTGTTTGTCGGCGGCCGCCACACGGTAAGTCATCGGCGTAGCGTTGCCGCAGGCGGGAAGCCTTGCTTTCCACAACTCCTTCCCCGTATCGGTGTCGAAGCCGCGAAGGAAACAATCCGTCGCACCGGCAATGAAAACAAGCCCGCCGGCAGTGACAATGGGTCCGCCGAGGCTGATGGAGCCGGGCGGAATCTGCCCGGAATGCGTACCGCCAAAATCCTGCATCGAGCCGAGCGGGACTTGCCAGCGTATCTTTCCTTCCGCCATGTCCACCGCGGTGAGCATTCCCCAGGGCGGCGGGCTGCAAGGAAGATCGGAAGGCGACTGGATAAATCGGCGATAGAGGCCGTAAGGCGCCCCCAGCTGGTCGCCGTAATCCCCGTCCTCGGTGCGCGAGCTGCGATCGTTATATTTGTCACGGGGAATCAGGCGGGCGATGGCGACCAGATGATTGACATTGGACACGAGGATGCTGCGCTTGGGGTCGAAGGCGTACCCGCTCCAGGTCATGCCGCCGAGGTTGCCTGGAACCATGAGCGTGCCTTCGAGGCTGGGCGGTGTGAAAATCCCTTCGTTGCGAAGGTGCGCCAGGTAATTGCGGCACCAGTCGCGGTCTTCGGGAGTCGGCCCCCAGGCCTGGTCGGCGGAAAGAGTTTGCGGAGCGAGCGGAGGAGGCTTTACAGGGAACGGCTGTGTCGGCGAAGTGATTTCGCCGGGAACGTCGGTTTGCGGGACGGGACGCTCCTCGACCGGGAAGACGGGCTGGCCCGTGTCGCGGCTGAGGACATAGAGGAGTCCGGACTTGTTGCCCTGAATGACGACGGGGACCTCATTGCCGTCAAGGTGCAATGTGGCGAGGAGGGGCGGGGAGGCGCTGTCAAAGTCCCACAGATCGTGATGAACGAGCTGAAAACCCCAGGCGAGTTGGCCGGTTTTGCCACGCAGGGCAACCACGGAGTTGGCCCACTTGTCGTCGCCAGGGCGAAGGCCACCGTAGTAGTCGGGACTGGCGCTCCCGGTAGGGACAAAGAGCAGGTCGCGCCCGGCATCCACGGCCATGATGGACCAGGCGTTGCCGGCGCCACTGCGCCAGGACCGGCCCTTGCCTTCCGATGCCGCTCGGGTAGGATTCGCGGGAAGGGGATCCCAGCTCCAGCGGAGAGCGCCGGTGCGGGCGTCATAGGCACGCACGACGCCACGGGCCATGTCCACGCGATGGTTGTCGTCGATCGCGGAGCCGACGACCACGAGATCGTCGATGATGGCAGGCGGGGAAGTCATGTGGTACCAGCCCGGGTCGTACTCGAGCACGTTACGGAGGCTGACTTGACCGGCTCTGCCAAAGTCGCCGCAGGGGGCGCCGGTCGAGGCGTCCACGGCGACGAGGCGGGCGTCTTGCGTGGACTCGAAGATGCGACGCCGGCAAGGCTGCTTGGATGAACGGGCCGGGTCGAGCCAGGTGGCGACGCCGCGATTGACGAGGCCGTCGCCGTAGTCGCCGTCGAGGTCGATCTTTGGGTCGTAGGCCCAGCGTTCCCTTCCGGTCTCGGGATCGAGAGCGACGATGCGATTGAATGCTGTGGTCAGATAGAGAGTTCCGTCCTCAAAGAGCGGAGTCGTTTCGAAGCCGCTGCGCTTTCTGCGGCCACCGCCCTCGGAGACGTCGCCGGTGTGGGAGGTCCAAGCGACTCTGAGTTGGGCGACGTTATCCCGATTGATTTGGGTTAGCGGCGAGTAGCGCATACCGCCAGCGTCGTGGCCGTAGTAGGGCCAGGTGTCTGTTGACGCGTCGCTAGCGGAGGGCCCACCCCAGGCAAGGATGACACGTAGGGTAAGCAAAAGCGCGACCGCCCAGGAGAGAACTTCGAGCAGACGCCGAATAGGCCGTCGCGCCGAGATCCCCCGCAGTGCCATCGGAGCGCGATGAAGGATGGTCATAACCGTTCCTGCCTCCCTAGAATCCCCGAAGGCTTCACTTTAGCGACCAAAAACATCCTCCCGCGAACGGGCGCTACGCCCCAAAACCACCCGCAACATCGCACTCATGTGCGCAGGGCCGATTATCCAATTTCGAAACGCCCGTGAACAAACGACGACTTCCACCTCATCCAAACCAAGCAATACGCCAAGGGTGACGGCGAAGATAGCATGGAGGAAGGATTTCTGCGGCGAATCCGAGCGCTCCTCCAGCAGCGGCCC
>Ga0310914_10003012_pt1 | contig 11547 bp, 9 predicted proteins | sample GREbulkMGAN108_FD_203450 | JGI IMG/M metagenome (GOLD analysis project Ga0310914, IMG submission 203450) | Lab enrichment of tropical soil microbial communities from Luquillo Experimental Forest, Puerto Rico - GRE.bulkMG.AN108 | ecosystem: Environmental > Terrestrial > Soil > Tropical forest >...
TTTCTCTATGAATCCACGGTAATGGATGGTGTGCCGATCTTTTCCCTGTTTCCGCTGGGGCTTCCCGCAGCCGATCTGCGAAGCTTTTCCGGCGTGTTGAATTCGACGACCAACGTCGTGCTCACCGAAATTGAGAAAGGCAAATCGTTTGACGAAGCCGTCAAGCGCGCGCAGGCCCTGGGCATTGCGGAAACGAATCCCATGCAGGATCTGGACGGCTGGGATGCGGCGATCAAGGTTGCCGTGCTGGCCACCGTGTTGATGGGAGTGCCGACGCGCATCGAGCAGGTGCTGCGGACCGGCATTTGCGACCTGAGCGAAGAGAAAATCCGCTCGGTCCGCAGCGCGGGCATGCGATATAAGCTCGTGTGCCGCGCGGAGCGGCGCGGCGACGGACTCGATTGCCGCGTTGGTCCCGAACTCTTGTTGGTTTCGGATCCAATGGCGGGGCTCGAGGGCACCAGCTCGGCAATCCGCTTCGACCTGGATGTTTTTGGCTTGTCGCTGGTGGAACACAATCCCGGCGTCGAAGCCACCGGCTACGGCTTGCTCGCGGACCTTGTCCGCGCATCCCAATTGTAGTTTTCAACCAGCGCGGGTTCCGTCTGGCACAGTTCTTTCTGGCATCGCCAACACGGGAATTATTCCATCCGCGTAGCCCAGATCAAAGAGCATCCCCTCTGAAGTCTCGCCGGCCATTTTTCGCGGCTCTACATTGAGGACGAATAACGCTTGCTTTCCCTCGATTTCTCTGGGATTTCTGCGTTCTTGCTTGATGCCCGCCAGAATTGTCCGCGTATGATCGCCGAAGCTCACCGTCAGCTTCATCAGCTTTTCGGACCGCACTACCTTCTCCACTTTCTGAATCGTTCCGACGCGAATGTCCAGCGCTTCGAACGCAGAGAGAGGAACGGACGCCTTAACTGGAGTGGGCTTGAACTCACTCATGGATTCCCCTGTGATAGTGCAAGGCATAACTGGGTGTTGGAATGGATGCGTCGCGAATAGGCGCGTCCGCCACGAGACGCAAGGGAATCACACCGGCCCACACGGGCAGAGCGTAGTCCGGCGCGTCGTCTTCCACATCGCCTGTGCGTACCTTTGCGGAAACTTCCGTCAGTGGCAGCTTCAGGATGCTGGTGGCTTTCAGTTCCTGGTCATTTGGTCGCCGCGCATCGTTCCAACGGCCGGGGATGAGTTTTTCCGTGAGCGCGCGCAGGGCGGCCAGCTTTTCGGCGGGATCATCGATCAATGCTGCCTTGCCAAGCGCTACCACGGACCGGTAGTTCATCGAATGATTGAACACGGACCGTGCGAGAACCAGCCCGTCCATAAGTGTCACGGTGATGCAAACCGACAGGCCTCCGCTTGCCCCCCGCAACATGCGACTGGCGGCGGAGCCGTGGAAATACAAAGCATCTCCGATCCGCGCGAACATCGTGGGAATCACGTAGGGTTGCCCTTCCGTTGCAAAGCCCACGTGGCACACAAACCCTTCGTCAAGGATTTCGTAAATGGCTTCGCGGTCGTACACGCCGCGATTTGCTTCGCGGACAAGGCGCGTCCGTTCGGTTGCTGGAATCATTTCAGGCACGAGAAACCTCTCGGGAGTAACGCGGCGCTGAGTTGATAGCCGGCGCCGGCTCGGCATGAGTGGGGAACAGCTCTGTCATGCTAACACGCCCGGCCGTCTCTGTGAGAAACTAGCGTGCTTGAGGCGGAGCATAATTTCTTTTCGGAAGCAGGAGCCATGAGCGCGCCCGGAACGCAAACACCTACAACCAATGCTCTCGATATTGCCTGGGTTCGTTCCCAGTTTCCTTCGTTGCAAACGCAAGCGAACGGACGGCCTGCGGCTTTTCTGGATGGGCCCGCGGGCACGCAGGTGCCTCAGCAGGTCATGCAGGCCATTCAGAGCTATCTGATGAATGCCAACGCCAATACCTGTGGCGCGTTTCTTACCAGCCGGCGCAACGATGAAATGATTGCCGCCACGCGCGCGGCCATGGGCGACTTTTTCCATTGCGAGAAGGATGAGGTGGTCTTCGGCCAGAACATGACCACGATCACACTTGCATTGTCTCGCGCGATTGCGCGCGAGATGAAGTCCGCCGACGAAATCCTGCTCACCACGCTCGATCACGACGCCAACTTTTCTCCCTGGAAAGCCCTGGAAGAAAAAGGCGTCATCATTCGCCAGGTGGACATTCGCGAGGAAGATTGCACGCTCGATCTCGACGATCTGAAGCGTAAGCTGAGCGAGAAAACAAAAGTTGTCGCGGTTGGCTATGCTTCGAACGCGGTGGGATCCATCAATCCTGTGGCTGAGATCACGAAGTTGGCGCACGCGGTGGGCGCTTTGGTTTACATCGACGCGGTGCACTATGCGCCCCACGGGCCCATTGACGTGAAGGCGCTGGATTGCGACTTTCTCGTATGTTCGCCGTACAAGTTTTTCGGGCCGCACATGGGCACGCTTTACGGAAAACGCGAGCACCTGCAGCGTTTTCGCCCTTACAAGGTGCGTCCCTGCACGGACCAGTGGCCCGACCGTTGGGAGAGCGGCACGCAGGTGCATGAACTGATCGCGGGAATCGGCGCAGCGGTCGAGTATCTTGCGGAACTCGGGCACCGTGCGGATGCTTCGCCTAAGACGCGTCGCGAGGCGCTGGTTTCCGCTTACCGTACGACCGTGCCGTATGAAACGCGCCTCGTCTGGCGCCTCATCGATGGTTTGCAGACGATTCCCGGCATGCGTATTTACGGAATCACCGATCCGAAACGTTCCGCCGAGCGTTGCTCCACGCTTTCCCTGCGGATCGGCAATCACAATCCCACAGCGATCGCCACGTTCCTTGGCGAGCGCGGCATCTTCACCTGGGATGGCAATTACTACGCGCTGAACCTTACCGAGCGCCTCGGCGTGGAAGCGCTCGGCGGCCTGTTGCGCATCGGGCTCGTGCACTACAACACGGTCGAAGAGGTTGACCGACTCCTCGTCGCGCTGCGAGAATTTGCGTCGCAATAGCATTGGCAAGGCAGCCTGGGCACCGCTAGGTCTGCAGAATGAGCGCTTTGCGCCGGTTGGCTTGCGCGACCACGTAGCACGCGGTGAACATCAGTGTCGCGTAGGGTGGCACGAAGTACAGGTCTTGATGCAAGCGCTGGAGCCGATTGGATCGATGGCAGGACAGCCGCGCAACAATCCGTGTATTCTTGCAACTTATGACCAAACGACCGAGACCCGTTGTGCTTACGGTGCTGGATGGATGGGGCTACAGAGCCGAAACGAAAGGCAACGCGATTGCCCAGGCGCGCAAACCGGCTTACGACGAACTGCTGCGCAAGTTTCCAAATACCTTGATCCAGACTTCCGGGCCTGCCGTTGGCTTGCCCGAGGGCCAGATGGGCAATAGCGAAGTCGGCCACCTGAATATCGGCGCGGGGCGCGTCGTGCACATGGACATCACACGCATTGATCTGCTCATTGCCAATAAGCAACTGGATCAAGTGCCACTTTTTCAGCAGGCCATGGAGCGCGGGCGCCAGCGCCAACTGCACTTCCTCGGGTTGTTGAGCGATGGCGGAGTCCATTCCCATATCAACCATCTCTTTGCCCTGCTCGAAATGGCCAAGCAGTACAAGGTCGAGAAAGTGTTTGTTCATTGCTTCATGGACGGCCGCGACACACCGCCGAACAGCGGGCGCGATTATGCCCGCCAGTTGCAGCAGAAAATGCGTGAGCTGGGTGTGGGCGAAATCGCGACGATCGTGGGCCGTTACTACGCCATGGACCGTGACAATCGCTGGGAGCGCATCGAGCTTGCTTACCGCGCGCTCACTCAAGGCGAGGCGGATACCAAAAGCAGCGATCCCGTCGGTGCGCTGCAGAGAAGGTACGAACAGGGCATCACCGACGAATTCGTGAAGCCCGTGGTTATTACTCGCGGCGACGGCCCTTCCGCACCGCCGGTTGGCTTGATTCGCGACGAGGATGCGGTGATTTTCTACAATTTTCGCGCCGACCGCGCACGCCAAATGACGTACGCCCTCGAGGGACCGGATTTCGACAAATTTGTTGATCCCAAGCACCCGAAGAATCTCTTCTTCGTCGGAATGACCAAGTACGACAAGCATTGGCCGTGGTTGAAGTGCGTCATCGCCCCGGAAAAGCTGGAGCACATCCTCGCGCAAGTTTTCCTGGAACTGCAGTATAAGAATCTACGTTGTGCGGAAACGGAGAAATACGCGCACGTCACGTATTTCTTCAACGGCGGCGTCGAGAAGCCGTTCAATGGCGAAGAGCGCATCTTGGTGCCTTCGCCAAAGGTCGCGACCTACGATTTGAAGCCGGAGATGTCCGCCGAGGGCATCACCGATACGGTGGTGAAAGCGATCGAGCAGGGTGGATTCGACGCCATCATCATGAATTACGCGAACGCCGACATGGTCGGCCACTCCGGCAAACTGGAAGCCGCGATTAAAGCGGTGGAGGCCGTGGATGCCGGCCTTGCTCGCATCTACCAGGCCCTCAAACCGCGCAGCGGCGCCTGGATCATTACGGCCGATCACGGCAATGCCGAAACGATGATCGATCCGGTTACCGGCGGCGCACATACCTACCACACCACCAATCCGGTTCCGTTCCTCTGTATGAGCGAAAACGATCAGCTTAAGCTCGCGCCTGGGGGTGCTTTGCAGGATATCGCTCCAACACTGCTCGGTATCCTCGGAGAACCTGCTCCAGCCGACATGACCGGCCACGATTTGCGAGTTCTTGCGAAGAAGTGAGATTGTGCGGTGGATCGCTTGAGGTCCTTCGAGCAGATCGGAATCGGCTCTCAGGATGACAGGGATGTGGCGGGTTTTGCTGTATTGCGTGATTCAGGATCTCGTGAGAAATCCTGGTCAGGGCCAAAGCAACGTTGCTGGACTCCACCAAAATGAATTTTCAACGAAGCAAACCGGTAAACACAAAACTCACGATCTGTGTCTGGCACCCATTCACGGAGTGGCGGCCGAAGCCGCTTATGGCGGAGGCTATTCGGAAGCGCTGGCCGCATATGCGCGTTGTGCACTTGCCTGATTACGCGCGTCTCCCTGAGGAATTGCCGGACACCCATATTTTTGTTGGCTATTCGCTTCGCGCCGAGCAGCTCAAGGATGCCAGGAAGCTTTTGTGGATCCACTCCACTGCCGCAGGCGTGGCCCAGCTGATGTACCCGGAACTTCGCGATTCGGGCATCGTGGTCACCAATCCGAGTGGCATTTTCTCCGTACCCATGGCCGAGCACACTATGGGGTTGATTCTAGCGCTGGCCCGCAATTTTCCCGACGCCGTGCGCCATCAAGATCGCGGTCACTGGGGACAGCAGGAAATCTGGGACTCGCCGCAACACATCACCGAGGTGAACGGGAAGGTGCTCCTGATCGTCGGGTTTGGTTCCATTGGCAAGGAACTGGCAAAGCGTGCAAAGGCTTTCGATATGCGCGTCTGGGGCGTAACGCGTTCCGGCAAGGGCGACGCTAGTTTGGCGGAAAAAATCGTACCAGCCGAGAAACTGAAGGAAGCGCTTCCTCTCGCGGATTACATCGTGATCGCCGCGCCGGAAACACCGGAAACGAAACATTTGATTGGTTCCGCGGAAATCGCAAGCATGAAAACCGGCGCGCGGCTGATCAACGTTGCGCGTGGCTCTCTGCTGAATGAGTCGGCGATGATCTGCGCGTTGGAAGCGGGCAAGCTTGCCGGCGCTTCCCTGGATGTAACTTCCACGGAACCGCTACGCGCGGATAGCCCGCTTTGGAAGGCGCCCAATCTTCTGCTCACTCCACACACCAGCGCCATTAGCGATCGCTTGTGGGAACGCGAAACAACTATACTCCTGGATCTCCTGGAGCGCTGGTTCGATGGCCGCGAACTCTTCAATCGCGTAGATCTTTCGCGCGGTTATTGAGCAAGGAACCGGCTCAATCCCCGACGCCACCCTTGGGCGCTTGGTAGCCTTCGCGGGCATACACAACAATTTTCTGTTTCTTACCCTTCTGATCTACGACGGTCAACGGGCCGCCATCCGGCGCCACCAATTCGACCTTAACCTTGCGGTACTTTCCATCGGTGTTCCGGTTCGACGGCGAATACGTCAAGCTGTATTGGTGCCGCAGAAATGCCGCCACTTCGTGAAAGATTCCCGGCACCTCTCCGTCAAATTGCGGGAACCAGGCGAATCCGCCAGTCATCGCCGCGAAGGTCTTCATCTGGTTTTCGCCTTGTAGGTAGTCCATTCGCGCCATGGGCCCGAGCCGGCCGTGGGTTTCCGCATAGTTGGTGAAGGTCTTGTCGAGGCCGACGACGAAAATGGTCACGTCCGTCTGCCGAAGCAGCTTGAGAGTCTGATCGAGGGTGTGCTTGGAAAAGGTATCCACTCCGCTCGCCAGCACCAAGATGGATTTTTTCCCCTTTACTCCTTTCAGGCGGTCCGTGGTGTCCAGAATCGCGTCGAAAAGGTTGGATTCGCTGAAACCGGGAAAATAAAGATGGTAGATCGCCTGGCGCACTTCATCCTTGTTTTGTGTGAAGTCCACTTCCATGCGCGGCTTCATATCAAAGGTGACCAGCGCCACCCAATCCTGGGGCTTGAGGTTCGGGAAGAGAGCATCCGCCCAGTATTTCGCGTAGTACGCAAACCAGCCCTGAGACCGTGCGCTGAATTCCATCAAAACGACCATGGTGATCGGCGCGTCGCTGGGGCCAAAATTCGTAATGGTCTGCGGGATACCATCCTCCAATACCTTGAAGTTCTCCTTCTTCAGGTTAGGAATGATGTCGCCGTTCTGGGTCGTTGCGATCACATCAAGGGTTACCACCGGCACTTCGACAGAAATGGTCACGCCGCCTTCCTGGGGTTTATCCTGCTGAGGGGCGGCCTTGGGTGCGGGTGAGGGGCTCGCCTGCGGTGGAGGAGAGGGCTGCGGGCCCTCCGGAGCTTGCGCCAGGGCACCCGCGCAAGCGAGCGCAATGGCCGCCGCCGTCAATGCGATTTTGCTCGACATGGAAGTAAGGCTGAGTTTCATGCGTATCCCCCGATGGTCTCCTTCATTGGATGCGCCGGATTCGTCCGGCGTCGTCCGCTCGCCGCGCGGCTCTTGGATTGCAGCTTAGGCAACCGCGAGCCACTCCCCCCGGGGAGCGCGTAAATTCGCATGTTAGTATGTTTTTTACTTAGTGCAAAATACATTCAAACTTGGGGGTGTTTTCGTGAATTGGAAGCGTCTCAGCTTCTCGATTCTCTGTGTGCTGGCAATCTTCGCGGAGGAATGCAGGCTTGTGCGTGCGCAAATCGCACAAGCTCCTCCTGCCATGGGAATTCCGCAGAGCCCGTCGCTCGTGGGTGACACGTCAGCGCTGGCAAACGAAGCGCAAGGCTGGCTGGTCGAGCTCGTTAAGATCAACACGACCAATCCTCCGGGCAACGAGCAGGTTGCCGCCAAGTACATCGCCGGTATTCTCATCAAGGAAGGCATAACCCCGGAGCTGCTGGATGTTGCGCCCGGCCGTAGTGCGGTGCTGGCGCGTTTGCGCAGCAGTGCCGTCGCGGATCCTTCTAAGGCGCTTCTACTTGTTGCTCACATGGACGTCGTGGGCGTGGATCGCAGCAAGTGGTCCGTCGATCCTTTTGGCGGGGTAATCAAAGATGGCTACTTGTATGGCCGCGGCTCTTGCGATGACAAAGGCATGCTCGCCGCCAACCTTGCCGCCTTTATCGCTCTCAAGCGCTCCAATCTTCGTCTGAATCGCGATGTGATTTTTCTTGCCACCGCTGACGAAGAGCAGTTTGGCGACGCAAGCCTGAAGATGCTAATCGCGAAGTATTGGGACAAGTTTGCCGCTGCGTATGCCATCAATGAAGGCGGCAAGGTAGTGCTCAAGAACGGCAAGGTGGAATACGTTGCCGTGCAGGCGGACGAAAAAGTTCCCGTCAACGTTTCGGTCATTGCCAAAGGCACGGCCGGCCACGCCTCGATTCCCACGAAAGACAATCCGGTCGTGCATCTTTCGGGAGCTGTTGCAAAGATCGGCACCTATACCGCGCCGGTGCATTTGACGTCTATCGTCCGCCGCTACTTTGAGGGACTCTCGGCTCTTGAGCCTGACGACATCGGCAAGTGGATGAAAGTGGTGGATTCGCCTGACCGCGCCGAGCATGCCCAGCGTTTCCTATCCGACGCAAATCCGCTCTGGAATTCCATGATGCGTGACACCGTGGCGCCGACCATGCTGCAAGCGGGTGTTCGCTCCAACGTGATTCCGTCCGAAGCGCGCGCTACCCTGAACATCCGGCTTCTGCCCGGCGACACGGTGAGTTCGGTCGTGGATGAACTCACCAAGCTGGTCAACGATCCCCTGATCCGCTTTGAGGCGCAGCCCGATGCCGGCATCGCCGCGCCGAATTCCTCTATCGAAACAGAGTTCTACACCCTGATCGTCAAAGTCAGCGCGCAGGAGTTTGGCGGCGCGCCGGTGCTTCCGTTCATGTCCACGGGCGCGACGGATTCCGCGCAACTGCGTTTACACAGCGTGCAGGCATATGGGCTTCGTCCTTTTCCCATGACAGAAGAGGATGATCGCCGGGTGCACGGCGATGATGAACGCTTGCAGCTCACGGCCTTCGCGAAGGGCGTGAACCTGCTGACCCGCATTGTCACGGAGTTTTCCGCCACAAGATAACGGCATCTCTGATATACAAAGAGGCGAGGGAGAGGGATGAATTCCCGGCATTCCAAGATTGTGTGCACGATCGGCCCGGCCACACGCTCTCCTCGCATGATCCGTAAGCTCATCCAAGCCGGCATGGACGTCGCGCGCCTCAATTTTTCTCACGGCACCCACGCGGAGCACGCGCAAAGCTTCGCCATGCTGCGCGAAGCGGCCGTAGCTCTCGAAAAGCCGCTCGCGATCCTGGCGGACCTGCAGGGCCCGAAGATTCGCACCGGCGCGCTTGCCGGCGGCGGCACCGTTACCCTTCGCACCGGGCAGAAATTCATCATCACCACCGCCAGGGTTCTGGGGGATTCCACCCGCGTCAGCACTACGTTCTATCCGTTGCCGCGTGAAGTGAAACCCAGCGACCGTATCCTTCTTTCCGACGGCCTGATCGAGTTGCGCGTTCAGGGTGTGCACAAACAGGAAGTTCATTGTCGGGTGCTGAATGGCGGCGTTCTGGGAGAGCACAAGGGCATCAATCTGCCCGGCGTGAAGCTGCGCGTTCCAGCGCTCACGGCAAAGGATCGCGGCGACCTGCGGTTTGCCCTGGCGCACGGCGCGGATTACATCGCGGTTAGTTTTGTGCGCCGTCCGGAAGATGTCCTGCTGGCGAAGTCGCTCATCCGCCGGGCGAAAAAAGACGTGCCGGTGATCGCGAAACTCGAAAAGCCGGAAGCCATCGAAAACCTGGAAGAAATTCTCCGCGTGTCGGAAGGCGTGATGGTGGCGCGCGGTGATCTAGGCGTGGAAATGAATCCAGAGCGCGTTCCCGTGGTGCAGAAGAATATCATCGCCCGGGCTCGCGAATTCCGGCGCCCGGTGATTACCGCCACGCAGATGCTCGAATCCATGACGGAAAATCCCAGGCCCACGCGCGCGGAAGCTTCGGACGTGGCCAACGCGATTTTCGATGGCTCGGACGCCGTGATGCTCTCGGCCGAAACCGCCTCGGGCAAGTACCCCGTGGAAACCGTGGAGATGATGGGGCGCATTATCGAGGAGGCGGAAGCCAGCATTCACGAATATCCGCGTCCAGCCGCGCAGGAAAAATTAAAAGTGCCGGAAACGGTGGCGGAGCTTGTCTGCCACGCTTCCCGGGAGCTGCACATGAAGCTGATCGCCGTTTTCACGCATAGCGGATTCACCGCGCGGCTCGTTTCGCGTTACCGCCCACTGGTGCCCATCGTTGCATTTTCACCGGAGGCGGAAACGCGCCGCCGCCTGGCCTTACTGTGGGGTGTCACGTCGCGCAGCATCTCCGATATCCGGAAGATCGATGGCCTTGCCTCATTAGCGGAAAAGCGCCTGTTGGAAGAGCGCCTGGTGCGCAAAGGGGATATTATCGGGATTGTTGCCGGCACACCCATGGGGGTCCGCGGCACCACGAATTTTATGAAGTTCCACGTCATCGGCGGCGCAGGCTGAGCCTGGGTGATTCCTTAGCTAAGCTAAGCCAAGCTAAGCTAAGCTAAGCTAGGACGCGAAAATTCATATGCAGGTTTCAGAAGCGCTTCGAAAGCTCGCGGAAGGAATAAGGAAGAATTTAATTGACCCAATTATCGGGGCTGGATGGGGGCTCCTTGCGACTTTTTTTCATGTAGACTTCGAACCGTTTTCGATTGCGCCGGTATTGCCAATCCGAAACAGTGTTGCGCACGTTGTAAAGAAAAGACCCTCGGCGGAGATACAGCCACCCGATCAGCATGCCACCGAGGTGACAGAGGTGACTAACATTATCGCCGCCCAATCCTAGGGTTCCGAGAAATGTCAGTACAACCATCCCGGTTACCACCGTCCGCATGCTGAGTGTTACCGGAATAGGAAAGAGCATGACCCGGCGATCAGGGAACAAGATGGCGCAAGCGACCAAGACACCAAAAATGGCGCCCGAAGCTCCAATGGTTGGAACGTCGGAGAAGCCACGGCCGAACAGGGCAGGGACGGTCTTCACCAGCACGTTGATAATTCCCGCACCGACTCCCGTAATGAAGTAATACTTCAGGAAGCGGTTTTTGCCCCACACCAATTCCAGTTCCCGGCCAAACATCCAAAGCACAAACATATTCATGAACACGTGCCAGATGGTGGTCGGGTCATGCAGGAAGAGGTAAGTGAAGGGCTGCCAGATGCGCAGGCCAGGAATGACTCCAGCGGGGACAAGACCAAACCAAAGAACGAACTTTTGCTGGGCAATGACGCCCACATACTGACGGTAAAGTACCTGAAAAAAAAATACCGCGAAGTTCGCGATGAGCAGGGCCTGTACACCCGGAGTAATGAAAAAATTGAACCGAAACTCGTAGCTCTTGACGCTCGACCGCGAACCCATGATCCCTAGTCTACGGCTGAGGAAGTTGCCCGTCAAAGCATGGTTCTCGCCTCGTGGATCGCGCACAAGACGAAGGGTTCGGTGCGAGAAGCGGGCCCTTTGATGGGTGCAGCGGTCAATTATGCCAAGAGCGTGTCAGTCCAGTTTCTTGCGTGCGAAATGGAAAAGGGTAGCGCCAAGAAAAAGGAACATGATGAGGCCAAACAGGTTGTTCTGCGCCAGCGAACCGAGCACCTTGGGGCCGATGGCGAACAGATCGGGTCGCCAGGGCAAGCGAAATACGGCGGAAACCCAGCGGGGAACATGGTTGGAGATTTCCGGGTCTTGCAAAAGATTGATGACAATACCCAACAAGCCAAAGACGCCGCCCGCGGCGATCAATCCGCTGGAGTAAAGCGCGCCCGGGCTCGCTTCGCTATCGCCCTCCTGCTTCTCCTGCATGCTGGCTTCTACG
>Ga0310914_10003015_pt1 | contig 11544 bp, 8 predicted proteins | sample GREbulkMGAN108_FD_203450 | JGI IMG/M metagenome (GOLD analysis project Ga0310914, IMG submission 203450) | Lab enrichment of tropical soil microbial communities from Luquillo Experimental Forest, Puerto Rico - GRE.bulkMG.AN108 | ecosystem: Environmental > Terrestrial > Soil > Tropical forest >...
CCGCCAGCTTATAGGCCGCGGCGTTGATTCCGAGTGTGGCGGCTGTGTCTTCGTCTTCGCCCACGGCACGAAACGCGAAGCCCATCCAGGATCGGCCGATGTAGAGGCTCAGCGCAACGGTCGCGGCTGCGAACAGCAGGATCATCACCATGTTGCCGTCGGCGCCCAGCCCCGATCCTGGAATGCCGCTGATACCCATCTCACCGCCTAGCCAGCCCTGCTTGCGCACGAAGCCTGTGAACAGGAAATTCACGCCGATCGTGGTCACGGCGAGAAAGTCGCTGCGCACACGCAGCGATGCGAAGCCGACCACGATACCGAGCAGGCTGCCGACCACGACCGCCGATATGAGCGCGAGCAGAATGTTGCCGGTGCCAATCATGGCGAGCGCAGCCGCATAGGCGCCGGCCCCATAGAAAGCGCCATGGCCGAGACTGATCTGGCCGCAGAAACCGCTGATCATGTTGAGACTGACGGCGAGGATCACATTGATGCCGATCACGGAGAGCAGGCTGATTTCGTAGGCGCTCATGCCGCGCGCGTCCCGACAAAGCCTTGCGGCCTGATCATCAGCAGCGCGATAAGCGCGAGGAACGCGATCGCGTCGCGGTCAAGCCACTGTCCGATGAAGATCGTGCCATAGGACTCCACGAGCCCAAGTACCAGGCTTGCGATCAGCGTGCCCCGCACGCTGCCGAGCCCACCGAGCACGATGATCGCCAGCGCCTTGTAACTCACGACATAGCCGATCACCGGATCGACGAGGTTGTTGAGCATCGCCACCAGTCCGCCAGCGACCGCCGCCAGCGCCGAGCCGATCGCAAAATTGAGATACCTCACCTTGATCGAATCAATGCCGAAGCTGGCGGCGATCTTCGGCTGCGAAACCGTGGCACGCCAGCCAACCCCGATCCGTGTTCGGGTGGTGAAAAGATGAAGCCCCAGGAAGAAGACGACGGCGCAGACTACGATGGCGATCTGCACGGCGTTCACTGCGACTCCCAACACGTCGAAGGTCGTGAAGCCGTAGGTATTGGTACGAAACGTGACGCCCTGCTCGCCGAATACGATACGGAAGGCGTCTTGCATCAGCACCAACAGCCCCACCGAGGCGATCATGGGCACATCCGGGCGATAGCTCAGCAGCGGCTCGTAGAGCATCCGATAGATCGCCATGCCGAACAGCGGAGTGATAGCGATGGCCGCGAGAATGCCCGCGTCGACGCTGCCCGTCGCATTGGCGACCACCACGGTCACATAAGCGCCCAGCGCGAACACTGCCGCATGTGCCACATGTAGGATGCGCAGCAGTCCGTAGACGAGGGTCAACCCCACCGCCATCATGGCGTACATACATCCGAAGCTGACGCCGGTTACGGCGAGATCGATGTAGTACACCAAGCCATCCTTTGACGCCGAGCGGAGGCCGCAGCGACCTCCGTCGTGTGGCTGCCTACCTCTCGGGCGGGGCGAAGGCGTCGAGATCGGTGATCTGGGCGGCCGCCTGGAACTTGCCGTCCTTGATCGCATTCACGCTGATCGGCATGATGATCTCGTGCAAGCTGTTGAAGCCATTTAGGTTGCCCTCGAGCATCGCGAAGTTCTTGGTTGCCGCCAGCGCATCACGCACCTTGACCGGATCGGCGCTGCCGGCGCGCTTGATGCCGTCGGCCATCAGCTTCACCGCCGAGTAGGTGACGGCGGCGACTCCCTCGGGGGCATAGCCAGCGCGCTTTTGGAACTCGGCGAAGAAGTGCTGCAATGCTTCATCCTTGCGGTTGCGGTCGAAGCTGTCGACGATGTAGGTGCCCTCCGCCGCGGGGCCAGCGATCTCGATGAACTTCTCAGAGTCGAACGCCTGCGAGCCGATGATCGGCGCCTTGATGCCGGCGGCGCGCAGCTGTGACACCAGCGGGCCACCGGTGAAGAAATAGGCGGTCGCGTAAATGCCGTCCGGATTGTCGCGCTTGACACTGGCGACGATCGAGCCGAACTGGCGATCTTTGAGGGAGTAGCTGTACTTGTTTATCACCTCGATGCCGTATTTGGGCGCGGCCTCGAGGAAGCCATCCATGGTCGCCTGACCGTAATCGTTGTCCATGGTGATGGCCGACACCTTCTTCAGGCCGAGTATCTTGCCGACAAACAGCGCGGTGGCGCGGCCCTGCGGCGGTCCGAGATGGACAAGGCGGAACATGTAGTCCCCCGCCGTGGTGATATCCGGATGCACGCCGTAGGCGGCGATCATCACCACGCCCGCCTTCTGGAATACGGGCGCCGCCGCGCGGCCGGAAGCCGAATAGCTGCCGTTCACGACGAGCTTTACCCCGTCCTCGCCGATGAGTTTATTGGCGGTGAAGATCGCCTGATCGGACTTGGCTTGATCGTCATAGGTAATCAGCTGCAACCTCTGGCCAAGCACACCGCCGGCCGCGTTGATGTCGTCGATCGCCATCTCTGCGGCAGTCTTGGCCGACTTGCCATCGGTCGCGGCGAAGCCGGTCAGCGGCGCTTGGAAGCCGACTTTAATGTCGGCCTGCGCCGGATGCGCGGAAGTGATTGTGAACGCCACGGCGGCCGCACCTATCATGAGATGGGCGGGGCGCAGAGCTACTCTCAACCGATTATATAGCATGACTTTCTCCATCAGTGAGGCTGTGATCAGATTCGTCTGATCCTAGCCGGACCTTTTGAGTGCGAAGCAATTCCCGCGCCTTTTTGACCGCCGGTTCAGGCGGACGTGCGCGCTGCCAATCTAACCGGTCGCTCCCGCGCCGCGTGGCATCGATGCCGAGCTTGGTGATCATGCCATCTTGTTCGAGCGGCTCGGATCGATCCGCCCGTACGTCGGGAACGATGACAAAGTCGCGATCTGGCTTCGACCGCGTGGCAATTGCCCATTCAACGGCAACGGCATCCCACGGATCGACGTCGTCGTCGACGACTACGACCTGCTTGATCAGATTGACTGCCGCCCAGACCGCGAACATCGCCTTTCGCGCCTCGCCCGCACGCGGCTCGTTGAGCGAAACCACTGCATGAAGGCGGCCGGCGCCGCCCATGCCGACAGCAACTTGCCGTACCGTCGGTACGCTGATGCGTGCTACCCGCGCGAGACCAGCCGCGATCGAGACACCACCGAGCAGACAATGCTCGCGGTGATAGCCCGGCATGATGACTTGAAAGAATGCGTCATGCCGCCGCGTCAGATGCATGAACGTGGCAATCATGGCGGCGCCATAGGTTTCGTACATGCCGTGGAACTCGCTGACCGGCCCCTCCTCCATAGACTCGGCGGCATCAAGCGTGCCTTCAAGCACGCACTCGCAATGCGCAGGCACAAGCAGATCGGACTGAACGCAGCGCGCGACCTCAAGCGATTCGCCGAGCAGCGAACCCGCGATTGTCAACTCATCGTCGCCGAGGCCTAGATAGAGACAGCCAGCGACTAGCACTGCGGGATGATTGCCGATGCAGACGGCAATGTCGAGTTTTTCGCCGTGCATCTGCGCGGCGCGCGCCAGCGCAGCCAGATGATGATTGGGGGCAATGCCAACCAAGGCGCGATTGTCGCCAATCGGCATCAGCCGCGCGATTGAAAGGTTGGTACGGCCATCACGGTGATCCTTGGCGACGATAGCGCCTGCCGTGATGTAGGGACCGCTCTCGTGTTCGAAGAACCGCGGGATCGGAAGCTGGTCAGTGAGCACCGGCTTGGCAATGACATTTTCCTGACAGGGCGCCGAGGTCACGATCCGGTGCGTCGAGGGCCGCTCGATCGCAGATATGATCGACGCCTGCAGCGCATGAGGCGCAGTGCCGAGGCCCGCGGCGATGCGCGTCCGCGAACTGAGCAGATTGCCTACGATCGGCATTTTATGCCCGCGCACCGCGGTGAACCGCAGCGCCCGCCCCCCGTCGGCCTCGGCCAGGCACGCGGCAAGCTCGTAGTCGAGGGCCACCGGCTGCGCAATCGAGGCAAGCTCTCCCGCTTGTTCAAGCGCGCCCACAAAAGCCCGCATGGATTGTCGGGAGATCTCAGCCGTTCGGCTCATGCCGTCTTGCCTGCCGCCAGGGTAGCCATGCATCGGACTATACCCTGAAACGCTCCAGCTTCGGACGAACCATCCCGGAATGGTTTGCCCAATTCGATCCTATCGGCCGCCTCCGCACCGCGCACGCGCCGGAGGCGCGAAACAGGGTATAGGTAAAACTGAAGCATGAGGTGACGCCCGCCGATCCCGGGGCTATGCTGCGGTGCTAGCCCGTGGCCCCAATGATCGAACTGCGGACCCTCGCCTATTTCGTCACCGCCTGCCGGTGCGAAACGCTAGCGCGCGCGGCCAGCGCACACGACATTGCCTTGTCGACGCTCAGTACCGTTCTGAAGTCGCTCGAAGAGGAAATCGGTACACCTCTGTTCCGCCGCATCAACGTCGGGCTATATCCGACCGCACAAGCGCACAGGCTACTGCGCGTGGCCGAACCGCTGCTCGCAATCGAAGCGTTCGCGAGGCGCTGGCTCGCGGCTGCGCGGAAGCGTCAAGCCCGTTTGCTGACCGTCGACGTTGGGCTCACCTACACCATCGGCAGGGTGGCAATGGCTATCCAGCGCGCCATCGATGCAATGGCGACGGCCCGTCCAGAGGTGCTTGTCGATGTGGTCTGGACCGGCAAAAAGGATTCTAGGGGTGTTGCGGATCTGGCCCAAGCGTGGCCGGGAATCCAACATAGCCGCCTAGTTCTCGGCCTCGCTGACGAAGGCGCGCACGGACAGCAGAAGGCGGCCACGGTCCTGCGCGACCGCTGGGTCTTTGCCAACCGACTTCCGGCCGGCACGCGCAAGGCTGCAAACGCCGCCGACCTCGCCGCAGGACGCCTAGTGGTCCCCGCTCTGACGCAGCCGCTCATCGAACAGGCCGATCGTTATCTCCGTGAGTGCAAGATGAGCGGTATCCGCTTCGTCGACGAACATCCCGCCGAGCTGCCGCGCCTGATCGACGAATTTCCTGATGCCGCCTTGTTCGTGCCCGAAAGCCTGATCTCGCCCCGGCTGGGTTTCTTGCGCGTCCAAACCGTGGTGCCGGACCGGCCGCTGACAACGAAAATCGTCGCTCGCGCCCCCGTCTCCGATGCGGTGACGTCCTTGTTCATCCGGCTTCTGAAAAGTGAGCTGGCGGCGCGGGGGCAGGTTAGCACGCCCCGCCCCGCCATCAGCATCCGGCAGATACACTACTTCAGCATGGTGCATCGTCTTCGCCGCATCTCCGCGGCCGCTCACGGTGCTGGCATCTCTCAGCCGGCGCTGAGCGAGCAATTGCACAAGCTTGAAGGCATCATTGGCACCAAGCTGTTCAAGCGCCGCAGCGACGGCGTGATCCCGACCGCCAATGGCGACCGGTTCGCGGTGATGGCGAAGATGGTCGAAGCCGGATTTCGCCGGCTTGCTGCCGGCGAAACTACCGCTGCGGCGCCGTCGGGTCGGCGCATTACCGTTGGCATCCTACCGTCGGTCAGCCAGCACGGCCTGCTAGTCAATCGGATCACCGAGTCCATCGTCGAGGTGCAGGCGCGCCGCCCCGCACTCAAGCTCGTGGTTCGGGAGGCTCCGAATAGAACTCTCCAGGACTGGGTGTTGCGCGGGCTTGTGGGAGTGGCGATTGTCGAGACTGGATTGCCACACATGCCCCGGCTGCCGCTCGGGTCATCCGAGGGTCTCGCGGCGATCACCCATGCAAGGCACAAGCTGCTGCCGCCAGGAGCTGTGAGGCTTGCCGACCTCGTGCGTTTGCCGCTTGCGCTGCCGACTAGTCGCTTCGGACTGCGGCAGTTGCTCGAGACCGCCGCCGAAGAGCGCGACCTCGAGATTCAGCCATACATGGAGATCGATGCGCTGACTATGGTCGCCGCGATCCTCGCGCAACTTCCCGTTTGCACAGTGCTCCCGCCCTCGGCGGTGCGCCGTGAGCTTGCCGAAGGCGAACTGGCCGCCCACCCGATCATTGATCCCGTCGTTGCACGGCGGCTGTTTGTGATCTACTCCGGCGAGCGCAGCCTGAGCGAACCGGAACGCGACCTCGTCAACACGCTGCGATCGCGGCTAGCCGATACAAGAGAGCTCGCCTCTTAAGACAACCGGAAATGACGCAGCCCTTTGGCGCGGATCTCGTCGAACGCCTCTTCGTAGCCTGCGTCCGCGTAACGCATCACGCCGAGGCTGGTATCGTTAGTCAGCGCAAGGTTCAGGCGTTCTTCCGCTTCGCGGCTTCCGTCAGCGATCAGAGTCACGCCGGCGCTCGTCATGTAGCCGGAATAACCGCCGCCGCCGGAATGAATGGCGACCAGATCGGCTTGCGACGAGCACATCGCCAACGCGTCGAGCAATGGCCAGTCGGCAATTGCATCCGAGCCATCTCGCATGCGTTCGGTCATGATATTGGGATGAGCCATCGCGGCAGCATCGAGGTGATCGCGGGTGAAGGCGATCGGTCCCGACAGCGTGCCATCGCGCACCATGCGGTTGACCGCGACCGCAAGGGTGGTGCGCTCGCCGTGACCAAGCCAGGCAATGCGCGCCGGCAACCCCTCGAACGGCACATGTGCGCGCGCCAACGTTACCCAGTTGGCGAGGATATGATTGTGCGGGAACGCCTCAAGTAGATGATCGTCGATCTTGCGGATGTCCTCGGCGTCATTGGCCAAAGATATCCAGCGGAACGGACCGATGGCCCGCGCAAACAGTGGACGCAGGTAGGCTTCCGTGAAAATTTGGATGTCGAATGCGTCCGCGACGCCTCCCTCGCGGGCCTGGGTGCGGATCAGATTGCCGTTGTCGAAAACCACGGCTCCCGCGCGCTTGAATCCAAGCATCGCGCGCACGTGGCGCACGATCGTGGCGCGGCTTTCCTGCATCAGGGTCTTCGGATCGGTCTCTCGCATCCGCCGCACTTCGGCGAGACTACGGCCGGCCGGGACATAGCCGTAAACCAGATCGTGCGCGGAGGTCTGGTCGGTGACCACATCGGGGATGATGCCGCGCGAGAGCAGCGTTTCGTAGATATCCGCCGCATTGCCTAGCAGGCCGATCGATGTCGCCCGCCCTTCGCGGCGAGCCGCCTCGACCATGCCGATGGCCGCCTCCAGATCGTCGGCGCGGTGTGCGAGGAAGCCATTGGTCATGCGCTTGGCAATGCGCTGTTCGTCGATCTCGACACAGAGGATGACGGCGCCAGCCATCCGCCCCGCCAGCGGCTGCGCACCACCCATGCCGCCAAGGCCCGCGGTCAGGATGAAGCGGCCCTTGAGACTGTTGTTGAAATGCCGCTCGGCTATACGCATAAAAATCTCGTACGTGCCCTGAATGACGCCCTGCGATCCGATGTACTGCCAGTCGCCGGCCGTCAGCCCTCCCCAGCAGATCAGATTGCGCTTCTGCCATTCGTAGAAATTCTCGGCCTTCGCCCATTGGCCAACCATGTTGCAATTGGCCATGACGACGATGGGCGCCTTCTCGTGGGTCTTGATCAGCCCAATTGGCTTGCCCGACTGCACGATCAGTGTTTCGCCCTCGGCCATCGTCCGCAGCGTCTCGACGATCTTGTCGTGTGACGGCCAGTCTCGCGCGGCCTTGCCGAGCGCGGCGTAGACAACGAGGTTCGCCGGGTCTTCACCGACTGCCAGCACGTTCTCGAGAAGTCGCAGCAGCCCCTCCTGCCGCCATCCCCGGCAGCGCAGATTCGATCCCGACGTGACGGTGAAGCGCTTCTCCATGACTATTCAACCGAGCGCATAGCGCGTGATCGGAATGCCAAGCGCCGCTTCGACGACGGGATAAACGGCCGGGTCCTTTACGGACGAACTCAGCGGCAAATGCGACTTGTCGATGTGGAAGACCGAAAGCTCTACGCCCTCCTTAATATGGCCGACGCTGACTGGGCGACCATCGACGCCAAGCGTCGTGATCACATCAGGGAACGTGGCGAGCCGCCTGCCATCACCGTCCGCGACCGCAATGTATTCATTCATGACGTGCAGAACGAGATCGTGCCCCGCGCATCGGATTGAGATCGTGCCGATATCGAATGCTCCTTCGGTGTAGGTCACTGCCTTACGCGTCACCGTTCCAGTGCCAAGAATCGTGCCTGATGTTGTCTTGCAGATCGCATCGATCACGGCGCGGCCGCCCTCCGGCTCCGCCGCCATGATGGAGTGGCCGAGTTCCAGGGCCTTTGAGATGCCGCCGAGCGCCGCATTCTTCCTGACATAGGAGGCCCGCACCGGATTTCGGCAACTGGCAATGAAGCCACCCGACATGTCCGCTGCCTTGCGTAGGATCGGCGATATTTTCGCCGTCGCGCCTCGCACCACCAACTCGATGTAGGAATGGCTAGCGCGGTGTCCGCCGACCGCGACCTGGATGGTCTGCTCCGGGCTGCTCGCCATGCCGATCGAGCCCATGTCTCCGGTCGGATGAGCGCGGATGTCGCCGACGGCATCGACAACCTTGGTGCCTAACACAGCGGACGGCAGCCATGCGTTCATCGTACTCGACATGCCGTTCTGCCCGATCATCAGACCGAAGATCGGCGCGCCCAAGGCTTCCTGCATCATCTCGACCGCCTTGACGTAGTCGACCCCGAGCATCTGCCATTGCGTCGTGCCGGCAGGCGCGCCAATGGCGGCAGCCGTTGCGATGTAGGCATCATCGGGTACCTCGTCGATCGACACCATCTCCGGCTGCCCAACCGTGACTGCGGCGGTGCCCAACACCCGGCCGTGGTCGACCCATCCGCCGCCGCCCGCCGCGAACACTGAGCCGCCCCGGATCGCCGCCTCGACGTCCCGCAATCCCAGAATGCGCCCCATCAACCGCTCCTCTTTGCCTATTGCTTACGCGGCAAAGACCGATCCAGCGTCTTGACCGCTTGCAGCACGACCGCGGCGCCGCGCGCAATCGCTTCCCGATCCGCCCACTCCTCCGGCGCGTGGCTCTTGCCATTGCGGCACGGCACAAAAATCATGGCCGACGGGCAGATGCGGCTCATGAAGGCGGCATCATGTCCTGCACCGCTGGCCAGATCGGTCTCGCCAAGTCCAAGCTCCTGTGCCCCGCGCCGCAACGCCTCGCGCAACACCGGATCGCAAGCAACCGGCGGTGCATCGGACAACGTGACTAGCGGCGTGCGTTCCACGTGCGCGGCCGCTGCGTATGCTGCACTGTCGCGCTCCACCGCCTCGACGAAGCGCCGGGTCAGTGCCGAATTGGTGCTCCGCGCATCGATCACCAGCCGGCAGCGCGCCGGCACGACATTCGATGCTCCCGGTTCCACCGAGAGAATGCCGACGGTGGCAACGAAATAGTCCGGCCCCTCAGCGGCCAATTGCTCGGCAATACGACGCACCGCGGCCACCGTGTTGGCCGCGGCGACCAGCGCGTCGTGCCGCAACGTTATCGGCGTGGTGCCGGCGTGATCGGCCGCACCCTCGAACACGATTTCGATACGGCGGATGCCGACGATCGAAGTGACAACACCCACGTCAAGCGATTGCGACTCCAGCACGATCCCCTGCTCGATGTGCAACTCCAGAAACGCCTTAATGTCGTGACGCCGCGACGCCGCGAGGCGATCGGGGTCGCCGCCGACACGGCGCAGCGCCTCGCGAAGCTTCTCTCCTCCCGGTCCCGTCAGGTCGAGCATCCCGGCGTCGAGCGCGCCGACCATGCCGCGGCTGCCGACGCAGGACAGGCCGTATTCGCTTGGTTCTTCCGCGAGAAAGTCGATGACCTCGATCGCATGACCGAGCCGCATGCCGACATCGCACAGCGACCGCACGACCTCGAGCCCCGTCGCGAGGCCCGCAATCCCGTCGAATCGCCCGCCCGATGGGACGGTGTCGCTGTGCGATCCGACCGCGATCACGCCGAGCGAGGGGTCCGCGCCGTCGAGCCGTCCGATCAGGTTGCCGGCGGTGTCGATGCGCACGGCGAGGCCCGCGTCGGCAAACCGCTTGGCAAGCCAGGCCCGGCCCTGGAGAAAGAGGGGGCTGAAGGAGCGGCGGGTATAGGGGCGCTCCGGGTCCGTAATCTCGGCGAGCGCCATCACGTCGTTCCAGAGGCGACCGGCATCAAGCGGCAGGTTGGTCGAAGCCAAATTCGGATCCGCGGTTAATGCGCCGGGAGGCGCGGCCTAACGAAGCGCCCGTGGCCCGGCTCGGCGATCACGCGGCCGTCCGCGGCGACACACACCCCCCGCAGGAAGGCGGCAACCGGCCGAACCGGCAGTTCGATATCGTCATAGGGGCTCCAGGATACGAAATTGTTGCCGCTGTCGGCGGCGCGATACCGATAGGAATCGCGCCGCATCAGCACGACGTCAGCATCGCGGCCGACGGCAAGGGCACCTTTCACGTGGGCGATACGAAATAGCGCGGCGGGATTGTGAGCCAGCAGCCGCGCGGCGTGTGTCAGCGGCAGATTGCGCTCGCTGAGCCCTTTGATCAGGAGGGCATAGAGCACCTCGAGGCCCGGTACGCCGGAGGCGTTCTTGAGCATGTCCGGATCCGACTTACGGTCCTCTGACCAGCTCACGTGATCGGTCGAGACGACGGTGACGTTGCCAGCGGCTAGGTGATGCCACAATGCTTCGACCTCACGCCGCGACCTCAGCGGCGGATTGATCTTGGCCTTGCCGGCCAGGCGACGCACGTCATTCTCTTCGTCGAGCGTGAGATAATGAATACAGGCTTCAATGGTCGCGGCGTGCCCCTGCGCGCGATAGGCGGCTGCGAGTTCATATCCTCGCCCGATCGAGCAGTGCACGATATGCACGGGACACCCAGTATCGGCGCCCAACTCGTACACCTCGGCAGTGGCCAGCGATTCGGTAATTGGCGGACGTGACAGCCCATGTGCGCGGTAATCCGTAATGCCGCGTGCCTGGATCTCGGCCGTGAAGGCGCGCACCATTTCGTCGCTCTCGTTGTGGATGCCAGCGAAAAGCCCGCGTGGTCCGATCGCGGAGAAGCAGGCGTGGAGCGTCTGCGGAGGGATGCGTGGAAAGCGTTGCGGATGAGTGCCGAAGGTGGAGAACTTGAAGGCGGCCGTGCCCGCATCGACCAGCTCTCCGATGCGCGCCGCTCCCTCCTGAGGATCGACCGTGGCGTAGAGCGCAAAATCAACGCGCGACTGCAGATTCGCCTCTGACACTTTGTTGCCGAAGCGCTCAGCCGTGGCGATCAGACAGCCGTCGTCATAGGGCATGTCGACAATCGTCGTCACGCCGCCGGCGGCGGCGCTGCGAGTCGACCATACAAAGCCCTCCTGGCCCTTCTGGCTACGGCTGTGCACTTGGGCATCAATCGCGCCAGGCAGAACAAAAAAACCGTTGCCGCCGTGGCGTTCGCCCGACGGCGCCGCTCCCGATCCGATAGCCTGCACCAGCCCGTCGCCGACGAGAACATAACCACCGTCAACAATTCGATCGGGAAGGACGACCGTACCGACGAAGACCTGATCTGCCATACGCTTTCCTTCGACGCTTTGGT
>Ga0310914_10003017_pt1 | contig 11538 bp, 10 predicted proteins | sample GREbulkMGAN108_FD_203450 | JGI IMG/M metagenome (GOLD analysis project Ga0310914, IMG submission 203450) | Lab enrichment of tropical soil microbial communities from Luquillo Experimental Forest, Puerto Rico - GRE.bulkMG.AN108 | ecosystem: Environmental > Terrestrial > Soil > Tropical forest >...
GCCAACTGCGGCAGAAGATCGAAACCGACCCCGAGCGTCCGCAATACATACTGACGGAAACCGGGATCGGTTACCGTCTGCGGGCGCCGGAGCAGGAGTTGCGATGAACGCCGCGCCCTGACCCTCGACAATTTTCACCTGCTTGAGCATCCCCGGGGGTGGACGCAAAAGACCATCGTCATCGCCGACGCCGCGTGTGCCGATGAACCCTAGGCGGCCATCCGCTCACTCCAAAGCCAGCGACTCACGCCAACTGCGGCGAGCGCTCCTGCCAACTGGGCAGCGATGAAAGCCGCGACTCCGGCGGGCGCGATCCCCGCAAACGTGTCGGACAGCGAGCGGGCAATGGTGACGGCGGGATTGGCAAACGATGTCGAAGCCGTGAACCAATAGGCCGCCGTGATGTAGAGCCCAACGGCGTAAGGAACGGACTGAGCACGCCGCGATACACAGCCGAAGACGGTGAGCAGAAGGCCAAAGGTCGCGACAGCTTCCGCCAGCCATTGTCCTGGACCTGTGCGCTCTGTGATCGAGAACTGCCACACCGGCAGTTCGAACATGAGATGCGCTACCCACACGCCGACGAGACCACCGAGCACTTGCGCTACGATGTAAATCGCCGCCGCCGACCATGCCAACTCGCCGCGCAAGGCGAATCCAATACTTACCGCCGGGTTGAAGTGCGCGCCCGAAAGCGGGCCGAATACCAGGATCAGCACCGCCAGGATCGCACCGGTCGGAAGCGTGTTGCACAGGAGCGGAAGCGCGTCGTTACCGCCCGCGAGTTTTTGCGCCATGATGCCGGAGCCGACGACGGCCGCGAGCAGAAATGCGGTCCCCAACCATTCGCAAAACGCGCGTTGTCCGAGCGAGGGCATCAGCTCGGCTCGGTCACCTTGCCCGTCGCTCCCTGCATGCGGCCGATCTCCTCGAGCCGCCGTTGCAAGCTCAGCCGATCGAGGCTGCGGATCGGCAGCGCCGTGAAAACGCCGATGCGCTGATGCAGCATCCGGTACGCATCCTTGAACGCAAGGGCGATCTCAGCCGGGGAGCATTTGGCTTCGGCCGGATCGGGAATGCCCCAATGTGCCGTCATCGGCTGGCCGGGCCACACCGGACAGGTTTCGCCGGCCGCGTTGTCGCAGACGGTGAAGGCAAAATCGAGCGGCGGCGCGCCAGACTTGGCGAACTCGTTCCACGACTTCGAGCGAAAGCCCGACGTGTCATAGCCGAGGCTCTGCAAGAGTTGGATCGTGTGCGGGTTCACTCGGCCCTTCGGGTGGCTACCCGCGCTGTAGGCACGGAATTTACCGGCGCCGAGCTTGTTCAGAATGACCTCGGCCATGATCGAGCGCGCCGAGTTGCCGGTACATAAGAAAAGGACGTTGAAGGGACGATCCGGCATGCCCGCGCCTATACCGTGCAGCAAGCCGACGCCGTTTGAGGCATGGGCTGCGAGGTAGCTTGCGGCTCGCAGCACACCTTTTGGTGAGCCACGCGCGCCTCACGCTCCCCCGTGCCATCACCGTAGTGCGTGCTCTCACCCGTGGTGAAGAACGTTTCCCAGGAGATGCCGGCCGGATCGTCGATCCACGATTTTTCGGACTTGGCATAGCAACAGGTCGTCTGCCCCTGCTCGATGATCGTGCCGCCGGCTTGGCGCAAGCGCGCATAGACGTCGCCCAGCTCGTCCTTGCTTTCGACCTGGATGCCGAGATGATCGAGGCCCGGCCGTTTGCCCCGCGTCGAGATCGCGAAATTCACGCGCGGATCATCCAACATCCATTTGGCATAGTCGGCCTTGACCACGCTGGGTTGCGTGGCAAAGAGCGCCGAATAGAAGCCGATCGACTGCTCGAGGTCGGCGACGCCGACATGAATATGTATGCGCTTCATGGCATGCACTCCCTATACCGCAGGCAACGGCTGGTACCCGATGCGCTCCATCATGGCTTCAAAATACTCCCGGACCTTGTGCGGGAAACGAAGCCCTTTGACGACGGCAGCAGATCGAAGCAATGGCAGGACGCGAATATCGTCGAGGGACAGTCTACCGTTGACCGCCAACGGGCTCTCGATCAATCGATCGAGTTTCTCAAGTTCAGGTGTCAACGCGTCGATGTGCTCGCGAGTCTTGGCCCGGAGCTCGACCAAATCTCCAAGCTGCTTGCGCTTGCGCACGACATAGTGGTCGAGCGCAGCGACCGTGCCAAACTCCGGCAGGCCAAGCAGTGGATAGCGCGGCCAAGTCAGCGGCACGGTCTTGGCGACGATTGTATCCGCGCATGCAGCAATTTCGCTGCGTTGCGGGCCAGTGAGAACGGGATCGCCAAGGCCGTCGATGTAGCCAACCATATCCATGCTTTCCAACATGGGCTGCCCGTCGTCCTTCACCAAAATCGGAACAACACGTTTACCGACGAGGCGGGTCATCGTATCGGAATCATCTTCGAGAACGACCGTCTCCTGCAAATGCAGGCGCTTGAGTGCAGCCGCCATGCGCACGCGAAAACAGATCGAGCAGTGCTCGAACAAATAAAGTCTCATGTCACCGGCTCCTTGCGACGCGCCGGAGCTGGCGTGCGTTTCGTGCGTGCTGCCGGCGCGCATTGACCGGCACGGCCCTGGCAGCAGTTCTCGGTCAAGTAGCCCAGCAGCTCGTTCATCGTGTCGTAGCGCGCGGCATAGATCATCGAGCGACCGTCGCGCCGCACCGACACGAGACCGGCTCCACGCAGCCGGTCGAAGTGAAACGTCAACGTATTCGGCGCGAGCTTGAGTGCTGCCGCCACTTGGCCCGCCGGCAGACCGTCGGGTCCCGCCTGCACGAGAAGCCGGTAGACATCGAGGCGATTGTCCTGGGCGAGCGCGGCCAATGCGGCGACGGCATTTGACTTTTCCATATTTCAACGAATATAGAATTATCGTTCGCCTGTCAATGTTTCGATGAGCGTCGGAATTGTGCTCGCCGTGGGTAATTCGGGCAGCAAAAAGCCAGGCAGCGAGCCGGGCTTTTGGTCTTGCCGCTAGGGGGTCCCCTTAGCAGAAGACGCAGGCCGCATAGACGACGCCAGTGGTTGCCAGCAGCCCGAGGGCAATCAGAAGTAGTTTCATGATCCGCCTCCTAGGAGACCCACAATATATCGCGCAGCTTTGTCACCCTGCAAATCGATTTGTCAAAGTGCATGATCTCGATGAGGATTGAAATGAGAACTCCATGGCCCCACTGATCGGGCGAGCGCTCGTCGCCGCAATGTGCGTTGGCCAGGTCGGCAATCTCCTTCCCCACGTCGTCGTCCCCGCCATCATGGCGCAGCATCTGATGCCGCTTTGGCACCTCAGCGCAGCGCAGGCTGGACTGATGGCGAGCGCCTATGCGTTCGGCTACATGCTGGCGGTTCCGGTGCTCACCACGCTCACCGACCGGATCGACGCGCGTCGCGTATTGATGGTTGGCTCGGCCGCGAGCGGCATCGCCACCGCGTCGTTTGGCTTGATCGCCGATGGTCTTTGGTCGGCGACCTTGATCTGGGGTCTCGCCGGGATCGCCTTTGCCGGCGCCTACATGCCGGGCCTGAAGGCTCTCGCCGACAGGCTTCCCGATGGCGACTCGTCTCGCAGCATCACCCTCTATACCGGCAGCTTCTCGATCGGCGTCGGCCTCTCGTTTCTGGTGTCCCAACTCGTTGCCGACGGCGTGGGCTGGCGCGCGGCGTTTTATGTCACGAGCGCCGGTCCGTTTATCATGGTTGGCGTGTGCCTCTGGCTCGCGCCATGCAAGCCGGCGCCTGCGCACGGACATCTCCTCGATTTCCGGCCGGTTCTGCGCAATCGCGCCGCGCTCGGCTACATCCTCGGTTACGGCGCGCATTGCTTCGAGCTTTACGGCATGCGCACCTGGATCGTCGCCTTCTGGACCTTTGTCGTGGCGCAAAGCGACGACAGCGCATTCGTCGGTCCTATCACCGTAAGCGTCATCGTCACGCTGCTGTCGCTGCCCGCGAGCGTGCTCGGCAACGAAGCGGCTTTGCGCTTCGGCCGACACCGCGCCATCACGGCGGTCATGGTCGCGTCGGCGGCGGTCGCATTGGCGATCGGCCTCAATGTGGGATCCTCGCCTCTGCTGTTGCTCGCGCTCGTCCTCATCTACGGCTTCACCATTCCCGCCGACTCGGGCGCACTGACCTCCGGCACGACCGCAAGCGCCACGCCGGCCTATCGCGGGGCGACTCTGGCGCTGCATTCGACGGTGGGATTCGGCCTTTCGGCGCTGGGTGGCTGGGGCGCCGGTGTCGCGCTCGATGCGGCGGGAGGGCCGGGGCAGCCGGCAGGACGCCTTGTTCGCACTGCTCGCGGCAGGAGTTCTTTTCGGTCCCATCGCCTTGCGATGGTCGCGGCAAGGACACGCGATTGCATCATAGCGCCGCATCGTCGCGCGCTCTGCAATAGGACTGTGTCGAAGGCGATCCTTGCAATGTTGATTTTTTGCAACACGCCAGAGGAATCGCAACTCGGCCCAATTGTCGGCAATGTTACGTTATAACAAGCTCTCGAGCGTGCCGGCAGAATGGTTCTGCCGGCATGAGGCGCGCGAAGCGTGACGACCATGCGCTGGTTCCGGTCGCGTTCGAGATTGGGGGCGTATCTGGCGCTGTTTGCGCTGGCGTTCCAGCTCGCGGTTTCGTTCGGCCACCTGCATCTCGAACGCGTCGCGCCGCCTTCGGTGGGCGCGAGCGCGCTCGCCCACGCGCAGCCGTCGGTCGACGACGCCAATGCGCCTTCCAATCCAGCCGGCCGCGAAGGCCTGGCCGACGACCATTGCCCGATCTGCACGCTCATCCATCTCGCCGGCGCATTGGTGCCGGCCGAGATGCCGTCGTTGCCGCTGCCGACCGTTGTCGGCCGCTTGCGGCTCGAGCTTGCCGCCGAGTTTGATCTGACGGCATCACACGCCGCGCTGTTCCGCGCGCGCGCACCTCCCATCGCCTGACATCGACCGTGGTCTCGGAGCGCCCTCGCACCAGCGAGGGCTCGCCCGATACCCCATGCGGCGCTGCTTTCGCCGTCATGCGTTGATTGTCGGGGTTGACGGATCGTTTCCGTCAGGAATGGGGGCGTGTGATGTCTATCCGTAGCAGGCGTTTGCTGCTGTTGAGCAGCTCGGCGCTCGTGCTGCTCGGCTTCGCCGGGATCGCATCGTCGCAAACGCCGGAAACGACGCCGGAGACTCCGCCGGCGACGACGACACCGGAGACTCCGCCGGCGACGACAACAACACCGCAGACTCCGCCGACCTCGACCACGGCGCCGGAAACGCCCCCGCCGCAATCTCAGCAACCGGCACCCGAAACGCCGCAAGCAGAGCCTGGGACCGCTCCGACGCTGTCCGTTCCGCAAGTCACGGTGGAAGCGCCGAAACCAAAGCCCACGCGGCGGACTGCGCCCGCCGCTCCCGCCAGGACGACGGCACCAGCGCCGCCGCCACCCGCACCGCCGCCGACAACGACGCCGCCGACGGCGCCGAGTGCGACCACCACCGCGGGACAGCCGGCCGCGCCGTCGCCGTTCCAGCCACCGCCGTCGCTCAACACCCTCAACAGCGAGCAGATTCAAGCGAGCCAGAGCAACAGCCTGGGCGGGCTCTTCTTCACCATGCCCGGCGCCACCTCCGCCGGTCTCGCGCCCGGAACGCAGCGGCCGGTGCTACGCGGCCTCGACGATTTCCGCGTGCGCGTACAGGAGAACGGGGTCGGCACCATGGACGTTTCCGACCTGGGCCAGGACCATGGGGTGCCGCTCGATCCGCTGGCGATTCAGAAGGTCCAGATCCTGCGCGGCCCGGACGCGCTGCGCTACGGCTCGCAGGCGGTCGGCGGCATCGTGGAAGCGACCAACAACCGCATTCCGTTCCTGGCGCCGCCGGGCGGCTGGCAGACGCAAATCTTCGGCGCCACCACCACGGTCGACCGGGGCGCCGAAGGCGGCGCGCTGATCGACGCAGGCTCGCGCGACTTCGCCTTCCACGCCGACGTCTACGGCCGCAAGGGCAACGATTACTTCATCCCGAGCTATCCCTATCTTTTCCCCTCCGATCCGGCGCCACCGTTCAACGGCAAGCAGCCGAACTCCTCGTTCCACTCCGAGGGCCAGGCGGTCGGCGGCTCCTACCTGTTCGACGGCGGCTATGTGGGCGCCGCGGTCTCCCGCTTCAGCACGCTCTATCACGTTCCCACCATGGACGGCGCGGCGACCAACACCCGCATCGCGCTCGAGCAGGTCAAATACACCAGCAAAGGCGAGTTTCGGCCGCAGACCTCGGCCATCGATGTGATCCGCTACTGGGCCGGCGCGGTCGAGTATCACCACGACGAGCTCGGCCTCGGCGATTTCAACATCGACGGAGTGCAGGCGACGTTCAACAATCACGCCCAGGAAGCCCGAAGCGAAATCCAGTTCCTGCCGATGGCGACGCCGCTCGGCACGCTCATCAGCGTCGTGGGCGGGCAATTCGAGCACCAGCAGATCGACACGTCGGGCGATGCCGGCAGCCTTCTCGGCCAGGCGCGGACCAACAGGGCCGCCGGTTATTTTCTCAACCAGTTGTGGTTCAGCGACACGCTGCGCCTCGTCTCGGCGGGGCGGGTCGAACCCGTCCGTCTCGACGGAACGTCCGGCATATTCCCGGCGTCGCTGATGCCGCCGCCGGACAATCCGACGCTGGTGCTGCAATCGCTCGATTACGTGCCCAAGAGCATCAGCTTCAAGGTGCTCCAGGACCTGCCGTCCTGGATGGTGGGGAGCGCCACCGTGCAACGCATCGAGCGCGCGCCCACCGCGCTCGAGCTCTTCGCCCACGGCGCCCACGACGCGCCCGGCACCTTCGACATCGGCGACCCGCACCTGAAAATCGAAACCGCCAACAGCGCGGAGCTGGGGCTGCAGCGGTTCCAAGGCGATTTCCGCTTCGACGCCAAGATCTACTACACTTACTACAACAACTTCATCTTTCGGCAGGCGACCGGCATCCTCTGCGGCGCCACCTTCGCAACCTGCGGCAACGGCGTCGATACCGAGTTCATCCAGACCATCTATTCCCAGCGCGACGCGATCTTCCGCGGCACCGAGGTCGCCTGGCAGTGGGATCTCGTGCCGCTGGCGACCGGCATTTTCGGCGTCGACGGCCAATACGACTTCGTGCGCGCGACCTTCGCCGCCGACGGCAGCAACGTCCCACGCATGCCGCCCATGCGCGTCGGCGGCGGCGCCTATTGGCGCGCCGACGACTGGTTCGTGCGCATGGGCCTGCTGCACGTTTTCGGGCAGCAAGACCTCGGCGTCAACGAGACTCCCACCGCCGGCTACAACCTGCTCAAGCTGCAAATCGAAAACACGCGCTACTACCGAGATTCGCCGTGGGGACCGACCCTGATCACCACTGGCCTCACCGGCGACAACCTGCTCGACGTCGACGTGCGCAATCACGTGCAATTCCACAAGGATGAAATTTTGATGCCGGGGCGCAGCATCAAACTTTTCATGAACGCCAAGTTCGGCGCCGAGCCCGCGGGCGACAACGCAGCGCAAGGCTATTACAAGCGCGCGACCGGCTACGGATCGCCGTTGTTCTCCAAGGCGCCGAGCCTCACCGCGTGGAGCTGGGCTGGCCCGTATCTCGGCCTCAACCTCGGCTACAGCGCCGGCAAGTCGAAGACCGACGGCGTCTTCAGCGATGCCACGCTCGGCGTTCCCTTGTTCGCCACCGGCTCTTCGGACTCACTCAAAGGCGTGATCGGCGGCGTGCAAGCCGGCTACAATTGGCAGGCGGGCAATTGGGTGGCCGGCCTCGAAGGCGACATCCAGATGTCGGGGCAAGGCGCAACGCCGAGCTATGTCTGTCCCGGCGCAATCTGCAATCCAACCGTCGTCGATTTCGATGCGCCAGTGACGGCGAAGCTCGTGCAAGGCCAAAAGCTGGATTCGTTCGGGACGCTACGCGGGCGGCTGGGCACCGCCATCACGCCCGACGTCATCGCTTACGCCACCGGCGGCCTCGCGGTCGGCTCGATCAGGACCGCCATCACCCTTTCCGGCGTCGGTTTCGACGCCGACGGCAAACCCTTCACGTTCGACGCCCCTTTCAGCGTGCTGAAGATAAAGCCGGGCTGGACGGTCGGCGCCGGCCTCGAAGCGCGCCTGTTCGGCAACGTGACCGGCAAGGTCGAATACCTTTACATGGATTTTGGCACCGTCTCGGCCTCCGTCACCAATGCGGTGAACGCGACGCCGATCACGTTCGCCGCCAGCTCGCACGTCACCGACAACATCGTGCGCGCCGGCGTCAACTACAAATTCGACCCCGCCGTCGGCGGCTACGACGTTGCTCCCGGCATCGGCGTGCCGCTCATTTTCAAAGCGCCGGCCTATGGCGCACCGGTCGCGATCGCATGGAGTTGGGCCGGGCCTTATGTCGGAATCAACGCCGGCTACAGCGCGGGAAAATCGAAGACCGATGCGGTGTTCAGCGACCCCACGGGCGCGCCGCTGTTCACCACCGGTTCCACGGACAACCTCAACGGCGTGATCGCCGGCTTTCAAGGCGGCTATAACTGGATGGCGACCAGTTGGCTGATGGCCGGCATCGAGGCCGACATCCAGCTCTCGACGCAGAACACCACCCCGACCTTCATTTGTCCCGGCGCCATCTGCAATCCGGGGATCGGCGACCTCGCTGCGAGCTTCGACCGCGCGCAGGCATTGGATTGGTTCGCCACGGTGCGCGGCCGCCTCGGCGTGACCGTCACGCCGGAGACCATGGCGTATCTCACCGGCGGGCTTGCGCTTGGCGAGATCAAGACTGCCGGCATCGTTGCGGGGTTCAGCCTCTTCGACAGCAGCGGCAATCCCAACGTCACCCCTGTCGGCTTCGGCTTCTACGACCACAGGACGAAGGCAGGCTGGACGGCCGGCGCCGGCATCGAGACCCACCTCAGCGGCAACCTGACCGGCAAGATCGAGTACCTCTATCTCGATTTCGGCAGTGTCTCGAGCTCGACCAGCAATCCGCTGAACGCGACGCCGGTCGCGGTCAACTTGCAGTCCCGCGTCAGCGACCAGATCGTGCGCGTCGGCCTCAACTACAGATTCGATCCGTTCGCAACGGTCTACGGCGCCTCGACGGCCGCCGATGCAAAAGCGCCCGTTCTGCTCAAGGCGCCGATGCTCGCGGCGTGGACCTGGAGCGGCCTCTATCTCGGCGGCACCATCGGCTACAGCGCCGGCAAGTCGAGTACCGACACCGCCTTCAGCGATCCTGTGAGTGGGGCGGAGCTGTTCGCGACCACCACCTCGCGCGAGCTCGACGGAGCGATCGGCGGCGCCCAAGCCGGCTACAATTGGCTCGCCGCATGTGGCTCGTCGGCGTCGAGGGCGACCTGAATTACTCCGGCCAGCGCGCAAAGTTCAACGCCGTATGCCCCGGCGAGATCTGCAATCCTGCTCTCATCGGCGTCGTCAACGATTCCTCGGTGATCGCCAACTTCGAGGACGGCCAGAAGCTCGAATGGTTCGCGACCTTGCGCGCGCGGCTCGGCGTCGCCGTCACGCCGGATGCCATTGCGTATGTTACCGGTGGCCTTGCGGTCGGCGAGGTGATGACTGCCGGCACGGTCTTCGGCTTTGACGGCTCCGGTAATCCCGTCAACACGATCGTCAGCAGCCACAACACCAAGGCGGGCTGGGCGGTCGGCGGCGGCATCGAAGGCCGGTTGGCCGGCAATTGGACCGCCAAGATCGAATACCTCTACCTCGATCTGGGAACAGTCACGACCATCCCAACGCCGGCACTGAATTCGACGACCGCGGTGGCCTTCAATTCCCGCATCACCGACAACATCCTGCGCGTCGGCGCCAACTACAAATTCGATGCAACCGACATATGGGTCAATGACTGATCGGACCGCCATTTAGTGGTCGAATGAAACGTTCGGAAGCGCCCACCGTGTACTCATAAGTTCGCCGACGGTCGCTTTCGGGGCGAAGCAGACATGCAGGGTCGTATGGCTTCGACCCCCATGGTCGTGCATGACCCGATTCTGCCTCCATGCCGAAACCGGAAGCGGACGTCGTGCACGACGAAGCTCAACGCGGCATGCCGGATTCGATGAGACGCACCCAATAGGCGATACCAAAGGGAATGGCAGCATCGTTGAAGTCGAACGCAGGGTGGTGACACCCGGCTGAGTTTCCGTTCCCAATGAGCATGATGTTGCCGGGCCGCTCTTCGAGCATGAAGGCGAAATCCTCCGAGCCCATCAACGGCTTGCGTTGCGCCTCGACGTTTGCGTGACCAACGATGGACCGAGACGACGCCGCATTTCAGCGGATCGAGATTTCGCGCAACGATAGTCTGCAACGCCAGCACTACGTTTGCACCGACCACCAACGGGTCGATCCCCGTATGCGGATCGGCGGCGTGCGTGCCCTTGCCTTCAATGACGATGCGAAAGCCATCGGCTGACGCGCCCAGTGGTCCGGCGGCCGTTGCAAATTGCCCGATCGGCAACCCGGGCTCGGTGTGCATGGCATAGACTTCCTGAATTCCGAAGCGGACCATCAGTCCGTCATCACACATCGCCTTGCCGCCAGCGCCGCCCTCTTCGGCTGGCTGGAAAACGACCACCGCGGTCCCGTCGAAATTACGCGTCGCCGCGAGACACTTGGCTGCGCCGAGAAGCATTGCGGTATGGCCGTCGTGCCCGCACGCATGCATCTTGCCGGGAACCTTAGAGGCGTAGGGCAGCCTGTGGTCTCCTGGATCGGCAATGCGTCCATGTCGGCTCGCAGGCCAATCACCCGACCGCGAGAGTCGGCTTTTCCACGAATGATGCCGACCACGCCGGTCCTGCCGATACCGCTGATAGTTTTATCGCAGCCGAAAGCGTTGAGCCTCTCCGCCACAAGTGCTGCCGTACGATGCACGTCGTAGTTAAGCTCCGGGTTTGCGTGCAGATCACGCCGCCACTCGGTTACTTCGGTTTGCAGTTCGGGAAAGGCCTCGATGGTAGGCATCGGTGGGCGACAAAATGCAGGTTGCTTACGATTAGTATCGCACTTTGGGCCACGGACGGAAAGCAGTACCGCTTCGAGGCCGCGACAAACCCGTACAGAAATAAGGCAGGGGAATTATCGCTTCCGTCCTATTCTCGGAACGCGCTGCAGCTCGCTCTTGGTTTGCTCAAATAACCGTTCGAGAACGACGCGGCGCATTAGAACGGCGATGTGGCCCTTATCTGTCAAAAAAGTCACAAGAGCATCGCCTTTATCCGTAATGCTTGCACCTGCGGCAGATGCTTCAAAGTTTTGCGATTCCTGCATCACCGTGCACTCCGCAACTTCGTGCCTTTTCCAAGCTTACCGCTAAGCATTACCCTGTGACAATGCCAAGAGGAAAGGCAGTGAGATGGCTTTCTCGACGTGCTCCAAGTGCAACGGTCATACGTTTGAACGTGGGGCTGGTCGAAAATACGAACCGGTGGATTC
>Ga0310914_10003039_pt1 | contig 11503 bp, 7 predicted proteins | sample GREbulkMGAN108_FD_203450 | JGI IMG/M metagenome (GOLD analysis project Ga0310914, IMG submission 203450) | Lab enrichment of tropical soil microbial communities from Luquillo Experimental Forest, Puerto Rico - GRE.bulkMG.AN108 | ecosystem: Environmental > Terrestrial > Soil > Tropical forest >...
AAATACTCCGGCGGTGCTCGCGGCGCTTGCCGCGCACTGCACGAAGGCGATCTTCTTCCCCATCGGCCTGCACGCCACCTACGAGCCTCAAATTCTCAAGCAAGTGGCGGCCGCCGGGCATGCGATCGGTTCGCATACCTGGTGTCACCAGGACCTGTCCAAGACCAAGGGAACTTGCCTCGTCAACGGCAAGCGCGAGTCCTACGAATTCGATCCCAAGGACGAGATCGAGAAGGGGGTCAGTGCCGTGCATCGGGCGGTCGGCGGGCCGACCGCACCCTATTTCCGCTTCCCTGCACTGCGGCAACCGTCAGAGCTGATCGATTACCTCGGCAAGCGCAACATCGCCATCTTTTCCGCCGACATTGACTCGTTCGATTTCAAGATGCGCAAGCCCGAGCAGGTCAGGCAATCGGTGATGGAAAAGTTAAAGAAGAGCGGCAAGGGCATCGTGCTGGTGCACGACTTCCAGCATGCAACCGCAGAGGCCACAATGGATCTGCTCAACGACCTCAAGGCCGGCGGCTACAAGATCGTGTTCATGAAACCGAAGTTTCCGGTAACGACCATTGCGTCCTACGACGAATGGATCCTGAAACGGACGAAGAGCGCTGCCAGCCGCCCGATTTCCAGCGTTGTGCGTACAATCAGCGAATGATCCGATGCCGTCTGCCACACCCCGGGGCGTCTGGGACATGGCCCGACCCGCTCGCCAGCGCTACAGCAAGTGTGCCGTTGGGAGCATGAGGCGCGTCGTGTTAAGCGCGCTGCTTATTCACATGCGGTCCCGAGGTCCGGCCACACCGGCACCGACCCGCACCGAGTGCAGACCACTCGTTATGTCTGTTGACTGAACATAACCGGACGCCAATGTTGCGGTGCGGTAACCGCCGGTTGTGACCCCGAGCTGACATAGGCCGGATCGAAATGCCGCACTGCGGTGAACCCTTGCTGCTCGACAATCTGTTATGCTGTGACGTAAGTTTGGGGGTAGCGGGGGCGAGCGGATGCAATTTATTCAATGAAGCGTCGCGAGTTCATCACGCTCATCGGCGGCGCGGCGGCTGTATGGGCGCTAGGGGCAAGTGCGCCGCTGGCCCAAACGCCAATCAAAATCGGTGTGCTGCCGTTCGGTTCACCATCCAACGCCTATGATCAGTCGCTGGTCGACGCGTTTCGATCGGGTTTGCGCCAAGCGGGCCTGATTGAAGGTCGCGACATTGTGCTCGAAATTGTCTGGACCAGCGGCAGCGATGCCGACACCGACAAAGCAGTGGCGGAACTAATCCGCGGCGGCGCTGCCTTATTGGTGCCCACTGGCTCAACCGCATCGGTGGCAGCGAGGCGCCACACGTCTACAATTCCCATTGTGTTCATCAGTGTCGGCAATCCCGTCGCCATGGGGTTGGTCGAAAACCTCGCGCATCCGGGCGGCAACGCTACTGGTTTCAGCGACATCTTTTCAGACTTGAGTGCCAAGTTGGTGGAATTTGGCAAAGCGGTGAACAAACAAGATACAATTGGTTATCTCTGGCACACCGCCTGGCCGGACGGAAAAAATCGGTTTCAAGCCACCGAGCAAGCTGCCCAATTAGCCGGCGTAAAGTTGCAGATACGAGGAATCGCCGAAAGCGCCGAGATCGACCAAGCCCTTGCGGCACTGAAGCTGGGCGGTGTGACAACGATCATCGTTCAACCGAGCCCGTTCACTTATCGGGAACGCAGTCACATTGTAGGAACTGCGTCCGATAATGGTTTAGCGACGATATTTGGTTTTCCAGCAGCAGCGAGAGACGGCGCGTTATTGTCATACGGCCCGGATTATCTCCACATGAATCAGCGGGCTCCGTTCTACGTCAACCAAATTCTCAAAGGCAGCAAGCCGGCTGATCTCCCTGTCGAGTTGCCCACCAATATCAATTTGGTTGTAAATCTTAAGACCGCCAAGAGGCTTGCGGCTGAAGTGCCGCTATCAATTCTTATTCGCGCCGATGAACTGATCGAGTAAACGGTATCTTTGCTGCAATTGCTCACAGCCGCTTTTGGCACATAGCGGCGGTAAACCAAGGGGCGTTATGTCCGCAGCTGGCCAGAGCTGACATAAGGCCGGTGGACGGCAATTCGGGTTGTGACCCATCTCGGACCTGCGGGGCGGTATTTTGCTGTGCTGCACAATTCAAATGCTGCTGTGCTAGACTGAGGTCGTCCGCCCAAGGGAGGGCTAGGTGAAACGGCGTCGCGCTACGAGCCGTAATCCAGCGAAAGCGCAGCAGACGATCAAGCCGAAGCGCGGCACTGCTTCAAAGCCCGCGCGCAATCGGCGTGCATCCGCTTTAGGCAAAGATACGGAGATCGCACGACTCGCCCGCGAACTTGCTGAGGCGCGGGAGCAGCAGGCGGTGACCTCCGAGGTGCTGAGCACAATCAGCAGCTCAGCGAGGGATGTTGAGCCAGTTTTCGAGATGATTGCTAGTAACGCTGTAAAGTTATGTGGAGCAACATATGGCACAGTATTTCGCTTTGACGGCAATGTGATCAGTGTAGCGGCCCACCATTACCTCGATAAAGCCGCGCTTGATGCCTTGAATAAAATCTGTCCGATGCCGCCGGATACCAAAGCACTCGTCGGTCGGACTATTCTCACCCGAAAGATCCTTCACGTCCTCGATGTTGCTGAGGAGTCGGGCTTCACGTTCGCTGCAGCCCACCAATCGGCACTCGGTATTCGGACCTTTCTCGGCGTGCCGATCTTGCGGGATGGGAATCCAATTGGTGCAATCGCCCTCTTTCGCCGGGAAGTGTCCCTATTCTCAGAGCGACAGATCGACCTCGTCAAAACCTTCGCCGACCAAGCCGTCATCGCTATCGAGAACGCGCGCCTGCTCAACGAGCTGCGCGAGTCCCTGCAGCAGCAAACCGCCACCGCCGACGTGCTCAAGGTTATCAGCCGTTCGACGTTCGACTTGCAGACGGTGCTCGACACTCTGGTGGAATCGGCGACGCGGCTGTGTGATGCCGATCATGCCTGGATGTTCCAGCGCGAGGGCAAGATTTTCCGTCTCGCCGCCATCTATGGCCATGCGGCCGATGTCCAGAGCCGTCTCTCCAAATTTTTCAAGGGCCGCGAGGTGCCCGCGGATCACAGTAGCGTCACCGGACGGACGGCGCTCGAGGCAAGGGTGGTTCATGTGCCCGACGTGCTGGCCGATCCGGACTACACTTGGCGTGGAGCGCAGGAGATCGGCGGCTATCGCGCCGCGCTCGGCGCGCCACTGTTGCGCGAACGAGAAGTCGTCGGCGTGATCTTCGTTGGCAAAGCTGTGCCGCAACCGTTTACCGACAAGCAGATCGAGCTGGTCCAGGCCTTTGCCGACCAAGCCGTCATCGCCATCGAGAACACCCGCTTGCTCAACGAGCTGCGTCAGCGCACGGACGATCTGAGCGAATCCCTGGAGCAGCAGACCGCAACCGCCGAGGTGCTAAAGGTTATCAGCCGCTCCGTATTTGACCTGCAGGTGGTGCTGGACACACTGGTCCATTCGGCAGCCCGACTATGCGACGCCGAGACGGCGCAGATATATAGACCCAGCGGCACCGATTACACGCTGTCCGCTTGCTATGGTCTTTCGCCGAAATTCAAGAAATATGCGATGGCCAGGCGAATTGGACCCGGCACCGAAACAGCTCTCGCGCGCGTTGCACTCGAGGGTCGGATCGTTCACATCCCTGATGTGCTGGCGGATCCTCATTACTACGCGCCTCGGTCGCAAAGGCTTGGTCAGTGGCGCGCTGTAGTTGCGGTTCCACTGCTGCGCGAAGGCTCCACAATTGGAATCCTGGTGCTGACCCGCTCCGACGTGCGCCCGTTTACTGAAAAGCAGATCGAGCTGCTCACGACCTTTGCCGACCAGGCGGTGATCGCTATCGAGAACGTGCGTCTTTTCGATGAAATTCAAGTCAAAAGCTTACAGCTCGCTCAGGCGAGCCAACACAAGTCCCAATTCCTCGCCAATATGAGTCACGAGCTGCGCACGCCGCTCAATGCCATTATCGGGGTCAGCGAGATGCTGCGTGAAGATGCGGAAGCATTGAAGCAGGACACCGAGCCGCTCGACCGCGTGCTCGGCGCGGGACGACACCTGCTTGCGCTCATCAATGATATCCTCGACCTGTCCAAGATCGAGGCCGGTCGGATGGAGCTGGCTCTCTCATCATTCGCACTTGCGCCGCTGATTACGGATGTCGTCAAGACCATCGAACCGCTGGCGGCCAAAAATGGCAACCAGGTTGCGGTTTATTGCGATGCCGCGATAGAAGCGATGCATGCCGACCAGATGCGTCTGCGCCAAGCATTGTTGAACCTCATGAGCAACGCCAACAAGTTCACCGAGAAAGGCACTATCACCATCACCGCTCAGAGTGGACGAGAGAGCGGGCGCGACTGGACCACGCTCGCAGTTGCCGATACAGGTATCGGAATGACGGCCGAGCAAATAGGCAAGCTTTTCCAGGAATTTTCTCAGGCTTCCTCGACCACTGCGAGCAAATACGGCGGGACCGGCCTCGGCCTCGTGATCAGCAAGCGGTTCTGTCAAATGATGGGCGGCGACATCACAGTCGAGAGCGCGCCCGGTCGCGGCTCGACCTTCACGATTCGGCTGCCGAGAATTGTGGAAGCCCAAAAGGCTTTCGCATAGCGACCAATGCTTGCTGCACCTGCTCAGGTCTCCTCTTGGCACTTCTCCGACATAACATCAGGCGACGGAATGTCCGCACCTGGCGGAAGCTGACATAAGAGTCCAGAAGGTGATTTGGGGCTGGGCTCGACGCTGTCATAAAAGCCGATGCCCGCGCTCATTCGCAGAACGGGACGTTATGGAACGTCAGCTACCGGCTCACTCCGCCTTGATGTTGGCCGCCCAGATCACCTTGGCCCACTTCTCGGTCTCGTCGGCGATGAATTTCTCGAATTCGGTCGGCGTCATTGGCGCCATTGACCTATCAGACGCGCAACGATGTCGTTCCCTCCACCGGGCGCAAACTCGACAATCCAGCGTACCGGATACGACGGGTAGGATTGCGCTCCTGCGAGGCGTGAAATGGCGGTCAGCGCAGCAGGGCTCCCTGCACCACACGACAGTGCGGTAGCTTTGTGATAAATTACACCGAATTCCCGAACACGTTGAGGTGTCCGACAGCCTGCTGCTGCCAAGATGAAATTGCCACATATCGCGTTGTTAAAGCGTGATATCGTCCTTGTTAAGCACGCGTTGCGCGATGAGAAGGTCGGTAGATGTATTTTTGACCGGCGCAACCGGCTTTGTCGGCTCCGCGCTGGTGCGGGTGTTGGTGACTGCTGGATTTTCGGTGCGCGCGCTCGTGCGTCCTACCAGCCAGCGGAATGATCTCTTGCGCTTGGGAGTTGAGCTCGCCGAAGGCGACCTGCGAGATCGGGGATCGATCAGAGCAGCGGTGGCCGGCAGCCGCTACGTTTTCCATGTGGCGGCCGACTACCGACTATGGGCGCGCGATCGTGACAACATATTCGCCACCAATGTAGAAGGAACGCGCAACGTGATGGAGGAGGCCCTGCGCGCGAGCGTGGAGCGTATCGTCCACACGAGCAGCGTCGCGACGCTCGCATTGCGGCCTGGCGACGCGCCCGCCGATGAAACCATTTCCCTCTCCGAGCAGGAAGCAGTCGGCGCCTACAAACGCAGCAAGATCATAGCCGAGCGCCTGGTGCGTGATATGATTGCGCAAGGGGGCCTGCCTGCCGTCATTGTGAACCCCTCGACACCGATCGGACCGCGCGATATGCGCCCGACTCCAACCGGCAGGATCATTCTCGCGGCCGCTTGCGGCCGGATTCCGGCGTTCGTCGACACCGGCTTGAATCTGGTACACGTCGACGACGTAGCGTTGGGGCACTTGGCAGCGTTGCGCCGCGGAAGGGTAGGTGAGCGCTACATTCTGGGTGGGCAAGATGTCCCATTCGCACAGATGCTCCACGACGTCGCCGATCTGGTCGGCCGGCGTCCCCCCAGGCTTCGCCTGCCGTGGTACTCGACGCTGCCGATTGCCGCCGTCGCGGAGGCGATCGCCTGGGTGACCGGCCGCGAACCCCTCGCCACGCTGGAAGGCGCGCGTCTGGCAAAGCATCGGATGTTTTTCAGCTCGAAAAAGGCGGAGCGGCAACTGGCTTTTCACGCCCGACCCTATTCGGAAGGACTACACGACGCCATTCGCTGGTTCTGTGACAATGGCTATTTTGGGTCGCACTGGGCTGCGCGACACGATTGGCAGCGCACACCGCACGAATGAGATGACTGCTTTCTTGACTCACTGTTCTCACGAAAAACGCGTGCGTCATAAATGGCTGTAGCGAAAAGCGGAACGTCACACTGGTTAGCAGCCAGAGTCTGGTCACCTCGAATTGTAAAATGGGAATGGTAAGAGTCAAACAAGTTGTCGCCATCGCCTGGTTAATCGGGGTCTCTGCCTTCATTGGTCTTATTATTTGGTCGGGCCCTTCTGCAGTTGGACAAGCGGTAGTAACCGTTGGTTGGGGACTTCCGCTCCTCGTTATGGTGCGCGTCGTCACGGTTGCCGCGGCGGGAGCGGGCTGGTGGCTGCTTTTTCCCGCGGAGACGCGTTCACGGCTCCGAATATGCGTTCTCCTGAGGTTTATTCGCGAAGCAATCAATGTGCTGCTAATGCAGGTTGGCGGTGATCTCATTGGTGCGAGGTTGCTGACGTTGCGTGGCGTTTCGGGGCCACTTGCGGCCGCCAGTGTTATCGTGGATGTCCTCATTCAAGCTGCAACGCAGTTTCTATTCGCGATCCTTGGCCTTATTGCACTTGTTGCACTCGAAGCGGATGAGGCGTTGGTGCGAATTGCCACGGTCGGGCTCACGGCTGCGGCGGTCATGCTTGTTGGCTTCTATCTGGCTCAACGCCCCGGCGGTCAACGAATTCTTCGCTGGAGCATAGGTCGACTGAGGAGCACTCGAAAGTGGCGTGTGCTCGGGACGACTGATGCGGTTTATCAAAACCTGGCCATGATCTACTCGTCTCGGTTCCGTATTGTCGTCAGCAGCCTGACGCATATGACTGGATGGATTATTGGTGTGATCGAAGTCCTGGTTGTGCTTTCATTTATGGGCCATTCCGTTGGAATCGCACAGGCGCTAGTAATCGAAAGTCTCATGCACGCAATTCGGGGCGCGGCTTTCGTCATTCCTGGCGCGTTGGGAGCCCAAGAGGGCGGCCTGGTGCTGCTGTGTGGCGAATTCGGAATTGCCCCGGAGCAGGCGATTGCATTATCGCTCGCCAAGCGGGCGGCCGATCTCGTGGTGGGCGTGCCGAGCCTTTTGGGCTGGCAGGTGCTAGAATGGGAAAGTCTTACGGCGCGCTTGGGAGGAACCGTCACTTCCCGTTCACACGAGCCGCCGAAAGAGGTATAATGCTTACATGATGCGCACGCTCTTTTTGCAAGCGCCGTCGTTTGAGGGTTTCGACGGTGGGGCTGGCGCGCGCTATCAAATGCGCCGCGAAATCCAGTCGTTTTGGTATCCGACCTGGCTTGCTCAGCCGGCCGCATTGGTTGCAGGTTCAAAGCTCATCGATGCGCCGCCCCATCGCCTGAAATTCGAGGACATCGCTCCTGACGCCCGAAACTACGATCTCGTGGTACTGCACACTTCAAGCCCGTCTTTCTTCGCAGACATACGAACGGCCGAGTCACTCAAAGCGCTGAAACCGAGTTTGAAGATCGGCATGATCGGGGCAAAAGTCGCGGTCGAACCTGACGCAAGCTTGCAAGCTTCGAGCGCCGTCGATTTCGTCGCGCGCAATGAGTTCGATTTCACAATCAAGGAGGTAGCGGAAGGGCACGACTTGCGGCGCATCACGGGGCTGTCGTGGCGCAATGCCGACGGTGTTATTGTTCATAACGAGGAACGTCCCGTGCTTGAGAACATGGACGAATTGCCCTTCGTCACGCCAGTCTACAAACGCCATTTGACTATCGAGAATTACTTCAGCGGTTACCTCAAACACCCCTATATCTCATTCTACACCGGCCGTGGATGCAAATCGCGTTGCACGTTCTGCCTGTGGCCGCAAACGATCGGAGGCCACCGCTACCGCACCCGCAGCGTAGGGCACGTGATCGAGGAGTTGGCCTGGGCGCAGAAGGCCTTTCCACAGGTGCACGAGTTCTTTTTTGATGATGACACGCTGACCGATGACCTGCCGCGCGCAGAGAGGCTCGCGCGCGAGATTGGTAAACTCGGGCTTGTGTGGTCGTGCAATGCCAAACCCAATGTGCCGCGAGCGACTTTGAAAATACTGAAAGACAACGGGCTGCGACTGCTGGTGGTCGGTTACGAATCCAGCAACCAAAAGATTCTTCACAACATCAAGAAAGGCATGCGCGTCGAAGTCGCTAGACGGTTCGCTAAGGACTGCCGTGAACTCGGCATACGCACCCACGGCACCTTCATTCTCGGTCTCCCTGGTGAGACCCGGGAAACGATCGAGGAAACCATCCGGTTCGCCATAGAGGTCAACCCGCATACCATTCAGGTTTCGCTTGCGGCACCCTATCCCGGCACGTTTCTCCACCGACAGGCATTGGCGAATAATTGGTTAGTCCAGGAAGATGCGAAATTGCTAACCGAACGCGGCATCCAAGTTGCATCTCTGCATTATCCGCATCTCAGCCACAGCGAAATTTTCCAATCGGTGGACGATTTCTACCGGCGCTTCTATTTCCGCGCGTCGAAGATTGCCGCGATTGCTAATGAAATGATCCGTAGCCCGGAGGTATTGCGGCGACGCCTCCGCGAGGGTTTGGAGTTTTTCCGCTTCTTGCGGGAGCGGAGAGCGGCTGCGCTCTAGCGAGTAGCGGGGAGGCGAGCTTGGAGCGCGAGGCTGCGTGCCCGCCGACACGGCTCCATGCCATCTACGGCGCCAGTAACGTCATGCTAGGGTTATAAAATATCGCCTTCAATATTCGCTGGCTGATCCTGTCCCAATCTGATAGCCTGCGTCCTGGTTTTGGCTCCTGGGCGACGGATGCCAATTGAACCATTCAATCGGCGCGATTTCATCACGCTATTTGGTAACGCGGCTGCATTACGACCGCTCGTGATGCGCGCGCAGCAGCCTGACGCTATTCCGGTGGTGCCGCCTGATGCTCGTCTGGCGGCCCCATTCCGCCGGCGCCCGTCGGGTATTGGTGTTGAACGCCGTATCCGCATCTGGGTGCAGAAATTCCGAAAATGACGCCTGAGCATCGCCCATGATGAACCTGCCGTTGCTGCACCACGACGAACCGCTTGCCTGGATCGTGAACTGTTGCATCGTGGGCGCATCACTCGGTTGCCTTTATCTGGTTACGACGTCCGTTCTGGCGTTAAGGTTCACACGCGAACGCAACATGCGACATCAGACTTCATCAGCCGTTACGATCCTTAAGCCGTTGCACGGATCAGAGCCCCACCTGTTCGGACGACTGTCTTCGTTCTGCACTCAGCGTTACGACGGGCCAATCCAAGTGGTATTCGGAACGCAGGATCACGCGGACGCTGCAAAAGAGGTAGTCAAACGCCTGGAGACTGCCTTTCCGGAGAAGGCGATCGTACTGAAGATTGGTACCCAGGAGTATGGCGCCAACCGCAAGGTCTCCAACCTCGCCAACATGATGGCGCTGGCACAGCACGATATTCTGATCGTCGCCGACAGCGATATTCAGGTCGGTCCCCATTACCTTGCTGCGGTGGTCGGGGAGTTGCAGAGGCCGAGCGTAGGGGCGGTCACCTGCCTCTATCATGGCGTTGCAGGAGCCGGTATTTGGTCGGACCTTTCAGCCCTTGCAATAAACAGCCATTTTCTTCCCCAGGTCGTGACGGCGTTGACCTTCGGTCTAGCGCGGCCGTGCTTCGGCGCCACCATCGCGATCCGCCGGCAGCTGCTGACCTCGCTCGGGGGATTCTCGATGTTTGCCGACCTTCTCGCCGACGATTACGCGATCGGAGAGGCGGTGCGGGAGCGCGGGTACGAGGTGGTTATTCCGCCTCTGTCGGTGAGCCACGTGTGCCTGGAAACCAATTTCAAATCTCTGTTCGAGCGACAGATCCGATTCGCGCGGACGATCAAAAGCATCGATCCCGTCGGTTACGCAGGATCGATCGTTACTCACCCGCTTGCGCTCGCGGTGATCGGGGCGCTCATGGGCAGCTCAGGCTGCTTCGGTCTCGCAGTGCTGGCGCTTGGTTGCCGCATCGCGCTCTGTCTTTCGATTGAACGCGCCTTCCGGCTGGGCTGGCAGCGTTACTGGCTCCTGCCGATCCTGGACCTGCTCGCATTTGCAGTCTACCTGGTGAGCTTCACTGGAGCCACCGTGAGCTGGCGCGACCACCGTTATCGAGTGTCGCAGGACGGCGGCCTCGCACAAGTAAAGGAGTAGTCTCTTGAAAATCGATGTCCTCGACTTGCGACACTGGCCGGAACCCCGCGCGTAACGAATGCCCTGCGCAAGCTAGGTTACGCAGTGTGTTCGTTGACGATGTCGGACACGCTTTGATCGGGTCACCCCCGATACGCGACCACCTGCTGACGCTGCGAAGGGTTGCGCTCGACTGAATGCCGGCGATGCTCGTTGATCGCGACGATAGGGCAGGCATCAGTCTTCTCCCGACGTGAAACGGTCGCCGATGGCGACTCTGCGCGGTCATTCCAGGAAAGGGGCCGGCCGCCCGCTAAGCTTTTTTGGAGTGACTGTTGCGCCCAGGTAACGCTCGATACCCCACCACGCGAGTATGATGAGGTCCTCCATCGGGCCGGGTGGGGGGCGACACAATCAGCGATGATGCTCTGGCCTATCTAGACCGAAATGTCGTCCGTGTGCTGCGGGATCGGCCTGTGCCTTATTCACGGTCACTGCATTGATGAGTTGCCATTCAGCGCGCAATACAACCGTTCCACCATGAAAATAAATGGTTACTTTGCGCCGATAACCGCAATTACATGGTCGGTCCGGCTGTCGAGTCGCTATTCGTGGCCTGTGATTCTCGGCTTCTTGCTCGTCGCAATCGTCTCCATCAGCTATGTCACGCGGCATTTCGCCATCACCACCGACAGCAACAATCTGCTGTCCAGTTCGCTGCCCTGGCGGCAGCAAGAACTCATGCTCGATCGTGCTTTTCCGCAGCGGGTCGATCAAATCATCGCCGTTATAGACGCGACGACGCCGGAAGCCGCCGATAATGCGGCTGACGCGCTGGTAAACGAGCTCTTGTCACGGTCGGACGTGATCCGTAACATCAGCCGTCTTGATGGCGGCGAGTTCTTTGAGCGCGATGGCATCCTCTTCCTCACCCTGGACGAGGTACACCGCAACACAGCTGAGCTGATCTCTGCGCAGCCTTTCCTCGCAACTCTGGCCGCGGATCCGACGCTGCGCGGCGTTTTTCGCACGTTGTCGCAGTCGCTCGAG
>Ga0310914_10003040_pt1 | contig 11501 bp, 10 predicted proteins | sample GREbulkMGAN108_FD_203450 | JGI IMG/M metagenome (GOLD analysis project Ga0310914, IMG submission 203450) | Lab enrichment of tropical soil microbial communities from Luquillo Experimental Forest, Puerto Rico - GRE.bulkMG.AN108 | ecosystem: Environmental > Terrestrial > Soil > Tropical forest >...
TTTCCGGCCGATCATGATGACCACCATGGCGGCTCTGTTGGGCGGCATTCCGATCGCGCTCGGGTACGGCTCCGGCGGCGAGGCCAGGCGGCCGCTCGGTATGGCGGTGGTAGGCGGTCTGGCGTTCTCTCAATTGATGACGCTCTATCTTACCCCGGTGGTCTACACGTATATGGCGGGGCTACTCGAGAAATGGCGCCGCCTACGCAAGCCGCGCCCAGTGCTCGCACCGGTGATGCAGGCAGGTGACTGAGAGACACTTAATGAATATTGAGGGGACGTTTGCCCTCTCCGTTGCCACTCCGCTGCGGTAATGCTGAACTCTTTCCGGACGACCAACCGGAAATTGCGGCTTTCCTACCGCCGAAAAAAGAACGATAGCGCCAGCCCGAAGCCGATCACGATCACGATGCGGCGGACCGCTGCCCCTCCCACGCGGCGGGCCAGACCGGCGCCCCCGTATCCTCCCGCGATCGCGCCCGCCCCCATCACGACCACATCCGGCCAGGAGACCATCCGGTTTGAGACAAAGTAGACGACGGCGACACCGTTAATGGCGCCGCCCATGAGAACCTTCAGGCTGTTCATCTGGTGCATATCGTTAAGCCCCAGGACGCTGAGCGCGGCCAGCATGGGGAGGCCAATCGCGGCGCCGAAATAGCCGCCATAGACCGCGATGAACAGTTGGAACACCAGGGCTCCGGCCAGCCACCCGCCTGAACGGCGGCCTGCCGGATCGGCCGCCTTCATCCAGCGCTGCACCGGATTTTGAGCCATAAACAATAGAGTCGCAAACAGGATCAGGTACGGGATCAGCCGGTCGAAGACGTCGAGCGGCGTAAAGCGCAGCAGCGAGGCGCCCGCCAGCCCTCCGATGACGCTCGGGACCAAAAGCCAGAGGAGCCGCCCTTCGGCGGTTCTGAGCTCCCGGCGGTAACCCCAGCAACTCGCTAGCGTGCCCGGCCAGACCGCGACCGTGCTGGTAGCGTTGGCGGTGACCGAGTTGAGGCCGAGCCAGATCAGCGTGGGAAACGTGAGCAACGTTCCGCCGCCGGCCACCGAATTGATGAGACCGGCGAGAAATGCCGCCGCGAAAGCGACTGGGGCGTGGAGAAGATCGAGAGCCGGCACAGGCTGGGGTCGCCAAGCTTACGTCGCGGCGGCGGTTCCCCGCCCCAGCCGGACTCGCTCAATGAATTCGGCCTTGAGCACGGTCCAACCAAAGAAATTTTCCACGTTCTCGACGGTGGCATCGTGCAGGGCTGGCTGTCCGGCGGCCATGGTCGCATCGGTGATCAGCATCGGCCAGTAATCCAGGAAAAATGCGTCCCGCAACGTGGATTCCACACAGACGTTGGTGGCAATGCCGGTAAAGAACAAATAGCGGATGCCGCGCGAACGCAGCTCCGCATCGAGCGAGGTGTACGCGAATCCGCTGTAGCGAGTCTTGACGACGACGAGATCACCCGGCTGGGGCTTGAGCTCGTCGACGATGTCAAAGTCCCAGGTGCCGACCGTGACCAGCTTGCCTTTGAGCTCGGGACGGCGGTTCATCATGCGGATGCCGAGTTCCTTGTGCCAGTTGGGCGCAGATGGGCCGCCGCTGTCGCTCAGATCCGGCTGGTATCCCATCTGCAGATACGCAACCGGGATGCCGGCCGGGCGGGCCTCGTCGAGGATCGAGCGAATCGACTCGACCACGCGCGGCGCGCCGGAGATGTCGACGCCGGCGAGATCCAGCATGCCGTGCTTGCTCGCAAACGCATTCTGCATGTCCACTACAACCACCGCCGACTTGTTCAAGTCGACACTGACCGGCTCCGGCCGGGCGTTCCAGGTGAAGGCAGACATTCTCTCCAGTGTACTGCCGCGGTTATGATGGTTACATCGGTGGCCGGCATCTATATTTCATATCCTTTCTGCGCCCAGAAGTGCACCTATTGCAACTTCGCCTCTGGCGTGTTTCCGAGGGAGCTGGAGCGGCGATACATAGCCGCGCTCACCCATGAGCTGCGGACCTACGCGTGGGAGTGGCTGCCGGAAACACTCTACCTGGGGGGCGGAACACCGAGCATCTTGGACAGCGCAGACCTGCGCACTCTCATTGGGCTCGTGCCGGGGCGGCCCTGGATGGAGGCCACGCTCGAAGCCGCGCCGGGCACCCTGACGCCGGAGCGGGTTCGCGGGTGGGCCGCGTGCGGCATCAGTCGGGTCAGCCTGGGCGTGCAATCGTTCGCGGAACCAGAGATCCGCCGGACCGGGCGCAAATACACCGCGCAAACGCTCGAGCAAGAGCTTGGCCTTCTTCGCCAAGCCGGCATCGCCAATGTCAATATCGACCTAATCGCGGGGCTCCCGGGCCAGACGGAGGCAACGTGGCGGGAGTCTTTGGACTGGATCGAACGGCTGGCTCCGCCGCATGTTTCGGTCTATATGCTGGAGGTCGACATGGACAGCCGGCTCGGCAAAGAGATACTGCTCGGCGGCGTTCGCTACGGGGCGGCCGATGTTCCCGATGACGACCAAACGGCCGCGTTTTATGAAATCGCGGTCGAGCGCCTGCGAGCGATGGGGATCCGGCGGTACGAGATCTCGAATTTCGCCAGGCCGGGCTTCGAATCGCTCCACAACTTGAAATATTGGAGACTGGAGCCTTACGCGGGATTCGGCGCCGACGCGCATTCCTTCGATGGCCGCACGCGACGGCAGAATCCGGAATCAGCCGGCGACTATGCCGACGGTCGGCCCGCGACAACCACTCCGGCGAAAGTGGACGACGAGCGCTTCTTCGTGGGTCTGCGGCTCGCCGCCGGCATCCGCCCGGATCCGGAAGGCTGGCGGCGCTTCGATGCGCCCATTCGCCGCTTTCTCGATGCGGGTTTGCTCGAAACCGAGGATGGCCTGCTGCGGCTTACCAACCGCGGCGTGCTGCTTTCCAACGAAGTCTTACAGGAGTTCCTCACCTTATGATCGATCTGCGCAGCGACACGGTCACCAGGCCGACGCCGGCGATGCGGAAGGCGATGATGGAGGCCGATGTCGGCGACGACGTCTATGGCGAGGACCCCACCGTCAACCGCCTCGAGCAAAGAGCAGCGGAAGTCACCGGCAAGGAGGCGGCGTTGTTCGTCCCCACAGGCACCATGGGGAACACCATTGCGGTCAAGGTCCACACTGAGCACGGCCAGGAGGTCATCTGTGACGCACGCTCACACCTGCTCAATTACGAGCTAGCCATGATGGCTTGGTTTTCGGGCTGCGTCGCGCGGGCTATTCCGGCAGAGGACGGGATCCTCAGCTGGAATCAGATCGAAGGTCAGATTCGGCCACTGGGGCCGCACTGGGCGCCCACCGGTCTGATTGAAATCGAAAACACGCACAACATGGCGGGCGGAACTGTGTATGCGCCCAGCGCCATTCGCGAGATCTGCGCCGGGGCACATGAGCGGGGGCTGAAAGTGCACATGGATGGGGCGCGTGTATTCAACGCATCGGTTGCCACCGGCGTTCCCGTCAGCGATCTCGTATCGGCCACGGATACGGTGATGTTCTGTCTCTCGAAAGCGCTCGGCGCGCCGGTGGGATCGCTGCTGGCCGGAACGGCGGAAGCGATGGCGCGCGGCCGGCTCTATCGCAAACGCCTGGGCGGCGGCATGCGGCAGGCCGGCGTGCTCGCAGCAGCAGGTTTGATTGCCCTCGAACAGACTCCCAAGCGTCTGGCAGCCGATCACGCTAACGCCAAGTTCTTGGCCGAAGGTCTAGGGCGCATGCGCGGGATCCAGGCCGACGCGTCCAAAGTCGTGACCAATATCGTGATTTTCAATGTCGCCGCTACCGGCCTCTCGAGCGCGGAAATCAGTGGCCGACTCAAGCGGCTCGGCGTCCTGATGAACGGCATCAACGACCGCGAGATGCGCGCCGTTACTCATTACGACGTCGATCGCGCGGGATGCGAGAAGGCGCTGCTGGTGATGGCAGAGGCGCTCAGCGGCTCAACCGCCGCCGGCGCCTGACCGAGGTGCACCCGGTTCACCCCCATAGCCGCCGCGTGGCCAGCCGCGCACCCTCTGCTAAGGCCCGGAATTTTTCCCAGACCACAGTGGGATGGACTTCTGGATGGTAGGTGGCCTGTGACGAGAAACCGCAGTCGGACCCGGCGATCACGTTCTCCCGGCCCACGCGCTCGGCATAGCGTGTAATGCGTTCGGCGATCAGCTCGGGATGCTCCACGATGTTGCTCGCGTGAGTGATCACGCCAGGGATCAGCACTTTGCCCTCCGGCAGCTTCACCGTTTCCCAGACATGATACTCGTGCTCGTGGCGTGGGTTGGCGGCCTCGAACGAATACGCACCGGCATTGATCCGGAGCATGACTTCCACGATATCCTTCAACGGCGCGTCGTGGATCCGCGGCCCCTCGTTGATCCCATAACAGGTGTGGAACCGAACCCTCTCCGCGGGAATTCCTGCGAGCGCGAGATTGAGCGCCTCGACCCACATCTGGGCCGCGCTGCGCTGCTCCCGAGCGCTCAACCAAGGGCGGCTGAAGATCTCGGTCAGAAAAGGGTCATCAATCTGAACGAGCAAGCCGGCATCCACAATCGCCTCGTACTCATGGTGCATGGCTGCGCCAACGGCCTCAAAGTATTCCTGTTCGGTCCGGTAGTATTCATTAAAGCCGACACCGCTCGGGGCCACCGACGGCATAAAGACTTCTTCGGCTGGCAGGTTGGACACCGCCGCTTTCAGATTGTCGATATCCCGCTGGACCGCCTCGTTCCCCCGATAGCGGACCGGCCGCGTACATACCAGCGGGATGATAGGAACGACCGCCGCACCGGTCATGGCATGGCCCATGTACTCGGCATAATACTCCGGGAAAGCCTCGGTTTCGGCGGTGAAACGCGGAAAGTTCGCGCCGGGCCTCGGTTCAAAGCCGTCGAGGCGCTCGCGCACGTACGCGAAGAAGCCTGGCTTGCCCTGCTCTCCGTCGCTAGGAATGTCGATGCCGGTCTCGGCCTGCCAGCGAACACTCTCTGCCACGGCACGGCGTACCCGAGCCTCCCAGGCTTTGCTGTCGTAAGACTCGCCCGTTGCCTGTGCCTTCATCTGATCGAGCAGATCCTTGGGACGCGGCAGACTGCCGCAGTGTGTGGTCAAGATGCGAGTCAGGCTGCGTTTCATGCCTTTGCAGTGTAGCGCACGCCTTCATCCCCGCGCGCCGAGTCTTTGGAAGGTCAGCACCGGGGCTTGGGCCGCCTTCCAACGATCCCGGCAGTCGCCGCTCAACCGCTGGGCTTGCTGTCGAAGCAGAACGTTCAGCTCCGGTGAGGTCGTGGATCGCATTCGTGCCGATGGCGGGCCGGCCCGGGGAACTGATGCGGATCGTCAACTCCGCCATCTACGGGTCTGCTTGGCGGATCAGCAGCATTCAGATGCCGTGACTTCGCTGGGCCTGGAGACGGTTCCCAACTTCGCGCCGGACCGAGTCGATCAAAAAGCCTCCTCGAGACGGCGTTCGGGCTCGATCTGTGGCGCCGGATCTTGGCGTCACCGTCTCGCCGGCGGCCTGCTCTAGATCGAAGGAAATATCGTGCGCTGGTGTGGGCAGGCAAGGTGTGGGCAGACAAAGCGCAGTTGACCGCCCGAAGACCGCCGGGCTCGTCGACAACTCCGGCGGGCGCGGGGTGCGTCGCCCCACTTTCAAGCCCTGACGCCACAAGTCTCGGAAACCGACATTCTGGCGCGGGGAGGAGCCCTTTGGCCTCGACCAGGGCGAGGCCGAGCCGGCTGGCGCGCCTTCTTGGGGCTTGCTGAATGAGCTGGGAGCCATCAGCACCGGAAATCACGAGCCATCCAGCGCGACTGAGCTCGCGGACGTGTTGGGCGTAACGGGTGCTGATCCGATGCGGAGCCCCTCGCCTACAACTGGATCGTCCCCACCAGCTGGGATACGCTCGCAACCTTCTCCCGACGCAGAAACCCACCGAGTTCCGCCGCGATCCTCAGTGCGGCACGCGGATCCCAGAATAGGGCAGTGCCGACCTCGACGGCCGTGGCGCCGGCGATCAGGAACTCGGCGGCGTCTTCTCCGGTGGCGATTCCGCCCAACCCTACCACCGGGATTTTCACGGCACGAGCGGCCTGGCAGACCAGGCGCAACGCAATCGGCTTTATGGCCGGTCCGGAGAGCCCGCCGAACCCCGCGCCGATCCGCGGCCGCCGCGTGTGCGGATCGATGACCAGCGCAATAAACGTATTGACGAGCGAGATCGCGTCGGCGCCGCTCGATTCCGCTGCGAGCGCCAGAGGCTCAATAGCGCTGACGTTAGGGGAAAGTTTCACCATCACCGGGCGCCGCGCCACGCGCTTTACTGCCGATACCACCTCGCTCATGAGCGCTGGATCGCTCGAGAAATAGATCCCTCCGTGTTGGGTGTTGGGGCAGGAGACATTCAATTCGTAGCCGGCCAGACCTTCATGGTCCTCCAAAATTCTCACTACTTCCACGTAGTCTTCGGTCGCGTAACCGAAGACATTTGCAAACACCGCGGCGCCGAGCCGAGCCAGAGCGGGCAACTTCTCACGGGCAAAAGCGCGCGCGCCGATGTTCTGCAGGCCAACGGAGTTGATCATTCCCGCTTCGGTTTCAAAGAGCCTGGGCGCCGGATTGCCTTCGATAGGCTCCCGCGACAGACCCTTCACGACCAAGCCGCCGAGCGCGCTCAAGTCCACCTGCTTCTCGAATTCCACACCGTAGCCGAACGCGCCTGCCGCTGCGATCACCGGGTTGCGCAGGTGAATCCCGCACAACGAAGTGGCGAGCGGGTCTACAGGATTCATGATCTAAATTCCCGGTCTGATACCACCGCCTTTCCGGCGGTTAACTTGAAGTTGGTCTTGTGTACTTGAATTACGCGACTGACCGTCACAGTCAAGCTCTCGCCTGCCGACCCGGACGCTGCCGGGAAGATCCGGCAGGGCCACAAAGAGGCCGAACCTGACGCGGTCGAGAATCGTCTGTCGCATTCGTTTCGCTTCAGGCGGCTTTTAGCCGCAGTCACAAGCCCTCGCCTTTAGGCAAGGGTGGTTTACTTGGGCTCTTCGGAGCCCAGGAAGGCTTCACCCAGCACGCGGCCGGTGCTGGACGAAGGTGGTGGCATCCCGATGGCCCGTGCCAGCGTGGGTGCGATGTCCACCGATTCCACCGGCGCCTCGAAAACGCCAGCTCGGAACTGTGGGCCGAACAAACAGAGCGGTACTTTGATGTCGTAGTCGTAGATCGAACCGTACGAAATCCCGTGCCCGGTTCCAAAGTCTTCCACGTACTCCGACTGGTAGGAGAGCATGAGATCGCCGGAACGCACCGGATGAAAGCTATTGCGGAAACGCTGTTCCCATTGGTTGTGGACCGAGCAATCCCCGCCAGCCGTGTAGTAAGCGGCCACTTCATCCTCTTCCAACGCCGCGCGCCCCACGGCCACAGCCGCCGCATCCGGCGCCCGGCCGCCTGCCGTTTCAAGGTAGACGAACGGATAGAGATACTTCTCAATGCGAGGGATCTTGGCCTGCGCCAGCCTCCGTTGAATCGCCTGTGCGAGATTTTCTCCGTTCACCACACTGCGCGGCCGGGCAGCTGAAGGAGGCCCGGGAGGAGCGCCATGCGCGCCGACCAGCACTAGGTCGTAGGTATCCCCGCCCGGAGCTCGATCCAGCTGGTCGAGCAACACGGCCAGCTTTTGATCCAGACGCAACGTCATTTGCTGCATCAGCGCCGAATTGGCTCCGGTCTCGTAGCCGAGACTGGCTGCTGAACTCACCACCACGCACAGAAGATCGAACGTGTTGCCCTGACCGATCTTTTCCCGCGTCAACAGTTCGCTCACGAAGTCAAATTGAGCGTCCTGCGAAAACGGAGATGCCTGAAACAGGGCGAAGAACTCCTCGGGCCGCTCATCGAGCAGTCTACGCAGGGCTGGTGCACCGCTCTTGGCGCCCACCGCCAACCATTCTTTGCCGTGCAAATTCTGGAGAGGGTGCATCGCGTTATATTCCGCCAGCCACTGAGGATTGTCGCCCGTGGTGGTAAACCGGCCTTCGCTATCCATCCAGAAGGTATGGGCCTGAGGAGTCGCCGTCACGATGTCGCCTTTGATGGGATCGAGCGAGACGGTATAGACGCGGGTATTGGGAGCGGCCGCCACCTGCGCGGCGAATGTGGTGGCCAGAAGAGAGTCGGCCGATCCCTTCCTGGGTCCCCTATCCTTTCGGTCGTACCATTGATCCGCGACGATGCCGTGCTGCGCCGGCCAGGCACCGGTGGCCAGCGTGGCCAAACTGGAGGTCGGGAAACTGGAAGCGAGATGTCGGCAATCGGGGAAATAAGCACCGTTTTCGACCAGGCGGCGCAGCCCCCGGGTACCGACTTGAGCCCAAACCGAATCCAGATAATCCGGCCGCATGTGTTCTAAAATGAACAGTACTAACAATTTAGGCCTGGGGGGCAGCGCAAAGGCCCGGCTGGCCAGGCCAGCCAGGATACATACCCCGAATCTTCGACGGCAAATATCCATGTGAAAAGAGTTTAACAAATACAGAGGAGCCGGGACGATACACCTACAACTTTCTGAGTCGTCTAGTACCACCCCGGGGAAGGCCAAACGGAAAGAGCGGACCGCGAACGAAACACGGAGCCTCCTATCCTAGGCCTTTCTACCGTCCGGCACTCAGGGTTGCTTCCTCGAGCAGATTGCGGCACCCGCTGAAATCTGCGTCCCCTCGCTCGATCGAATGAGGGCATTTCATAAATTGCTTGGGCGGCATGCTACTCGACTAGCTCCATTCGCCTACTCTCACGCGCCTCTGACTACGACGAGGGTGCCAGGGTGGCGTCTCTCTCCCCCGACCGACGATCCGGAGCTGGTGATTGCGTCCTCAGCTTGCTGTCCACTTGTCCCGGACTTCGGCTCCAGCCTACTCCTATCCTCCCTTCTCGGCTTGTTTTGCCGCGAATTTCGCTACGTTCACGATCGTGCGTTCGTGCGTGCCTTCCCCGATCGTTTCCTTCTCGGTGGCGGCCTCCACTCGAAACTGAATCCGCCGATCCATGGTCCCGAGCACCTCAGCCCGAACGGTCACCTGACTCCCCATGGGCGCTGCCGCGCGGTGGAAGACGTTGACATGCGTCCCCACTGTATCGTGGCCCGAATCCAATAAAGGTAGTACCGCGTCCCGGCATGCGTGTTCCATGAGGCGGATCATCTCTGGCGTGGAGAGCACGCGCGCACCGTCCACGCCCATAAAGCTAATGGCGATGTCGCTGGTGACCCGGGTTTTGTATTCACCGACGGTTCCAATCGGAATCTGGGCCATCACTCAGTGCGGCATCAGGATTCGCCCCCAAATTACCTGATACGCCTCCAATTCGTTATAGAAAGTCCGTCCCGCGCGCACGAACACGCGCATGTTGGGCTGGAGATCGTTGGCGTCGACCACCTCGCCATCCCGCAGATAGCGTGTGTCCTGCCGGAGCAGAATCGTCTGGTCGCCTCCCTGGCGCGTGTGGAGGACCACCCGGTCGGCGTTCAACCGGAAGACCACGCCAGCCAATGCCAACGCGCCGTAGGGAATGGCGCGGTCGACCGGGGCGCGGTTGGCACGCACGCGACCCTGTGACGGGCGAACCGGCGGGGGCACCGGCAGCACGTGGATCGTCCGCGCATAGCGAAGCGGCGATGCCGGCGCACCATCGGAAACGACTTCGACCATCTCGCCCGGACGCAATCGCGACACGTCAATGGTTTGCTCATCCCGCTCGACATAGGTCTTAGCGTCAAACTGATAGCGGAAGACTTGATTATCGGCCGCCCGTACGCTCAGTTCACCCGCCGTGCTTTGCGCATCGCGCTCCAGCAGAGTTCCACGCACTAATATCGCTGACGGTGCGGTCTGTGCTCGAACGAGAACCGTGGGCAGGAACAGAAGCATCCGGAATTTGCGCATCGGCCGATTGCCTCTGGATAACACGATACCACGCCGGGGATCGGACGGGCCGCGACCTGACCCGCCGCCGAATAACACGTCCATCTTGCGATGCGCTGGCGAGGGAGCTCGGAGGCGTTCGGATCCTTCGGATTTGAAAGGGTGCCGGTCGATCCGCCAGATACAGGCAAAACGAACGAGGTCCCTATAATCCGCCCAGGGGTACCTGCCGTTCCTCTCGTCCGCGTCTTGGCCGCTGCCGCCTTCTAAGCGTTGGGTTCGCGCCGCCGCTTCCGGCCCCTCTACCGGCGCTCGCCGGTTCTGGCATCGCTCGCCGAGCCCGTAGTTGCTGGCGACTGGTTGGATTCCGCCACCGGCGAAGGGCAACCAGTTTAGATTGCCGAACAGCCGCCCAGCGCCGGGCGGTCACGACATTGGCGAACTCCCCGGTTACCTTCCACTATGTGCGCCTTCGGCCTTATAACGCTCGAGACCACATTTACTGGTTCGCATCAACGGCCTCGCGAGGGCGATGGGAGCCCGGGAGATGATTCTCGGCCCAGCGAGCTCTCTGCGCCTGGGCCGCGCACGGGACACGAAGTTTTCTTCGCGCTGGAGTTTTTCCCACGTCCTAGCAGGCGTCGGTTCGGCCCGAGCTAGGCACCACTACTTCTTCCCGGGGCGCTTGAATTTCTCCGCAACCTCAAACGCGTCGTGAACCGCACGGGCCACGCGGCGGGCCTGAGCGGCCGGAGTCTGATAATAGAAGATCCCGAGCAAATGCCCCCGCCGGCGGGCCGCGGACATGCGGTTCCAGCCTTCCTGTGCTTGAGGATTCCGGGCGAACGCCAGGCGGAGAATGGGAGGCAGGTCGCGCTCAGCCTCCATCGCAGCCATCAGACGTTCGGCAACCTGTCCGGCACGACGCTCCCGCGCCTCGGCGCTTTTCACGTCGGAAATCCAGTCAGTAGCGAATTTTCGCGTAGAGTAGTTCAGTCGTTCGAACCAGCGAACAAGGGCCTGGTCCTCGGCGAGAGCGCGCGCGAGTTCCGCGGGTACAATGATCTTTCGTTCCTGCTTGTCGGGCTCCATTCCGAAACGCGCGGTCATTCCCACGCGCACGTTGCCTCCAGACTGCATGCGCTTATTCACCAGCAGCACGTGCCGGCCCTGGCCGGTCGGGAACAGCGAGGTGCGAAATCCGAACCCGTTGATTTCACCCCGCACCTTCAATTGACCCCGCGCGCCCCAGACCTTGGCAACGTCGAACGGAATGCGGACGATCACCCAGTTCAGGCGAGAATGGCCCCGCTCTAGTTCGGCTTGGAAAGACTTTCTGGGCGTTTTGGGCATCCGCTGATCGTTCGGGCTGTTCAAGGCCAAGCCACTCGGGTGGAACTTTGCCACGTCTTAGGCGATCGTGACCTTCGAGTCCATCGTCGCCGCCATCTGCCGGCTGATCTCGACAAGCACTGGACCGGCGGACAGGCCGCTTCCTCGATCTCGCCCGGCAACACTGG